>ERZ780207.158-NODE-158-length-85531-cov-8.740009_pt1 | contig 85531 bp, 76 predicted proteins | sample MGYA00510977_ERZ780207 | MGnify/ENA primary metagenome ERZ780207 (study PRJEB29588, sample SAMEA2151383) | human gut metagenome | biome: human gut; feature: human-associated habitat; material: faeces | place: Denmark | collected 2008/2010 ...
AACTTCCTTTTCCTTTAACTCATTAATTCTTGAAAAATCAACCCCATCACATAAAACTGATATCGTTTCATAAGAACTCATACTTAAAAGACAATCTGATAATTCTCTCTCCAAACGCATTGCACTTTCGTTCAGCTTACTGCTTTCTGACAACTTTTGACGAAATACTTCAACAAGTTCCCTTGTCTTATCACTTACACCAAAAGGCAAGGTTTCGTTACTATATAGGAAATCCCTATACATGATTTTGTTATTTTCTGCAACACTTATACGTAATTTGGTGATAGCGTTTTCACATTTTTCTTTACGTCTTGCTAATTTTCCAAAGACCGCCCCCTGATATACAACTGCAAGAAACTCATTAAAGATATTCTTCATATCATCAATAAACTCTTCACTAATCGGCTTTTCTTGAATCAATTCACCTGTAATGATATGAGACTTACTTGTCAGCACTTTTCCTATTTCAGTCAATTTCTCTGCGATTTCTGCAAATTTTCCCTTTAACCTGCTTCTTTCAGAAAGCAATTCTCTATACTTGTGTTCATTTGTCCATATCCTAATATTGGCTTGTTCCCGCTTAAGATAGTCGTTTGCAATTTCTAACATCAGCGTGTTTTCTAACTCTTTATGCAGAACTTTAATCTTTTGAATTTCCGATATATGATTGTCTACTTTTTGCGTCAGCGTTCCTGGCAAGACACATCTCAACTTTGTCTCCTGTTCTTCCGTCAACTGTTTTTTTAATATTTTTTTTACTATCCCAGGGATTTCCATAGAAATAATACTCCCATATAATCGACTTATTTCTTCATGAATTTCATCAAGAACCTTGGAATTTTCATCCAATAATCGTTTCCTTTCTTCAACCACATCTAGGTCTTTTCCTAGTATTTCGAAACGCTCCTTGGTACTAGCCTTCCAGTTCACATATGAATCAGAACCCACAAATACCAATCCAACTGATATATCATCACCAGAAATTTCCACCAGACCACTCTGCATGTTGATAATAAACTCTTCAAAACTGGTTGATGCCTGTAAAGTTTTCAGAAGAAACATCTCCAGATGCATAGGACTTTGAAAATAATCAAATGCACCATCTGATGCAGCAAACACAATGGTATTCTCATGACTAAGCTGATATATCGACTCATTAATAACAAAATCCGAAGACAGTGACACATACTGGCTCATCTGCCCACTCTCAACAATATTGGTAAATGGATCCAATTTTTCATCAGCCAAATCATCCTTCGATATACCAAAACCATCAAGTTTGATGTTATTGATTAACATATGTGTCACTATCTGGTTCCCGCACAAAATACGCTTTATATCAGAAGGCGAATCAAATTTCCCTTGCTCAACCCTCGTCGAATATGACATATAGTAGTTTCCTATGTGGAATATAACCCCTCTGTCCTTAGCGATTACATATCCCTTCGCATCCAGTTCATAATACCGTATTCCACGTTCAACATCCGGTGATTTGATAATATTTTCTCTAATGACACGATAACGCATCAATTTAAGAATTCTTTTTCTCAAATGTTCTCGTTGAACGGAAAAACCTCTTAGAGATACCAGTTCATATATTTGTAAAGAGTTTAAATATTTACTACGAGCCACTTCCTCAACTATGGCTAAATCCAGTTCATCAATTTTGCTTACTATTTCTTCTACTTCTGTGTATTCCTTGGGAAGTAAAGTCGGAACAATATATTCTCCCTCCCGGACAGCAAAAGCGGCTTTTTCAGGCACACTTTCAACCGTTTCCACAAGTTCACTATGTGTATATGATTCTGCATTATTAAAAACCGTGTTCTGTCTCATCATCTTGTCCTCCTACATATCTTTTTCAATCATCGAGATTAATTTTTCTGAAAAACTGTCTTTTTCCAAATTGCAGACTAAGTAATCACAGAAGTATTGTGTCATTTCGCACTGTTCAGATGTCAAACAATTATCTACGAGTAAAAATCTATCCGGCACTATTCCATACGTTCTCCCCACCACTGTGTATTGATGAAAATCCCGAAAACAGCGTCCGCTCTTTACCTCTATCACCCAAATCAATCCGTCTTCTGATTCAATCACTAAATCAAACTCGTTCTTTAGCTTCCCCTCTTTGGTAGAGACTTTAACATTTCTATACAAATCAAATTTTTTATTATGCTTGTCCGACAAACTCGCAAGAATATCTTTTACCTGCTTATATATCGCAAGCTCCATATATTGCCCCAAAATAAACATCTGAGCTTTAGAAGATAATACTATTCGCCCATTCAGCATCTGGCATTCTGGACAATAATGAATCAAACTAACAATCCCATACAGTTCCTCAAATAACCCGATAATTATCTTTTTCTCTTCATCTGTTTTACCTGCCAATGAAAAATGAAAATCTTCGCGTTTAGATTTGTAATTTTCCCTTAGACAAATTATGAAATCTTTTATAAGACTGTCATTAATCATCAATTTATATGCAAGATTCTCAACACCTAAAGGAATTATGCTTTCTTTACTTGAACCATCAATGACAATATTTTGATTGTTTTGCCGAAAAATAGCTAAGTTCATCTCCTTACTCTCAGCTACCGGACATAATGTTAATGCACTTGCTTTAATCATTGTCTTACCCTCCTCAACCTATTTTCTGTTACATACATATAGGGATAATTCTTTCCTCACTTAACACTTTGTAAAATATTTTTTTATTTAAAATCTCATCATTATTTCAAAATCATTACTACATTGCTCAAGAAGCGATTTCCTTTCTCTGTTCATATTTTCAAACTCCAGTATCATATTTTCACTTTCGAGTACAACTTCATATAACTCATACAGAATTTTTTCAATCTTATTTCTTGGTTCTGCACTAATAGGGTGAACAATATCCTTAAACCCTGTATTTGTTTTTCTACTTGGCATTGCTAAAAACATCTCGCCTTTGTTAGACAAAATTTTAATCTCATGCAGCACAAACATGTCATCAAAGCTAAGGTCTGCAAGCCCAATTAGTTTTGTCCCTGTGTTTTCCAATTTCCTAATTTTGATAGCTATAAAGATCATTCTGATTACCTCCGTTTTTCATTGTTTTACTTTTCCTAACATCTTATAGTGGAAAAAAAACATAATTAACATCTTTGAAGAAAAAAAATTAACTTGGAAAATTTCCAAGTTAATTTTCAAATATCACTATTACCTTTGCTCCTGGTGTTCTCTTACAAAATCCTTTCTTTTATTCATATTATCCCAAATTTTTTTAATCGCTGTAGAATATGCCCTACTTAATGTTTGTGGACTTATATTATGTTTTTCTGAAATATCTTTACCATTTGGGATTATTCCATTATACAATATCTCTTTCATCAACTGGATATTTATAAATGAATAATTGTATGAATAATCTTCATTATAATAGTTTAACACACCCGCAACATCACAAGTTATAACATCGTTTACATATAACTTGGGAGTTCTTTGTAAATCTTCAAATCCTTTCTCTATCCTCTTCATCACCTCATCCCATCTCTCTTTTTTTTCCTCAATTTCTTCCGGCGTTGGTTTAACATCCTGAATAGTATCTAGCAAAGATATTTCTTCGCCCTCCTCATTTAGCACGGTCGATTCAATTTTCAAAAAATACAAATATATTATATCTAATGCCCTTTCGTCAGAAACTCCCAATACTTCAGCAACCCATTCACGATGTAATGTCGGTGAAAAAACTATATTTTTAGATTGGAGATATTTCTTTAACCGGCCAAGCAACCTCTTATCTCTTTCCGGTATAGTAGCTCCCACATTACCAGCTTCTCTCCCTCTAATTCTTGCACACTCCAACTCCCATGCCTTAGTAAAATAGGTAAGAAAACTCGCTCCCTTTTCATTTTTGCTATCGTAATTTTTTATACACCTAAGACCAAGTTCAAAAATTTCCAGACCATACTCCTCATAATTTCCTTTAAGTAATAAATTTCGATTGTACTTATATTTCTCTAAAACATATAAATACAAATACTCTACAAGTTGCATAGCCTCAATTTTAAATTTAGCCGGATATTCTTCACGATTGATACTAAATACTAGTTCTATTTGATTTTTCAATCTTTCAATATCTGATATTTTCCTCTGCTTTTTCGTTTCTGTTATCATAGTAACACCTCCTAGAATGAAAGAAGCGTCTTTAATAACTGTCTTGCTTTCTTGGAATCTCCACATTGTACAGTTTCAGAAATCGAATTCAAATAAAACAATGAACTCATATCACACATTTTGCCTTCAACAATATTATGATCATCTCCAAACTGTGCCAACCCATATACTATGCCATCTATCTTACAACCCAAATGTTTCTCACCAAAATTCAATGCAGCAAAAATCAAAATAGGCAAATCTTTAGGACCATAAGTAATATCTGTAATAATGTGACTTTCATCATCAATTCTATCAATCAATTCTCCCAATAATTTCTCGTGTACTTCTCGTTTCTCAGAAAAATCTGTATAGATAATTTCGGTTGTAACATTGATATCTCTGCTACCAATTGCTTCTTGTAATTCCTCTAAAAACAAACCTTTGTTTTCCTCGTAGAAATTGTTTTTATCCTTCTTAATCAAAAGAATCATTTTCACATCATCACCATCACACAGGTTCGCTTCTAAAACTGCATTAATTGGAAACCGAACTGCATGCTCAACTGTAGGAAACGGCATTCCTGTATCCTCGTAAATAACCTTCTGAATATTTGGTTTAAATGGCAAACTACAAATTATTGTTTTTCTCATATTATCGTACCTTCCTTATTATTGTTCTATATACCATTTCATTACTAACTACTTAATATGTTGAAATAACTGCAACAAGAAATCTGTAACATCACTTGTATATTTATAAGATTCAATTTTACCAATGACCTCATGATAACATCCCTTTGCTTGCAGACCACTCAAAATAATCTGCCATAATATTCTGCAACCTTTTCTCACTCCTTATCTTCTTCACTGGTAAGAACAATCAATCTTCGCTTTATTGTTCTACACCTCTCATTATAATATCGAAAACATTCCAAAGCCCTGTGAATTTTTTGCGCCAAGCCCTGTCTGATACAAAAAATCCAGATACTTTCGTTCCCCACTTATTTTATAAGTCCCAAGCCATCCTGTAATATAAATCCCCTTATACTTTGTTACAACCTTCCTCGGAACTTTATTATCACAAAGATTCATTTGAATATCTGATATTGGCGGAAGCCCATAATACGCCTGATATTTTCTGAAAAAATTTCCATTTATACTCTGATAGAATAAAGACTCCTCCGGATCAAAATAGTATGTTCTACCAGTCTCTTCCTCTGTAGAATATACTGTTATCGGAGACTTCATTCGTATTAAAAGTTCATTATCCTCCACCGTATAATCATACAATTCCATCTGTATTTCTCCATATTTATGACTGCCAAATGTAATTCCATATCTCCAGAAACTTTCTCCCAGTAAACGCAGAAAAACCGGATCCAGACTTCGTACTTCAAAAGAAACCTGATTTCTGAAAATAATTTGATTATTCTTTATAGAATATTTACCGGAAAGCTGGCTAAACTGAAACATCTTGTACTGCCGCTGTCCCAGGTAATACCCTTCCTCATGCATAAAATTCCCAAAATCGGAGGCTTTTCCAATCCCCTGATAGATAACAGCCTGCAATATATGATTATAATTTACAGGCAATATAAGGGGACTTTCTAAATTAATATATATCATTAACTGCATAATTATAATAACCTTCTAATAATGTTTTTTCCCTGATGGTCTTCGATTCCCATCATTATTCCTACACTTTTGATTACTGCCTTTCTGCATATTAATGCCTTTTCCGTCTTTGTTATTATATTTGTTATCTTTATATGCTGACTCAGAATATTTCATGGTAATATCTTTATCCAAAATCTCCGGTAATACAGCAACAATGTAAGCATCTTCTCTTTTTTTAGGAAAACCAATCTTAGGATTTTTATGATTTCCTACAAACCACTGATATCCTTTTTCAATCACCTGATTTTTTTGTGAAATCTCCTTTGGATATGTAATCTCTATATCTTCAGGAATACTTTTCAAACCTGCTATTTTATAAAATTCCTCCTTAACCGTTGTACTAAATTCTGCATTTTCATAATTTACGGCATTGTATTCTTTACTTTCCAGTTTATACACCAATTGGTTCGACTCTATAGATATCGTTCTTTCTTCAACAGAATTTACTCTACAGGAAATGCTACCGTATCCCAGCGGTTTTGCACCTCCAAGTTTCAAACCTAATTTTTCTGTACCACTGTTCATAATCCAAACAAGCTGCTTCAACTGTTTTTCAGATATTCCCTCAAAATACAATTCTCCGGTAAAAGTAATACCATCTCTTACCGGTCGTATAGTTTTATTGAGTCGATCCGGTTTAACTTTAAACATATTAACTTTTTGATGATGCCAGTAGTATTTCCTGCCTCGGATTTGCCCCATTGCAACCTCTAATCGATTACCACAAACATAATAATCATACGTCCAGAATGTGGCATTCCCTGCAGGCTTTGTCAGATAGAAATCTGTGTTTCCAAGTTTTGGTTCTCCCAATGCCTCCAGTGTGATTTTGTCACATGCATAGTAATCCACAACATCTTTTTTTTCCTCAACATACAGATCTGAAAATCTGATTTTTGATCCCTGTCCTGTCTCACCTACATGTCCAAACAAATCACATGCAGGACAATAAATGCCTTTTATAGTATTATATTTACATGGTGCAAACTCACCTGACAAAGTTCCAAGATTATACCGGGATATTTCTTTTGAATAATTTGCCGGTGCCAGATATACATTTAGATCACCCGGCCGTAGCATAGAATATGTTACTGGAAAATATCCTTCTGAATCACTTGCAAGAAATCTTTCTAAATCCTCCAGATATTCTTCATAAGCTATTTTATTTTTCTCTTTACTTTTCTTTTTTAATTCTGGCTGATCCAGATAGGAAGAGACTACTGCTGACAGTTTACTCTTAATCATATCATGAGTAAGCACAACACTTTTGATCTCACTCTGAGGAGATAAAAGATGATAATGTTTCTTTTTCTTTTTACCAGCACCGCCCATACCCCATTTTAAAAGATAAGCATCCTTAATCATATCGCCATTATGCTTTTTCTCATAACCCGCCGGTGGCATTTCATATTGGGGATTATCTGATGTACCTTCAGCCTGTGAATTTGCCTTATATAAATGATAGTTTCGTTCCGAATCTCTATAGATCAGACCATGTTCAAATCTGGCCGGACTTCTTTTCACCGGATATGTCGTTTCATTTAATAATCCCATGCAAGAATCCGTTAATGTCTCATAAACATTACGAACTACACCTCTCATTTCGCTTCCAGGTATAACCGGTACATGATAATTTTCTTTTCCTTCATACCGTTTTTTTTCGTCAAGTTCTGTATAAGAAAAAAAATCATAAGATTTGTGATCTGAGGTATCTTCTGACTCCTTAAAAGCAGTCTCCGAACTTGAATTCGGAACAAACAGAGGCGTTTTTGTCGTAATTGTATAATGGATTACACCTGTGTGTCTGTCTGTCTCTCCATATGCCATTGCCTTTTTTTCGGGTAAATGGATAAAATTATAAGGATTCACAAATCTATTGGAATAATTTTTCTGATTTATATCTGCCACTATGTCTTCACCTCTTTCAGCCTGTAGTCTGGAATTTTCATCAAATCATTTTCATCATAACAAATATAATTTATGACTTCAATCCGGCCATACACCGGCGTTGTTTTTGTTCCAGTTGTGTAGATACATTCAATATAAGAATCATCATGTGGTATCAATTCATCTGTCACACATGTTTCCACTTCACAGTCTCGCATTTTGATATAACGATATTCCTTCTCCGTATCAAAAAGATGCAGTTCCAACAGATTTTTCATCAGCTCATCTTCTGAAGGAAGTTGTTCTTTCCTGTATGTCTCATATATAACTCTATCTGTATAAAGTGCATACATGAATCCATTGTCTGGTGCATTACATAAATTCATCAGCACACTTCTCCCTTCTCTACCATATTTTTTAACAATTCTCCAATCACAGCATCTTCGATGCCTTCTTTTCCGTCTATCACAATTGGTCCCTGTTTTTCAAAAATTCCTCGGCCAATAGCCGTTTGACCACCCACTGCCAATAATCCATTCTGTAAATCTTTAATTGCCAGAAGCAACAATCCCAAAATCCACTTTTCATCTGCCAGATGCTCAGATTTACGAACCATAATATGAATATTCAGGTTTCCATCCACATATGTTTTTTCTTTATACAGCGTCCTTTGTTTTACAGCTGATTCAAATCGACTGACACCTGTTCTCACCATTGTCAGTGGACGTGCATTAATCTCTGTCTCACCAATAATAATATTGGATGCGCATGCATTATCTCCATGAACATACCCAAATGCAATATCAACCATCTTATTGATATTCTCCGGAAGTTTTATTCCTGCCATTTTTATGTCCCACAGTATCGTTACTATCCTGTGCCGCAAAGCCCCTGCCAGACTGCTGCCTGGAATAATCGGCACACCATGATCTGTAATATGTACAAAATCCGGCTCCCCTTTTTGGGATGCATAACGACGAATACTGATACCCCCTCTCATTCTAAGAGGAACATCAATGTGAACCATTTTAGATGGTATTTCAGAATCAGCCAGCCACTGATTTCGGCAATCTGGTTTCATTTTCCAACTATCCTTTTTATAGGACTGTGCATATTCCAGAAAATTGGTCTTATCATAAGTCTGATGTTTTACTGATAACAAGCGAAATCTTCCAAATCCTCTTGTTTTCTTACCTCCCAGGCAAATTTCTCCTTGATCAATTCCCCTGAAAATTTGTTTCAACTCGTAATGTATCTGCTGTTCATCATCCTGCTCTCTGATTGTCAGTTCCATATAGAAATGTGCAGTTGCCATAGCTTCAATGATTTCCATATCATACTTACTGCCATCCACAGCAACTTTGCTGCCATTCAATGCTACTCCATCCCGCACGCCAGATATATATTTACCATCAAAACACATATCTGAAACAAAAAGAGAACTCATTTTTCCATCGTCATTTCCATCTGCATCTTTTCCTGTAAATCCCATGAAGCACTCTTTGTCATCCTTCTTTTTTCCAAGATACGCACGCATGGCTCCTGCAAGAGAACTTCCTGTAACAAATGGATTTCCGTCCGCATCTCTGAGCACATCACTGTCAGTCCATTCATTATCCCCGGAAGACACACTGAGCGGAGAAGTCACCTGAACCTGCACATACAGAACTTCACGCTTGATAACCTTACAATTTTCTGCCATTTTCTTCTCCCCCCTCCTGAACTTTTCTGCTATGATCTTCCAACTTTTTCACAAAATATTTTAATTCTGTAATATAGGCGCGGTATGTCTGTTTATAAAGCTGCGAATCTGACCACGGAAGGACTACTCTCATCCCATACTCTTCCAACATTTCCTGCTCTATCATCTTTTTAATCTGATCCGGATTTACATTTCTGACAATTTCTGTACATAATTTATTCTTATCATCTTTTTCAATGCCTTCTACCTGACTTAACATTTCCTGATAATCAGGTACATCCCTATAGATACCACGAAGCTTTGCGATAGCAGCATTCAATCCATTTTTGTTTTGTTCATAAAACTTGGATTTTTCCTTCACACAGGTTCTTACAGTCCCCTGCATACGACGTCCAAACTCTGCCAGTAACAATTTCTGGATAATTTCCTCAGAATCATCTAGGGCTACATCTGCTGATTTATCCCTGCTTTCTGGTTTTCTGACCAAAATTTTTACATTACTTTGTTTCTCTGCCAATATTTCACCAAAGCCTTCAGATACACGCTCCCCCACAAAAATATCTTTTAAGTTTTCCATACACATTCCTATATCTGAATGTATCATAAATGTGCTTCCCTTTCCTAAGGTCTGATGAATTGGTTTTCTTTTTCCCCAGGTTACATTAAAACCACCCGTTGTAACAAATTTCAGATATGGACTTACACCATTTGTCAGCTCTATATCTTTAACTCGAAGCACCTTACACAAATATTTTAAAAATTCACTGATTTCTGTCGTCGGTATCCCACGTTCATTATAAAGAATAACATCTGATACAAGCGTAATCACCGCATCATGTACATATTTATCCGATTCATATTGTTCTGATTTTGTAACATCATTTACTTTGTCTTCGACAATCTCATCAACAACCAGATCTACTGCACCAAACTCGCTGCTTCTTCCATATCCCATCCGAATCTCTCCGGCACGTTCCAGCGCATCCAGAATCACTTCCGCCTGATGCTTATTCGCATAAATATATCCTGAAAAAGTTTGTCCCGCCCGAATACTGCAAAGCTGATAAAAACCGGAACCATCATTCTTTCCCGTTGCACGTCCGACAGACTTATTTTCCGGTCTTTGATGATGATAGCTGATTTCCGTCTCCACATCCACCTTTCTGCCATCCGAACTTATATAATCAATATTAGCAGGTGTCATCTGAATGCCTGCAGTTTCTTTTCTGCTTTCCTCATAAAGCATATCCCAGACATCCATCATTCCATCCCACGTCCATGACTGATCCTTTTTCTTCTGTAAAGAACTGCGGCCAGGAATACATCGTTTGCCTCCATATGTTATATATGCATTAGAAACGATCAATTCCTCCCCCTCTGACATTATTTTCCGATATTTCTCAGATCCCAGTAATTCCGCAATTACACCCAATACTTTACTGCCTGCAATATAATCCTCACTCACAGCCTGATTTCCCTGTGCTGACTTGCAGATCATCGCTGATTTCAGATAAATCTTATATCGAAGTTTATTATATTCCCTTAATTGAGCTTTATTGACTTTCACATGAGGTCTTTCACTGTAAGACATTTTATCTAACCTCATATCCACCAATCCAAGTCCCCTGCTTCTGGATACTCCCATATGTTTCACCAGTGAAACAGCCTGCTGTAAAACCTTAAAATTTTCCGGATTTGTAATACTGCAATCTGCCTCTAATATAAGCCCTTTTCTGGCTACTCTGATAGTTCTCAGAGAATTTTTATCTGCAACACCTGTTTCCAGATCAATTGCAGTCTGTGTCCTGATATCCGTATACTCATTCAATACATTTTGCTGTAACGAAAGACCTTTTGCTTTTGAAGAACGTAAAACCCGAAGTACCTGTACGGTCTTATCATAATCCTGGATATATGCGTTGGATAATGAAAAGCCTGATCTCTGATTTCCCTCTTTTCCAAAGATTTTCAGGTACTGCAATTGCTCTATCAGCCCCATTTCCATCATTTCAAGGGCAGCCTCCCGAATACAGCCTTTGATTCTTTTTGCTGGAATATATGGTATCCCATACTCATCGTAGACAATATCTGTATCTACCATACTATTATGTGTTTCACCGGAAGCTGTACACAAATCACTTAATAGTTTAATTGTTATCTTCATGTGAACTCTCCTCCACATACAAATCCATAATTTCCAGTGCATCATACCAAATCCGGTATTCATCATCGTTCAGTGTAGCTGCTTCTTTCATCCCTGAATGATCTGTCAGTTCTGTATATCCTCTGGATTCCAGAAAAGATATCTCCTTTCCCAACTCATTGGTTCCCATCGGGATAACATTTCTAAGATGCTTCGCCTTGTTTCTTGGCATATACCTAGTAAAATATTTACTCCAGTAAATCAGTTTTTCTACGCTATATTTACTATTTTTATTTTTAAATTCTTCTTCATCTTCCACCCCTGGCACAAAGTATGGACGTGCTATAATAGTCCCCTGATTCGAACTATAATGCCTGTCCCGATATTCTTCCAAATCTGCTGCACGGATATTCGTACATATCTGATAGTCAAAGAAATTTCCTACAAATCCGGATTTACCTCTGTTTTCTTCCTTTTTTGCGCGTGACTTTGCAGTGTCACAACAGGCTTCTGCTACCTGATATGCGTCTGAGAAAGGAAAATGACTGTTAAAATATGCAATGCCACCGCATGCACTATAGATGACATCAGCTTCTCCTTCACCACCTAAATGTTCCAGAAAATATCTTACTGCCGGTATAGCCAGTTTGGCATTGCACACAAAAGTAATATCATCTCCTGCTACCACAATTTTACGATACAATCTGGTTTTTATGTTTTCTTTTACCTTTGGTGTCAATTCATCCATATATTTTGTCATATTAATAAAAGTATTTCCAAAAACTGCTGATATCTCCTGGGAAAGACTACGCATTTTAGGAATTGCCTCTTCATAAGCGGTTACATTCTGCATCTCATTCTTGATACGGATGCCCATACTGTTTCCATCAATATGACACACTGCCAGAGTACTGTTATCTCCTTTTTCAGTCACCATATTATCAAAGATCTTCTCTTTCTCATTTTGCGGAAAACATTTTCTTTTAAGATAAGCTTCTGTACAGTAATAAGTTTTTGTCTTTTCTTCAAATCTTGTCAGCGGATATCCTGTAATTGAATCAGCTTCCATAAATGGAAGTGCCCCTGTCGGCTGGGTTGATGGCATGAATGCCTTAATCCGACGCATTTCCTCATTAATTTCTGCATAATCATGGTCATATGCATTAGTCTTTTTTACAACTGCAACAGCAAGATTCAGAGAATACGTTCTTTCAAGAACATATTTCGCCAAAAATCTGTTCACGTTTCGGCATTCTTCCCCTCTTCGAAAAAGAACATATGCATTTCCTCCGCCAACAAACATAACCTGCATTTCTATCTCCGGATTTTCCAGAAACACCTTTGGATCATCATTCTTCCAATCTGTTAAATATTGTTCCTGATTCTTTGCATTATTTTTTATGTACGCACTTAATCCATCTGTAATAATGGTCTCCACCAACAAAGATGCACCAATGATCTCTTTTGCCGCATTACTTTTAAAAATATAATTCTGTATTCCCCTGACATCATACATAGCCAGAACCTGCTGATTATACAATTCTTCTTTCATTTAATTTCCTCTTTTAATATTCCCGAAAACCGTTGAAAGTAAATATTGACTCTTTCCGAATCGTTCCATCTTCCTCCAGATGTTCTACTGCCTTTCGTTCCGAACAACTGGCCAGTACCCGAATTCCCTTTGCCTTTAATTTCTGCACGATTCTGAAGCAAAGTACAAATTCGCCCATACACATAACCGCTTCAGGCTGTATTTCCATTATTTTTGCTGTCATCTGCTCAGCCAGATTCTCCATCTGCTGATCTGTCAGATTACACTTAACTGCCGGAAATGGAATATCTATAATTGTTCCATACTTTTCGGCTGCATCTTTCTGTGCCTTTAACCATCCTCCTGATGGATGATTTGAGCAATTAACAAATCCTCCCATTGTTATTTTATTCCCTTTCCTGTTATAATTTATATTATACTCCTGTTTTCCGGGCTGTAACTACATAATTTATAAAAAATCTGCTTATTTTCTACCCTTCTTGTAAAAAAAATAGTTTTTGTTATAATTTATTTAACCTGCTCACGAGATTCTCGTCTGTAAAAATTTATCTCACGGGATACCCGCAGAATTCCTATGAAAGGTAGAAAATATTATGTTTGTTCAAAATCTGATTTCTGACTTCAATAACCAGTTAAATATTTCTGATCATGATTTAAATGTTCTCTCTGGTTTTTTCCATTTTTTAAAAAATCAGACGAATACCTCCCGTGCATCTGTTCCCTATGGTCTTCTTTTACAATACGACAATGAAAAAGTAAAGGAACTTTTTCTGGAAATTCTGGACAAAGCACTCATGGCTCCACAATTTTCAGGAAAATACCGTTTGGTATGGATTAACGAAGAAGATTTTTCCAGAAAATCACTTGGCCAATGTGTCAATCGTTCTGGTGATATTTTTCTTCTCAGAACCTGTCTTTCACATGGAAATCCGGATCACCTGATTTCCGAATTTGAAAAGCATCCGGAAATCATCAAAATTGTATGCGCATCTTCCGAAATAGTCGAGACCCGTTTCAAAAAGGATGAACATTTCTTTTACCGGATTTTACCACGCCATATTCTCCTGGGAGAGAGTGGATCCAAAGAAATCACTACTCAGTTTCTCAATGTTCTTAGCTCCAGAAAATACAACATTACCAGTGACTTTCGGGATGAAATCGCTTATTATATTGATTCTATTTATGAAACCGCCGATTTTAAAGACAGTTCTTTTGTTGAAGATCTGATCCGACGAATCGAATTACAGATGGAGGAAACAGATGGTGCTGCTGCTTATAAAAAAGATTTAGCTATCGATTCTACATTTGTCCCATATTCAAAAATCGTACAGTCACGTAAACAGGCAAAAATAACCGAACAGACAGAAAAAACAGACAATGACATATACAACGAAAATGAAGCCGAAACACACAAACAGACACATTGTTTCGACAACAGGCCTGCCCATACAAATGTTCTCCTGCTTGCTTTAAGTACCTTTCAAAAGGTAATCAGAAAGTCTACATTTTCATATGATTTTTATGGATGCAAGGGTGAAGTTACCGGACGTTATCAACTGGATCCAATTCCCAAGATGTTGGACGAACTTCTGTCTCAAAATGGTGAAAATCTTGATAAGATTATTATGCTCTGCACAGATGACGCTACACAGAAAATTGCCTCCATCCAGACCCCGGAAGGAGAACTCAAAGATATTTCTCCAGCAGAATATTTCCAGGATCAGGTACGCAACTATATGAATCCTTTTTTGGAGGACAATGAATTATTTACCCCCATCAATATATCCATAGACTCTCCATATAAGGGAATTCAAAAAGTTGTTAAAACAATTCGAAATATCAAAAATCCACATCTGTACCTGGACACACATGGCGGACTCCGAGGTATCCAGCGGATTCTGGAAGCTACTATTACTCTTTTAAAAATTGAAGGGGTTCCTGTCAGAGAAGCCTACTCTGTTGCATTTACAGATGAAAATACGGTTAAACCAATCATTTCAGAGACAGAACAGATGAAAATATTCGATTTTGTTTCGGGTATCAATGAATTTATTACCTGCGGAAGGGCAGACACATTAACAGAATATTACAAAGAGAAATCCAAATACCATTTTCAAAATGACATTGTCTCAAGAATCACTACAGTAGCTAACGGTATTCAATGGTGCTGCGTTCCTGAATTTGAACGAGGTCTTACAAGTCTTCAGGAGTATTTTCAGCAGCATGCTGACAAAAATGCTGATCCTTATTTAAGTATTTACATAGATGATATCAAAAGAGATTATCAAAATCTGGTATTATCCAAACATTCGGTAGTTGACGAAATTAACTGGTGCATTAAGAAGAAATTCTATCAGCAGGCACTCACGTTAATCGAATCCCGAATATCAAAGTTATTATTTGAGGAATGGAAGATTCTGGAATTAAATACTTCTCCATGGACCGGAAACAGAACTTCATATACTTCATATAATGAAACAACCACCTCATATACGATAAAACATGATGCCCAAAATCCTGGTAAATATACGGTTGAGTATACTACCAAATCACAAAAAAACGTCAAAAGAAAAGATTGTGTAGATATCAACGATTTTTTTAATGGTTTTGTATATCATTTTCAAATCAAGGAATATAACAAAAATGGTAAAATTATTAATTCCAAACCTTTCCTGGGATATAAAGATTTTAACAATATGACCAATGAAAAATATGATGGCTTTACTGATTATCTTTCACAAATTAACTTTCGCTCAATTGACACACAAATACCTGCCTGCATTAATCGTGCCAGAAAAAAGTTGCAAATTCCAGACCCAGGCAAAACCCGAATCAATCTACCTGATGCTGTGATTATCTCTGAGAAAGCTAATGAAAAACTTTTATTTCAACTACTCGTTTTACATAAAACGCTGAAAGATGTAAGAAACACAATGAATCATGCATCTGACCAACTTAGATATCAACCAGAGGCCATCATTCTCTCACTAAAGTATTACATAAAATGGGTTGATGCACTAAACCCAAATAAACAGTCTTCCTGATTTACGACTACTGCTTCAATGTCACTTTTAACAGGTGTTGTTGAAGCAGTTTTTTAATCCATGTATTCTTCCAGCCTTTTTCTAAATTCTTTCTTACTGCGTTTTCTATGATATTGAGATTTTAATTCCATACTCATAGTAGGTCGAGTCCATACATTTCCTTTTTCCAATACCCATTTTCGTTCTGTTCCACGACTCGCATTATATATTTTCAGTTTATCTACATTCTGTTTTTTCTTCATTTCTTCTAACCTCCAATATGCAAAAGTCTCAAACTTCACTTTATAGATATAGTTTAAGTCCTATGCCACATTCTTTTTTACTGCTGCACTTATACATATGGGTAAGAAAATGACTTCTTAACATTTTTTCAAATATTTCTTACTTATATGATTAACTATGATTGTCCTACCCCATATCAATTCCTCTTAGGTACGGTACAACATAGCAAATCTCATAAAATTCGGAATAATATAAAAGTGTCAATTCCTCTTAGGTACGGTACAACATTTATCCTTCTTGGAGTACGGATTTGATTTGGTCTGGTGTATCAATTCCTCTTAGGTACGGTACAACAAGAGTTTCTTCTATTAACTCACTAGAAAAACTGTCACACAAATTGTTAAAATTAACAATTCCGTATCAATTCCTCTTAGGTACGGTACAACCTTCGAGATGGATTACATAAGCTTATGGATTGTATCAATTCCTCTTAGGTACGGTACAACACCAGTCTTTTCCTACTATTATTAATATAGTATTATATTTTTTTCAGAAATTCAACCATTTTTCTTCCCAAAAGTCTGTCGACCTATTTTTCTGCCTGACACTTATTGTTTCCATATAATTCGGTGTTTCCAGTCTTTTTACCAGATTAAAACAGTTCTCATTCTCGGTCGACAGTCTTTTTTGTAAGATTTCAGCGTTTTTCTGTTCTAATCTGCATTTTTCTTTCCTCTTCAGCACCAGCAATTCCTTATATTTACTGGTTTTAAAGGTCGACGAACTTTTTTCATTCATATGAATGTGCCTTATTCAAACAGTTACATTATGTCTATTATCAAAACTTCAAAATACTTCTTCCAATTTTCTTAAAAGTAATTGTTCTTTTCTCCCGTAACAATACAGATAAAATCCTTACATATACTAATAGCTTGCTTGAGCCTTTCCGGGAAGTCACCACTTCTTGCTTCGTCAGGATTGAAATAAACACTATATCCAGATTCCTTTAAATCATTTGCGATTCTCGTAGCAAAGTTATTTCCTACACCATCATTACGATACGAAATAAATATATCTTTTCTCGTTTGCACCATATTTTCTAACCTTCACTCCTACCTCAATAATTATTCAATCGCTTTGTTTTCCAAAATGATTGAATAAGTTTATTTATTATATGTCCAGACCAATCTGCTCTAACAATAAAATTTCAACGATATTACAATCAAATTAACAGACTTACCAAGAACCATTTTCATTAGGACAAATATAACCTTTTTTTGTCCACTGTTCTTCATATTTATCACGCAGCAGTTGCGATTCCAGATCCTCAATGCAAACATATTGATGATTTGGATTTTCAATTATCATGTTGGTAATCAAATTAATGACATCATCATATAGCTCACCAACTGCCTCTATAGGAATATCCCTTCCTGAGCAATACAAATCCGTATCACGCAATTGGATTTCTTTTTCTCCAAATTGCAAATAAAGACCATAATCATAATAGCCTGTATCATCACTGAATTTTCGTACAATTCTCCAAGCAATAGAGTTTGGAATTTATATCAAGTTTTCATCACCTATAAACTCAAATCTAATTAACATTATCATCATCCTTTCTTCAAACATATTTTTTAATATTTTACACAAATCTATGTCCATTATTTATTTTTCTTCTATTATATCACGTTCAGGAATTATTTCCACAATATCATCAAACGTACAACTCAACGCATTACAAATTTTCGCAAGTGTATCTGTATTCACGTTGTCACCACAATTCATTTTATTAACTGTGTACTGACTTATATTTGCAAGTTCTGCCAAATCCTTCTTTTTTAAATCTCTATCAATTAATAATTTCCAAAGTCTTTTATAACTGACAGCCATATGTACACCTATCCTTTCTTTCCTATACCTTCGGGATTTCTGTCATTCTACTTCTAATTATAGCATTGGGAAGAACAAATTCAACACAAAACATAGTTCCAAAAGATGTTCATAATAGTTTCACAAGTATTTGGACGTCTGTATTTTCTAACTTCCCGACAAGCTGGCGGGATGTAAAAACAGCTTCTGTCCCACTTGAACAGAAGTTAAGGGAGCCAACTTGTGGACAATTCGCCCACAAGTTGACTCCCTTGATATTAGCTGTAAATCAATTCAGTCAGTACAATTTCTTCTGCTCGGTTGCGAATGCCATTCATAGACTGAACCCAGACCATTTGCTGGGTTCGTTTCAAGTCCTCAGTCACGCCCTCGGCTTCTTTCATTTGCTGGATAATGGTGTCCAGCCTGTCCTGTGCCTGTTCATTCAAATCAGCTAGATATGTCCACAGCTTTCCACTCAAGCAAAGGTCATCAAAGCGGATGGGATTGTGTTCTCTCAGGTATTCTCTGTGCATCCTAAAAAGAAAGCCATACCTGATTATCAAACCAAGTATAGCTTTCTTTCGTTTAGCCAACCCTGTCTGACAGATGCCGTAAATAGTTAAATTGTTCATTTAACTGTTTTACGAACACCCGGCAAAATAACAGGTCTCTTTTTCTACATCTTCTTTATATATTTTCTTCAGTTTTCTTATAACTGCGTTGTTACGAAAATATCGTAAATTGCCTTGATGGCATTTTCAAAATCAGAATTACTTACTCCAATGATAATATTTAACTCAGATGACCCCTGGTCAATCATCTTAACATTGACATTCGCATGTGCCAGTGCTGAGAAGATTCTTCCGGATGTTCCTCTGGTGGAACGCATACCGCGTCCTACAACTGCAATCAGGGCGATGTTAGACTCTAATTCTACGCTGTCCGGCTTTGCAAGGCGGTGAATTGCAGATACAACTGCCTGTTCCTTGCCTTCAAATTCCGGCTGATGTACAAATACGGTCATGGTATCAATACCAGATGGCATATGTTCAAAGTTAATACCGTTTTCTTCAAATGCAGAAAGCACTTTACGTCCAAAACCAACTTCTGAATTCATCATATCTTTATCAATATTTACAGATACGAAGCCTTTCTTTCCGGCAATACCGGTAATGGAATATTTGGACTGGTGACAGGTTGTTTCCACAATCCATGTTCCCTCATCTTCCGGTGCATTGGTATTACGGATGTTGATTGGAATACCGGCTTTACGGACCGGGAATACTGCATCTTCATGTAATACGCTTGCTCCCATGTAGGAAAGCTCTCTTAACTCACGGTATGTAATTACTTTAATTGGTTCCGGATTGTCAATAATTCTTGGGTCTGCAATCAGGAAACCGGAAACATCAGTCCAGTTCTCATATGCTGTAGCATGAACAGCCTTTGCAACAATAGATCCTGTAATGTCAGAGCCGCCTCTGGAGAAGGTCTTAACACTTCCGTCCGGCATGGAACCATAAAACCCAGGAACTACAGCACGTTCAACCTTGGAAAGACGTTTGCTCAACACTTTATCTGTCTTGTCTGCATCAAAGTTACCATCTTTATCAAAGAAAATTACTTCTGCTGCATCCACAAATTCATAGCCTAAATAGTTCGCCATTACAATACCATTTAAATATTCGCCTCTGGAAGCTGCGTAATCAGAACCTGCCTTAGCTGCAAAGTTCTTCTCAATTACTTCAAACTCATCTTTCAGAGAAAGCTTTAAGTTCAATCCGTTAATAATGGAATCATAACGTTCTGCAATCTTTTTTAATTCCTTATCGAAATCCTCATCATTTTCCGCCAGAGCATAACATGCATATAACATATCTGTTACCTTGGTATCTTTGGAATTTCGTTTTCCCGGTGCACTTGGTACAACATAGCGGCGTTCCGGGTCTGATGTGATAATCCTGCCTACTTTTGCAAACTGCGTTGCACTTGCAAGTGAACTTCCACCAAATTTAACTACCTTAATCATCGTCATTTGCTCCTTTACTATCTCATAACTCAAGATTGTATCTTATTTTTCCCCATTTGAAAAGAAGTAAATGTAATTTCCATTTAAAAATTTCAATTTAATTTCTATTCAATTTATGCTTCTTCCTGTTTTTTGGTCTTTAATAGTTTGGTAAAGCAGCTTGCTGCTACCATAACACCTAATACCATCAGAAGAACTGCAACAATGAGCTGCAAACCATCTACTAAGAATACTGCAGTTCCATTCATTACATTGCTTACCAGTGCAATGAATTTCTGAACCAGTGCAGTAAAGGTTACTGCCAGCATGCTTACCATTGGTACATACAGCGTCCAGCCGGTACGTCCGGTAGTCTTTAAGAATACAGCCAGTGCAATCAGAACAAGTGCTGCAAGCAACTGGTTTGCGGAACCAAACAGCGGCCATACATTGTTGTATCCGCCCAGTGTTAATAAGTATCCAAAGAATAAGGTTACGATTGTTGCAAAATATTTATTGGTTAATACTTTGCGGACACCACCCATTTTTGCAGGGTCTGTTGTATCCTCATAGAATAATTCCTGGAAGGACATTCTTCCGATACGTGCTACAGAATCCAGTGAAGTAAGTGCTAATGCAGATACACACATGGTCATAAATACAGTTGCCACATCATTTGGTACACCTAACATTTCAAGGAAACCGGCAACACCGGATGAGAAGATTGCAAATGGTGTTCCATCTGGTTTTGTACCATTTACAGCTACTGCACCAACAACGACCAATACGATAATTCCAAGTAATGACTCTACTACCATTGCACCATAACCAACCATAGGCATATCTTTTTCATTGCGGATGGTCTTAGATGATGTCTCAGAAGATACCAGACTGTGGAATCCGGAAACAGCACCGCAGGCAATGGTTACAAATAAGGTCGGGAACAGATAAGATTTGCTTCCGTCTGCTCCGGTTAAAACGAATCCGTTAAATGCATTTAACTGCATTGCAGGATGTGCAACTACTACACCAACAACTGCGCCGATAATCATACCAAGAAGCATAAAGGTTGTCATATAATCTCTTGGCTGCATCAAAAGCCACATTGGAAGTACCGATGCCAAGAATAAGTAAATCATGATAATGTAGATCCACATGGTCTTATTGGTATAGATTGGAAGTTTCATACCTACTGCAAACATTACTACGATTAATGCAATTGCAACGATACCTTTTACGATTTCGTTCATCTTTGGTGCTTTCTTTAAGATAATACCAAGGATAACTGCAACACCAATAAATAACATGGAAACGGTTGCTGCTGCACCATTAGCATATACAGCCTTACTATCACCTGCCGGATATGCATTGAAGGTTCCGGCAACCATATCTGTAAATGCTGCGATTACCAAAAGGGTAAATAACCAGCAGAATAACATGAAAAGTTTTCTTCCCATCTTACCAATGTACTTTTCAATAATCATACCCATGGATTTTCCCTCATTCTTAACTGATGCGTACAGAGCACCGAAGTCCTGTACTGCTCCGAAGAACAATCCACCAACTACTATCCATAAGAATACAGGTACCCATCCGAACACACTGGCAAGGATTGGTCCCGTTACAGGGCCTGCACCAGCGATAGATGAGAACTGATGTGAGAATACGGTAAATCTGGATGAAGGAACAAAGTCCTCTCCGTCTTCATATTTTACTGCAGGGGTTTCAGCTTTCGGGTCGATTCCCCATTTCTTAGCCAGCCAGCGTCCATAAAGTAAATAACCGGCAGCCAACAATACGATGGCTATTAATACAATAACTAAACCATTCATTTTCAATTTCCTCCTCATATGAATTATTTAATTATTGTTTTTACTCCCTTTTAAATTTAATGTCAAGGTCTAAATTTAATCAATTTTGTATTACTTTTTTAATCTATACTTCCTTTAATCGTTGCTCTGTAATGCGTCATAGCCGGTCTCTCCGGTACGGATTTTCTGGGCGGAGCGAATCTCATAGCTGAAAATTTTGCCATCGCCGACTTCTCCGGTAAAGGCTGCCTTCTGAATGGCTTCGATGGTCTTTTGTTCCCATTCTTCGGAAGATACTACGATTTCAAATTTGATTTTCGGAAGCATCTGCACTGCCACTTCCATGCCCCGGACGATTTCCTTATATCCTCTCTGCACACCACAGCCCATAACCTGCGATACCGTAATACCGTTGACTCCGATGGCATTTAATGCTGCTTTTACATCTTCGAATTTTTCTTCCCGCACAATTGCATCTATTTTAATCATCATATCTGATTATCTCCTTTTCTATCCTACTGGTCTAATCCGTTGAAGCTTGGGTAAGCATTTTCTCCATGCTGTGTTACATCCAGTCCAAGCTGTTCTTCTTTTAAGCTCACACGAAGCGGAGTAAAGATTCTTACCACTGCTACACAAAGCAGGGTACCAACCACTGCAATTACAATGGTAATTAAAATTCCTTCCAGCTGTGCCAGGAAAAGACGGTAATCTCCAAACACCAGACCATCCCATTTTGCAGTACTGTTAATGGATTTCTGTGCAAAAATTCCGGTAGCAATTCCACCCCAGATACCGCCGATTCCATGGCATCCAAATGCATCCAGCGCATCATCAATTTTCAGTTTTTTCTTAATAAGTGCAACTCCGAAGTAACAAATCGGGCTGACCAAAGCTCCGATAATAAATGCTGACCAGATTGGAACAAATCCTGCACCCGGTGTAATTGCCACAAGTCCTACTACAAGTCCGGTGGATGCGCCTACCAGGGTTGGCTTTCCTTCTTTTACAACATCAATAAACATCCAGGATAATAAGGCTGCTGCTGCAGAAATTGCAGATGTCATAAATGCATGGGCTGCCAGTCCATCGGCTGCCAGTGCACTTCCTGCATTAAACCCAAACCAGCCAAACCATAAAAGGGATGCTCCCAATACAACAAACGGGATATTATGAATACGATAAGTTACCTGCTCATAGCCACGTCTTCTTCCAAGTATGATTGCCAGAACCAGTGCGCTGATTCCGGAACTGATATGTACCACATCTCCTCCTGCGAAGTCAACAGAGCCAATCTCTGCTAAAAGTCCGCCTTCTCCCCAGACCATATGTGCCAGTGGATAATATACAACAAAGGACCATAGTGTTACAAAGAGAAACAGTGCCTTAAACTTCATTCTTCCTACTAAGGAACCGGTAATCAGTGCCGGTGTAATCATGGCAAACATCATCTGAAATGCACAGAATACAAGATGTGGAATGGTATCTGCATAAGGTCCTGCCTCCCAGCCTACACCATTCAAAGCTATCCAACGGAAATCTCCGATGATACCTCCGTGGTTGCCACCAAATGCAAGGGAATAACCAAACAGTGTCCAAAGCACTACCGACAATCCCATGATTGCCACACATGCCATCATCGTGTTACATACATTCTTTCTTCGTACAAGACCTCCATAGAAAAATGCAAGTCCCGGTGTCATAAAAAACACAAGTGCTGTTGCAATCAGCATAAAGGCTGTATCTCCAGTATTCATATCTAATCCTCCTTCTTTTCTCGCAGATTTTCTCTCGCTACTCACGGAATAAAGAATGTGCCTTGGCACATTCTCGCGCCTGCGGCGGTCGCTTGCGATAGCTACCTTATACGCCGCAGTGCGCAACCTCGCGGAGCGTTTTTTACTTTACAGGAAAGCAATTTCCTGTAAAGTAAAAAAAGATGCCAAAAACACGTTTCCGTGTTTTTGACATCTTCGTCTACAGCTAGGACTATAGCACTTTTTTATTCCTATTGCAAGGGGATTTTTAAATCAATTAATTATTTTTCGTTCTTTTGCTAGTTTTTTTGTGATGTTTCCGGCTGTTTTCTCACCCAAAAGGATGCTTTATTTCATCCATTTATCTGCTTCTTCTTTCAGCCAGGAGTACCACTCTTCCATTCCCTCTCCGGTCTTTGCGGAGATTGGGAATATCTTAAGATTCGGATTCCGTTTCCATGCATACTCCTTTACCTTATCCATATCAAAGTCAAAATATGGCAGCACATCAATTTTATTGATAATAAGTGCATCGCATACCGTAAAGATTAATGGATATTTCAATGGCTTGTCGTGTCCTTCCGGTACGGACAAAATCATTGCATTCTTCACTGCTCCGGTATCAAACTCTGCCGGGCAGACAAGGTTGCCTACATTTTCAAGGATAGCAATATCTACATCCTCAGTGCCAAGCTCCTTCAAGCCCTGTCTGGTCATGTCTGCATCCAGATGGCACATACCGCCGGTATGAAGCTGCACAACCTTTGCCTTTGTCTTATCAGCAATCGTCCATGCATCTACATCGGAATCAATATCCGCTTCCATGACTCCTACCCGGTAGTCCTTTAACAGCTCATTGACTGTTGGCACCAGGGTAGAAGTCTTGCCACTTCCCGGTGAAGACATCAGATTTAAGAGAAATGTTTTCTCTCCCTTTAACTGTTCTCTTAAGCTGGCAGCATCCTTATCATTATTTTCAAATATACTTCTTTTTACTTCAATTACTTTCATTTCCAGTTCCTCAATTATATCTTATTTTACATCTGCTCTTGCCAGTGCATCTTTATAATACTTGAAGTCTGTAAATACTTCGTTGGTATACGGATTCTTCTTGTTCTTTACCGATTTGTAAATGATGTATCCTAATGCAATGGCATTTACAATCAGTGCCAGTGCGCTGACGATGGTCATTGCGGTCGGATCTGCGTTGTTCGAAGTTCCTGCCACAATGCCATTTACCGTTCCGTCTGCATACTGTCTGGAAACGGTTGCCCATGGATAATAGGTTGTTCCATCGGCAGTAGTCTCCTGAAACAGTGGAAAAATCTGGGCAAACATACACCAGATTGCCAGTGTATTTGCACGGTTCATAATCCAGCCACCCTTGTTCCAGATTAATGCTGCAATAGTAGGTGCTAAAAGCAGTGCTACACCACAGAACCAGGAGTGGGTTGGCAGACAATTGTAGGTATAAGCGAAGTTCCAGATATCATATACTACAATGTAAACCCAGATCATATCCGGCCAGATCATATCCTTCTTGTCTTTGGAGGAATATACTTTCCACCAGCCTGTCATGCAAAGGATATTTAAGATTCCTGCGATTCCGTTCATTACGTTGTGCCAGCCACCATAGAGCCATACATCTTCAGAAGATAACCACCAGGAATACCAGCCATTGATTGCGGATTCAAAATCGCTGGCTACTGCAATCAAAATATTAATTGCTACGATTACAAATGGGAATGCGCGGAACCACTGTTTCTTTCCAATACCCCATTCATACTTAATCATCATAAAGCCGATACATCCGGCAAGTGCTGCATACAGTTTTGCATAATGGAACCATCCATTCATATAAAGATGTGTCTGGTTATTTACTGCCCATTCTACGCCCTGTCCTGCGCATACTGCAATTACAACAAAGTAAACGGTAAGTGCCAGCGGAATAATTCCAAACATCATAAGTCCACCAAACTTGGTTCTTCTTGCAAACTCATTTAATAAAATAAGTCCGGCTAAGACTGCCAGCATGGCAATCCACTGATAAATTCCATTTCCTCCATAAACATGAAACAACATTTTAACCCCTTCTTTCTTTGATAAATATTTTATCCGAAAGCCTGCCTCAGCAGGCCTCCATTTCTTTGATACTGCATTCATTTCCCGTCAGCAGATAGGTGTCATCACTCTTACAGTACGGACATTGTCTGCCGAATTTTACAGTCGGATAAGTCTTTTTGCAATTCTCGCACATGGTTACCGCCGGAAGCGTCTCGATACGCAATTCCGATTCCGATAACAGGTCCGATTTCTTCCGGTAATAGTCCCAGCAGTCTAAAAGGTATTCCGGGACAATTCCGCTGACTTCTCCAATTTCCAAAGTAACAGAACCTATCTTCGTCACTTCATTTTCTTCTGCTACTTCCTTTAATGTTTTGGAAATATGAATGATAATTCCCAGTTCATGCATACACTCACATCCTGCTTTTTATTTCTTCCTGCCTTTGAATTTAATCTTAATCTCACGCTTTAACATATATGGGAAGATTGCCTTTAACTTGTCTTCTGATCTTACCATGCGGCTTGCATCCGGCAGGTCACGGCTTAAGTGGATGGCATCAAATTCGCACTTCGTTGTACAGATTCCACAGCCGATACACTTATTCGGGTCTACTACGGTAGCACCACAGCCTAAGCAGCGGTTTGCTTCCTTCTGTACCTGCTCCTCGGTAAAGGTGCTTCGTAAATCACGGAAGGTATGCTTTGCATCTCCAGCCTTATGTCCCGGCACCTGACGTTTTGCATTGTCAAAGGTCTCAACTTTAATATTGTCTTTATCCAGCTCAATGAACTGTCTTCTGTTACGTCCCAAAGTAAGACTCTGTCCTTCATGGACAAAACGGTGAATAGATACACAGCCTTCTTTTCCTGCTGCAATAGCATCAATAGCAAATCTTGGTCCGGTATAGTTATCTCCACCGGTAAAGATATCCGGCTCTGCAGTCTGGTATGTTACCGGGTCTGCCTTTAAGGTTCCGTTCGGATTAAATTCCACTCTGGTTCCTTCTAATAAAGCCCCCCACTTAATGGACTGTCCAATGGATAATAATACCTGGTCACAAGGAACGGTTAATAATTCTTCTTCGTCATATTTTGGTGAAAACCGTTTATTCTCATCCAGTACAGAGATACATTTTTTGAATACCACTGCGGTTACTTTGCCATTCTCGGTAAGGATTTCCTTTGGTCCCCAGGAATTATTTACCACAATGCCCTCTTCTTCTGCCTCTGCCACCTCATCATCGGCTGCCGGCATAATATCTCTTGATTCCAGACAGAACATGGATACATCGGAAGATCCGGTACGAAGTGCGGTTCTTGCAACGTCTACTGCTACATTTCCTCCACCGATTACTACGGTCTTGCCGGATAATTTCACGCCTTCTTCATTTAAATTGACACGACGCAAGAAGTCTACTCCGGTTTCTACGCCTACGGCGTCTTCTCCCGGTACTCCGGTCATACGTCCGCCCTGTGCACCAATTGCTATGTAAAATGCTTTATACCCCTGTTCACGCAGCTGTGCTATAGTGATGTCCTCGCCAACTTCTACGCCGCACTTGAATTCTACCCCCATCTCGCGCAGCACATCGATTTCTGCATTGATCACATCTTTTTCCAGACGGAAAGATGGAATACCATTTATCAGCATACCACCCGGTCGTTTTTCTTTTTCAAATACAGTAACCGGATAACCCATTTTCTTTAAATAGAATGCGGCTGACATCCCTGCCGGTCCTGCTCCGATTACTGCTACCTTCTCCTCAAAAGGCTTTCCGGAATAATTCAACATTGGTGGAATATAACGCTTCTCTGCATGGAGCTCCTGTTCCGCAATGAATTTCTTGATTTCATCAATAGCTACTGCCTGGTCAATGGTTCCCCTGGTACATGCATCTTCGCAGCGGCGGTTACAGATTGCTCCACATACTGCCGGGAACGGATTCTCCGTCTTAATCAGCTTCAATGCATCCAGATATCTTCCCTGAGATGCCATTTTAATATATCCCTGTACCGGAAGATGTGCCGGGCATGCTGTCTTACATGGTGCGGTACCGGTGTCATAACAGTTAATCTGGTTATCATCCCTGTAATTTGGATTCCATTTTTCCGGCCCCCACTTGGTGGTATCCGGAAGCTCCTGCTGCGGATAGGTAATATGTCCGCCATCTTTGGTGCATAATTTCTGTCCGAGCTTTGCTGCACCAGCCGGACAGTACTCTACACATCTTCCGCAGGCTACACATTTCTCCGGCTCTACGCTGGCACGGTATGCGGAGCGTGACATATTCGGTGTGTTGAAAAGCTGGGATGTACGCAATGCATTACATACACCGACTGCACAGTTACAGATTGCAAAGATTTTATCTTCTCCATCAATATTGGTAATCTGATGGACATAGCCATTATCCTCTGCTCGCTGCAGAATCTCCATTACTTCATCATAATCAATGTAACGGCCCTTTCCGGTCTCTACACAGTAATCTGCCATATCACCGACACCAATACATAAATCATCCTCTAAGTCTCCGGTTCCCTCCCCACGGATTCGCTGTTGCCGTCTGCAGGAACATGCGCCAACGGAATATTTATCATATTTATTGAGCCAGTGGGAAATATGCTCCACGCTTGCCGACTGCTGGTTTGCCGGGATTGCTTTCTCTACCGGAATAACATGCATTCCGATTCCTGCTCCACCCAGTGGAACCATCGGTGTTACTTTCTCCAGTGGAAGTCTTGCCATCTGCTCAAAGAAATCTGCGATTTCGGTATGCTCTTCCACCTGCTCTTTGTTCATTACCATGAATTCTGCGCATCCCGGTACGAACATTGGAAGTACATACTGTTTGTGATGGTCTTCGTTCTCCCAGTTGTACTCAATGACTCCGATGACACTCATTTTTTCTAAGAGTTCTTCGGTCCGCTCTACACTCTTCTTACATTTCTTTGCTACTTCTGCTGCGGTAGCCGGTACTCTGACTTTCATTGCCAATGCAACTTCTGCCATCTCATCCGTCACTACACTTGCCAAGCCCCAGTATTCCGGGTCATTTTCCGTAACTTTTACTCCGATTCGGTCTGTAATCTTCTGACCAAGTTTCAGAATCAATTCTCTTGGTTCTGCCATGTGCCCCTCCTTTGTATGATACCTGTATTGCTCCCCTCACAGGTTGTTTTTTGCCGTGATTCATTACAATATTTGTATATATTATACAATATCCGGTTATTTTTATCAATAATTATCACACTTTTCACAATAGTTCTTCGCAAAAAAGAAACTGTGTCTTGTGAATTTTATACACAAAACACAGTTTCCTGTTTCTTTTGATTTTCTCACTATTTGAAACTTATTTTTTCAAAATCAGTTTCAAAAATTCTTATTTTCAATTAATCCAGTGGAATCAGTTTTTCTTTTCCACCCATATATGGCTGCAATGCCTTTGGAATATTTACGCTTCCGTCCGCATTGAGGTTGTTCTCTAAGAACGCAATCAGCATACGAGGTGGTGCAACTACAGTATTATTTAAGGTATGTGCGAAATATTTATTTCCATCCTTGCCTTTGACACGGATTTTCAGTCTTCTTGCCTGTGCATCGCCTAAGTTAGAGCAACTTCCTACTTCGAAGTATTTCTTCTGACGTGGAGACCATGCTTCTACGTCACAGGATTTCACTTTCAAGTCTGCTAAGTCTCCGGAACAGCACTCAAGGGTACGTACCGGAATATCTAAGCTGCGGAACAAATCTACGGTATTCTTCCAGAGCTTATCATACCACTCTTTGGACTCTTCCGGCTTACATACAACAATCATTTCCTGCTTCTCAAACTGGTGGATACGATATACACCACGTTCTTCAATACCATGTGCTCCTTTTTCTTTACGGAAACATGGAGAGTAGCTGGTCAGGGTATATGGAAGTTTTTCTTCATCATTGATGGTATCAATGAATTTACCAATCATGGAATGCTCAGAAGTACCAATCAGATACAAATCCTCGCCTTCGATTTTATACATCATGGCATCCATTTCATCAAAACTCATAACACCGGTTACAACATTGCTCCGAATCATAAATGGTGGTACACAGTATGTGAATCCACGGTCAATCATGAAATCTCTTGCATAAGAAATAACTGCAGAATGTACTCTTGCAATGTCTCCCATCAGATAGTAGAAGCCATTTCCCGCAACTTTTCCTGCTGCGTCCAAATCAATACCATGGAAACGATCCATGATATCGGTATGATATGGGATTTCAAAATCCGGAACAACCGGCTCACCAAATTTTTCAATTTCTACGTTACAGGAATCATCTTTTCCAATCGGAACGGATGGGTCTATGATGTTTGGAATTGTCATCATAATCCTGGTAATCTTTTCCTGTAAATCTTTTTCCTGCTCTTCTAACTCTGCAAGGCGGGCTGCATCTTTGCTTACCTGCTCTTTTAATGCCATAGCTTCGTCTTTCTTGCCCTGTCCCATCAATGCACCAATCTGCTTGGAAATACTGTTACGGTTTGCACGTAATGCATCTGCTTCCTGCTGTGCACTTCTTGCCTGCTCATCTAACTCAATTACCTCGTCTACCAATGGCAATTTGTGATCCTGGAATTTCTTCTTAATGTTCTCTTTTACGATGTCCGGATTTTCCCGTAAGAATTTTAAATCAATCATCTTTGTTCTCCTTCTTTGATATCATGTGCTTTTTTTGAAAATTTTATAGGATTGATTCGTAAGCATGCGATTTTTCTCGCTACTCGCGTAAAAAATGCCTTCCATCCCATGCATTTTCATACATGGGACGAAAGGCTTATCTACCGTTCCGCGTTGCCACCCATTTTGCCGCATCTCTTTTTACGTCTTCTCTTCTTTGCCTGCGACCACTTCATTGCGTATCATAAGGGGTACGAACCCGTGGCTTTCACCACCAGCCTCCGAAAGTGGACCAATTGCTTCCTAATACCGGCTCACACCAGCCGCCAGCTCTCTGAATTATTCCGTCAATCTTAGCTTTCGTCAAACGCTGTTTTTACTCTGTTCCCTATTATAGCGCGGGGAGTGAATTTACGCAAGGGGATTCTACAATCCTCTGATTATATTTAAGTAATCCTGGCGTTGGTCAACAACAGCATAGATTATAACTCTTTTATTTTCTTCATTTATCTTATAGAAAACCAGATTTTTTTCCAATATCAACACCCGATACCCTTGTCTTTTCAATACCAGATAATGCGTTTCTCCCCCCTTTAATGGATGAACTGCCAAATCAAGAATATTCTGTTCCAGTTCTTCTAATTTTTCCAGTGCAACCTTATTACCAAAATTTTCGGCTATATACAATACGATTTTTCTAATCTGCACATCTGCCATTTCTGTACGAACAACTTCATATTTCAATAATTCTATTCCTCCCCAAGCATTTGTCTTAAATCATCAAATGTTTCACGAACCGGTGCTACTCTACCATTCTTTACATCATCTTCCGCTTCTGTAAGAATTTCCAAAAGTTCTATTCTTGACTTCATTCTTTTATATTCCTCATACGAAAGAGAGACTGTATCACCACGACCGTTTACTGTGATTATAACCGCTTCATTTTCTTCTCTGCATTGTTTTGAAATTTCACTATAATGATTTCTTAAATCTGCAGATGGTCGTATTGTTTCCTGTAATGCATGCATAAAAAACACCTCCGCCTATATTATAGTCACATCATATCATAATTTGACTATGTTATCAAGTTTTCCATTCGTAAACCCATCGTAAACCATCGTAAAACCATAAAACCCATAACAAAATTCGGAAGGGATTTTTGTTACTTTTTACTATATCCATGTTCATTTCTGGAAAAAGAATGTGCCTTGGCACATTCACGGTCTAAGCAATTTTTCTTTTAAGAAAATTTTTGCAGTTCTTTATATCCAAAATACTGTGTTACTGAAAATCATGATGAATTAAAATGCTAGTCAATAACTGTAACATCTCCATCCCATATATATTTATTTTCACCAGATTCATTCTTAACTCTATAATAAATGGAATCTTCTTCCGAATTTTCATAAACTTCGTAAACATTAAATTCTGTTCCATAATCATATAGCATAATTTCACCATACGCAAAATCTGTAGGTTTTTCCGAAATATATGCTCCATTTTCACTTGTAACCTTCACCCGAAACAGCACCGGCTCCTCTGTTTCTGTCTCCGTCACTGACTCGGTCTCTGTCACGATCTCATTTTCTACCTTTGCCTCCGTTGCTGTCTCGCTCTCTGTCTCAGTTGTGACAACTGCTTCGGTCACTTCTGTGGCAGCTGGATTTGCCTGCTCTTTCGTGCTGCCACAGGCTGTAACTGATATTGCCATAAGTATCGTTAATACTCCTGTCATAACTTTTTCCGCTATTGCTGTTGAAATCTTTCTGTTTTTCATAAATGTCTGCCTTTCCTGTTTATCTTCCTTTTCTCATTTGAACTGTTCTCTATCTTAGTACATATATTTACTAAAATCAATAGTAAACATCTTTATTATGATAAATTAAAAAAGTCCTCTGCAAGACATATTATTTTTAGGATATATTCTGGATTTTTTGAGAATTATATAAATTTATTTTTGAAAAATTCCGGATTTATTTTTAGATTTGGAGATTATATGGATTATATACAGCGAATGCGTAATTTACGCGAAGACCATGACAAAACCCAGCAGGAAATTGCCGACGTTCTCGGAACTTCCCAGACCATGTACGCCCGCTATGAGCGTGGTGCTAATGAGCTTCCTATCCGCCATCTTCTGAAGCTCTGCCATTACTATAGTGTTTCTTCCGATTATTTTCTTGGTCTTTCTGATATAAAAACAGCTCATTTACGCCATAAAAATGCAACATAAAAGAGAGGAAATTTCATCTTCTGAATTTTCCTCTCTTTTTTACATCTTGTCCTATAGGTCTACATTTTTCTATTTTTACTCGTGACGCAATGCCTCGATTGGGTCTAAGTTTGCTGCCTTATAGGATGGCAGAAGACCGAAAATAATTCCGATAATCATGGAGAATACCACGCCGCCTACGGCTGCCGGTGCACTGATGGCAACCGGTGTGGTACTAAGTTTCGAGATAATCTCAGCTAATATGATTCCCACCAGAACTCCAATCAATCCGCCTAAACTGGTAAGTACTGCTGCCTCGGTTAAGAACTGTCCTAAGATAACAGACTTTCTTGCTCCGATTGCTTTCTTCAGACCAATCTCACTAGTACGCTCCGTTACGGATACCAGCATGATATTCATTACACCGATACCGCCAACCAGAAGGGAAATTCCGGCAATCCAGATTAACATGGTATTGGTGGACTGGCTCAACTGCTGAATTTGTTTTGCCTGCTCCAGTAAGTCTTCGGATTTGTACTTAATGGTATCATCCGATGTTGCAAGATAGCCATTTAAAATATCGGCACTCTTCTTTCCTGCATTGGTCATATCACTGGTGCTCTTTGCTTTAATGAGAACCTGCTGTGGTTCGTCATAACGATAGATAATCGGCCAGGTTACAGATGGTACATAAATCTTACCACTGCTGTCCTGGGAATAAGTATAATAATCATCAATGGAATTGATAACCGGCTCGAACTGCTCGCTCTTGGTTGCAATTCCTACAACAATATATGGCTGCTGCTTAATCTCAATGGTCTTTCCAATTGGATTCTCACCCTGAAATAATGCTTCTGCAGAATCTTCATCTAAGATTGCAACCTTTGCAAAATCACTGTAGTCCTCTTCAGTAAAGCAGCGTCCGCTCTTCATAATCATTCCCGCAGTATTAAAGTAGCCATTGTCTACTCCCATAATATAACCGCCGGAAAGAGAAGTATTTTTATAGTATGCTCCATCATAATCCTGTCTGGAAAGGAATAAAGATGCATCCTCTACTTCATCCAGATCTTTAATCTGCTCCAGTGCTTCATTTGTAATTACCGGAATTCCACCCGGTACACTTCCATAGGAAAAATCCATGGAATAATCTCCCTGATACAACTGCACTGTAACATTGTTATCACCTGCGCCAATCAGGTTCTGCTCAATCTGTTCATTCGTTCCTTTAATCGTAGATACAATTGCAATAATCGCTGCAATACCAATAATAATACCCAGCATAGTTAAGAAGGAACGCATCTTGTGTGACCAGATACCCTGAAAAGATAATCTTAAATTTTCTAACATGTTCGTCCCTCCTACTAATACATTACAGTTCCGGAATCTTCATCCTTATTGGTTTTGACTCCTTCTTTTGCTGTCTTACCATATGGAAAAGCAAGATAATCATCCATTGTAACTCCGGATTTAATTTCTACTGCATATCCGTATATGGTCTTTCCTGTCTTCACATACTGTTTTACAAGATGACCAGTTCCATCATCCTTCATGACATAGCTCTTACCATCTTCCTTACGCACATATGCTTTATCCAGATAAATCTTATCGGAAGAATCTTCATCTCCACCAAGATTAATGGAAAGACTTAAGTTGTCTCCATTGCTAAGTCCAGTACTGTCTTCAATATATGCGGTATAGCCATAATAGGATGCATTCGGATTGCCATTGCCATAATAATAGCCATTGGAATCCTCCGGGTAATCATTAATCTCTGTTATTGTTGCATCAAATACCATTCCGGTGCTCCAGGAGGTTGCTGTAACACTCTGTCCGACTTTCACCTGTTCCAATGCAAGCTCATTTAGAGTTCCTTTTACATATAGACCATCTGAACCGGAAAGTGTCAAAAATGCACTTCCATCATTTGGAAGATTATCCGGATCTCCTGCTTTCTTTACGGTACCATTAAACTCAGCATAAACCATTCCATCTTCTGACTGGCTTTCCATCTGTTTCAACGCAAGCTCCGCTTTTCTTTTATCCAGATCAAGCTTAGTCAGTTCTTTTTCTTTATCCGCAATCTCTTTTGCCAGTTCATCTGCCGTATATCCGCTCTGCTGGTTATCATCCGGTACAGATGGTGTATCCGGTACAACCGGTTCGACCGGGGTATCCGGGACATCCGGCTCATTAATTACTTTACTTCCATCAATAACATACCATTTTGCATCCGGGTCTGCTTCCTCTAAAGCTGCACCGACTTTTGTCCATGCACTGATTAAGGTTCCGGCTACGGTATTTCCGTCATGAATTTCAAATACCGCAACCTTCCCCTCACTTTTCAATGTATTCAGATAGCTTCCATAGACATATGCTTCCTTTGTACATAAGAAGCGGTATGGATTCTCCTGGCTTCCATCTCCGGTATATGGTTGCGCCGTTGTTGAAATATAATTATAGGCATCTCCGTTCTTCTCTTCTACCGTATCCGGTGTGGTTACAGAAGTATCCGTAGATGGTGTTTCCGGTGCTGATGGCGTCACACTGTCTACAGACGGTGTACTTGTTGTGGCATTGCTGATTGGCTTGGTATTTTTAAGCTTTTCCAATTCCTTCTGTGCTACAGCACTATTATTTTCGATTGTCTGGATGTCTAATTTCTTCATCTCAATTGCCAGGTCAATATTGGTCATATCATATTGTAACAGCGGGTCACCTTCGGATACTTCCTGTCCTTCTGTTACAAACACTTTCTGAATGGTCTGCTCTGTGCTGACATAAACATCCTGCTGCTGTCCATTGGTCACGGTTCCGTCACTTTCCATGCTGTCACCCCAGGAACCAGTATTTAACATGGATACTGACTGTACCTCTGCTACCAGCTTACTATTCTGGTATGCCCGGTATCCTACTACTCCTCCGGTGATTCCACCTCCGGCTAAAACTACGATTAGAATTGCAATTACAACTTTCTTTTTCATGCCTTGCCCTCCTCATCGTCTGTAAATATTTCTCCGTCTACTATATGGAGGATTCTCTTTGCCTGTTTTGCAATGTTAATATCGTGGGTAATCATGACAATGGTAACGCCCTCATCATTCAGGCTCTGGAACAATTCCATAATCTGTTTACCGGATTTCTGGTCCAATGCTCCGGTCGGCTCGTCTGCCAGTAAAATCTTCGGATTATTTACCATGGCACGGGCAATTGCTACTCTCTGCTTCTGTCCACCAGAAAGCTGTGTCGGACGGAACCCGGAACGGTCTCCTAATCCTACACGCTCCAATGCCTTCTGTGCTCTTTCTTTCCGTTCTTTCTTCTTTACACCGGCATAGCTCAGTGGAAGTGATACGTTATCCAGTGCACTTTCCCTTGGCATCAGCTGAAAACTCTGAAATACAAATCCAATACTGTTCAGTCGGACAGCAGACATCTCGCGGTCTTTTAAGTTTAAGACATCCTTTCCCGCCAGTTCATAGGTTCCGGAAGTCGGTCTGTCCAGACACCCGATAATATTCATCAATGTTGTCTTCCCGGAACCGGACGGTCCCATGATAGCAACATATTCTCCTTCTTCTACCTGTAAAGATACATCCTTCAATACCGGAACTACCAGTTTATCCTGATTGTAATCTTTATAGATATGCTGCAGATTCAGAATCATTCAACCACCTCCGAATCTGTCGCACCTGACTCGCCGCTATCTGTAAATTCAGTTCCGGCTTCATCATACATTCCTTCGTCCATGTATTCGGTTCCGTCAGTATTATACATGCCTTCATCCATAGATTCAGTTCCGTATTCATCATACATTCCTTCGTCCATACCAGAATCATCTGTAGATTCCTGATTATATAACGGAGAAGAATAATCTACTTCTTCCATATTGGTAACTGCTGTTACACCCTCATACAGTCCCTGCATTGGGAATGCAATCAGGTCATCTTCAGAAAGTCCGGATTTAATCTCATATTCATCGAGATTCTCATCATACTCGCCTAATTCTACCTTGCGTTTTTCCAGTCTGTTCTTCTTGTCTGCTGCCCATACATATGGGTCTCCATCATCCTGCACAATATAATAGCCGTACAGCCAGACTCCTTCCTTTTCTTCAACCTCGCCCTGTCCGTAATCCGGCTCTATATATAAATGCTGTCCTAACATCAGTCCGTCTGTACTGTCCAAAGTAACATAGAATGAATACTTAGACGCAGAATCTCCAGAACTGCCTCCATCATACATATAAGAAGAATTACTGTCCGTCTGGGTGCTTTCAGTATCAATCTTGGAAATACTTCCTGTCCAGGTCTGCGTCTCATCTAATCTGGAACGTAAAATAACCGGTGTTCCCTCTGAAATTGTTCCTACAGAAGTCTCATCAATCGTTCCTTTTACACGGTACTCGCCTGTCGCTAATATTTTCATATATGCTGCAGTATTTCCATTGGGATCCACCCCGTTTTCATTGATTTCTTTTACAACACCAGCCATCTTACTGGTTACTTCTGAGTTGTCGATGGATTTCTGGTATTTGTCAATCTCTGCCTGTTTGCTTTTCTTGTTGTATTCTGACTGCTTAATGGAAGTCTGCAGTGTCTGAATCTGTGTGGTATATTCAAACTGCTGGTCTTCCGGTGCGCTTGCTTTTTCTTTCTGTAATTCTGCAATCTGTGCATTTGAATTGGAAATGTCATTTGCAATGCCTTCCATCTCAAGCTTTGCCTGGTCTATCTGCATCTGCAAATCTTCTGTATCATAAGAAAATAATACGGTTCCCTCTTCTACTTCATCACCAACAGAAACGTATACTTCCTTTACCTTACGTTCGGAATCCTTATTTATCTCTAAGGTCTCCTGTGGTTCTACCACACCACTGTAACGGTTATTGACTCCTGCTGACTGGTTCATAATCGCAGATACTTTTTCTACATATACCTTGTCTGCAGAATTTCCACCACTGCTTCTTCCCTTTAGGAAATAGAATCCTACTCCGGCTGCAACTACTGCCGCTGCAATAACTCCAATAATAATGCCTACCTTCTTTTTGCTCATCTGTCTCCTCCTGAATAATTCCTTTTTCCTGCCCTTTTACCTGTAGAAACTGCCGTTGGCAGCTTCTTACGGATGCCTGACTTCGAAAAAATAGCCGTAAAGCTTTCATACTTTACGACTATTTTATCATTTTCTTATTTGAAATACAGCGTGGATAATTCCTAAGATTTCTTAAGAAATCATTAATTTCCCGACAAAAATTTTTACGATTTATTTCAGAGGATATTTTGCAGTTAATTCTGCTACAATTGCTCTTGCTTTCTCAGAAGCTGCCTCGCCCTCTTTAATCATCATAGCAATTGCCTCTGCAATCTTGTCCATATCTTCTGTATTCATGCCTCTTGATGTAACAGCTGCAGTACCAAGACGAACGCCGCTGGTTACGAATGGAGACTTCGGATCATTCGGAATGGTATTCTTATTACATGTGATGTTTACAGCATCTAATAATTTTTCTACTGCCTTACCTGTCAAATCATAATTAGTAAGGTCTACTAACATCAGATGATTGTCGGTTCCGCCGGATACAATCTTGATATCACGGCTTAATAATCCCTTGCAAAGTGCCTGGGCATTATCAATAATACCCTGCTGATATACCTTGAATTCCGGCTGTAACGCTTCTTTTAAGCAGACTGCCTTTGCTGCAATGACATGCATTAAAGGTCCACCCTGGATTCCCGGAAATACTGCCTTATTAAAATTATATTTATCTGCTGCTTCCTGATTACAGAGAATCATTCCGCCTCTTGGTCCTCTTAAGGTCTTGTGGGTTGTTGTTGTTACAACATCTGCATATGGGATTGGGCTTGGATGAAGTCCTGCTGCAACAAGTCCTGCGATATGTGCCATATCAACCATAAGAACTGCACCACAGGCATCTGCAATTTCACGGAATTTCTTGAAATCAATGGTTCTTGCATATGCGGATGCACCTGCAATAATCATCTTTGGCTTACATTCCATTGCAATCTGCATAACATTGTCATAGTCAATGAAGCCTTCATCATTTACACCATAAGGCACAATATGGAAATATGTTCCGGAGAAGTTTACCGGACTTCCGTGTGTTAAATGTCCACCATGGTCTAAGTTCATTCCCATTACGGTATCACCCGGTTTTAAAATAGCAAACTGTACAGCCATATTTGCCTGTGCACCGGAATGTGGCTGTACATTTACATAGTCACAGCCAAACAGCTCTTTTGCTCTCTCAATTGCCAGATTCTCTACAATATCAACGCAGTCACATCCGCCGTAATATCTCTTTCCCGGATAGCCTTCTGCATATTTATTAGTCATTACACTGCCCATTGCTGACATTACTGCCGGACTTACCCAGTTCTCAGATGCGATCAGCTCAATGTGGCTGTTCTGACGGTCAAATTCTTTGGTAATGGCATCTGCAACTTCCATGTCCACTGCCTGAATATCTTCTAATGTATACATGTTTCTTCTCCTTCTCTATGTGATTTTCTTTAGGCGATTGCGAAAGGGGACAGCTTTTCTTTCAAAATTTTGCTATGAAAGGGTATTTGAAGTCTGCACTGAAATCCCGCAGTTCTAAAAGGTATGTTTTGCGTAACGCGATAAAAACAGTCTTTCCAATGTTTGACATCGTCGCTGCATTGTTCGTCAACTTCAGATGCATGATAAGGGCTGTTAGGGGCACTTAGAATTTCGTCTGTTTTTTGGCAACGCTGGCACAGGGACGTGCCAGCGAGGCGCAATTGAACATGGATGTGAATTTGCGCCGGTTGCCGGAACATATGGCATTATACCGAAATTCTTAGTGCCCCTTGCAGACTTTATGCTGCATCCGCAGTTGACGGACAGTACAGCGACCCTGTCAAAGCAACGGAATGTACATCTATCCAATTTCGCAATCGCCCAATAAATTTACTTTGAGTATCATTATAAGTGATAGCCTGATTCAACGCAACAGTATTTTTACGCATTACCGTAAAAAAGTGCATTTTCAGATATCTTTTCCAGTTCCCTTTTCTAGGTGTCGTATTTCATATTATACTGCCACTTAAATATGGCAGTTCCAATGATTACAATATAGCCTGCAATACTGAGGACATCCGGTATCTGATTCAGGAACAGAATGCCAAGAAGTGCCGCAAAGACAATCTGGGTGTAATCAAAAACAGATATCGCTTTTGCCGGTGCTTTCGTATATGCTGTGGTAATGCAGATCTGTCCGCCTGCTGCACATACGCCAGCCAGCATAAGGCAGACAAACTGTGTCATGCTCATAGGCTTATATCCGATGATAAAAAACGGCAATGTGACAACACAGGAAAAGAGTGAAAAACAAAGGACGATAACCGGTCCCTTCACTCCCATTTTCCCCAATTTACGCACATAGGTATAAGCAATTCCTGCACCCAGTCCGCCCAGTGCTCCAATCAGTCCGTAAACAAACTGTATATCAAAGGATGGCTTAATGACAAGCAGTGCTCCGGTAAATGCCAGCACGACTGCTCCCCATTCTACTTTATTTGCCTTTTCCTTTAAGATAAAGGTTGACATAATAATTGCAAAGAAAGGCGATAACTTATTTAACATATTGGCATCTGCAATATTCAGCCGGTCAATGGCATAGAAATTACAGATTAATCCTACCGTTCCGCAGAAGCTTCGCATGAAGAGTCCGCCCCAGCTTTTCTTTGGTGCATAGAATGGCTCTTTTGCCCGGATGAGCAGAAAAGCTGCCACAACGGCAGCTACTGCATTTCGGAAAAAAGCCTTTTCCATCGTAGGCAGGTCTCCTGACAGCCGGACAAAAAATGTCATCAGTGCAAAGAAGAAGCCTGCTCCTATAATAAATAAAATTCCCTGTCTTTTTTCCTGTTTCATATGATTCTTTCTATTCTGCAAGCAGTTTTTCTACGCTTGCAAGTTTGACGCAAAGTACAAAAATTTTAGTTGCTGTCTCAAGTTCTTCCATAGTCGGGAAGCTTGGTGCAATACGGATAACAGAATCCTCCGGGTCTTTTCCATAAGGGAAAGGTGCTCCTGCCGGTGTCAAAACAACGCCTGCTTCTTTTGCTTTGGCAACAACACTCTTTGCACATCCCGGTAAAGTATTAAAGCAGATGAAGTATCCACCCTTCGGGCTAATCCAGGAACCGATTCCAAGCTCGCCTAATTCATCCTGCAATGTTCTTTCTACCATTTCAAACTTCGGACGCATAATTGCTGCCTGTTTCATCATATGTGCATTGATTCCGTCAATATTTTTGAAATAACGTACATGACGAAGCTGATTAATCTTATCATGTCCGATGGTCTGCATCGTAAACTGTTTTTCAATGAAGTCAAGGTTTGCCTTGGATGTTACGATTGCTGCAATACCGCTTCCTGGGAAGCTTACCTTTGATGTAGAGCAGAATTCATATACCATATCCGGGTTGCCGGCTTTCTCACATTCGCTGATGATATCTAAAAGGTCATCCTGCTCATCTTCATAGAGATGATGTACTACATAGGCATTGTCCCAGTAAATACGGAAGTCTTCTGCTGCCGGCTTTAATGCTGCCATACGGCAGACAGTTTCATCGGAATAAGTGATTCCCTGAGGATTGGAATATTTTGGTACACACCAGATTCCTTTAATGGAATCATCGCTGCTTACCAGACGCTCTACCATATCCATATCCGGTCCTTCGGAAGTCATCGGTACATTTACCATTTCTACACCGAAAAATTCTGTTACTCCGAAATGACGGTCATAGCCCGGTACCGGACATAAGAATTTTACTTTATCCAGTTTGCACCATGGTGTACTTCCCATGACACCGTGGGTAAAGGAACGGGATACGGTATCGTACATAACATTTAAACTGGAATTACCGTATACAAAAACATGGTCCGGTGTGCTTCCTACCATATCTGCAATTAATTTTCTTGCTTCCGGAATTCCTTTTAATTCTCCATAATTTCTACAATCTGTACCATCTTCTGCAATTAATTCACTGCTGCTGTTTAATACATCCAGCATCGGCATGACAAGGTCGAGCTGGGTTGCTGCCGGCTTTCCTCTTGCCATATTTAAAGAAAGACCCATTCCCTTGTATTTTGCATACTCTTTTTCAAGACCTTCCTTTACCTTATACAATTCTTCTTTTGACATTTCCTGATAAGACTGCATCTTATTCCTTCCTCCTGTATCATTCATCATTTTCTTTTAACCAGTGAAGCCACTGGGCGATTTCTTTTTCTTTTCCATTGTCGGTCGGCTCGTAAAATACCGAATCCGTCAGCCCATCCGGAAGATACTGCTGTCTGACATAGTGGTGCGGGTAATCATGGGAATAAAGATAACCCAGACCATGTCCTAATTTTCCGGCAGATTTGTAATGTGCATCCTTTAAGTGATTTGGTATCGGTGCCGTTTTGATATGTTCTACCACATCCATCGCGCGATTCAGTCCCATATAGGATGCATTACTCTTTGGGGCACTTGCCACATAGGCAACTGCTTCTGCAAGAATAATCTGTGCCTCCGGCATACCGATGCGTTCTACTGCCTGTGCTGCAGAAACCGCTACATTCAATGCCATCGGGTCTGCTGTACCAACATCCTCTGCCGCGCTGATCATGATTCTTCTTGCGATGAAACGGATATCTTCTCCTGCATATAACATTCTTGCAAGGTAATAAAGGGCCGCATCCGGGTCTGTTCCACGGATACTTTTGATAAATGCAGAAATCGTATCATAATGATTATCGCCTGCCTTATCATATTTCACTACACGCTTCTGGATACATTCCTGTGCCACATCGATTGTAATATGGATAAGTCCGTCTTCGCTTCGTGGTGTGGTTAAGATTCCAAGTTCAATGGCGGTAAGGGCTGCCCTTGCATCTCCATTGGCTACATCTGCCATGAATTCCAGTGCATCCTCATCGATGACTGCCTGATATGCACCCATTCCTTTTTCCTTATCAGTAACTGCCCGCACCAAAAGCTTCTTAATATCTTCTTTTTCCAGTGCATGCAGTTCAAAAATAATGGAACGGGATAGTAAAGCTCCATTGACTTCAAAATATGGATTTTCCGTTGTGGCACCAATCAGGATAATCGTTCCGTCTTCTACAAAAGGCAGAAGGTAGTCCTGCTGTCCTTTATTAAAACGATGAATCTCGTCGATGAAAAGAATCGTTTTCTTTCCATACATTCCCTGATTGTTCTTTGCCTGCTGCACCACTTCCTCCATGTCCTTCTTTCCTGCAGATGTAGCATTCATCTGAAGGAATTCAGCACTGGTGGTATTGGCAATCACTTTTGCCAGCGTGGTCTTTCCGGTTCCCGGCGGTCCATAGAAAAGAATAGAACTTAACTTATCTGCTTTAATGGCACGATATAACAGCTTGTCCTTTCCGATAATATGTTTCTGCCCGACTACTTCGTCTAAGGTCGTGGGACGAAGTCTTGCCGCAAGGGGAGACTCTTTTTCCATATTCTGTTCCCGCATGTAATCAAATAAATCCATTTTTGCTCCTTGCATAATTTCAAAACGAATCTTGCATTTTTACTCTTATTTTTCTTCATTTTTATACTTTTTTGGTTTCAAAATGACATTTGAGCTTTAAAATAATTCATTTCATCCTAAGATACCATACCTTAATTTTTGTCTTTTGACAAGTCTATTCTGGTATTTTTTCTCGATTTTCCAGTGAAAACACACAAAAAATCCATTGAAACATTCTTTTTTCTCAAGGTAACTCAAATATCAGCTTATCTACCGTTACAAATTCATAACCCTGTGCCTGCAGCCGGTCAATAATCTCAAAGGCTGCCAGCATACTGCTGTCATAACCGTCATGTAATAAAATAATATCACCATCTTTGACATCCGTCATTACTTTATTGACGACTTTTTCCTTATTCTGCACCTCCCAGTCCCTTGGGTCTACATCCCAGAGCACCTCTATCATATTCATCTGACAGTCCAGATTCTTCTGGGTGCTTCCGAAAGGAGAACGCAAAAACTGCGGGTATTCCCCGGTAATCTGATAAATGACATCATTGGTCTTTCGAATCTGCTCACAGGCATCTTTCTTCGATAAGATGCCAAGGTTCACATGGGTATAGGAATGGTTTCCTATGATATGCCCATCATCCTGAATTTTCTTTATCAAATCCGGATATGCCTCTGCTTTCTCTCCGATTACAAAAAAGGTTGCTTTGACATTGCGCTCCTTCAGCCCTTCCAGTAAATCTTTCGTACATTCCGGGCTTGGTCCATCGTCAAATGTCAATGCAACCTCTTTTATTCCACTTGTTTTCTTTATATTCATGCTCTCTGCATTTACCAGATGATTGACACGGATCCGACAGGCTCCGGCGGCAATTACCAATACCGCCAGTGCCAGATTCATCCATATCAATGCTTTTCGGATTCGACTCATTTTACACCGTTACTTTTCTGCTCTCCTGACAATATATGCAGCAACTGCATTTCTTATTATGTCAGGCTTGAACCATTTCAGGCGGTCGCCGGTTTTGCGCTGGCAGTCAGTTCTCCATCAGTAAGGTCGATAAGAATGGTATCTCCCTCTCTGACTTTATCTGCAAGAATCAATTTTGCTGCCAATGTCTCCACATATTTCTGCAGGAAACGTTTCAGCGGTCTTGCACCATATACCGGGTCATAACCTTTCTCGGTAATATAATCCTCGGCAGCCTTAGTCAGTTCCACTTTCAGTTCACGGTCTGCAAGACGTTTATTCAGATCTTCCATCAGTAACTTGATAATGTTGCCGATGTTGTCTTTGGTCAGCGGCTTGAACATAATGATTTCATCCAGACGGTTTAAAAATTCCGGCCGGAAGTTACCCCTCAGTTCTTCCATGACAGCTTCTTCTGCTTCCGGACGAATCTCGCCATTTTCGTCAATGCCCTCCAACAGATGCATGGAGCCTAAGTTAGAAGTCATGATAATAATGGTATTCTTAAAGTCTACGGTACGTCCCTGGGAATCGGTAATTCGTCCGTCATCCAGTACCTGAAGCAGTACATTAAAGACATCCGGATGTGCTTTTTCCACCTCATCAAAGAGGACTACGGAATACGGTTTCCGGCGGACTGCCTCCGTCAGCTGACCACCTTCATCATAGCCTACATATCCAGGAGGTGCTCCAATCAGACGGGAGACGGAATATTTCTCCATATACTCGCTCATATCGAGACGGACCATATTGGATTCATCATCGAAAAGGCAGCTTGCTAATGCTTTGGCAAGCTCTGTCTTACCTACACCGGTTGGTCCTAAGAACAGGAAAGAACCGATTGGCTTGCTCGGGTCTTTGATTCCGGCTTTGGAACGGATGATTGCTTCTGTTACCTTGGTAACGCCCTCGTCCTGTCCAATGACACGTTTATGCAGTTCTTCATCAAGGTGCAGTGTCTTATTTCGTTCGCTCTCAGTCAGTTTGGCTACCGGGATTCCGGTCCAGCGGGAGATAATCTTTGCGATTTCTTCTTCGCTGACACTTTCATGTACCAGTGATAAATCTTCACCTTTGACTTTCTCTTCTTCAATTTCCAACTGCTGCTGTAACTGCGGCAGCTTACCATATTTTAATTCTGCCGCTTTATTTAAATCATAGCTCTGCTCTGCCTGCTGGATTTCATTTTTCAGGCTTTCCAAATCCTCACGCAGCTTCTGGACTTTCTCTACGGATTTCTTTTCATTGTCCCACTGTGCCTTCTTATTCTGGAACTCACTCCGAAGCTCTGCTAACTCTTTCTGTAAGTCTGCCAGACGCTCCTGGCTCAGACGGTCATCCTCTTTTTTCAATGCAGTCTCTTCAATCTCTAACTGCATGACACGACGGTTCAGTTCGTCTAACTCGGTCGGCATGGAATCAAGCTCTGTCTTAATCAGTGCACAGGCTTCATCCACCAGGTCAATTGCCTTATCCGGTAAGAACCGGTCTGAGATATAACGGTTCGAAAGCACTGCTGCGGAAACCAGTGCACTGTCGGTAATCTTTACTCCATGGAATACTTCATACCTCTCCTTTAATCCACGCAGGATAGAAATAGTATCTTCTACCGTTGGTTCGTCTACCATAACCGGCTGGAATCTTCGTTCCAATGCGGCATCCTTTTCAATGTATTCCCGGTACTCATCCAATGTGGTAGCACCGATACAATGCAGTTCTCCACGGGCAAGCATTGGTTTTAAAAGCTGTCCGGCATCCATGGCTCCATCGGTTTTTCCTGCACCGACAATGGTATGCAGCTCATCGATAAAGAGGATAATCTGTCCTTCGGATTTCTTTACTTCATCCAATACTGCTTTCAGACGTTCCTCAAATTCACCACGGTATTTTGCTCCGGCTACCAATGCACCCATATCCAGTGCAAAGAGCTTCTTATCCTTTAATCCTTCCGGAACATCACCACGTACAATCCGTTGTGCCAGTCCCTCTACAACTGCGGTTTTACCTACACCGGGTTCGCCAATTAGTACCGGATTGTTTTTCGTCTTACGGGACAAAATACGCACTACATTCCGGATTTCTGCATCTCGTCCGATGACCGGATCCAGCTTCTGGTCTCTCGCCCTCTCTACCATATCATAACCATATTTATTTAAGGTATCATAAGTAGCTTCCGGATTATCGGAGGTCACACGCTGGTTGCCACGCACCGTAGACAGTGCCTGCAGGAAACGGTCTCTTGTAATACCATATTCCTTAAAAATTTCCTTTAATGCAGGGTTCGGATATTTTAACAAGGATAAAAACAGATGCTCTACGGAGACATAATCATCTCCCATCTGCTTTGCCTCATCCTCTGCACTAATCAATACCTTATTCAATGCCTGGCCGACATAAACCTGGCCGCCGGACACCTTGGTTCTTGCTTCCAGATGGCGGATTGCATTGTCTACAAAATGCTCCTTCTGGATTTCCATTTTCTCAATCAGTTTTAAAATCAGTCCATCTTCCTGCTGCAGTAATGCCACTAAAAGATGTTCCTGCTCGATTTCCTGATTGCCATATTCATATGCTAATTTTTCGCAATCCTGGATTGCTTCCATTGACTTCTGTGTAAATTTCTGAATGTTCATATCTTTCACCTCATTTCCCACTGTGCTATGAACGAATTCCTGTTATTTCTGTTTCCAAGCATAAATATAGCACGCATTATTAGCACTGTCAAGATGTGAGTGCTAAAATTTTCAGACAATTTTTGTTAATTTCTATTTTTCTTCTGTTTAATCCACTTTATCAGTTCATCTACGTCTTCCATTGTCGTTGCCCAACTGGTTGCAAAACGAATTACCGTATGGTTCTCATCCTTTTTCTCCCAGAAGCTGAATTCAACTTTTTGCGCAAGCTTTTCCATAAATGCATTCTCTACCACGCAAAAGACCTGATTGGTGGGAGCATCCAGATAAAGTTCGATTCCATTTTCCTTTAAGCCTTCCCGAATCTTATCTGCCGCTGCAATTGCCGGCTCTCCGATATGCTCATATAAATCATTTTCAAATAACACATCAAACTGGATGCCAAGTATCCGTCCCTTGGCAAGCAGTGCTCCATGCTGTTTTACAATGGTGAAGAAATGCGGAATAAGCCCCGGCTTCGGAAATACCACTGCCTCTCCAAACAATGCACCGCATTTTGTTCCTCCGATATAAAAGGCATCGCAGCATGCTGCAATATCTTCTAATGTCACATCATTCGCCGAACATGCCAGTGCATAAGCCAGCCTTGCTCCATCTAAATAAAGTGGAATACCATTGCTGCGGCATACTTTACTTAATGCTTCTAATTCCTGCCGGTTATATAAGGTTCCATATTCTGTCGGCTGGGAAATGTATACCATTCCCGGCATCACCATATGATCACGGTTGCCATCCTCTTTAAATGTATTTAAGACTTCTTCTACCTTTTCTGCGCTGATTTTTCCATCTGTCTGCGGAATCGTCAACACTTTATGTCCACCCGCTTCAATAGCTCCTGCCTCATGGGAACTGACATGTCCGGTCTCTGCCGCAATCACTCCCTGATAGGATGCTAACAGGGCACCAATTACCGTGGCATTGGTCTGCGTTCCTCCCACCAGAAAATGCACCTCTGCCTCCGGTGCATTGCAGGCCTTCCGAATCTTTTCCCTTGCAGTTTCCGAATATTCATCCAGTCCGTATCCGGCACTTTTTATCAGATTTGTCTCCGCTAACTTTTTTAGAATCGCCGGATGGGCTCCTTCCATATAATCACTTGCAAAAGCTAACTGTGCTGCCATTTTTCTTTTCCTCTCTCTATTCTATACTGACATAGATTCTTCTTCTATGATTTTTCCTACTTCCTCCGGTTTGATTTCCACAATCTCTGCTATCTGTTCTAAGGTATAGCCCTTCCTGTGCATATTGGTAATTACTTTTTTGTTTGTTTCTCTTAATGTCTTTTCTGCAGCCTTTTCTGCTGCTCTTTCTTCTATTCCTTCACTCAGATTACACATCAGGTTCACTTCCTCTCTCAATTCTTCACTTACCGGAATCTGATATTCCAGTTCTATCATATTTAATTTTTCTTCTGCTTCTATTTCATTTGACAAAAGTGTGCTTATCAGCCGATGCAGCTCATAACGTTCCTCTCTTTTGGGAACTTCATTTGTTACACCAAGCAATACAATATTCAAAAGGTCTATATTTCCTTCCCAGTCATATTCATTTACGATATCTTCTTTCATCAGATGAATATAACTCATCGAATTCATATCCATATTCATGCAAATCCAGATACTAAATACCCGTTTTATGTCATCATAATCCGAATGCCAAAAATCACGTTCCTTTTGGGATGAAATAAGCCTGCTTACATAGAATATCGCCCGGTTCAATATTTTATATGTAACAGGTTTGTTCTTCTGAGCTTCAATATTTACTATAATTTGAGAAATTCCATCTCTCATGCGCACATAAAAAACAATATCAAACCTGACCGTTCCTTCATTTATTTCTGCATTTTCTGAATTAAATCCGCCAATATGTCCTGCCATATCGCTTGCATTTGTAAGTCCCGGTTCTATGGGCACAACACCAACCTGTGGTTCTCCTTCAATATACGGTATCACATCCTTGGGATTCATACCTTTAAATTCATCCACAGTATTCACCAAAATATGCGCCAGAATACTTTTTTGTCCTAAGAGTCTTTTGGCACATTCATCATATTGTGCCCGACTTTTTGCAGCTTTTACTGCATTTGTAATTTCGCTGTTCAGATTAATAGCCTCCTTTGTTTCCGATTCCTCTCTCAAACCCTTCACAAAGTATGCTCTATTGAATATCAATCCAATTTCATTATACGGTTCCATCCTATCAGACGCAAATAAATTTTTCATAAAGAACTCCCGGAACATCGTTTTTCCGATGCTCCGGGAGTCTGTTATCTTTTTCTTCTATCATATATTTTCCAAGTTTCTGATTACATCAGTTTACGGAATAAAACTTTCAAATCCTCTACATTTGTATCCTTTGGATTGCCCGGTGCACAGGCATCAGCAAAAGCGGATTCTGCAAGGAATTCTAAGTCTTCTTCCTTTAACGCCTCTAATTTTGTTGGAATTCCAACATCTACAGATAACTGCTGTACCGCATCAATGGCTGCCTTTCTGTATTCTTCTACAGACATATCATCAACGCCTTTTACACCCATTGCTCTTGCAATCTCACGATATTTCTCACCAGTGCATTCTGCGTTGTATTCCATTACGATTGGAAGCATCATTGCACAGGCAACTCCATGTGGAGTATCATATACAGCACCTAATGTATGTGCCATGGAATGTGCAATTCCAAGTCCTACATTAGAAAATCCCATTCCTGCAATATACTGTCCTAATGCCATTCCTTCACGGCCTTCTTTTTCATTGGCAACTGCACTTCTTAAAGATCTGCTGATAATTTCAATCGCTTTCAAATGAAACATATCAGTCATTTCCCATGCAGCCTTTGTAGTATATCCTTCAATGGCATGTGTCAGTGCATCCATTCCGGTGGAAGCTGTCAGTCCCTTTGGCATAGATGACATCATCTCCGGGTCAATTACTGCGATAACCGGCATATCATGCGGGTCTACACATACAAATTTTCTCTTACGCTCTACATCTGTAATTACATAGTTAATGGTAACTTCTGCTGCAGTTCCGGCTGTTGTCGGTACAGCAATAATCGGAACACAAGGTTTCTTTGTCGGAGCTACACCCTCTAAGCTTCTGACATCCTCAAATTCCGGATTTGCAATGATGATACCAATTGCTTTTGATGTATCCATAGAAGAACCACCACCAATTGCAATGATATAATCTGCTTTTGATGCTTTAAATGCTTCCACACCATGCTGTACATTCTGAATGGTAGGATTTGCCTTGATATCAGAGTAGATTTCATAAGCAAGTCCTGCTTCATCCAATACATCGGTTACTTTGGATGTTACGCCAAACTTAATCAGATCCGGGTCGGAACAGACAAATGCTTTCTTAAATGCTCTTGCCTTTGCCTCGTTTGCGATTTCTTTAATTGCTCCTGCACCATGGTAGGAAGTCTCATTTAACATAATTCTGTTTGCCATTTTATCTTCTCCTTTGTCCTTTATTGATACCTCTATTTTACCAATGAAAAAGACAAATAAAAAGTTACAAAAAGGCAACTCTGTCACTTGATTTTTCAATATCTGTCATGGGCAAATTCCACTCTCAATCATCATCCGTCACCACTATATCATCTGCAATTTTTCAAATACCGCTTTCAGTTCCGCCGGCACCGCTTCCGTCAGTGCCTTTGCCAGTTCCTTCGGTGTAGCCTTCTTTCTTCCAAGCACCCACCGAATTGTCATATAAACTGAACCCTGGCAATACATTTCCAGAAGGAAATGAAGATGCTCCGATAATTTCTGTCCTGATTTCTTTTCTATCTTATCCGTATAAAACCGGGTAATCAGTTCAAAATCATGGTCTCTTAAGCAGTTCTGGCTGTCTGATTTAAATGCAGCCCGGAAAAATAATTTTTCCTGCTCAATATATTCAAATTTCTTTACCAGCCCCTCATATACCGTCTTTCCCTCTCCCATATGTTCAAAGGATTCTGCTAAAATTTTGTCAAAATACCAGTTTATCAGATCATATTTATCCTGAAAATGACGGTAAAATGTCTGTCTTGTCGTTCCGCTCAGTTCCACAAGCTGCCGCACTGTAATCCGTTCTATCGGCATCTTCGCCATACACTGCTTCATGGCATCTGCCAGCCGGTATTTCATCTGTTCTGCTTTCTGAACATTCTGCTCCATGCCTTCTCCTCCACTTACTCTGCCAATCTACTATCGTCAGCATAGCACCAACCTGTGAAAAAGGCAACCTGACCGCTTTCTCCTATAAAGTTTTCCTGCGTTTCCACCGCCAGATTACAATAGAAAGGAGAACTGCCACATAATCCGTCAGTGCCTGTCCGTAGATAACACCGTGCAGACCAAGCAATGCATTCAAGCCGTAAAGCACCGGAATCAAAAGTACGCCCTGTCTCAATATAGAAAGAATCGTTGCCGGAAGTGCATTTCCGGTAGACTGCATACAGTTCATATTCATAAATAAAATGCCAATGACCGGACCGGAAATCATATAAGCAATCAGCATTTCCACACCATAATTTATGACCTCTGTATCAGAAATAAACAGGCGGATAATCGGCTCCCGGAAAAAGAAAAACAGTGCTGTCGCCAATACACCTACAATCAGACAGCATTTCTTCGTATAACGTTCCACTGCAATAAAACGCTCCCTGTTCCCTGCACCGTAACTATAGCCTAATAACGGTTGTACTCCATTTGCCAGTCCCATCTGTAAAAATGTGATAAACATATTTGCCTTAAATACAATTCCAATAGCCGCTACCGGTGCATTTCCATATGCCACCAGAATCTGGTTTAAAATAATCGTAGAAATGCTCATCAATGCAGAAAAAATAGCTGTTGGAAGTCCTGCCGAGCATACCTGGGACAGAATTCTGTCCCCACATTTAAAATACCGGAATGCCATAGACATGTTCCTGCTCTTTCTACAGAAATACCAAAGATAATATACACTCGCCATTATATTTCCAATAGTCGTTGCAATGGCTGCGCCTGCTGCACCCATACCAAATCCACTGATAAATATCGGGTCTAAAATAATATTGGCCACGGTTCCTATCATACTTCCTGTCATAGCTTCCCGGCTGGCTCCGTCCGCACGCACAACAAAGCTTGCTGCCGCAGACCAGATAATAAACGGTGCACCATAAGAAATGTATGTTGTGTATCCTTTCGCCAGTTCATAAGTATCTGCATCTGCTCCAAACAATTGTAAAACCGGCTGCATTCCATCCAGTAAAATTACAGCAAAAACAATTCCCACGATAAGTGATGCATAGGTAATAAAAGAAGAAACCTGTTTTACTCTTTTTTCCTTCTTTTCGCCCAATGCCATAGATGCCGCTGCGCTTCCGCCCATACCAAACATATTGGCAAATGCCATAAATAATATAAAAATCGGATTCGTCTGACTGACCGCAGCCACCTGCAACGGATTCCCTGTCTGCCCTACGAAAAACGTATCCGCCATATTATAAACGACAGTAACCAGACTGCTGATGACACTTGGAATTGCCATCTTTGCTACTGCCTTCGACACCTTCATGCTGCCCATCAATTCATTTTCGTCCATTGTAACCCTTCCTTTCTACCGGTAAAATCTGCTTTCCAAAGCCACTCATCGACCTCTTGTAACTTTAAATTTCTCATTCCAGATTCCGAAGCATCTTCTCTGCAATTCTTAAAAATTCTTTTCTTTCTTCTTCCGTAATTCCCTGTAATAAAAGTTCTTCCGATTCCGTAATTTCCTTTCGCAGAATATGTTCAATCTTCCGCGCCTGTTCTGTAAAAACAATCTTCTTATATCTTCCATCCTCTGATTCCGGCACCCGGCAGATTAGTTCTGCCTGCTCAAGATGCTTTAAAGTCTCTGTTGCAGTAGACGGACGCAAGCCAAATTCTTCCTCAATCTCTTTCTGGTATACCGGATGGTTTTCTGATTCCACCAGAATATAATTTAAAATGTTACCCTTTGCTCCGCTGATTCCGATAGATTCCTGTATTTTCTTAGAACGTCTGCGGAGCCGGTTGGATATTTTATTAATTACCTTTCCTGTTTCCATGGCAAATCTGTTCCTTTCTTTAAACTTATTACTATTTCTAATTAGTTCGGTTCCTAAGTATTTTAGTCAGATTTTATTCCATTGTCAACTTTCTATTTTATCTACTCTATTTCTTCATGCATAATATTCCTTTTCCCGGCTCATGCTAATGCCGATATCTAAACTTTTCTTAGGCGATTATGAAAAAGAACGTAAAAATTTTGAAAGAAAAATATATCTTTTCGCAATCGTCCAAAAAATTTTCTATAAAAGGAGATTATCGTATGGGAAATAACATGGATTTAAATTATGAAATGTTCTGCTATCAGTGTGAACAGACAGCCGGTGGCAAAGGCTGTACAAAGCTTGGCGTATGCGGAAAGACACCGGAAATTGCCAACCTGCAGGATTTACTTATTTTTCAGATAAAGGGGATCAGCTGCTACGGAAAAGTGCTGGTGGAGCAGGGACAACATATGGACAAATCGATTGTAAGCTTTATTGAAAATGTACTTTTTACGACACTTACCAATGTAAATTTTGATGCAGATGTACATGTGGCACTGCTCCGGCAATCACAGCAAATCAAAGAAGAGCTTCACAATTTGGTAGGTGAAATTTCGAATTCCACACTCCATGCCACCTATCATCTGCCGGATTCAAAAACGGATATGTTAAAGGATGCTCCTATGGCGGGCATTATGTATGACAAATCCTTAGACCCAGACATCCGCTCCCTCCGTCAAACCATTCTCTACGGTTTAAAAGGTATCAGTGCCTATGGTCATCAGGCAAGAGAATTAGATTACTTCAGTGATGAAGTGGATGACTTTTATATACTGGCATTAGAAGCCATTACCGATGACCGGCTGACTGTCGAAGACCTGATCCGTCTGACCATGCGTACCGGTGAAATGGCTATTGAAGTCATGAAAAAACTGGACGATGCCAATACCACTATTTATGGCAATCCTTCCCCTCATAAGGTAAATGTTACTATTAAAAAAGGGCCATTTATCATTGTCTCCGGCCACGACTTAAATGATTTGGAAATGCTGTTGAAGCAGACGGAAGGCACCGGCATCAACATCTATACCCATGGTGAAATGCTGCCCTGCCACGGTTATGATGGACTGAAAAAATATTCTCATCTTGTAGGTAACTTCGGTGGAGCCTGGCAGGATCAGCAGAAACAGTTTGACAACATTCCAGGCTGTATCCTGATGACCACCAACTGCCTGATGCGCCCGAGAGATTCCTACAAAGACAGGATTTACAGCACGAATGTAGTAGGCTGGGATGGTGTGAAACATGTCGGTCGGAAAGAAAATGGAGACAAAGATTTCAGTGAAATCATAAAACAGGCAATTGAACTTGGCGGTTTCCAGGAAGACCAGCCGGCAAAAGAGATTCTGGTAGGTTTCGGACACCACGCTGCCTTAAGCTATGCCCCACAGCTTGTGGAAGCTGTTAAAAGCGGACAAATCCGCCATTTCTTCCTTATCGGCGGCTGTGACGGTGCCCGTCCGGGACGAAATTACTACACTGACTTTGCCCAAATGGTTCCATCTGACTGTATGATTCTAACGCTTGCCTGCGGAAAATACCGTTTTAATAAACTAGATTTTGGTGAAGTAGCCGGACTGCCACGTCTTTTGGATGTGGGACAATGTAATGATGTCTACTCTGCCATCCGCATTGCTACTGCGCTTGCAGATGCTTTTGAAACGGACGTAAACGGACTTCCACTGTCACTGATTATATCCTGGTATGAACAGAAAGCGGTTGCTGACCTGCTTGCCCTTTTAAGCCTTGGCATTCATGATATTTATTTAGGTCCAACGCTTCCTGCCTTCATCAGTCCAAATGTGCTGCAGTATCTTACCGATACCTTCCACATAAAGCCAATCAGCAATGCTTCCGATGATATCAAAACCTGCCTGAAACAAAGCCTATAAATAATAAACCTCCTTACCAGTTTTCTGGTAAAGAGGTTTTTATTTATGCAAAATCTATTTTCCTGTCTGATTTGCAATGCAGACGCAATACCATTTATCATCTGTCTGACTGACATCATGATTACAGTTGATAATCGGATGATTCAGGTCATTTGGTGGAATGTAACGCACCACACCGATTCTTCCATCGGACATCTGTACCTTTACATCCCGGTAATTTGCCACCATATTTTTCACAAATAAGTCTACCAGGCGTTCATCCAGTCCCGGAAATTCGCCCTTTTTAAATTTCTCCAGCACATCAAAAGGAATCATGGATTCCTTATAACTTCTCTGGGAAATCATGGCATCATACACATCGGAAATGGCGGTAATCCTTGCCAGCAGAGAAATCTCATCTCCTGCAATCTGATCCGGATAACCCTTTCCATCCAGCCGCTCATGATGATGTCTTGCCGCTAACCGGATATCTTCATCTACATTATCCCAAAGCAGCTCATATGAATAAACGGGATGAGCTTTTATGATTTCAAATTCTTCTTCCGTAAGTCTTCTCGGTGCATTTAAGATTTCTTCCGGTACCTTCGTCTTTCCGATATCGTGCACTAATCCGGCGCATACCAGCTTTTTAATCATCGGTTCCGGAAGCTTCAGCCACTGCCCGATAACACCATTGGTAAATGCTACGTTCAGGGAATGGCGCTGCAAATTCTCATCCATCTCTCTCGGTGCATCAATACACTGAAATATTTTAGGGAAATCCAATACCTTAATCTTAGTAAAAATATCCTTTGTAACAGTCTCCGTTGCTTCCATATTAATTTCGGAAACATTTCTGGTTACAGAAAAAATACTGTCTACATCGTTTTTTAATGCTGTATAGCCGACTGCTTCTTCGTATACTCTCTGCAATGCAGCTCTTGGTGCTTTTCCACTGTTGAGAATTTCCTGATAAGTTTCCTCACTGGTTGTAATATATCCACCACGTTCAAACTTGGAAAGTTTATCTAACCGGTCCTGTGTCAGGACTTCGCCCCGTTTCAAAAGCAGCACCGAACCTCTGTCATTATAAATATCTCCGGAAAGTTCCAGGCCTTCCCATAAAAAATCAATTGGAATTTTTCTAAGTCTCATTCTGTCACTCCGCCCTTATATATTCCTGTCACGAATCATCATGCAGCCATACTCTTCTGTCTTAAGATTTGCATTCTGTATCCGGACAATCCGATATGTCTTCTGTAACATTGTATCTCCAAGTTTCACACAAATCCGCAGTTCCGTTCCAACTGTCCCGCTTCCTGCCATTGTCTGAATCAGAATTCCATTTCCACTGATATTACAGGTTTCCATTTCAATTGGCTTCTGCAATTCAATTAATGTTCCATCCACAATAACAGCTTCTATATATCCCTTTTCTTTTAAGGGATAACGGGCATGCTTCCGCTTCTCACCATTCTTACTCCTGCCCAGCTCGATTTCTACTTCATTGGCAATTATAACCTTCCGAAGATTACCGGTAGCTTCTACCAGGCTCCCATTCGGTCCAAATATGATAACCGTCACCGCATGCTCCATCCGGTTGTCAAGGCTTCCTGCACTAACCTTTACTACTTTACGGATCGGATCATAAGATTTGATTCTTGTATCTAATACCATCTTCCCGCCGGCAATTTCCTTTACAATAATCCGGCAGCCATTTAACTCCATCATTCCTGCCATAATTTGCATTTCTCCCTGATACTGTTGCTCACCTATTATCCATATCTCATTTCTGTTTGATATATTTTATCACGCCTATCCCGGTTTGAAAATATTTTTACCAAAAATAATAGTATAAAACCAGTTGCACAATCAGTATAAATGGCATTCCTATTACAAAGTACCAATGTTTTGTCTTATGACGGAACAGATACATACCTGCCCATGTCCCAATGCTTCCTCCCAGTATGCTTACCAGAAATAACGTTTTTTCGGGAATACGCCATTTATGACAGATGGCTCTGCGCTTGTCTATTCCCATGACGGATAGCCCAACAATATTTGCAATTATTGCATATGCAATTACTATTTTCTGAATTGTAGTCATTATTTTCTCCTTTTTCAAATATTAATTTTCGGTGATTGCGTAGGAAGAAGATTTTCAAGATAAAATAAATTTTGTGATATTCGATGCATATTTGATTTTCAGATGATGAAATGCCACTGTTCTAAGTAGTCCATTTTTCTTTTTCTGATAAAAACAGTCTTTTCCATGTTTAACAGAATAGTGATACCGTTCGTCAAAGTACGGATGCCTGATAAGGGCTGTTAGGGGCACTGGGAATTTCGTCTGGCAACAGGCAACGCTGGTACATGGATGTACCAGCGAGGCACAACTGAACATGGATGTGAATTTGTGCTGGTTGCCAGATGAAAATAGAATTATGCCGAAATTTCCAGCGCCCCTTGCAGGCTTTATGTGGCATCCGCTCTTGACGGACGGTACTACTATTCTGTCAAAGCAAGTGAAAAGACAGTTTATAATCAAGAAAAATGGACCACTAAGAACAGTTGGTATTTCACATCCCAAAAAATCAAATATACATCGAATTCCACAAAACATTTTATTCCAAAACTCTCTTCTCCCATCGCAATCACCAGATACTAATCTTTAAACTGCACATAAATGTAAAAATCCCCTCTTCCAAATCAGAAGAGGGGAAATCATTTCTGTTACTTATGCATTCTTCTTTGCAAAGCGTGTTTTGAATACAAACCACAGCTCTGTTGCAATACAGATAGAAGAATAAGTTCCGCTCACAATACCTACCATAAGAGGAAGTGAGAAATCTTTAATGGATGCAACTCCAAGGATATAAAGCAGGAATACCATTACAAAGGTTGTAATTGAAGTATTTAAGCTTCGTGAAATTGTCTGGGAAATGGAGCGGTCAGCTATTTCGGTTAAGCTTTCCTTATCCACATTTCTTACCAGATGCATATTCTCACGGATTCGGTCAAAGATAACGATGGTATCATTGATGGAATATCCGATGATTGTCAGCATTACTGCAATAAATGTGCTTCCTACAGACAGCCGCAACAGAGAGTAACAGGTTAAAATAACCAGTACATCATGAATCAGTGCTAAAATAGCAGAGGTTGCAAAACGAATGTCTTTAAACCGGAACCAGATATAAACCAGCATACAGATTGTTGCAATTACTACTGCCCAGACTGCATCTTTTGTCATTTCACCACTGATAGTGGAACTGATATTGGTAGAGGAAACAGTTGAAGTATCTACACCAAGATTTTCTTCTAATGTAGTATTTAACTGCTCTCTTTCGTCCAAATCAAGGCTTCTGGTCTTAAATACAACCTGTGTACTTCCTTCTACCTTCTGAGCCTGTACACTGGAATCTCCAGTCACATCCTCAATCAGAGGTATTACTTCAGAATCTAATTCTGCAAGAGTATAATCTTTACCCATATCTACGGTTGTAGATGTACCACCGACAAATTCAAGGCTTAAGTTCAATGCGCCCTTGCCATTGGCTTTGTTTACGCCCATTCCCACAAATCCGGCAATAATAATTACTGCTGAAATAATAAAGAATACGTGGCGTTTTGCAATAAAATGCATTGGACGGCGGTCTTTCTGTCTTCCATAGAATTTTGCATCACGGAAACCAATTACATACAGTCCATGTAATACCAGTCTTGTTACAACTAATGCGGTAAACATAGATAACACGATACCGATTGCCAGTGTATAAGCAAATCCTTTTACGAAACCGCTTCCCTTAAATGCCAGCACTGCTGCAGCAATCAGGGTGGTGATATTTCCGTCTAAAATTGCAGATAACGCTTTCTGGAATCCGGTCTTAATCGCTGTCGAAACAGTCTTGCCGGATGCAATTTCTTCCCTGATACGGGCGAAGATAATAACATTTGCATCTACCGCCATACCAATGGAAAGGATGATACCTGCGATACCCGGAAGGGTAAGTGTAATTTCAAAAAGATAAATAACTGCAACTACCATTGTAGTATAAATTCCAAGTGCTATGGTCGCTGCCACACCTGAAATCCAGTAGTAAGCAATCATGAATACCGCAATCAGGGCAAGACCGATTGCTGCTGCCTTTAATGCCGTTGAAATTGCTTCTGTACCAAGCTGTGCTGCTACTATCTGGGACTGTAACTCAGATAACTCTAAGGAAAGAGAACCGATACGGATGTTAGAAGCTAAAGTCTCTGCTTCTTCATAGGAACTCATTCCATCGATTACTGCGCTTCCGCCGGTAATTGCTTCTTTTACACGAGGAGTACTGATTGCCTCATCATCATATACAATTGGGCAGACCTTTCCAACATTGGCAGTGGTTGCATCTGCAAATTTCTGTGCGCCTTCATCCGTAAGTGTAAGCTGGACCACATACTGCTTGTTGCCAAGGTTATCCTGCTGTGTTGCAGCCTGTGCATCCTTTACATCATTACCAGTCATGTAAACATTTCCATCCGGATCCCGGAACTCTAAGGAACCCGGTTTTCCAAGTTCGTCCAGAATCTTGTTGGCATCCTTTACTCCTGGAATTTCAACGGTGATACGGTCATCACCTTCCTGATATACAGATGCTTCTGTACTGTAGCCTTCCACACGCTTCTGAAGCTTGTAAATAGTATCCTTCATCTGCTCGGAAGTCGGATTCTCAGATTCTACCTGATATGTGATGCTGACACCACCTGCCAAGTCCAATCCAAGCTTAATGTTCTTATCTTCACCTTTTCCGGTTGAAGATAAGATGATAGACGCATAATACGACAGTCCTGCTAAAACCAAGAGAACTGCAAGTAATATGGCTACGCCCTTACTTTTCTTCATTTTCTTCTTCCTTTCTCCTGACTTAAATTTCCGCCTCTGCGGCTTTTATCATAATTGCGCATTCCACACGTTTCTTCTGTAATGCACAACCAATGTCATAGGTATTATGAATATCACCATGGAAATTATAAGAGTTCGCTGCACATCCACCGCTACAGTAGAATCTTGCAAAACACTCTCTGCATTTTTCCTTGGAATAAACATTACAGCTCTTAAAGGAATCCCGGATATCGGTACGTTTTAAGCCTTCAAAAACATTTCCCATCAGGAAATCTTCATTTCCAACAAACTGATGACATGGATATAAGTCTCCCCAAGGTGTTACTGCCAGATACTCGGTTCCGGAACCACATCCGGAAAGTCTCTTGGCAACACAAGGACCACCCTCCAAATCAATCATAAAGTGGAAGAAGTTGAATGCTTTTCCTTCTTTTTTCCGTTTTACCATCTCTTTTGCCAGTGCATCATATTCTGCAAAAAGCTGTGGCAGGTCTTCCTCACGGATGGCATAATCATCTGTCTCCTGTGCCACAACCGGCTCTACGGAAATCTGCTTAAATCCAAGGTCTGCCAGATGCAGTACATCCTTGGAAAAATCTAAATTATGATGGGTATAGGTTCCACGCACGTAGTAGCGTTCCTGATTTCTGCTGTCTGCAAATTTCTGGAATTTCGGAACAATCACATCATAGCTTCCCTGACCACCACGGAACGGACGCATATAATCATTGACTTCTTTTCTTCCGTCAATACTTAATACAACATTGTCCATCTCTTTATTAGCGAACTCCATAATATCATCATTTAAAAGAACGCCATTTGTGGTCAGTGTAAACCGGAAATTCTTATTATGTATTTTTTCCTGCTCTCTTCCATATGCTACTAAATCTTTTACCACCTGGAAGTTTAAGGTAGGTTCTCCACCGAAGAAGTCCACCTCTAAGTTCCGGCGGTTGCCGGAATTGGCAATCAGGAAATCCAATGCAGCTTTTCCTACTTCATAGGACATTAACGCACGTCTGCCGTGATATTCTCCCTCTTCTGCAAAACAGTATCTGCAGGCAAGGTTACAATCATGGGCAATATGCAGACACAGTGCTTTTACTACAGTAGGACGCTTTGTTACATCACCGATGTATTCTTCATAATCATCCGGTGTGAACAAATCTCCGTTCTTCTGCAATTCCTCTATCTCTTCAATTGCTTCTTTTATCTCCGCCTCATCATAGGTCTTATTCAGTCTCTGTATGATTTCTTCACGACTTGTCTCTTCCCACAATGCAATGACATCATAGGTTAAGTCATCCACAATATGGATGGCGCCGCTGTTCACATCCAGGACAATATTATAGCCGTTGTTTTTATACTGGTGAACCACTACAATATTTCCTCACTTTCTTACAACATTATAACGACCGTCCGCGCAGGCGTACGGTCGTTTCGTTCGTTCTCAATCTGAACTTCTGGTAATTATTTGCAATGCTCGCAAGTCTGGTTTCCTACAGTACAGGAAGTCTTGCATGCTGACTGACAAGATGTCTGGCACTCGCCGCATCCGCCCTTCTTTACTGTATTCTGTAACTTTCTTGTATTCAGGGTCTTAATATGTTTCATCTCGTTATCTCCTTTCGAAAAAATACCTCTAGTTAGTATAACACATAGTCTTTCATAAGAAAAGCACTTTTTTTAACTGAGCATTCCTCCCACAGTTCCCGAAGCAGTGCATAAAATCAGTGTTGTAAGGATGTGCTGCATTCCGGAATCCAGTCCCTTTTTCAATATCAGGGACACAATGAGCAGCACTGCAAAATATAATAGCCCCATCACGGCTCCCCACAGATATTTCCGGCTCTTCTTAATCTTTCCAATGATGAAGCCGCCGACAAATCCCACTACAATATAGCTTATGATAATGCTGATATTTACCGCAGCTTCGCTTAATTCCATTTTATATAAGACTGCCGCCAGAATAAAAAGCAGTATTCCCGTCAGAATATACATGACCAGCAACACTTTGCCCATTGTCGTAAAAAGATTTCCTTTTCCTGCCACCTTCTCTTTTCCCATATATCCTCCATCCATCTTCGTACCTTGCGCCTGCATCCATAACTTATTTTTTATATCATGTTCCGGATACAGTTTTGCTTTGTACTATATATGAAAAAAAGATTTATATTATGTATAAAAATGTCTCCTGCCGCTTAACTTTCCAATCACGAATAAAAATACCGAAAATGTCGGAATATTTTTCCATCCTGATTTATCTTCTCTGTTTCCTGAAAGCCAAGTTTATGAAGCAGTCCCAACGATGCTTCATTCCCCGGCTCCACCAGACAGTCAATTCTTCGAAAATCAAGATTATTTTTTACCCATGCCATGATTGCCTGACAGACCTCATATGCATAACCCTGCCTCTGGTATTCCGGTGCAATGACATAACCCATCTCGATAATTTCTTCGTCAAGCAGTTTGCGATAGTCGATTCCGGCTCTTCCAATCAGTTGATGGGTGTCTTTTCCCTTTACCAGCCACATGCCATATCCATAGTAGCCATACATATTTTCAATATATGCTCTCTGGTACTCCTCCTCTTCCTGCCTTTCATAAAGGGGCTCGATATAATCGGTGATTCCCTTCTTATTATATAAATCAAATAAATCGTCCATGTCATCTAACGTAATCTCTCTCAGATAGCACCGCTTTGTCTCTAATATCCGCCACGGCAGGTGATGCTTCCGCTGAAATGTCCGAAGTAAAAATTCTGTGTCCACTTCTTCCAGTCCAAGAAGCAGCATATCCACATTACTTAAAGGCATCTGTTTTGAAAAATCCGGTACTTCATAGCCAATGATGGTAAGCTGGTCTGAGTCAGAATCTGCATCCTTTTTCGCCCATGCCACTTCTTCCGGTTCTGTTGCAAGCAGCATACATTCCTCCGGCTTTACATGATGTCCGCTCAGGAAAAATGTGATATCTTTTTCCAAATCAGCATCTGTAAAAAGAAGTTCCACTTTTTTCTGCTCTGACAGTTCTTTTTGCAGGCGGCTTAATGCATGTTTCTCTTCTTCAGAAAGTTTTTCTTCTAATGTTTCTTTTCGTATGATACAGTTCCAGTTTACAGTATTCCAGTGACACATATTTCCTTCTCTCTTTCTTTACAAAAAAGCCTTTTTCCGCTATAGTAGAACTACATTCTGTTATGCAGGATGAATTCAATGAACAGAAATGAGGTATCTTACAATGGCTCAGAATCCTATTATTACATTTGAAATGGAAAACGGAGATATTATGAAAGCGGAATTATATCCGCAGGTTGCTCCTAACACAGTAAATAACTTTATCAGTCTTGTCAACAAGGGATTTTATGATGGACTTATCTTCCATCGTGTCATCAACGGTTTTATGATTCAGGGTGGTGACCCGGAAGGAACCGGAATGGGCGGTCCAGGATATGGTATCAAGGGTGAATTTGCACAGAACGGCTTTGCCAATGACTTAAAGCATTCTGCAGGCGTTCTTTCCATGGCTCGTTCCATGATGCCAAACTCTGCCGGCTCCCAGTTCTTTATCATGCATAAGGATGCTCCACACTTAGATGGTGCTTACGCTGCTTTCGGTAAAATCATCGAAGGCATGGATGTGGTAAATAAAATTGCAGAAGTTGCAACCGACTACAGCGACCGTCCAATGGAAGACCAGCGAATGAAAACCGTTACCGTAGAAACCTTTGGTGTTGATTACGACGAACCGGAAACCGTATAATGCCATCGCAACAGCCGTATCAGTGTATACACTGGCGCGGCTGTTGTTTTTTTGCAAAGCTTCTCTTTTTATTCTTTCAGTTTCCGGTAAAGCTTCTGTACAAACTGCACATCCTCTCTGGTAAGTTTCTTATGACTATACGCTGCCACTTCAAGAATCTGAAGATAACGCTCCTTTTCTTCCATGCTCCAGCCCCCATAATTTAAAAGCTGTTCCCAGAATGCCCGGTCGGATTGTACTTTTGCATTTACAATGCCCTTCCGCCGTAAAATACGATAAATCTGGTTCGAATTCCAACGGATGATACGCTTGTAACTATGTGTTCCCTTCTTCCGTTTTCCTTCTATTGCTCTTAAGTAATACCAGATACCTGCTGCAAGAAGCAGAATGATGATTACCACAGCAATCAAAATGACCTTTAAACGGCTTCCCTTTTGATTCTGTTTTCCTGCCTTATTGCCATCCTGCATGGAATTTTCTGTATTCCGGTTTTCCGTGCCCTGATTTTCCGTATCCGGGTTTTCTGTATCTGGGTTTTCTGTATCCTGACTTTCTGTGTTTTGATTTTCCGTATTTTGCATTCCGCTGCCGGATAAATCCGACTGACTGTCATCTTTGGAACTGTCCTGATAATCACTTCGCTCCAGCGTAATTAGGTCTGCTGTTCTGCCATCATTCATCCGGATGGTAATGCTGTCACTTTCCTGCTGAATCTCCAGACGGTCAATGCCGGTTTTATTTCCCAGCGTCATTTCCACCGGCACCCAGCCAACACTGTCTATATAGATTTCCGTCCAGGCATGTGCCTGATTATCAAGAACCTCTGCTGTATAATTACCATCACTGTCCTTCTTAAACTTCGATGTACTTACAGCATAGCCGCTGACATACCGTGCCTTAATTCCCATCTGCCGCAGAAGCAGTGTTCCCGCACTGGCAAAATGCTGACAGAAGCCTTCCTTCGTATCAAACAGAAAATGTTCTGTTACATCCTGTCCCCATGGCACATTGTCCAATTCCAGATTATAGTTACACTTCGCCAGTTCCCGTTTCACCAGATAGACTGCATAGATTTCCTTAAAGTTATAAATATTATCATAATAAGTACCATTCACAGTAAATCGGTTATCTACAAAATCCGAATAATCTCTTTCATACTCCGCTTCCAACTGATTTCCCAGTTCCCGGATTCTTGTGAGATTTTCCGGCACATACGTATATTTTTCCGTATACTTATTATATTTCTTTATAAATGCCCATTCGTCTTCCGGTAATTTGCTGTTAAACCCAGCCAAATCATACCGCCAGCTATTCATATTCTTTATAATTTCATTTACTTCAGATTCGCTCAGTGTCTCATTCCGGTTCACATAAGCACCATCTGCCAAATCTGCAGTAAACAAAGCATTCATATAAAGATGTGACATGCTGTTTCTTATGGTTCCGTCTACTTCCAGAACGTCATTGCCATTCCGGAGCACAGTACGGTCTCCATCCATAAGAACTCCGGCGGGTTGCCGTTCATCCTGATAATAGCTTGCCAACGTATAGTATGGCAGGTATGCATAGGGGTCTTTCTCATCAAAATACTGCACCCGGTAAATGGTATCCCAGTAATAGGTATAATAGCTCTGGGTATATGCCAGAATATTCTGTACCTGTTGTCCCGCGGTCTGTTCCTTAAGACTGCTGTCCACTTCCTGCATGGCAGTCACAAAATCACTGGAATCATAAGTCTTCCAGCTTCCATTTTTGTAATAATCGCCTACATAACCTCTTAAATATACCGTATCATCCGGTATCTGATAAGCAGTCACTTCCATAACCGGCTTGTCCTCAAATTCCGGTGCCATATTGCTGACCCGTCCCGGCTGATGGAAGGAGAAAATATCTTTACCAAAAGGAATTTCTGCCAAAAGATTGGCAGCTGTCATTGCCATTTCTGTTACCATATCCTGCGCAGTTTTTTCAATTTCACTTCTTCTTGCCACCATTTCTTTGGCTTTCGGTTCTGCCACTCTAAATACCAGCGAAGAAACAACTACCGCCACCACCAGAAAAAGGCATACTGCTTTCTGCCTTAGATATTCCAACTGCTTTAATTCCACCCGGCCGGCAGCCCGGTAACCAAAGCTTCCTGCCGCAGCCAGTGAGAAACAAATCAATGCCCGCTTTGATGGTGCATAGCCCACCGCAAAATCCAGCATTATAAGAAGTAGCGGTGGAATCAACACTCCAGCCAGCCGTTTTCTTACCACCAGAAAATAAATCTGCAGAATAGACAAGATAACTAACAGCCATGCTGTTACTTCTACCACCGGATTTAAATCAAGATACCGTTCAAATCCGGATACAATCTGCACATTATAGTACATATTGATTTTCTGCACTACGAGCCGGATCAGTCCTGCCAGCCCTGGGTAAAGCTCTTTCCGGCTAAGCACCAGTCCCACCAGCAGTTCTCCCACAGGCAGCAGCCACTTGTCCGCCTTCTTAAAATAGGAAAAAGAAACCGTCAATGCTGCCGCAGAAACCGAACCCCATATCAATGCAGGCTTTCCAAACCGGTTAGTCAGAAAGATGTCTCCAAATATAAAGAACATGGCAATCTCCCAAAGCACAGCCAGCAGGCTCTGCATTCCCACACGCATGACCTGCGGCGGCAATGCAATTTTTCCTGCCCGCCGTCCTTTCTGCGCATACCGTATGTTTCCAGTCTTTTTCATAACCGATGCATATGTTTTCTTCTTTTTTCTCATACTCTAATCTCCGCTTTTGCGAAATCTTCTATTTCCGTTCCTGCCACAATAAGTTTTCCTGCAAGGTTCATTTCTATCTTTGTAACTGCTGTCTCCCCCCGGTATTTCTCCTGATATAAAAGTGCAATATCCATCTTTTCCCGGCTCTGAACCGCTCCATACAAAAGCAGAATAAAATAATATACCTTCTCTTCTGTATCTACCCTTACCCGGATGAGGTCATGTTCCTTTTCATCATACCATGCGATATAATGAGGGCACTGTTTTTCCACCAGTCCAAAAGAAATCGAAATTACCATTTCAAAAAAGTGGTTTCTCTGCTTCTCCGTCTCTTTCTGCCCTCCGCTGATGTCAAGCAGAATCACCACCGGACAGCCCATCGGAAGACTGTTTTCCCGAACCATCAGCTCATCTTCTTTTGCTGATAACTTCCAGTGAATATTCTGGATTTTATCTCCCGGCTGAAAGGAACGGATCTGAAATACCTCCGATACATCATCTCCTCCGGTTTTATCATCATATACTTCCGCTTCTCCCTGAAAATACCGGGAAGCTAATCCCACCTCTATCATTACCGGTGTTATCTTTGGCATAATGGAAAGCCGTTCCTCATAGCGCACATACCTGGTCAGATAGCCGATTCCAAGCAGACCATAAAATCTTACCCGAACCAGCCGGAATGTATAATTTCCACTGCTTTTTGCTGCTACCTCCACGCTCATCCGGCTGCTGCTCTTTGCATCCGCTGCCGCCTGTATGGATAACTTTCTCTTTTTCCTGCCAAAGGAGTTCTGATAATCGATCCGGTATACCACCTTCGGCAATGGCAGCCTGCTCCGGTTTTCCGTCACCGTACAGATCATAACGCCTTCTTCCTGCTCTGCCATAATAATCGGAATCTGAATCCGACATTTTACCCGAAGCATCATATAAAAAATATAGCCATAGCCTAAAAACAGCATTACTCCGCAGCAAATCGACAAAAGTATCAATGCCGGGCTGGTATAAATGATTCCAAGATATCCTAATGCACCAACAATAAGTACAAGTATCAGTCCTGTTGCCATAGGCTACTCTTTTCCCTTAAATGAAGTTGGTTTTGTGGTATCTTCCATAATTTTTTCAAGAACTGCTTCCCCGGACACTCCGGTGACCCGTGCTTTGGTATTTAATACGATTCTATGCTTTGTGACATCATAAAAAACATCCTCCACATCAGCCGGAATCACATAATCTCTCTCATTTAAAAATGCATTGGCACGCACCATTTTCGTCAGTGCCACCATTCCACGCGGACTGACGCCCAGCTCAATATAAGGATTTTTTCTGGTGGCATGAATCAACGCCATCATATATTCATAAATTCTGTCATGTATAAAAATATTTTCTACGGTTTCTTTCATTGCCTGCAGCTGCGCCCCTGTCATCACACCTTCTATACTCTCATAGCTCTGTCCGATGCTCTTTCCTTTGGCAATCTCAATCTCACTTTTCAAATCCGGGTATCCCATGCTCATACAAATCATGAAACGGTCTAACTGGGATTCCGGCAGCATCTGTGTCCCGGCACTTCCCTTCGGATTCTGGGTTGCCATTACAAGAAATGGTTTCGGAACCGGATGACTGATGCCATCTACCGTCACTTTTCCCTCTTCCATAACCTCTAACAGGGCTGACTGGGTCTTTGGAGAAGTACGGTTGATTTCATCTGCCAAAAACAGATTGCACATGACTGCACCCGGATGATAATAAAAGCCGCCCTGCTCCTTATCATACATAGAAAATCCCAAAATATCTGCCGGCAGTACATCCGGTGTAAACTGTACTCTGTGATTTTCAAGGCACAATGCCCTTGAAAAAGCCAGTGCCAGCGTTGTCTTTCCCACTCCCGGTACATCTTCAATTAAAATATGTCCTCCTGCTAAAATTGCACAAAATGCCTTTCTGATACAATCATCTTTTCCTTTTACGCTTTTTTTGATTTCATTTTGAACCCGCTTTGATAATTCCACCGCCTGCTGTAATTCCATCCTTCTCCTCCTGCTTTCCGGTCTGTTTCCACAATTTTTCTATTTTCTGCTCTACTCTGGTTCCTGACTTTTCTTTATTTCCTGCTCTTCTCTGTTTCCTATCATTCTCTATTTTTTGTCTCTAGTTCAGAAATGTTTCTCCTACTTCACAAGTTTCTTCTGTCCCTGAATCTTTTTTACCAGCCATATCGAAACTAACGCCAGTACGGTTCCTATAACCACTCCTGCCAACACATCCGACGGATAATGCACCCCTACATATAACCGTGAATATGCAATCAGAACAGCTACAATTAATGCCATTACTCCATATTTTCCAGGAAGCTCTTTCCATAATACAATTGCTGATGCGAAAGAACTTCCGGTATGTCCCGATGGGAAAGAATAATCTGACTGCTTTTCAATTAGAAGCTTCAATCCATCAACCACTTCATAGGGTCTGGTTCTTGCCACCAGATTTTTAAGTAAAATATTGTCTACAATTAATGAACCAATTAATGCCAGTGCCGACATATAGCCTACGTTTCTCGTCTTCTTGTCCAGCAAAAGCACAATGGTTATCAGAATCCATAAGATTCCCGCATTTCCAAGATTCGTAATATCCTTCATCACAGAAGTCAGTGCCGGGAATCGCAGATACTCCTGTATCCATAATAAAATCTGCCCATCTATATGTAATAACTGTTCTAACATGATATGTTCCTCTTCTTTCTCCACATTTTCATCACTTTTACTGCTGCTTATAGTATACCGTGTTTCCTTTGATTTCGAAACAACTTAATGAAATATTAAAAAACTAAACGCCAGCTATTCCCAAGCAACATAAAAACAGGTCACCCCAGCCCTCACAAGCTGGATATGACCTGTTTCTTTCTAAATGAATTGCTTTCTGTTTCTTACTGAATATCTTCTTCCTGAATCGGATTCATATCAAGTCCACGGTTGGCATCTGCCTTTGGATCATCTCCGAAATGATAATCTTTACCCGGTAAGATTGCATTTAAGATAATTCCGGCTAAGGCTGCGATTGCAAGTCCGGTTAAAGTAATACTGGTTCCTGCAATGGTAAAGGTAAGTCCATTGGAAAATCCAAGTCCGCTGACTAAGATTACTGCTGCAATGATTAAGTTACGGGATTTGGTGAAATCAACGTGATTTTCTACTACATTTCTGACACCGATTGCAGAAATCATACCATAAAGCATGAAGCTGACACCACCGATGATTGCAGATGGCATAGAACCAATGATTTCAGCCATTTTCGGAATAAAGCTTAAGATAACTGCAAATACAGCTGCAATACGGATCACTCTAGGGTCATGCACACGGCTTAATTCCAATACACCGGTATTCTCACCATATGTAGTATTTGCAGGACCACCAACCATACCTGCAAATGCGGTTGCAAGTCCATCACCTATTAAGGTTCTGTGAAGTCCCGGATCTTCGATAAAGTTCTCACCAACAGTTGCAGAAATTGCAGACATATCTCCGATATGCTCCATCATAGTTGCCAGTGCGATTGGTGCCATAACCAGGATTGCAGTCAGGTTAAATTTGCATAACTGGAATGGAGGAAGTCCTACCCAGCTTGCAGATGCTACTTCGGTAAAGTTTAAGATAGCACTTCCATCCGGATTAGTCAGTCCTGCTGCCTGCATAATCAGTGCTGCTGCATAGGAAATGACAACACCTAAAAGAATTGGGATAATGCGGAACATTCCTTTTCCCCAGATGTTAAAGATAATGATAACTGCCAGTGCAATCAGTGCAAGAATCCAGTTGGTGGATGCATTGTTTACTGCAGATGGTGCAAGGGAAAGGCCGATACAGATGATGATTGGTCCTGTTACAACAGGTGGCAGGAAACGCATTACTTTCTTTACTCCTACGACTTTGATAACAAGTGCAAGAATCAGATATAAAGCTCCTGCGACAACAATACCACCACAGGCATATGGAAGCTTCTCTCCCATGGTCATGTCTGCAAAGATTCCGGTATCCAACTGTGCAATCGTAGAAAATCCTCCTAAAAATGCAAAAGATGAACCTAAGAATGCAGGTACTTTTAATTTGGTACAAAGGTGGAAGAATAAAGTTCCAAGACCGGCACAGATTAAAGTAACCTGTACGGAAAGGCCTTCTCCCTCAAAATAGCTGTTCACCAGAATCGGCACAAGAATGGTTGCGCCAAACATTGCGAACATGTGCTGAAGTCCTAACAACAGCATCTTTGGAACACCAAGTGTCCGTGCGTCGCGAATTGCGTCTTTTCGTTCGTTCATAACGAAAGCTCCTCCTTAAAATATAATGTGTGATATCCGTGGAATTTTATTTTCCACGTCTGCGGTGCTTTTCATGCATTTTTCTGTTGCTATGCTGCATCCGCTTTAACTACGGGAAACATATTTTCCCGCATAAAACAGGTAACCCACCGAAATGGCAGATTACCTGTTATTATCTAAATTTGTTCCAACGCTTCAATTGCTTTGGCAATATATGGGTTGTCCATAGTATAAAATTGTCCTGCATCGGCAGCCTTTGCATATGCCGGGTCCAATGGGAGTTTTCCAAGAACGGACAAATCAAGGTCTGCTGCGATTTCATCAATATGGCTTTCTCCAAATAAGGAAATCTCTTTTCCACAATCCGGACATTTTAAATAGCTGTAATTTTCAACGATTCCAAGGACAGGAACATTCATCATCCCTGCCATGTTATATGCTTTCTTTACAATCATCTGAACCAGTTCCTGCGGAGAAGTTACGATAATGATTCCTTCTACCGGAAGAGACTGGAATACAGTCAGTGGAACATCTCCGGTTCCCGGTGGCATATCTACGAAAAGGTAATCAATGTCACCCCATACCACGTCACTCCAGAACTGCTTTACCACGCCGGCAACGACTGGTCCACGCCATACAACCGGTGTTTCTTCTGTATCAACCAATAAATTTACAGACATAATCCTGGTTCCGTCTTCTGCCACTGCCGGAAGAATCTCTTTTCCATCTCCGACTGCTTTTCCGTGAATTCCATACATCTTTGGAATAGATGGTCCGGTAATGTCGGCATCCATAATACCTACTTCATAACCTTTCTTACGCATAGCGGCTGCCATGGATGCTGTGACAAAAGATTTTCCAACACCACCTTTACCGCTGACTACGCCGATTACATGCTTTATGGATGAATGTGCATTCATTGGCTCTTTCTGAAACTTTATTGCCATTTCTATTCCCTCTTTCCGCTAAACAGGCGGTGTACGTGATCGACACCGCCTATATTTTTATTAAAACCTCATTATTACTATCATACCTTACTGATAGCTACTTTTCAAGATATCAGTTTGCACAAAAATTGATACCTTATGCATTTCTCTTCGAAAGGATTTCTTTTAAGCTCTCCGTATATGGCTCTCTTGCGATTCCATACTCTGTTACAATTCCGCTGATTAAATCGTGGTCTGTCACATCAAATGCCGGATTGTATACTTTGACGCCTTCCGGTGCCATCCGCTCCTGATACCACATTTCCGTCACTTCCTCTGCCGGACGCTCTTCAATACAGATGTCATCTCCGGTTGCTGTATTTAAGTCAATGGTAGAGGTAGGTGCACAGACATAAAAAGGTACATGATACCGCTTTGCTACCGTTGCCACAACGGAGGTTCCGATTTTATTTGCGGTGTCTCCATTGGCTGCCACCCGGTCGCAGCCTACAAATACTGCCTGTACCAGTCCCTGTTTCATGACGGTGCCAGACATATTATCACAAATCAGGGTCACATCCACCCCTGCTGCATGCAGTTCAAAAGAAGTAAGTCTCGCCCCCTGCAAAAGAGGTCTTGTCTCATCTGCAAATACATGAAAATGATAACCTCTTTCTTCCCCCAGATAAATCGGTGCTGTAGCAGTTCCATATTTACTGGTGGCAAGCTGTCCGGCATTGCAATGGGTCAAAATGCCATCACCCGGCTTCACCAGTGTCAGCCCGTGTTCTCCGATACTTTTGCAGACCCGGATATCTTCTTCCTGAATCTCAAGGGCTTCTTTATGAAGCAATTCCTTTATCTCTGCAACCGGCTTATTTTTATTTGCAATACAGACTTTCTCCATCCGGTTTAATGCCCAGGAGAGATTGACTGCGGTAGGACGGGAAGAATTCAAATATTCTTTCTGTTTCTGAAAAGCTTCATAAAAGACTTCATAATCCTCTGTTTCAATTTCTTTTGCCAGAAGATAAATGCCAAAGCCTGCTGCCACACCAATTGCCGGTGCGCCACGGACTTTCAATAAATAAATGGCATCCCAGATTTCCTGTGCACTCTTTAACCGGATCAGTTCTATCGTTCCCGGCAGCTTTGTCTGGTCGATGATTTCAATGGCATTCTCTGCATCTAAGAGTGTAACCGTTGCATAATCCATAATATTCTTACTGTTTTTTTCCTTCTCCATAGCCTTATCTCCTACCTGTCCTGAGCCTTTATTCTGGCATTCAGTTCTTCTAAATACTCCCAGCGTTCCATCTTATGCTCTAATTCATCTTCCACTTTTATCTTCTCCTGGGTCAGCTCATTTAATTTTACAAAATCACTGGCAAAGCTTCCCATCTTCTCATCCAGTTCTTCTAACTTTGCTTCCAAAGCTGCAATATCGTCCTCGATGGTCTCATAATCCTTCTGCTCCTGCCAGGTAAATTTCAACTTCCTGCCGCTCTTCCAGGTTGCCCTGGAATCCTTCTTTTCGGCATTCTCTGTGGCATCTGCGTTTTCCGTCTGGTCTGCTTTCTTCCCGGAAGTCTCTGTGCCTGCATTTCCCACTGCTGTCTCATCCTCCGGCCGCTTGGCAAGATAATCCGTATAACCGCCCTCATACTGTCTTATGTTTCCCTGTTCAAATGCAAAAATCCGCTTTGCGATACGGTCAAGGAAATACCGGTCATGGGATACCGTAATGACGATTCCATCATAATTATCAAGATAATCCTCTAAAATTGCCAGTGTGGTAATATCAAGATCATTGGTTGGCTCGTCCAAAATCAGTACATTCGGTGCTTCCATCAATACACGAAGCAGATTCAGTCTCCGCTTTTCTCCACCGGAAAGTTTTCCGATAACGCCATACTGTTCTTCCGGTGGGAATAAGAAACGCTCCAACATGGCTGATGCGGACACCAGTCCATCCTCTGTCCGGACATATTCTGCAGTATTGCGGATATATTCAATAACCTTTAAAGACGGATCCATATAGGCAACTCCCGCCGATGCATCCTTTTCAATCTCCTGGGAATAATAGCCTATCTTTATGGTCTGTCCGATAACCAGTTCTCCGGCATCCGGCTTTACCCTGCCATCGATAATCTTCATTAAAGTGGTCTTACCGCATCCATTATGTCCCACAAATCCGACTCTGTCATTCTTAAGAAAGATATAGGAAAAATCCTCAATCAGCTTTTTTTCTCCATAGGATTTACTGATATGATGAAGCTCTACCGTCGTCTTTCCCATACGGCTGGAAACCGAGCTTAATTCCACCTGCTTATCAAACTGTGGTCCCGACTGGTCTCTAAGATTCTCATAACGTTTGATATGGGCTTTCTGCTTGGTAGACCTTGCCCTTGCGCCCCGCTGCATCCAGACGATCTCCTTGCGAAGGATGGACTGCCGCTTCCGTTCCCCGGCAACTGCCATATCCATACGCTCCTGCTTCAGATTCAGATAACCGGAATAATTTTCCTGATAACTGTAAATGGAGCCTTTATCAATTTCTGCAATACGGTTACATACGCTATCCAGAAAATACCGGTCATGGGTTACCATAATCAGTGTTCCCTTAAAGCCCTTTAAATACCCTTCCAGCCACTCTGCCATATCTGCATCCAGGTGGTTGGTAGGCTCGTCTAACAGCAGAATATCGCAGGGTGTTAAAAGCACTGCCACAAGAGCCAGACGTTTTCTTTCTCCACCGGATAAGTTTTTCGTCTTTTCTTCAAAATTATATACGCCAAGTCTTGTGAGCATGGATTTTGCCTTGCTCTCTAAATTCCACATCTGATAATCTTCCCCGGAAGCATCTGCCTGATTTTTCCGGTGTGCCGTTACCAGTACACTTTCTAAAACAGTCTCTTCTTCTCCAAATTCCGGCATCTGCGGAAGATAGCGGATTACCGCATGATTTGCCTTGGTGATTTCTCCAGCATCCGGTTCCTCTAAGCCTGCCAGCATTTTCAGTAAAGTGGATTTTCCGGTTCCGTTAATTCCCACAATTCCGACTTTTTCTCCTTCCTGCAAATAAAAGGAGGCATTGGAAAATAACTTTCTTCCGGTAAATGTCTTGGTTATATTCTCTGCTGATAATAAATTCATAAAGGTCTCCTGTATCTCTTTTTCATTCTTATTGGCAATAATTTTCTATCACAATACATATTTACATTTGACTGCTCACTGGCTATACTGTAATGCATAGCACAACTATTCAGGAGGTAATATATGTATCATAGAGCATCTGAATTAAAACATATTTTTAACGAAAATATGAAAGGCGGAACCGGCACCGTTGAGATTATCCGTTCCGTCAATCCTATAGACTATGAAAGCCCAGCCAAGATGATTGCAAAACTCATCTTAAGACCGGGCTGTTCTCTCGGAAAGCATATGCATGAAGGGGAAGAAGAAATCATCACCATTCTTTCCGGCCATGCAGCCTATGACGATAACGGAACCATCGTCGCTTTAGAAGCCGGTGACACCTGCGTCTGCAAAAGCGGAGAGTCCCACAGCATTGCAAATGCTTCTCCAAAAGAAAATCTTATTCTCTTTGCTGTCATTAATTATCTTGCCTAATTACCGGCAAAATAAGCATCAATCCCATTGGCGATTCCCTGTGCAATCTGAGTCTGATAAGAGTCCGTTGCCATATTGGAATCTTCGGTGGGATTTGTCATATATCCCATTTCTACAATTGTTACCGGTACGGTACTCCAGTTAATTCCACTCATGGTATCAGTCTCCCACACATATTCCTTCTTTGCACCGGTCTGTGCACACAGACTATCCAGTATATTCTGGGAAAGAGAACGGCTCTGGCTGTAAAAGCTTCCTACATACGGATTGGACGCCGTCTGGCAGATTGTCATAGCTCCATTAGCTCCGCTGTTGGTAGATCCATTGGCATGTATACGGACAAATGCTTCTGCTCCCGCATTGGTTGCAATGGCTGCCCGCTCGCTGTTACTGAGATTCACATCATTGGTTTCTCTTGTCATGACTACGGTATAACCTCTTGCTACCAGTTCATCCCGCAATTTTAAGCTGACGGATAAATTAAGCTGATACTCTGTCTGTCCGGTTGCAACACCGGATGTTCCTCCGGTTACTCTTGCCTTGGTCTCAGAAGATCCCGGTGCTACCGGCTCCGGTGTACTGTCTCCTCTGCTCTGATGTCCCGGGTCAATGCAGATGACATGTCCGCCGCTTCCGGATGTAATTCCGGTTCCTGCACTTCCAGTCAATGCTACCGGCTCCTGCGGCTTCTCTGTGGTCAGATAATCGGATGCTATATAATAAGTTCCTTCATCCAATGAAACCTGGCTCCAGCTTCCATCATTTGCAGTGCGGGTAAGTTCTTTTCCCGCAGATAATTTCTTATAAACCTCTGCATCGGTAGAAGGTTCTACTCTCACATTGACTCTTGTTGTCGTATAAACAGTCTCTTCTGCATAAACTACCGTATCCGGATTCAATACTGCCGGAACATGCTCTGTTTCCGTCTCTGTTTCTGTTTCCGTATCTACAACTTCTTCGGTGTCAATTACACTTTCTGTTGTTGGTACCTCTGTATTTGTTAATGTTTCTTCGGTATTCACATTCGCAACTGTATCGTCTTTTTTATCCTTCCCGCAAGCGGTCAGAAATACCAGACACATAACAAGCAACAGGCATACGGTAACTGCCGAGTGCCTGCTGCCCTTATGGAATGTGCTTCTTTCTGATGTTCTCATAGATTTCCTCACATTTCCCTTATATTATCTTACTTATGAATCAAAGTTCCCTTTAATCCGCTGACGCCATCTAATGCTTCCTCCAAGTTGGCAATCAGTACGGAACGGACTGCAGAATTACCGATGTAATCGATTGCTGCCTGAATCTTCGGAAGCATGGTTCCTTCTTCAAACTGACCCTCGTCCATATACTGTTTTGCTTCTTCTACTGTCATCTCATCCAATGGCTGTTCATTGGCTGTGCCATAATTTAAACACACATGCTCAACACTGGTTAAGATAATAAGCTGGTCAGCATCTAAAAGTTCTGCAAGTCTGCCTGCTGCAAGGTCTTTTTCAATAACTGCGCTGGCACCTTTTAGATTATTATCCTGCTCTAATACAGGAATACCGCCACCACCACAGGCAATTACTACCTGGTCTGCATCGGAAAGTGCACGGATGGCATCAATTTCTACGATGTCCATTGGCTTTGGAGCTGCTACGATACGGCGGTATCCATCGCCCTGTTTTACCGTATGGTTACCTTTCTTCTCCTCAGCTTCTGCCTCTTCCTCTGTCATGACACGGCCGATAATTTTGGTTGGATGATAAAATGCTTCATCGTATGGGTCTACGGTTACCTGTGTTAAAACAGTAGATACCGATTTGTAAATTCCACGGTTTAATAATTCGGTACGAATGGCATTCTGCAAATCGTATCCGATATAGCCCTGGCTCATAGCAGAGCAGACAGACATCGGAGTAGCAGTATATTCCGGATAAATTCTTGCGAATTCAGCCATTGCAGTATGTATCATTCCCACCTGTGGTCCATTGCTGTGGGAAAGAACTACCTGACAGTCATCCTTAATATAATCTCCGATTGCTTTTGCGGTAAGCTTGGTTGCTTTCTTCTGTTCCGGAAGTGTTGTTCCCAATGCTTCATGTCCTAATGCAATCACAATTCTCTTCTTTTTCATGTTACAATCCTCCAATTCTATGCCCAAAGATTTTCCGGATAGACACCGTCTTTAATCAGTCCACGGATGGAATCCACAACAAATGGTTTGTCCTCTAAATAAGTAACTCCAAACCAACGGTCTGCTGTCTCATAAACTTTTACGGTTGCCTTATCCTGATTCAAAAGCAATTCCACAATATTTGGCAGCAGATACTCTTTCTTCATCGGATTGTCTTCAATATGTGCCAAGAACTCACGGAAGCCCTCTTCCAGATAATCAATAAAATCCGGATAGCCAGCCCACATGTTCATAGATACATTTACATCCGGGTGAATCCATTCTGCCACATCAGCTTCTTCACAATGTACTTTTCCTTTTTCATCGGCATAGATGCTGTGTGTCTCTAAAATTTTTTCAAGATAGCCACTCTTTTCATCTACCACACAGACACCACGGGTAACGGTTCCGTTATCACTCAGTGTGTTCTTCAGGATATATCCAGCCATTCCAAGGCGGAATCTTTTCTTATCCTCTTCATGATTTAACAGAAAATCATGCATCTTTACGAATGCTTCTTTTCCGTAATAATCATCTGCATTGATGACTAAAAATGGTTCCTTCACTACGCCTTTGCAGCATAATACTGCCTGTCCGGTTCCCCATGGTTTTGTTCTGCCTTCCGGCACTGTAAAGCCTTCCGGTATGTCATTGATATCCTGGAATACATAATCTACTTCTACCTGCTTTCCAATTCTGTTTCCAATGATTTCTTTAAAATCCGCCTCAATATCCTTGCGAATGATAAATACAACCTTGTCAAAACCTGCTTCCACCGCGTCATAAATGGAATAGTCCATAATAATCTCGCCATTTGGTCCCATTTTCTCAAGCTGCTTAATTCCGCCGCCAAAACGGGAGCCAATGCCTGCCGCCATAATAATCAGTGTAGTTTTCATTCGTATTCTCCTCAACCTTATTTTAAAACTTTTTTCTCTCTACCCTTTTCTTTTTTCCTCTATTTCACTGCTCTTACCTAATGATTTCGCCACTCGCCAGCTCTAAAAGCGTGTTGACTCACTTACGCCTGCTATTTCATGTATTCTTTATAGCCGACTTCCTGAAGCTTCTTATCCTTTGCTTCTACCTGCTCTTTTAAATTCTTAGAATATTCTTTTAATCGTGCTAATAATGCATCATCTGATGTTGCAAGAATCTTCGCTGCAAGAATCCCTGCATTTGCTCCACCATTGATTGCAACGGTTGCTACCGGAATACCGGTTGGCATCTGTACGATAGAATAAAGAGAATCTCTTCCGCCTAAGGATGTGGTATGCATCGGAATTCCGATTACCGGCATAGGGAAGATTGCTGCACACATTCCAGGAAGATGCGCCGCCATTCCTGCTCCTGCGATAATTACTTTAAATCCTTTGCTCTCTGCGCTCTTTGCATATTCAAAAAATACATCCGGCTCACGATGTGCGGAAATAATTGTCATCTCATACTCGATTCCAAGCTGTTCCAAAATATCTGCTGCTTTTGCCATTACAGGCATATCTGAATCACTGCCCATTACAATTCCTACTTTTGCCATTTTCTTTCTCCTTTTCTCATAGATACTTGTCCTTTTAGTATACACTGTTTTACGCCGGAAATGAAGTCTTATTTTCCAACGGCTCATTGAGTTTTTCTGTGCCCGGCACTACAAATCTGCCATCTCTTATAATATCCCCGGTACTGCCATCTGCCCGTTCGATATAAATGCAGTCTAATTCATCATACGGTATCGTAATATCCGTATGGCAGTTAAAGTATGCCTTACTTTCGTCTTCTTTCCGAAGAATTGAGATTTCATTATCCCTTGCCACAATTTCTTTTCCATCCGGATTATAAACCGGCGTATCCTCCGCCTGGGAATAACAGGTATCTCCCACTGCAAAATGTGGACCTGTCTTCTCTGCAATCAGAATCGGCAATTTATCTGCAATATCAAAATCCTTTGCCATCCGGTATGCCGTAGTGTTGGTTCCAATAGCAAACTCCCCTAACGGCAGCGTATCATGGTGCATCAGCACATTATCATAAATATATTTATGGTTCTCTTCTTCGCTGTCAAAATTACTGCAGCTGTAATCCACAACTTTTCCATCTTCAAACGTCATTTTCAGGTTCTCATACCGGAGTCCGTTAAGATAGACATAAGATACATGCAGCACGCCGTGGGTTCCGGTCAGCACCGGTGAAGTAAACACTTCCCCTACCGGAATATTGACATCTGCCACGCAATTTTCAAAGATAGTCTCTTTCTGTGGATTCTTAAGGCGGTATAATTCCACTGTCATATCTGTTTCGTTATCGCCTTTTCCTCTGATATGTGCCCTGACTCCCTGATCTAATACTTCAATAATTTTCGCCTGCATATCCCGGTACAGGGTATAATCCAGTGTATTTAATTCTACCGTCTTATCAAAGATTTCTTCAAAGTTGCTGCCAATCTGCGGGAGCGGATAAGCAATAATCGTAAAGCTTCTTTCCTCTCCCTTAATATACTGATTGGTAATCTGCCCAGCCTGTGACGCATAATAGACATTTAATTCATTCTGCTTGTCGCTGTAATGGCAGGCAGTTTTTTTATTTTCCGGTTCAAATAACGGTTCTCCGAACACCTCGATTACAGCCGGACCTGCGTAGCCTGCTGCAAGTTCTTTCTTATCTTCATATACAGTCCGGAGTGTCTCTAATCGGCGTTCCACAAAGGCTTTATCTAAATATACTGCTTTATCTGCTTTATGGTCATAATCAAACTGACGGTTCACAGAAGTCGCATAGCAGCCCCGCTTGGAGTTACCGCGGTTACGGAAGGAAGAAAACGCATCCCGGTAAATCGTCGGTTTTAATCCCATCTTCTCAAAATTAGCAATTGCTGCCCTCACCATACGTTCCATTCCGATGGCATATTCCACATTTACGGTAGATTTTATGGATAAGTCTTTTCCGGTGGTAATAAAGCCAATCCGGTAGCCTTCCGTATAAGTATCCGCCATTGCCTGAATCTTCTCCTGCGGAAGCTGGTTCATATACTCTGCCATACGGATTTCATTTTCTCCGATTGGCTCTCCATAATAATAAAGGTATTTTAAATCCTGTAAATCAGAATCCATTACTATCCGGGTAAAGAAATCCCGGCTGGCATCCACCATTTCACAGATGCTGCGCTCGGTAAACAATTCACTGTAATCGTGGAAGAACCAGTAAATTGCCTGCTGCACTTCTTTCGGGGTTGTTCCCTCTTCGTCATTAAAACAGGTATAAACCTGGATAAACAATTCACAGAAGCAGGTATAGGCTTCCACATCGCCCTCATAAGCATAAGGAATCAGGCTCCGAAGCTCTGCATAGAGCATGCTAAGGAGTGTGCCGTATTCCTCGCCCAGGGTTATACAGGCATAATCCGGGTTTGCATAGCTTTCTTTATAATGTTCCGGCAAAATGTCCTCATACAATGCTTCATTTATCTTCTGTAATGTTTCCCTGCTCTGGCTGCAGAAGCTGTCATTTAATACCTGCCGCAATACTTCTTCCGTTTTTACAATAAATGCTGCCGTTCCTTTAAAATAAGCACGGAACGGCTCACAAACCTCCGGTTCTGCCGCAAGTTCATGTATCCGTTCCGTCACCAAATCCAGTCGTTCTGTAATTGCTTCTCTTTCTTCTGCGTTTAAATTCTGATATTCCATACTTTCTATCCTTTATATTTCTAATTTTTCCTACAACAGAATACCGCCTGCATAGACAGCAATCCAGATAAGCAGTGAAAAAATTGACAAAAATGTAGCAGCATACGGAATGCTGCGAAATGAATTTTCCTCCTTCAGGCTTATGATTGCAAGAATCACTGCGGCTAATGCTGCAAAAAAGGCTAGGATTCCATAGCAGGCTATGTATATGCTTAAATTACCGGCACTTCTGAATGCAAGAACTACCATCACCACAAAACTGACCAGTGACAGTAGTGCCAGAACAAGTGCTGTAATTCCTCTTTTCGAAAGTGTTTTTTCTGTAAATTTATATTTTCTGTATCCTCTTCGTCTTTTTCTCATGTTCTTTCTCCCGATACCATATTTGTACCGAAGTCTATTCTTTCTGCTCAAATTTGTGACACCGGATATGATTTGCCAGCAAAAAACCAACATATCCAATCGCCCCGCCGATGGTATTTAAAATCAGATCATCTACATCAAAGCTTCCTACCTTGGATACAAGCTGTACCAGTTCTACCAGCAGACTGAAGTCAAAACTCAAAAGCACTACCCGGTAGAACTTTCTCTGGTTATGTGCCAGTAATGGCAGAAGCATTCCATAAGGAATAAAAGCGACAATATTTCCCAGAAGGTTAAAGCAGACTGCTTTCGCGCCCAGTGCCTTCCGGTAAATAATAAACCGCTTGATTTCTTTTAAGGGCATAAGATTATAATGGTAGCTTCTTTCGGAATAGGTTCTTCCCATCATTTCTGAGAAGAACAGGAAATAGCAAAGCAGACCCAGATATATTACGAATAAAATCCATGCTCCGATACGAAGCAGTTTTCTCGTCTTCTGACTCAATTTCTTTTCCCCATTTCATTTTTGCTGTTTATTTTGCCCCATACTGCTCATAATATTTATCAATTGCTTCTTTCATCTTATCATCAATGATAAGCCTGCCCTGGCATGGACGGTTGTATAAACACTCTACCACATCTGCCATGCTGACAATTGCATTTGCAGGGAAACCATATTTCTCCTGAATCTCATCGAGTGCACATTTGTCTGTCTCAAGTCCTTTTTCCATACGATTTAAGGATACCATCAGTCCAAGAATGGTTACATCTCCCTGTGCCTGAATGATTGGGAATGTCTCCTGAATAGATTTTCCGGATGTCGTTACATCCTCAATAATAACAACACGGTCACCATCTTTGATTTTGCTTCCAAGCAAAATTCCGGTATCGCCATGGTCTTTTACTTCTTTACGGTTAGAACAGTAGCGAATCTCTTTGCCATAAAGACGACTGAATGCGATTGTTGTTGCAACAGAAAGCGGAATTCCCTTATATGCCGGTCCAAACAGTACATCAAAATCAGTACCATAGTGGTCGTGAATTGCTTTTGCATAATATTCTCCAAGGCGGGATAACTGTGAACCGGTTACATATGCACCTGCATTCATAAAAAATGGTGACTTTCTTCCACTCTTTAATGTAAAGTCACCAAACTTCAAAACCTCACTCTCCACCATAAATTCGATAAACTCTTTTTTATATGCTTCCATTTTATTAAAACCTCCTGATTTTAAGCCATTCTTCGGCATTTTGTATTTTAAATTTTGCTTTACTGTGCCACAACTGTACCATTTAACGATTTACCCATATATATCAATCCTTTCTGATTTGTTCAGCAAACCAAAAAGTTAAGCATAGATATACTTTCTTAGCATACCACCAAATTCACTTTTTTTCAACTGACAAATCATCATATTCATTGTTCATATTCATTGTTTCCAAATCTATTCTCATATGACAGTTCTGGTTTCAAGTCAACTTTCCATTCCATTAAATCTTATGGTTGACATTGTAAGAGCTGACATATATATCTTCTTCCACCTCTCCCTTCTTTTGAGGTCACAAACTGTGACCTCAAACAGTATCATCGTGTTCCTTCTTGTTTTGCTTCCCACTCTTCCACCGTTCGAAGTGGTATCTGAAAATTGTTTTTCTTCCTTTACAACAAATATGGAGCAGATTTCTCTGCCCCATACGCACACCTTATAATCAGGCAAGAACTGCTTCCTGCTTTACGATTTCTTTCACTTCATCCAAAGACAAGCCGGAATAACGTGCCATTTTCTCAACGGATGTTTCGCCATCACGAATCATACGAACAACGAACTCACGTGTTACTTCTTCACGCTCCTGATTTCTCATTTCTTCAATTGCTTTGCACATACTCTCAACTCCTTTCGCATCTTCCTTGAAGTATCTGACTCTGTCTGCCAGTTTTCCATAAAACATATCATCCGCATCGGTACAGGAAAAATCATGCATCAGCTTCCCGATATCCGAATCCCCTCGATATGCTCCATTCACATACAGGATGTGGGAACCATCATCAAAAAATTCATCGGTTTCCAGAATTTTTCTCTCTACTCTGTATATCGGCTCTCCTTTTCCTATCACATCATGCTCCGTAATAAATATCACATATGTTTCCGGAAGAAAATTGACATCTTCCTGTGGTGCAAGTGCATTGGCATCCAACATACTGCTGTTGTGTCTTGCACGCTTTCGTCCTGCTCCCTTATCCGCTCGCTGCACCTCTATATCGTATTCCTTATTCTCAGAATCCGTAGCCTTTACATCCAGCCTAACGGAACGCCCCTGCAAATTCTGGATGACATATTCCGTTTTAGAATGAAGAACCTTAAGGTCCTCTTTATTCATTATAATACGCAGAACAAGCTCCGCACATTCATCATGATCTTCAAAGCATTTCTTCAAAAAATCGTCATCAAACAGGCGAAATTCTCTTATTCTCTGCATATCCTGCTCGTGTTTTTGTTGCTTTGTCAGCATTCTTATCACCTCCAAATCTCTTCGGTGTTCTTCCTGTATTTCTGACCTCTGGTTATAGTATACACGAAAAAACACCTCCTGCCTACTAATTAATTTGTGAAATTTTAATAACCTCTTTCACAATCATATCTCTTTAAAATTCCATACAATCTCCACCCTGTTATCTGTGTGTTCTGTTGTATTTCACACGATAATCATATTCCTCCGTAAAATCATCATAGGCGGACATCTTGTAACGCATACTCCGCTCAGCTCGTATGTCCTGCCGACCGTGCCCTCGCCACCGATCAAGGTAAGGGTATTTCCATCAACGGTAAATTCATATTCGGAATCCCGCACCGACTCGTTGGCGTAATCGATCATGAGCTTGTTGCCGTCGATGGTATAGGCGAAATCGTAGGATATGGAGGGCAGCTCCAGTGCGGCGATCGCACCGCAAAGCACCATACGGCGCTGCGTCTGTTTTTTCTTCCTTTTTCTGATTCTCTCTACCGTTTGATCTGACTTGTTCGTGAATCGTCCCGGCGGTTGCTGCCTGATGGGGCGGTTCGATTGATAATCCTGCATCATGTGGTTCTTCTCCAGTCCAAGCGAAAGGGCGATGACGGCAATGTCCGTCACCGCCCTTTGCTCAAAGGTTCGCAGCTGATTTATTCAGCGTTTTCTTTCTTCTTTTTGCTGTAAACGGTGATGCCGATCACTGCGGTGCCCGTTCTATGCTACTTGATTCTACCCGCTGCAATGCCTGCTTTTTTCAGCAGCTTGCTGTAGGCTTTCTTTTTCTGCTTCGGCACCTTCACCGTCACTTTTTTCGAAATTCCCTTAAATGCACCCTTGCCTACCTTCTTCAGAGCCTTCACCTTTCTCAGGTTCACTGTTTTTAATTTCCTGTCGCCCTTGAACGCATTTTTGCCGATGCTGGTCAGACCCTTTGCAGTTACCGTAACCCGGGTCAGGTTCCTGCAGTTCATAAATGCACCGCTGCCGATCTTTTTCACATTGCTGCCGATCGTCACGGAGGTCATTTTTTTATTTCCCTTAAATGCATTCGCCGCAATGCCGGTGACCTTTAAGGTCCTGCCGTTCACTTTTATGGTTTTGGAGATTTTGACTGCTTTTTTTCTCTTTCCCTTTGCCGTCATATTTTTGACCTCAACCGTATCGGTTCCGGTGATCCGATAATTAAAAATGCCTGCTGCATCCTTTATGATCGTGCCGATCTGCGGGTTGGTTTGCGTAGGATCGGTCGGTTTTGTTGTGGAGCCGGCAGCCGGAATCTCAACTGCCGCCTTCTTGTAGCCGCAAACCTTGCACTCCTCATGCCTGGAGCCCTTTAGGGTTGCGGTCGCTTCCTTATCTACCACCCACTTGAAGCTATGTACTGCAACATCGTCCTTGTCACCGCAGGAGCACTCATGCCAGTGGTTGTCGGCGTCGTACTTCCACTCGCTGCCGTAGCTGTGAGTATGCTCACCGCCGCCTGTGCCACTATTGCGCAGAATCGTCAGCGTGTAGGTTTTAGCACCGATTTCCACGACAATGTCGGTTGTGCCGCTGTCGGGGATGGCAACGGTTGCGCTGCCGCCGGTGGA
>ERZ780207.159-NODE-159-length-85481-cov-7.241273_pt1 | contig 85481 bp, 62 predicted proteins | sample MGYA00510977_ERZ780207 | MGnify/ENA primary metagenome ERZ780207 (study PRJEB29588, sample SAMEA2151383) | human gut metagenome | biome: human gut; feature: human-associated habitat; material: faeces | place: Denmark | collected 2008/2010 ...
TGGAAGCAGTCGCTGGGCGACGAAGCCGCTATGACGACAACTGGACACTCGCCGTTGCGGCCGTAGAGCGCCTGCATCAGGTCGCTCTGCTCGGTCTTCGTGGGCAGACCCGTCGAGGGGCCGCCGCGCTGTACGTCGACGATGACTATCGGCAGCTCGGCCATTACGGCCAGACCCATGGCCTCGCTCTTGAGCGACAGGCCCGGGCCCGAGGTGGTCGTCACGGCGAAGTCGCCGGCATAGGCGGCGCCGATGGCGGTGCAGATGCCAGCGATCTCGTCCTCGGCCTGCACGGTCTTTACACCGAGATCCTTGCGCTTGGCCAGCTCCTCGAGTATGACCGTCGCGGGGGTGATGGGATATGATCCGCAGAAGAGCGGAAGCCCCGCCTTCTCGGCTGCGGCGCAGAATCCCCACGCCGTGGCGACGTTACCGTTGATGGAGCGGTATGTTCCTTTGTCGAGGTGTGCCGGAGCAACCTCGTATGTATTTGCGAACTGGTGCGTATTGGCCGCGTAGTTGTAGCCTGCGTCTATGGCCCGCTTGTTGGCTTCTGCCACGGCGGGGTTCTTGCGGGCGAACTTGGCGTCGAGGTAACGCTTGGCGTAATCCTCCGAACGGTTGTACATGTAGAAGCAGATGCCCAGCGCAAACATGTTCTTGCACTTGACTACCGTCTTGTTGTCAAGGCCCATGTCGGCCAGAGCGGCGCGTGTCATGGATGTGATGTCGGGAATGATGACGTTGTAGTTCTCGAGTCCGAGCTCGGCGATGGGGTCAAGCGTTGCATAGCCCGCCTTCTTGACATGCTCCTCGGTGAGCGAGTCGCCGTCGATTATGACCGTTGCGTCCTTCTTGAGCCACTTGCGGTTAGCCTTGAGCGCTGCGGGGTTCATGGCCACCAGCACGTCGCAGAAGTCGCCCGGGTTGGTCACCTTGCCCGAGCCGAAGTGTACCTGAAATCCCGAAACACCGGCCACGGTGCCCTGCGGGGCGCGTATCTCGGCCGGATAGTCCGGAAATGTCGAAATGCCGTTGCCGACCAGAGCCGACGTGTTGGAGAAGAGCGTTCCTGTGAGCTGCATTCCGTCGCCCGAATCGCCCGAGAAGCGTATGACGACATCTTTCAGCTCTTTGGTGTTAAGATTATTCATGTTCGGGAAGATTACGAATCGTAAATAAATGATTGAGTCTCGACAAAGATAGCCTTTTATGGCTTACGTTATCCCTTGTCGGGCAATTATTTTTTGTCTGCGGGTCCTTTAGTGGTATTTGCGGCGGCGTGTCGCTGGGCTACCGATACCCCGAAAATTATAAGTGCCGTGCCGGCCAGCGCCAGCGGCGTGATCCTCTCGCCGAGAACGATGTGGGCGGTGATCATGGCAACTATGGGGTTAAGGTAAAGGTAGTTTGTGGCGCGTATGGCGCCCAGACGGCGTATCACCATGTTCCATGTCCAGTAGCATATCAGTGAGGCGGCGATTCCCAGATAGAGTATGTTGCCGATGACCGTCGGACGCATCAGTATCTCGAGGGTTAGGTGTTCGGGCCGGAAAAGGAAGTAGGGCGCGAGCGTCACTACGCCGTAGAAGAATATCTTGCGTGTGATCATCGTTGGCGGGTATCGTTTTTCGAGTCTCAGTACCAGAATGCTGTATATGACCCACGTTATTGCGGCGCCGAATGTAAGCATGTCGCCGCGCGGGTTGAGTTTGAGCAGGAACTGGCCGTTGAAGACTACGAGCGCCACGCCCGCAAGCGATATGAGCGAGCAGATGTAGAGGCGTCGTCCGGCGCTCTCCTGCCGCACGATACGATGCACGGCGAGGGTCGTAAGCAGGGGCGTGGCGGCGATGATGATGGCCACGTTCGATGCCTGCGTATAGAGCAGTGCGGTGTTTTCGAGCAGGAAGTAGAGCGATCCGCCGGTTACGCCGAGCAGCGCCATCTGCAGTTCGTCGCGCCAGTTGTCAGCGAAGATGCGGCCGCGCAGAAAGGGCAGCATGCAGACGTATGCCAGCGCGAAGCGCAGGGTCATGATAGCCGCAGGCGAGAGACCCTCGTCGAGCAGCAGCTTGGAGCTGATGAAGGTTGTGCCCCAGACGGCCGCCGTGAGCGCCGCCGTGATGTGATAGGGGAGGTCTCCCCTCAGTTTGCCGTTCATCGTATCGAGTTCATGCGTATGCTTGCCTTTACGAGCGCTATGGCGCGTATGCGGTTCACTTCGATCTCCTTGTCGGCATGGTGGGGGTTCTGGCTCACCAGCTTGACATAGCCTTCGCGGTCGGATTTCTGGATATACTTGACGGTGATGTACTCCTCGCCGTCGAGATCTATCGACAGCAGGTACATGTCGCCCCAGAATATGTCGTCGATGTTCTGCAGCTGCTTGTAGAGGACGATGTCGCCGCTCTTGAGCAGCGGGTACATCGAGTCGCCCACGATGTATATCGCTCCGTCACACTTTGGCAGGTTGGGTATGTGTATGTAGTTTATGGGCTTGTTCGAAGCCTGATCCGTGAACAGGGGCACCAGACCGGCCGTCCCCTCGATCGAGTAGAGGGGCACGCTCTGCATGGGCAGCGAGTTGTCGCTGCGCAGGCGGAAGGCCGTGTAGGCAGGCTCGGCGTTGAACATCTCGCCCTTGCCCGTTTCGAGCCATTCGGGATTTACGTTCAAATCTTGAACAAGTATGTTCTTGTTGCGCATCGAGAGCCCGCACTTGCCCGTCTCGATCATCGAAAGGGCCGCCTTGCCGATGCCAAGATGCTGAGCAAGTTGCTCTTGCGTCATCTTGAGTTCTTTGCGTATAAGTTTTACTCGACTCTCCATGAAATTGTATCGGAAAATATTATATCAAAAATTTAACCTATATCGAAACAAAGTTCAATGTTTGGATGTATATTTGTGATGCAAAGTTAAGCATTCTGATTCTAAATACAAACACACAGGTTGAACTTTTTAATATATTTTACTTATTATGTATCTTGTTTCCGCGGAACTTTATGACTTGGCGGCCGACCTGTTGGTCGAACGCATCGACCGTTCGGATTACTTTTCCGGCACGGTAGAGTTTGAATATGGCGGCGAGGAGTGTCGTCTGACGGTGTCGGTGATCGTCTACCGCCGCCGCGAGGTGCTGCCCGAGAGGGAGTATGACCGTATCAGCGACTTGGTGCCCGTATGGTGGGAGTTCCATACCATGATCGACGGCGTGGAGCGGCTCAATGACTTTACCTTTTCCGAAATCCGTGAGCGACTGTTATGACGGATTCTCGGATTGTCTCATCGCAGGCGTCGGCCGGAGAGTCGGCGCTTGTGCCGTCGTTTGCCGACTTTGCCGTCACGGTATATCCATTTCTCGAGATACAGCCGTTCCACGAGGTATATTACCGTCTGCTGGAGATGTTTGCCGCGGGGCGTGTGCGCCGCCTGATGGTCTCGATGCCGCCGCAGCACGGCAAGAGCGTGGGTGCGAGCACCTTGCTGCCGGCATACATGTTGGGCTTGGTGCCCGATACGAAAATGGCTGTAGCATCCTATTCGGCCGCACTGGCATCGAAATTCAACCGCCGCGTGCAGCGTATAATCGAGTCGGAGGAGTATGGAGAGTTGTTTCCCGAAACGCGCATCAAGTGCGGCGGCAAGCCCGCAGGGTATGTGCGCACGTCGGACGAGGTCGAGATCGTCGGGCATGAGGGCGGTCTGTTGTCTGTCGGGCGTGAGGGTTCGCTGACGGGGAATCGTGTCGACTGCTTCATTCTGGATGACCTCTACAAGGATGCCATGGAGGCCAATTCGCCGCTCGTGCGCGAGAACTGTTGGGAGTGGTACACCTCTGTCGTACGTACGCGCATGCACAACGCGTCGAGCGAACTGATCGTCTTTACGCGCTGGCATGACGAGGATCTTATCGGCGAGCTGCGGCGTCGCGAGAGGTGTGTCGAGCTGCGCGAATGGGCCGATATCGATCGCGTGGGCGAGGGGGAGTGGCTGAGTCTCAACTTCGAGGCTCTGAAGAGCAGCCCGGCGTGCGGCATAGATCCGCGCGGCGCGGGCGAAGCTCTCTGGCCCGAACGGCAGAGCGCCGCACTGCTCGAATCGAAGCGGCGTCTTGACCCGCTGCGTTTCGAGTGCATGTATCAGGGGCATCCCTCGCCCCGCGGCGGCCTGCTCTATGGTGACGGCTTTGTCGAGTACGACACGCTGCCGGCCGAGATCGTACGTTATGCGGGATATACCGATACGGCCGATACGGGTGACGACTATCTCTGCTCGATAGCCTATGCCGTCGATGCCGACGGCATAATATATCTTCTCGATGCGGTATATTCGCGCGAACCGATGGAGGTGACCGAGGGGCTTGTGGCCGAGATGGTGGGGCGTACGCCCATCGGGTCGATGCTGGTCGAGAGCAACAACGGCGGCCGCGGCTTTGCACGGGCATTGCAACGGCTGCTGCCGCGTGTGCGTATCGAGTGGTTCCACCAGAGCGGCAACAAGGAGGCCCGCATATTGTCCTACTCGGCCACCGTTATGCATACGATGCGCTTCCCGCGCGGGTGGGCGCAACTGTGGCCCGAGATGTATGCCCACCTGACATCCTATTCGCGCATCTTCCGCTCGAACCGCTGGCACGACGCACCTGATGTGCTTACGGGCATCATCGAACGCGAGGCTTCGGGCGGACGTCAGACCAAGATCCGAAGCGTTGGTTTTTTCTGATTCCGACGAGCGATCCTAATATGAACAAGCCGCACATCCCGAAAGATGTGCGGCTCGTATTTGTAACGGCAAGTCCTATGCCTGTCTGAGTGATGCGACCTTGCGGTCGAACTCCTGCTTGAGCGATGAGATGAGTTCGCGTACGCTGACTATTCGGTCCGAACGCCATGCGTTGGCGCCGCAGAAGGCGTAGCCGCTGTCGAGTTTGCCGCGGAAGGCGTTGTAGAGGGCCATCATGATGCAGTATGGCGAGTGTGTCACGTCGCACGTCTTGATGCAGTTGAAAGGGCAGCGTTTGGGGTGTTTCAACCCCTCGCGCACCTTGTCGAGGAAGGAGTTGTGTATGGCGCGGCCCGGCATCCCGACGGGGCTCTGGATGATCTCGATATCCTCCTTGCGGGCATCGATGTAGCTCTGCTTGAAGGCGTCCGAGGCGTCGCACTCCTTCGTGGTGACGAAGCGCGTGCCCATCTGCACACCGTCGGCGCCGAGGGCCGTGATGTTGTATATGTCCTCGCCCGTGTATATGCCTCCGCCTGCGATGACGGGGATATGTTTGCCGGTACGCTGCTCCGTTGCGCGAGCTTCGGCGACAACCTCGGGCAGGATGTGCTCGAGCGTGCAGCCGGCGTCGCCAAGCTGCTGCGGCGTGTAGCCGAGGTGTCCGCCTGCCTTGGGCCCCTCGACCACGACGGCGTCGGGGACATATCCGTACTCCTCGATCCAGCGGCGGCACAAGACCTTGAGCGCACGTGCCGACGATACGATCGGCGCGAGCTTCGTGGTCGAGTCGCTCTTGAGGAACGAGGGGAGCGAGAGCGGGAGCCCTGCACCCGAGAATATGATGTCGGCCTTGTTGGCGATGGCGGTGCGGACCATGTCAGCGAAGTTCGACATGGCGACCATGACGTTGACGCCGATTATGCCTTTCGTCTTGCTGCGGGCCTTCTCGATTTCGCGTCCGAGCCCGTAGATGCTCGCCTCGTCGTAGTCGGACGAGTAGTCGTGGTAGATGACCCCAAGACCTGCCGACGATATTACGCCTACGCCACCTTCGGCGGCTACGGCCGATGCCAGCCCCGCGAGCGATATGCCTACGCCCATGCCGCCCTGTACGATGGGTACGGCGGCCGTGAGATCTCCTATCTTCAATGGTTTCATTTTCTGTTCGGATTATGTGTTGCGACTTATGTCGGAACAAAGATATGTAAATATTCTAAATGGTAAATAAAATGTTTTATATTTCTATTGGCGAATAATCGTATATTGCAGCTATTGTGTTGATATATTGCTGTTTGTATAATGAAAATAAAAAAATCCCCGTCCGAGGGCCTTTCGGCTTGGACGGGGATCATTTCGTGTATCTGTCAGGTTGTCAGAGCATCTCTTCGATGCGGGCTGCGGGGGCGGTGTCGAGGCCTGCCAGCAGGCCGCGGCAGTAGCGGTAGTAGCCCGAGATGGCGATCATGGCGGCGTTGTCGGTGGTGAACTTCAACTCGGGGATGAAGGTGCGCCAGTTGCGGCGGCGTCCAGCCTCGGCAACGGCATTGCGCAGGCCCGAATTGGCCGAGACGCCTCCGCCGATGGCAATGTCTTTTATGCCGAGGGCGTTGGAAGCCTTGATGAGCTTGTCGAGCAGGATGTCGACTACGGTGTGCTGGAGGGATGCGCAGAGGTCGGCCTTGTGTTTCTCGATAAAGTCGGGGTCGCGCTTGACCTCGTCGCGCAGGGTATAGAGGAACGAGGTCTTGAGTCCCGAGAAGGAGTAGTCGAACTCGCCCTTGACATGCGGATGGGCAAAGGTGAAGGCATTCGGATCGCCCTCTTTGGCCAATTTGTCGATCACGGGGCCGCCCGGGTAGGGCAGTCCCATCACTTTGGCACACTTATCGAAGGCTTCGCCTGCGGCGTCGTCGATGGTGGTGCCGATGATCTGCATCTCGAGGGGTGAGTCCACACGTACGATCTGCGTATGTCCGCCGCTCACGAGCAGGCAGAGGAACGGGAAGTCGGGATGCGGCATTTCGCGGCCCGGCAGGTCGATGAAGTGCGAGAGTATGTGCCCCTGCAGGTGGTTGACCTCGACGAGGGGTATGTCGCATGCGACGGCGAGACCCTTGGCGAAGGATGTGCCGACCAGAAGCGATCCCAGAAGACCCGGGCCGCGCGTGAAGGCTATGGCGTCGAGCTTGTCGACCGTGACGCCGGCCTCCTTGAGGGCGGTGTCGACGACGGGGATGATGTTCTGCTGGTGCGCGCGCGAAGCCAGCTCGGGAATTACGCCTCCGTACTTGACGTGTACGGCCTGCGAGGCGATGACGTTCGACAGCAGCGTGGTGTTGCGTATGACGGCGGCCGAGGTGTCGTCGCATGAAGACTCTATGCCGAGGATCGTGATATCCATTTTTTCAGAGGTATGTTGTTACGTTTTGACGGAAAATATTTACATTTGTAGGTTTTAAGCCGATTAAGGCGGACTACGATGCGCAAAGTTACGAAAATATTGTTAAAGGCGTTATCAGTGACTGTTTTGTTTCTGATATTTTGCCCCATCGTGCTCACGCTGCTCGTCTCGCTGCCGTCGGTTCAGAACTTTGTGGTGGACCGCGCCGTGAAGTACCTTTCGCGCAAGCTGGAGACCACCGTCTCGATCGACCGCATACGTCTCGGCGCGTGGGGAAGTATCCGTGTGGATGGGTTTTATGTCGAGGATTATCAAAAAGATACGTTGCTGTATGTGGGGCGTCTGCAGCTCCACATGGCGGGCTTGCGCGACAACAGCGCAGGCATCGTTCTGCGTAACGGCGAGGTGCGCAATACGAAGCTATATCTGCGTGAGACGCCCGAGGGTGTGATGAACATCAAACAGGTTATGGACCGTCTCTCGAACAAGGAGAAGAAGGGCGGCGGCGATTTCGGCTTCGGGATACGCAACGTGCAGATTGACGACTTCACGCTCATCATCGAGCGGCAGGAGCACCGCGACCCCGAGTACGGTATCGATTACAACGACATGCACCTCGAGCATACGTCGGCCCTCATAGAGGGCTTCCTGCTTCGCGGGAGCATGATCGGCGGCTACATACGCAACTTCTCAACCACGGAACATAGCGGTTTCAGGATAGACAACTTCACGGGCCGATTCTTGGTCGATCGCGGCCTTATCGATCTGCGGGACTTCGAGATCGACACCGAGCAGTCGGCCATAAGGCTGAGCTCGCTGGTGCTGCGCGGCGAGGACTGGTCCTCGTACAAGGACTTCGTACACAACGTGGCCATCGACGGCGAGTTGTACGACACGTCGGTATCGACCGACGACATTGCGCACTTCGCGCCCGGGCTACTGCCGTGGAAACTTGCCGTGAAGGATATGAACGTGTCGGTATCGGGATCGGTCGCCGACATGAATGTCGATGTCAGCAACATATCTTTCGGCGAGCATTCGTCGCTCAGTACGGATGTCTCGCTGCGCGGGCTGCCCGATGTGGCGCACACCACGATGACGGTCGATCTGCGGCGTCTTATGACTTGCGAAGCCGACGTGGCGCGTCTGAGCGCCGGCATCGGAGGCAGTGAGTTGCCGGAGAAGATACGCTCGATTATGAGTGGTGCGGGTGAAATGATATGTGCGGGCCGCTTCGAGGGCGGTATTCGCTCCTTTGCCACCGACCTGAAGCTGACGACGCAGGCGGGAAATGCAGCCGTGTCATTGAAACGACGTCCGCTCAAACGTGAGGCGGGCGATACGCTGAGCCGTTATTCCGTCACGGCCTCGGCCGATGTGCGTCATCTGCGTCTGGGACGGTTGCTTCAGAATCCCGATTTGGGCCCGGCGTCGGCATCGCTGCGTTTCGACGGCGTAATGGCCGACGGCGGAGGCGTGGATGGCAATGTGAACGGAGAGGTCGAGTCGGTCGAGTGGATGGGCTGCCGTTATGACTCCCTGTCGTTGAACGGCCGCATCCTCGACAAGAGCTTTACGGGAACGCTGCGCAGCGACTGTGCCCCGTTGCGCATGATGCTCAGCGGCAAGGCCGACATGAACGGTGCGGAGCCCGTGTGTGATGTGCGTCTGGTTGTGGATCGGGCTGATCTGCATGCCATGAACATCAATCGTCGGGATTCGATTTCGACGCTGGCGTTGGGAGCCGAACTCTATGCCGTGGGACGCTGGCCCGACAGTATGAACGGTACGCTGAGCCTCGGCGGGGAATATGTCTATGAGAGTGATACGCTTCGCAGCGGCGATGTGAAGATTACGGCGCGCAGCAGCGAGGGCCGCCGCTCGGTGTCGCTCACGTCGGATTTTGCGGATGCAACCTTCACCGGCCCGACGAGTTACGGCGAGCTGGCCAAGTATCTCGAGTCGGCCATGAGCAAATACCTGCCGTCGCTCTACGACAGCGGTGTGCGTGAATATGTGGGCCCGGACGGCAGCAGCGGATACTCTACGCTTGCGGTGACGGTCAAGGAGCTTGACCCGCTGTTGAACGCCATATCCGAGGGGTTGCAGCTGGCCCCCGGGTCGAAGTTCAACTTCATTCTCAACCCGAGCGACAACGTCATCTCGATGCGTGCCGAGTCGGATTACCTCGAACGCGGACGTCTGCTGGCTACGCGCCTGAAGATGAACATGGTGAATCAGGGCGACTCGCTGGCGTTGTACCTTACCTCGGAGGATCTCTACGCCGGGGGTATGCATACGCCTCAGCTGACGGTCATGGGCGGAGCGAAAAACGACCGCATGCACCTCTCGGCGGGCTTCGACGACCCGGCCGATTCGCTCTCGGGCATGTTGTCACTATGGGCGCGTGTGGGGCGCGACTCGACAGGAATGCGTCGTGTGACCATGTCGGTACTGCCGTCGACAGTTTCTCAGGGCGGCCAAAACTGGCGTATCTCCTCCGACGAGATATCGATAGATACGGCACGCGTGGTGGTCAACGACTTCATGATCCGCACCGACAACCAGATGCTGCATGTCGACGGCGTGGCCTCGCGCAGCCGCTCGGATTCGCTTACGCTGCGGCTGAACAACTTCGACATATCGTCTCTGGCAGGATTTGCCATGGGTATGGGTTACGACGTCGAGGGGCGCAGCAACGGTACCGCCTCGATGAAGTCGGCACTCTATCGCGGCGAGCTCACTTCGGACATAGGTCTGGACGATGTGACGATAAACGGCATAGCCGTGCCGCCGCTGCAACTCGATTCGCGGTGGGACTTCGAGCGCCAGCGTGTGCGCATACTGATAAACAACCGTACGACGGGCGACAACATCATACGCGGCTATTACGCCCCCTCTACGGGACGTTACTATGCCGAGGCACGTATCGAGGATATGAACATGAGCCTGCTCGACCCCATCCTCTCGGGTGTGGTGTCGGGAACGTCGGGTACGGCTACGGCCATGCTTGAGATCTCGGGGCAGAACCGAGAGGCCTCGATGGCGGGGTCGATCGAGGTCAGGGATCTCGCGACGACGGTCGATTTCACGCAGGCGCGCTACACCGTGCCCAACGCCACAATCGAGGTTGAGGACAACCATCTGCGTGCCTCGAATGTGCGGGTCTACGACTCGGAACAGAACGGCGGCCTGCTGACGATGGATCTGAACCTGCAGCATACCTCCAACATATCGTACGTGATGCGTGTCATGCCGCGCAAGATGATCGTACTGAACACCACCTCGCGTGACAATGATCTCTTCTACGGCAAGGTCTACGCTTCGGGTGTGGCGACCATCAGCGGCAGCAAGAAGGGCGCTACGCTCGACATCGTGGCCTCGACGGAGGGCAATTCACAGTTCTTCATGCCGTTGTCGAGCAAGACGGATGTGTCGACGGCCGACTTCGTCATATTCGAGAAGCCGGGCATGCAGCTCGATACGATGAACTATCTGGAGCGCAAGAAACTGATGTTTGAGCGCCGCAACCGTACCCGCACCACGGGCGGCAGCACGATGAACATAAATATCGAACTTACGGCTAACCCCAACGCCGAGGTTCAGCTTGTGATCGACCCGACGGTGGGTGACATAATCAAGGTTCGCGGCGACGGCACGCTCAATATGCGTATCGTACCGAGTGCCAATATCTTCGACATGTACGGCGATTATACCATCACCGAGGGAAGCTACCTGTTCACGCTGCAGAACATCATCAACAAGCTCTTTATCATCGAGGAGGGCTCGACGATACAGTGGACGGGCGACCCGATGGATGCCCGTCTGGACATAGATGCCGTCTACAAGCTCAAGGCGTCGCTCAAGCCGTTGCTTTCGTCCACGACGCTGGACAATATTTCGCGTGCGGTGCCCGTGGAGTGCATAATCAACCTCTCGGACCGGTTGACGAATCCGTCCGTGACGTTCGACATAAAGGTGCCGAGCGCCGACTCGGAGATTCAGAACGCCGTGGCCAACCTGCTCAACAACCAGCAGTCGATCGCCACGCAGTTCATGTACCTTCTGGTCAGCGCCAGCTTCTATTCCGACTCCTCGACTTCGTCGAGCATCGGTGCCTCGGCCTCGGCCGCTACTGGATTCGAGTTGTTATCCAATCAGTTGAGCAACTGGCTCTCGAGCGACGACTACAATATCGTTTTGCGTTACCGCCCGCGCTCGGAGCTTACGAGCGACGAGATCGACTTCGGATTCTCGAAGAGTCTGGTGAGCGACCGCTTGATCGTGGAACTTGAGGGTAACTACCTTATCGATAACCAGATGTCGGCCAACAGCAACATGTCGAACTTCTTGGGCGAGGCCTACATTACGTGGCTTATAGACGAGAACGGCAACCTCAAGCTGAAGGGCTTTACGCAGACGATCGACCGTTTCGACGAGAATCAGGGTCTTCAGGAGACGGGAGTCGGAATCTACTACAAGGAGGATTTCGAGAACTGGAAGGATCTGAAGCGCCGTGTCCGCGACCGTTTCATGAGCAAGCGGCGCCGTGAGCAGCGCGATGCCGCCATGCGTGAAGCTATTGAACGTAATATGCGCGAGGCCGACAGCCTTGATAAGAGCGGCGAAGGGATGCACCTGCGTCGTGACGCGGCGGGGCGCGATACGACGTCACGTGCGGCCGACGTGGATACTTTGCGTCGGGCTGCGGTGAATAATGTCGCGGCAGACAGTATGTCGAAGGATAGTGCAACTGTGAATACGGAGAGTGTGGAGCATGTTGCTGCTGTTACGGACGGCCGGGCGTCGAAACGCGGACGCCGCCACCGTCAGCGTGCCGAGGCGGCGGCAACGACGGACGCAATACCCGTTGAGGATAATGAATGGATTGAATTTGAGAAACTTGAATAAAAAACTTAAATAAAACAAGAAAGATTATGATCGAATTTCTTCAGGCTGCCCAAGGTGCGGCAGCGGCGGCAGGCGAGACTGCCGAGGCAGCGGTTACGAATGATGTAAGCATGAGCTTGTGGGAACTCTTCACCAAGGGAGGATGGCTGATGTGGCCGTTGTTGATTTTGGGCGGCATTACGATCTTCATCTTCGTGGAGCGTTATCTGGCCATACGCAAGGCGTCGGTTATGGACATGAACTTCATGAACCGTATCCGCGACTACATCTCTGACGGTAAGATCCGCTCGGCGATCGACCTTTGCCGCAAGACCAACACCCCAATTGCCCGTATGATCGAGAAGGGTATAGGCCGTATCGGCCGTCCGATGGGCGACATACAGTCGGCCATAGAGAATGTTGCCAACCTTGAGGTGTCGAAGCTCGAGAACGGACTTCCGTTCCTTGCGACGATCGCCGGCGGCGCCCCCATGATCGGATTCCTCGGTACGGTGCTCGGTATGGTGCAGACATTCATGGATATGTCGGCAGCGGGAGGTACGGTCGACATGTCGTTGCTGTCGAGCGGTATGTACGTAGCGATGGTGACCACGGTTGCGGGTCTTATCGTCGGTATCCCGGCATACTTCGGCTACAACTACCTTGTGGCCCGTATCGAGAAGCTCGTGTTCCAGATGGAGGCCAACTCGATCGCCTTCATGGATATATTGAATCAACCCGTTAAATAGTGTGAATCATGGCAATTAAACGAGGATCGAAGGTCAATCAGTCGTTCTCGGCATCGTCGATGACGGACTTGATGTTTCTGTTGTTGCTCTTCATGATCATCGCAACGACGCTCATCAATCCCAATGCCGTGAAACTGATGCTGCCCAAGAGCGCCAACCAGCTCAAGGACAAGGCCGTGACCACGGTGTCGATAAAGGATGCCGGCAACGGCCGCTACATATATTATGTGGAGTTGGAGAATGTGGGCTCGCGCGAGGGTGTTGCCCGCGCGTTGAAGAGCCGTCTTGAGGGACAGGAGAAGCCGACCGTATCGCTGCATGCCGATAAGACGGTGGCATGGGATGAGATCGTGCAGATGATGAACATCGCCAAGGATAACGGTTACGGATTGATCGCAGCCACGCAGCCCTGATGCACGGGGGCGGGTGACGACGGATAAAACGGAACGATTATGAACTACTACGATGAAAACGACGACAGACCGAAGCTTTACGGCGGAGTTGCTGTGGGTGCATACGTTATAGTGTTAGCCGCGGCCCTGCTGCTGGGAAAGATATCCATCGACAAGGTCGAAGAGCCCGCAACGCTTATCATAGAACTCGAGGAGGAGCCGCCGCGGCCCCAGCGTACGGTAGTGACGCATCAGGCGCCGCGCCATGAGAATATCTCGACCGAGCGCGACAATTCGCAGCAGGTGACGGGCCCCGACGAACAGACGCGTACGGTGAACCGACGTGCCATCTTCCACAGCAATACGGACGGTGCGGACGAAGAGGAGGATGTGGGCAACCCCTACAGCCGTGAGGGCAAGGAGAATACCGCCTCGGGTGACGGCGGGGGATTGAACCCCATAGGCAACGACCAGCTTGACGAGGGTCTGCGCGGACGAGGTCTTGTGGGCAATTTGCCGTTGCCTGACTATCCGGGCAACACGAGCGGCAAGATCGTCATACGCGTGGCGGTCGACCAGCACGGTGTCGTGACGAGTGCTGCGTACGAACCCAAGGGCTCGACCTCGTCGGATGCGGCACTGATAGCAGCGGCGATAGCTGCGGCGAAGAAGGCGCGCTTTACAGAGAGCCGCAGCTTCGTGCAGGGCGGAACGATAACGTATAACTTCAAACTTAACTGACGATGATGGAACATCTCGTAAGAGGTATAATTTGTGGCGTGACTCTTAGCGTGGCTGTTGTTGCGGCGGCCTGGGCGCGGGAGCCGATTATGGGAAGCATGTCGAAACATGCCGCGACACCATGCGTGGCGGGGCAGGAGCCGCAGGAGGATCGGAAGGGCCTTGAGCGGCGTCAGAAGGCGCCGTCGGGACCGCACATGGCCTTCGACCGCACGTCGCACGACTTCGGCGACGTGGCACGCCACGGGGGTGACCTCATAAAGGAGTTCCGCTTCGTGAATGACGGTGACGAGCCTCTGGTGATAAAGAAGATCACAAAGGCCTGTTCGTGCCTTACGGTGAGCTACTCGCGCAAGCCCGTACTGCCCGGCGAGGCATCGGTCATAAAGATCAAATACGAGCCCCACAAGATCGAGGAGGGTATATTCCACCGTGTCATACAGATCTATTCGAATTCGCCCGAGGGGGTGCGTCTGCTTACCATACAGGGCAATTCGATCGAGGACAACACGTCGCGCAAACGGCATTGACGGTGGATTGCAGATCTCAGGTTGTATTATGACGATAAGCCCGCTCTTCGGAGCGGGCTTATCTCTTTTGTCATAATTACCCTTTATTCTGACCCGATGGGTTTGTTCGGGTGTGGCTGAATGTATTTGAGGTTTGGAGTCTGATGTAGTGTATAAAATTACTTTCAGACTGTCAGTCGTCACAGCGGCGCAGTACGATGGCCGTACGCGAGGTGTTGTATATCCTTATGTGCGGCGGCGCATCTTTACCCGCGGGGAATGAGAAGTGCTCGTCGTCCATTGTCTGCCGGGCCAAACCGCCGAAGCGCGCCTCGTCGGTCGAGAGCAGCGGTACGTAGCGTCCTTCGCGCCGTACGGGCAGCTCGTAGTCGGGGATCGAGGCCGTGGGGTGCCAGTTGAATACGAAGACAAGGTCGCCGTGTGCGAAGACGATGGTCTTGTTGTGTTCGTCCATGAGCAGGTTGTAGGGATAGCCGTCGGCAAGAATGCCGTATCGGCGTACCATAAGGAGCATCTCGCGGTCGAAATCGGCCAAAAACGAGTATCTCAACTCCTTGCTGTCGCGCAGCGACCATTGGCGCCGTGCGTGGTCGTACGACCAGCCGTTGCCCTCGCGCGGGAAGTCGATCCATTCGGGGTGTCCGAATTCGTTGCCCATGAAGTTGAGGTATGCCTCGCCGCCTGTCGTGATGGTCATCAGACGTATCATTTTGTGCAGGGCCATGCCGCGGTCTATGAATATGTTCTGGGTCTTGCGGTCCATCGAGTCGTACATCAGACGGTCCATCAGACGGAAGGCTATGGTCTTGTCACCCACGAGTGCCTGATCGTGCGACTCGGCATAGGCTACGGTCTTGACACCGGGCAGGCGGTCTGTCATGACCGACCACATCTCCCAAATGTTCCAATCCTCGTCGGGCGTATCCTTGAGCATCTTGATCCAGAAGTCGGGTATCGCCATGCCGAGGCGGTAGTCGAAACCCACGCCGCCGTCGTATGGCGGGAAGCAGATGCCGGGCATGCCGCTCACCTCCTCGGCTATGGTCACGGCCGCAGGACGGAAGTCATGTACCAGACGGTTTGCGAGTGTGAGGTATGTCATGGCATCGAGGTTGACGCCTTCGTCGAAGTAGCGGTCGCGGCAGTCGAAGTCGACATATCCGTGATGGTGGTATATCATCGAGGTTACGCCGTCGAAACGGTATCCGTCGAAGTGGAAGCGGTCGAGCCAATACTTTACGTTCGAGAGCAGGAAGTGTTCGACGCCGCCCTTGCCGTAGTCGAAGGTCATCGAGTCCCAATATTGCTGGTATCCCTCGGCCCCGGCCTTGGAGTAGAGGTGGTCCGAGCCGTCGAGGGCGTTGATGCCCTCGTTGATGTTCTTGACGTAGTGAGCGTGTACGAGATCCATTATGACGGCCAGCCCCATGCCGTGTGCCGTGTCGACGAGGCGTTTGAGCTGCTCGGGCGTGCCGAAACGCGACGAGGGGGCGAAGAAATTCGATACGTGGTATCCGAACGAGCCGTAGTAGGGGTGTTCGGCTATGGCCATGAGCTGCACGGCGGTATATCCCGCCTGCTTTATTCGCGGCAGGATCAGATCCGTAAATTCGTCGTATGTGCCTATTCCGCGCCGCTCCTGCGCCATGCCTATGTGGGCCTCGTATATGAGCAGGTCTCCGGCCGCTGCGGGCGAGAAATCGTCGTCATGCCATACGTATGGTTCGGGGGCCCAGAACTGCGCCGTGTAGTTCTTGCTCTTCTCGTCCTGCACCACACGCGTGGCGTATGCGGGAATGCGGTCCAGCCAGCCGTTTGCGCCGTGTACGTGCATCTTGTACAGCGAGCCGTGCGTCAGACGTCCGGCATACATCGCATCGGGGAAAAAGGCACTCCAGACGCCGTTCTCACCCTTGTCCAGCCGCAGCTGCGTACGCTGCCACGAGTTGAAGTCCCCGAACAGATATACATCCTGCGCCTCAGGCAGCCACTCGCGGAACCACCATCCGCTGAGCTCCTCGTCGCGCTGCCATCCGTAATACATGTATCCGTTGGCGTAGTCGACGATCGATCCGGCACGGCGCGTGATGTCCTCCATGCGGCGCATGTAGCGTTCGTGTCGTTCGTATATTCGGTCGGCCACGGGCTCAAGCCATTCGTCGCGTTCGACCATAGGCAGTTTTGTGTGACTCGTATCCATAGCTTGAATTTTACGTGTGTGTCGGATGGACGGCATGGCGCGGCCCGAGCAGTCTTATCCGGAGTGTTGTAGAGTATTCAAATATACGAACAATGGATGGAATTTTCAAGTTTCGGTGTGGGTAAACGTCACGGTAAAGATAAAATACGACGTTGCGGACAAACGGCAGGCCGTATTCCATTACATGGCAAACATAAAAAGAGGAGCGGATGAAATCCGTTCCTCTTCGTGTATGGAATATTGTGTGCGGATCTGCACACCCGCGGGTCAGAATGTGACCTCGATGCGTCGGTTGTCGTACTGTACGGCGTAGACCTTCCATGAGGGCTGCCATGCGGCGGGTACGTCGAACGACGCCGTAGTTGAGGGGCGTAGCATGCCGTCCGAGACGTGTATGAGCGTACCGTCGGGACCTCCGTCGCGTACCTCGTAGACGATGACATTCTGCCAGCCGCTCATCGTGAGTTTGCGGTCCGAACGCTCGGCTGTGCCCGTCACGACACTCTTCTGCTGCTTGAAGGTCTCATAGTTGTTGTCTGTTATGTACTCTATTGCTGCCGTGGGCGCATCGTATCCCAACGCCTCGACGCGCGAGCGTATACGGTCGATCATCTGCTGCGTCACAGTGATCTGTCCCTTGCCATAGTCGTCTATGGTGGCATCGACGGGGGTAAGGAAGCCCCACTTGTCGAAGAAATCGAGGAGATTCATCCGTGCGCATGCGCTTGCTATATATACGAACTCCAACTGCTGCTCGCCCGCCGTGGGCAGGTTGTCATGCGTGCGCACCCACTCGAAGCAGTCGGCATAGAAACCTCCGTGGTCGCTCTGCTGCATGGGTGTGCGGCCGAGAACCTTGCCGAAGTAGAGCTCCAGCTGCCAGAACGGTATCAGCTTGCAGAAGACGTCGCCTTCAGTGGCGTGCGGGGCGTCCTTTACAAGAATATTGCTCCAAGCCTTGGTGTAGCGGTTGGGGTTGGCCGCGTCGCCCATGTTCTCGGTCTGTACGCGCGAATCCTGTCCGTAGACAGAGGTCTGTATGTGCTGCGAGAGGATATTGTTCGTCACCTCAGTCGTGCCGAGCCACTTGAGGCCCGGACGTGTCTGGTTGCTGTGCCCGACCTCGTGTGCGGGACCCCAGCATGCCGATGTGGTGAGACGTTTCTCGTCGCACAATTCCGCAAGCGTGTCGTCATGGTATGCCGTATGGTACGATGTCGAGTACATGTAGCTCGTGTAGATTACCGTAAAGCACATCCTGTTGTGGAACATCTTGCCGTACTTCTCCAGACCTATGAACTCCTGTTCGCGGTACACAAGCGCGTCGTATGCGTCGATCAGCGCCTTGAGATCGTGCGTATGGTTGCGGAAGCGCTCCGTCGGGAAGATGAGGTGCGCGTATGCCCCGACCACGTCGAAATATTTTCCCGTGGCGGCATCGAGAAGTTCATGAGCGCGCCCTTCGTGGTCGGGGCGCTGCGAGTCGTAGTATCCGTTGACAGCGCCCGTTGCGAAGTGCATTCTGACGTCAGGCGCCGATGCGAAATTGTCGGTGTGGTACATTACATAAACGAGACCCTTGTTCGTGATGTCGATCTTGTTGACACCGGTCGATATGGGGTAGCTGTCGCCGCCGAAGCCGTCTCCGTTCGGGCGGTCGAGGTTCTGCACGCGGAGCGATACGCTCTGCCCCTTCAGGTCGGCCATCACGATAAGCTGCTGGCCTGCCGCGACCTCAATGCCCGTGGGGTTGTCCAGAAGGCTGTATTGCGAGGTCTTGTTGCGAGTGGCCTCGGTGTCGGGGTTGGGATAGGCCTTGAAGGTATTTATGCGGAACTCCTTCGCGTAGCGGTCGTGATACATGAAGTAGGCTATATTCTTGAAGAAGGCGTATGGGCAGGCGGCTATATCCTGCGGCGTGACGCCTGCGCGAAGTTCCGAGCACGAGGCATCGGTGAAGAGCGTAGTGTAGTCGAAAGCCTCGGGATTGCGCCTGTAAAACTCCATCTCGGCGCACGAGGCGAATCCCTGTCCGTCTCCGGCACCCGATTTTACGGTCAGACGTATGGCCGTCACGCCGATAAGCGGCTCGGGGAACTCGACCTTGGCGGCCGAGGCGTTGCCCCCGAAATCATGTGTCATGACGTGCTGCCACTGGGGTGTTGCGGCAGGTGCTGTCGAGGCGTTCTGTGTGATGGCCGAAAGAGCCTCGATCTCCACCTCCTTGAAACGTCCGTTCCATCCCGTGGTACGCGGGTAGTAGACCATATAGTCGATGTCGGACTCCTGCTCAAGGTAGTAGGTGAGCGTTATGGGGAAGTAGTTGTCGCCTGCATTATTCCAGTTCGAGTGGTAGATGGTGTTCATGTCGCCGTCGAACGAGAGTTCGATCTCGCCTCCAGACTGGTATGACGAGGCCTCGCCGCGGGCTATGATAAGCTTTATGTCATCCTTGAGGCTCTCGGTGCTCTCGGGGGCGTATGCATCGAGTCCGCACTGTGTTACGGTGAGGGTGGCAGCCTCGACGTCGCTCGGCGTCTGCTTGTCGCTGAAGGTGATGGTGGCGCTGCGGGTTCCGTCGGCAGTGTTGCCGCTGACTGAGAATGCTCGTGTCGATGTTACGACAGGGTGTGCCGCGCTGCGGGTGTCGATTGGCGTCTCATAGATCCATGTGCAGTCGGATCCGACCGACGCCTCGACCTCGACGTTTGTAGTGACCTCGACGGTTATGTCGCCTCCCGCTGCCGAGACCGTTGTCGTGGATTGCGACAGGAGTATGGCCTTGCCCCAGCCCAGCTGCTGTACCTCGACGGTATGTGCGGGCAGATCCGGTACCGTTATGGTCACCGTTGCGCGGCGGATATTCTTCTGGTCGTTGTCCTCGGCCGAGAGGATGAGACGGTCGGGCTGTTTCTCGGCATGGAGCCAGCCGTCGCTTACGGTGTAATCCCATGCGACGTTGCTCTTGACCATGATGGTGCGGTTGGAGGCATTCTCCTCGGTGAAATTTACTGTTGATACATCCACTTCCAAAGTGGCCGGACCGTTGTCGACATCTGTGCCGCTCTTGTGGCAAGAGCATGCGATGCCTGCAGCCAGAAGGATTGTCGCTGCGGCGGCAAAGAATCTTGTTGCTGATCTTTTCATAATGTTACGGCAGTTGATATTGTAGGTTGTGTTAAAGTAATAAGGTTTCGGGGATAAAAGTAACGATATTAAATGATATATTGGTATTTGGCTTCGATTTTTTTATCAAAAAAAGACGTTATGGCTTCTATATGGTATCTGAAGGGGCTTTCGATGTTGAATTTTGTCAGTTTAGACCGTACTGAGGCCGTTGCGAATATGCTACATGCATAAAAACACCGAAATATGCGTGCATTATGCGGAAAAATTGTTATATTTGTAACGTTTGGTCCTGAATGATCGGACAAAAGAGGATACATAATTAATAGATAAATCAACAATAAACCAGAAATTCATTATGTTCAAAGGACAACCAAAAGGTTTGTATGCCCTTTCGCTGGCCAATACGGGTGAGCGCTTCGGCTACTATACCATGCTTGCGATCTTCACGCTGTTCCTGCAGGCGAAGTTCGGCTACACCGAGGCCGTCACCACGCAGATCTACGGCATCTTCCTTGCCGCAGTCTATTTCATGCCCTTCTTCGGAGGTATTCTGGCCGACAAGTTCGGCTTCGGCAAGATGGTCACACTCGGTATCTTCGTCATGTTTGTCGGATATGCGTTGCTGGCCATACCTACCGATGCAGGTTTCGCAGGTCAGGCGCTCATGTTCGGCGCGCTGGCGCTCATAGCCTGCGGTACGGGTCTCTTCAAGGGTAACCTGCAGGTGCTGGTGGGCAATCTCTACGACGATCCCGCGTATCAGGCAAAACGAGACAACGCATTCTCGATCTTCTACATGGCCATCAACATCGGCGCCATGTTCGCTCCCGGTATGGCCAAGTGGATCACCAACCACTTCCTTGCTCAGGACGGTCTGGTATATAACGGTCAGATTCCCGCACTTGCACACCAATATCTCGAGCAGGGTGCCAACATGCCGGCCGAGCCGCTGGCAAAACTTCAGGAGCTGGCTGCGTCGATGGGCGCAACGGGCGATCTGGCGGCATTCTCGGAGCACTACATCGAGAAACTCTCTACGGCGTATAACATGGGCTTCGGCGTAGCTTGTATCTCGCTTGTCGTATCGTACCTTATATATGTAGGATTCCGTAAGACCTTCAAGCATGCCGACGTTACGGCCAAGCAGCAGGCTGCGGCCGAGAGCGCCGCAGGCGTACACCACACGGAGCTGACGCCCGCACAGACCAAGTCGCGTATTACGGCTCTGCTGCTCGTCTTCGCCGTAGTGATCTTTTTCTGGATGGCATTCCACCAGAACGGCTCGACGATGACCTTCTTTGCGCGTGACTACACCACCTCGGAGGCTACGGGCATCACCCGCATGGGCTTCGACATCCTTAACCTTGTGCTGGTTCTGGTCGGCGTATACGGTATCGTAGGATTCTTCCAGTCGGACAAGAGCCGCGGCAAGATCATCAGTGCGGTGGTATTCGCCGCAGCACTCGGTGCGCTCTTCTACCGCTACACCATTACGCCCGATCCGGTACACATCCTGCCTTCGGACTTCCAGCAGTTCAACCCCTTCTATGTCGTCGGCCTGACCCCCATCTCGGTGGCCATCTTCACCGCTCTGGCACGCAAGGGCAAGGAACCCTCGGCCCCGCGCAAGATTGGTATGGGTATGATCATCGCCGCCGCAGGATTCCTTATCCTTACCGTCGCATCGTTCGGACTCATGTCGCCCGCCGAGGTGAAGGCCGCAGGTGCCAGCGACACATTCGTATCGCAGAACTGGCTCATATCGACATATCTGGTGCTGACCTTTGCCGAGCTGCTCCTCTCGCCGATGGGTATATCGTTCGTGTCGAAGGTTGCGCCCCCGAAATATAAGGGTATGATGATGGGTTGCTGGTTCGCGGCTACGGCCGTGGGTAACTACGCTACGTCGCTCATAGGTTACCTCTGGGGCAGCGGTATGGCCCTCTGGATGGTATGGAGCGTGCTGATTATCCTCTGCCTGCTTTCGGCCGTATTCATCTTCTCGATCATGAAGAAACTCGAGTCGGCTACCGAGTAGACGGTATCTGAATCAGAACTCGGATCGGACGCATCACACGGTGTGTGGTGCGTCCGATTTTTGTTTGTGCCGAGCGGTCACTCGTTTCTGCATTTACTGTCGTCGGTTATGCCGGATGGGGCGAAGATTAATAATCGGCGGGATAAATCGAGGGAATGTGTAGCTGCCGGTGTGTGTAAAATGAAAAAGGCAGGAGTCCGACGCTCCTGCCTTAGTTGTTATACCTTGATATTAATCTTCAGCTTCTATTGGTCCAGAGTGCGTTTGACGCACTCGATGCCTACGCGGCGCAGCAGGTCGAGACCCTCCTCCGAACGGTAGTCGTTGACATATACCACACGGCGGATGCCGGCCTGAATGATCAGTTTCGAACACTCGATGCAGGGGGCGTCGGTGATGTAGAGAGTCGAGCCGTCGCAGTTGTTTGCGCTCTTTGCCACCTTGGTTATGGCGTTGGCCTCGGCATGGAGCACGTACGACTTGGTCTTGCCGCTCTCGTCCTCGCATATATTCTCGAAGCCCGAGGGGGTGCCGTTATATCCGTCCGATATGATCATCTTGTCCTTGACGATCAGTGCGCCCACCTTGCGGCGTACGCAGTATGAGTTCTCGGCCCAGATGCGGGCCATGCGCAGATAACGCAGGTCGAGCTGACGTTGCTTCTCCTCTTCGTATCCCATATTTGTGGTGTTTGTTTGGTGTTATCGTGTTTCGTCGACGAAGACCTTCCTTACGGCCTCGAGATATCCGTATCCGAACTTGTCGCACGGCATCAGATAGCTGGTCTCGGTCCATTCGTTCCAGCTGTTTATCGTGATGAGCGGGGCGCGGTCGGGATGGCTGTCGGCATAGGCGCGGGCCTTGCGCAGAGCCTCGGCGAAGGCGTCGGGGGTGTTGTTGCGCACGACGGGACTCGACCCCGTGCGCGGGCTGTTGTCCCAGCCGACACTTACGTGTGGGTAGAACGTGAATGTATATGTCGAATCTATGCGCTGCCATTCGCGTTCGGCATCGGCCGCAATATCGGCATACTCGCGGTTCATGTCGGTGAAGTGCGCGAACTGATAGTGTGTGGCGCTGTCGAATCCGAGCGTGCGGATGAGTTCGTCACCCGGGTTCCCGGCTTTGCCGCTGTCGAAACCGCTGTAGTTGAGGTTTACGGACCACATGGCGAACTGGAGCTCAAGGTCCGGAAATCCCGCACGCTGCACCTCGTCGCGGAACCACTTCAGGGCATCTGCCGCCTGCTCGACGCCTCCGAGACCCGAAATGAGGTTCGGCAGGTCGTATATCATGAATACGGGACGGCCGTCGATCTTGTAGTATTGCGGGTGTTTGAAGTATTTCTCGATGTTGCGCCGGCATATCTTCTCGAACTCTTCGCGGTCGACCTTGCCCTGCCAGATGACATTGTTCTCGTTGTAGCGGGCCAGACGCGTATCCCACAGATTGAGCACGTCATGGTTGGCCCACATGAGGTAGAACTGCATCTTGTCGACGTTGGCGGCCTTCAGGAATCCGTTGTCGAGCGTGGTCTCCATAAACGGGCGGCCGTCGTACCAGTACCAGTCGAAGATGAATATGTCGATGCCGTGGCGCGTAGCCTGCTCGATCTCCATCTCCATGACGGCTGGGTCGGCCTCGTTGACATATCCCCAGAGGGGTTTGCGGTTCCAATAGTGACCCGGGTAGCGTTGCTGCATGGTCATCACCGTCTCCCACTCGCCTATGCCCATGGGCCAGAAGGGACGCAGACGCTCGTCGTCCGACGCGTATGCCGGATATAGGTATGCCGCAACATCGTATCGGCGCTGCTGTTGGACCTCGGCCGTATTGTTTGCGGTCTCTGTACGTGACGTCTTGCGTGTCTTTGTTTGTGCCTGAGTGTTCGGCGTTATGAGCAGCGAGGCCGCCGTAAGGGCGGCCAACGCTATGCCTGACAGATATCGGTTCATATTCTCCTTTTGAACTTTTCTTCCATAACTTGGGTTAGGGTTTCCTTGCTCAAACGCCCCTTTGCAGTTGTATTAGACAGCGTTTGGTTTATTGAGCGCCCTAATGTTTTCCTCTAATACATTGGGACATCTCCTTATTCCCTTTCGGCCTTGCCCTTTGCCTCTCCGTATGTGCCCGATCTTCTATCTGCCGGGCCATCGTGGAATGGGGGATTAGAGGCCTTTGCCGTGGCAGTGTTTGTACTTCTTGCCGCTGCCGCACGGGCAGGGATCGTTGCGTCCGATCTTCTTGTCGGCCTTGAAGGGGGCGGGCTTGGTCTTGTCGGCCTGACCTGCCGCGGCGGCTGCCGCCATGCGCGATGCCTGCAGCTTGTTGACGTCTACCTTGGCACGGCGCTCACGCTCCTGCTGCACGGCCTCGGGGTTGTTCTCACGAACGGGGATGTAGGCCTTGTTGAGTATGGCGAGCGTCTCGCGGTTGACCTTATGGAGCATTGCCGAGAAGAGGTTGTACGACTCGAGCTTGTAGATCAGAAGGGGATCCTTCTGCTCGTATGCGGCATTCTGCACGCTCTGGCGCAGGTCGTCCATCTCGCGCAGATGCTCGCGCCATGCGTCGTCGATGGTGGTGAACATGACGATCTTCGAGAAGACCTTGTATATCTCGGCGCCGTCCGTATCCTTGCAACGCTGCAACTGTACGGGCACGTGGTATCCCAGATGTCCGTCCGTGAGCGGGAAGTGGATGATGCGGTCCATGTGGTCGGCATTGTCGGCATATATGGCCTGCATCGTGGCGCGTACGGTGTCGGCCACGGCCTTTGCGCGGCGTCCGTAGAGCGTGCGCAGATCCTCGACAATCATCTCGACGATCTCGCGCGGCTTCGACGACGAGTATTTCGCCTCGTCGAACGAGGGCTGCAACGCTACCTCGCGGATAAGGTCGAACGAGAAGTCCTCGTACGAAGCACCCTCGTGTGCCTCCATGAAGGTCTCGGCGTAGTCGTACATGATATTGTTGAGGTCGATCTCGATACGCTCGCCGTAGAGGGCGTGGCGGCGGCGCGTGTAGATAACCTCGCGCTGCGAGTTCATCACGTCGTCGTATTCGAGCAGACGCTTACGTATGCCGAAGTTGTTCTCCTCGACCTTCTTCTGGGCGCGTTCGATGGCCTTGGTCATCATCTTGGCCTGAATGACCTCGCCCTCCTGTATTCCCATGCGGTCCATGAGTGCCGATATGCGGCTCGAGCCGAAGAGTCGCATCAGGTCGTCCTCGAGCGATACGAAGAACTGCGACGATCCCGGGTCTCCCTGACGTCCGGCACGTCCGCGCAGCTGGCGGTCGACACGGCGGCTCTCGTGGCGCTCCGTTCCGATAATGGCCAGACCGCCGGCGGCGCGTGCCTCGGGCGAGAGCTTGATATCGGTACCACGGCCCGCCATGTTGGTGGCGATGGTTACCTGTCCCGAGCGTCCGGCCTCGGCCACGATCTGGGCCTCGAGCTGGTGCTGCTTGGCGTTGAGGACATTATGCTTTATACCGCGGAGTTTGAGCATGCGGCTCAGAAGCTCCGAGATCTCTACCGACGTGGTTCCGACAAGCACGGGGCGCTTGGCCTCGACCAGACGGACGATCTCGTCGATGACGGCATTGTATTTCTCGCGTTTGGTCTTGTAGACCAGATCCTCGCGGTCGTCGCGGATGACAGGGCGGTTGGTCGGGATGACCACGACGTCGAGTTTGTATATGTTCCAGAACTCCGATGCCTCGGTCTCGGCCGTACCGGTCATACCGGCCAGCTTGTGGTACATACGGAAGTAGTTCTGCAACGTTATGGTTGCGAATGTCTGCGTGGCGGCCTCGACCTTGACACGCTCCTTGGCCTCGATGGCCTGATGCAGGCCGTCCGAATAACGGCGTCCGTCGAGGATACGTCCCGTCTGCTCGTCGACGATCTTCACCTTGTTGTCCATGACCACATACTCCACGTCACGCTCGAACATCGAGTAGGCCTTGAGCAGCTGGTTGACCGTATGCACACGCTCCGACTTGATCGAGTAGTCGTTGATGATCTGATCCTTGCGCTGGGCCTTCTCCTCGGGCGTGAGGCCGCTCTTCTCCAGATCGGCGATCTCGCTGCCGATGTCGGGCAGCACGAAGAAGCCGTCCTCGTTGAAGTACTGCGACAGCACGTCGTGTCCCTTGTCGGTGAGCTCTACCGAGTTGAGCTTCTCGTCGATGACGAAGTAGAGGTCGTCGACTATCTCGGGCATGCGGCGGTTGTTGTCCTGCATGTATATGTTTTCGGTCTTCTGGAACTGGGTCTTGATACCCGGCTCCGAGAGGAACTTGATCAGCGGCTTGTATTTGGGCAGACCCTTGTGCGCGCGGTAGAGCAGGACGCCTCCCTCCTCGGGTTTGCCCTCGGCAAAGAGACGGCGCGACTCGGCCACAAGCGACGTGACCAGATTCTTCTGCAGGTTGTAGAGGTGCTCGATCGAGGGACGGTATGTCTCGAAGAGCTGGTCGTCACCCTTGGGTACGGGACCCGATATGATAAGCGGCGTACGCGCATCGTCGATCAACACCGAGTCGACCTCGTCGACAATGGCGTAGTGGTGCTTGCGCTGTACGAGATCCTTGGGCGACGAAGCCATATTGTCGCGCAGGTAGTCGAAGCCGTACTCGTTGTTGGTACCGAAGGTGATGTCGGCCATGTATGCCTTGCGGCGCGCTTCTGAGTTGGGCTGGTGCTTGTCGATGCAGTCGACCGAGAGTCCGTGGAACTCGTACATGGGACCCATCCACTCCGAGTCGCGTCGTGCCAGATAGTCGTTCACCGTCACCACATGCACACCCTTGCGGGCCATGGCGTTGAGGAAGACGGGGAGCGTAGCCACGAGCGTCTTACCCTCACCGGTGGCCATCTCGGCGATCTTGCCCTTGTGGAGCACCACGCCGCCGAAGAGCTGCACGTCGTAGTGCACCATGTCCCACTTGATGTCGTTGCCGCCGGCCATCCAGTGGGTGGCATAGACGGCCTTGTCGCCGTCGATGGTGACGAAGTCCTTCTCGGCGGCAAGGTTGCGGTCGAAATCGGTAGCCGTGACCACAACGGTGTCGTTCTCGGCAAAACGGCGTGCCGTGTCCTTCATGATGGCGAAGGCCTCGGGCAGTATCTCGTCGAGTTTCTGCTCGATCTTGTCGTCGATACGTTTGGTCGTGGTGTCTATATCCTTCGATATCTTCTCCTTGTCCGAGAGCGAAGTCTCGGCCAGCTCCAGCTTGGCCTTCTGCTCGACGATATGTGCCTCGTCGGCGGCGATGAAGTCGGCTATCTGCTTCATCAGGGCGGCGCTGCGGGCGCGGAGCTCATCGTTCGAGAGCTTCTGTATCGACGGATATATCTCCTTGATCTTGTTTACGTAAGGCTCTATCTGTTTGCGATCCTTATCGGCTTTTGAACCGAAGAACAACTTGATAACGTCGCTTAGAATATCCATAATGCGGTTTGTTTTTGCGTTTAGCTGTTATAAATCCTACAAATGTAGGTATTTATTTCCAAATGTCAAAATCTCGGATATCTGTACTTTGCACCATCAGGCAGGGTTTGCGCGGCCTTGGTGCGCCTCGATGCCGGAAGCCGTCCGTGGGCCCTGTGCGGAGTGATATCTATGCCTGTGGTTACTTTGCCTCAGCGGAAGTTCCAGTGTTGGCTTCGGGAAATCCCGCCTTGCCGGTGCCTGCGGACATAAGACGCTTGAGCTCCGGCAGATACAGACGATATACATCTCGCGGCGAAGCGTTGTGCCGGCGGCATATCGAGGCGGCCATACCGACAACCTCGCCCATCATCCCGCCCGTACGCATGACGCGTACACTGCCCAGAGCGATGTGCGTGACGCTGATATCACGGCCGGCCATGAACAGATTGTCGATGTTGCGCGAGTAGAGGCAGCGGTAGGGTATGGGGTATGGTGCGATCTGACGCGAGTCACTGTATGCGAGGAACGGCTCGCCGTCGAAACCATCCTTGCGATGGGGGTAGTGCAGGTCTATGCCCCACGTTGCCGTGACGGCGGCATCGTCGTAGCGCGTACCCTCTATAAGGTCCTGTTCGCGCAGCACCACGTCGCCCAGCAGGCGGCGCGACTCGCGTTTGCCGCCTATGTATGCCACCCATGCCAGACGCCGCCGCGCAAACTCTTCGCGTTGCGGACTGCGGTTCTTCAAGTATGCCCAGTTGCCGTATACGGCCAACAGGGCGTAGTCGCGGATATGCTCGATATCGTAGATCTGATCCTTGTCAAGGCCCGTTTCCCAGTCCCAGTCGCCGCGTGTGATGGGAATTGCCGTGCGTTCGTCGAACTGCAGCGCCCACGGACACTCTGGAAACGAACATACAGAGTCCGTCTGTTCGGAGTACCACTGTACCGATGTGCCCATAACCAGCGAGTCGGCCTTGTCGGGGGCGCTCGGTTCGCCGCTCTGGGCGCGGCTCTCGCGCCCGACGCGGAAGTCGGCCCCCGCGAGGAACCCAACGGTGGCATCACCCGTGCAGTCGGCAAACAGTTTCCCTTCGAATCTTAACCTTTCTCCCGTAAGTATATTCTGTCCGGTGACGGCGGTGATCCTGCTGCCGCGGCGCTCAACGTCGGTTATGTGCGTAGAGAGGTAGAGATCTATTTCGGGGTGCGACTCGATAAGACGGCGTTTCTTGCCGTCGCCGTAGTTGGATGCGGGGCCTGCGTTATGGGTCATCTTCTCGGGGTGGAGGGCGAGTATGCGTCTTATCTGTGCGCTGCGGGGCGAGTCAGGCTCCCCGTCAGCCTCGTGTGCGTTCCAGTATCCGACGGAACCCACTTCGTCGAGCAGTTTGCCGAGATTGGGATATGGTTGCTGTGCTACGAGTCCGGAGAGACCTACGCGCACCTCCGAGCTGTTGTTGCCGCCCAATACGGGACGATCCTGCACGAGGGCTACGCGGCAGCCGAGGCGTGCGGCGCTCACGGCGGCGCAACAACCTGCAATGCCTCCTCCCACGACAACAAGATCATACCGCCCGACCCTTTGCGCACGCCGCCCGACGGGTGTCAGCCGCTGCCGCAACCGAGCCATGGCTTCTGACGACGAAGGCGGTGCGGAGAGAGTGTCGGAGGTGATATATATGGCGTCGCAGCGGCCGTCGAAACCAGTCAGGTCGTGCAGCCGCAGTTCGTTCCCGCCGCGGTGCAGGGTGACGGTGCCGCCGTCCTGCCAGTGCCACTCATCACCTTCGGTCCCGAAGAGAGTTGACAGAGGTTGCCCGTTTACGGCGACCTCGAAGCGTCCGGGCGAACCTTGGCGGCTCCATCGCGCGGCCCAGTCGCGCGTGCGCACCCAGATGCGGTAGCGCCCTTCACGCTGAATGTCGACAGTCGTCACGGCATCCTCGACGGCGACACCGAGACCATGTGCCAGCAGATAGGGCGATCCCATCGCCGGCATCGACTGTTGGTCGACGACCCATCCGCCCAAGCGGGCAAAACTCTCCGCCTCGACGAGTATGTCGCGTGCGGAGGCCGTAAGGTGTGATGTTAGAGCCGACGCGAGGATCGGTATGAGCAGAAGGGCTGTGCGACGTATCATTTGCCGTATGGATTATGTGGGTTAATGACGGCAGGGGCCATCATCTACAAATTTAACTGTTTTCCTACGATGGATCAAGACTTTTGCCTCAAATCGCACATTTCAAGGATTGTTTTTATCGGAGACGGGAATGGCTTTGGCAGATGCGTGGGAGGAATTGTCGCGGCCGATATGGTTGCAGTGCGGATGAACGGTCCACACACTCGCATGCCCTATTCGGCTGTTTGCACCGCCTGCATGAGACGCAAGGCTATGCGCCGTCCGACGGGACACTCGTTGCAGCGGCGGCGACGGCAATATTCGTTCGACAGTTGCAGCAGGGCCTGACTGTCGAAGGCCGATTGAGGTGTGACGCCGTGCTGCCGCCACGGCCTGATGATGGAGTTGTCCTCGGCGTCGGTGTTTTCGAGCAGCGAGAGGGCACTCGTGCGCAACGCTTCGCGCTCGATATATGAGCCGTATGCGAACTGCATCTGTGCCACGAGATTTATGGCCAGCAGATTGCATTTCATGTGTCCGATGCGTTTTGTCACCGCGGGCGACTCCATGCCCGGGATGTAATGTTTGAGCCAGTAGGGTGAGGTCTCGGCGCTGAAGAGCTCGTAGACATCGCGGCCGCTGCGGCAGGCAAACAGACGGTCCATCACCTCGCGCGTGGAGGCGAGGAACGAGGCTATCTGCGAGAGACGCAGTATGGGGAAGTTGTTCGGGCGGATGTTTTGCAGCCGCCATGCCGATGCCCGCATGGGAACAATACCGTATTTGGCGGCCAGATACTCGAAGTTACGCCTCAGGGAGAGGATATATTCGTCGTGCGGATATATCTCCAGCAGTCCCGACGCCCCGATGAGCATCGCCTCGATATTCTGCGGGGCGAGCCTTTCGCGCAGGATGGCGGCATAGGGTACGGTGCGTGCGAGTGTCGTGAATGGCTCCTTGTTCTCGGGTGTGCCGATTGTCCGGAGCAGCATGAGGTATGTTGTCTGGGGCCAGTCGTTGCCGCACTCCTCGTAGAAACGGCGTATGTCGCGGTTCTTGCGCGATAGACGCTCGTAACCGAGCGCGTTGTATATCTCGGAGCGGTGGAGCGTGTCCATCGAGGCGAGATACCCGGCACACGCGAGAGTTGAGGCTCCTGCGCGGAGCTTCTCATATATGGCCTCTGGTGTGGTGTCGTGCGCCATCGCGGTATTGTACTACAACATGTTGAGTTCCAACAGAGCCTCCTCCGACATCATGCTCTTGTCCCATACGGGATCGAACGTAAGCACGATGTTGACCGACTTCACGCCCTTGATCTTGCGTACCTGCGTGTCGATATCCTCAAGCAGCATGTCGGCCATCGGGCAGTTGGGCGCCGTGAGCGTCATGCGTATGTTGGCCACGCCCTCGGGGTCGAAGTCTATCTCGTAGATGAGCCCCAGATCGTAGATGTTGACCGGAATCTCGGGGTCGTATATGTTCTTAAGCGTGAGCACTATCTCGTGCTCGACATTCAATATCTCTTCGGGTGTCATCTCTTGTATGGTTTTCCGTTGCCGCATATCATATCATTGCGTCCGATGCCGTGACTGTCCGTTCGGAATTGCGTCGGACATGTGGATGGCGGCTGCGGCCTGCCGCCTCGATTGTTACTTTTCGGCGTTCGGGGCCTGCGGTGCGGATGCCGTACCCTCTGCGTCGGCCGTCGTCGGTTTGTCATGCCCGGCCTGCAACTCGGCGTTGAAGGCGAGGGCATACATGCGCATCTGCTTGATCATGGCCAGCAGGCCGTTGCTGCGCGTGGGCGAGAGGTTCTCCTTGAGACCTATGGCGTCGATGAAGTACAGGTCGGTGTCGAGAATCTGTTGCGGCGTGCGGCCGTTCATCACACGCATGAGCAGTGCCGTGATGCCTTTGGTTATTATGGCGTCGCTGTCGGCCGAATAGTATACCTTGCCGTCCTGCATGCTGGCGTCGATCCACAGGCGCGACTGACAGCCGTTGATGAGGTATTCGTCGGTCTTGTGCGCGGGATCCATCGGCGGGAGCGAATCGCTCAGTTCGATAAGATAGTCGTACTTGTCGAGCCAGTCGTCGAATACGGCGAAGTCCTCGATGATCTGATCTTGAATAGCGTCTTTCATATCTTTTCTTTCGATTCCAGACAGAGTATGGTTACAACTCCAGTGCCGTACCCTCGGCCGCCGACGGGGCGTCGATGTGGAGCATACGGGCCAGAGTGGGCGCAAGCGATATCATGTCGACGGGTGTATCGACCGCCTCGGCCGTGATGCCGCCGCCGAATATGACCAGAGGCACGTGTGTATCGTAACGGTACATCGACCCCGACATCGAGCGTACGCTGTCGCGCTCCTCGATCCAGTCGGGCATGAGATTGACCACCACATCACCCGACCGCCGGGGATAGAATCCGTTCTGCACCTTGCGGCCGTAGCCGCTGCCGAAGTATGTGCTGCGCAGGGCCTCGGCCGAGACTGCGTGCGATACGCCGCGCAGCTGCATGAGGAACGTGGCCACGTCGTGCTGCATGTCGGCTATCGAGAGACCCTTCTCGTAGATGAGGTTGTGGTTGAGGTAGAAGGCGCGGTCGATGTATCCGAGGATCCATTCGCCGTTGCCGTGCTGCGCCCCGATGAAGGCGTTGGTTATGACCTCGGCCTGACGTACGTTGAAACGCTCCTGCTGCTCGGCGGGCGAGTCGAACGAGGGGCTTGTGCCGTGATCCGAGGTAAGTGTCACGACGACCTGCGAGGGGTCCTCCACCTGCGTGAGCAGGAAGGAGATGAACTCCTCGATGTCGCGGTCAAGACGGTAGAGCATGTCTTCGTATTCGACCGATTCGGGCCCGAAGCGCTCGCTTATCTTGCGCGGCGTGTCGAGTACGATGTTGAGTATGTCGGGATGCTCGTCACGTCCCATTTCGTCGTTTGTGATTATGTGGCGGGCAAATGCCAGCAGGGCGCTGTTGCCGGCGGGCGTGTAGCACATGAGATTGTACTCGTCAACGGGCAGCGCCGACGAACTCTCGTCGCCGATGAACTCTATGCGTTTGTTCTTGTGGCTCTTGAGACCCTCGATGTCGAGCACCTGCGAGTTGTGGTAAGTATCGTACTGCAGCAGCGGCGTCCACTTCTCGAGCAGGTATCCGAGATTGGTTTGGTTGCGGTTGTAGTCGGCGATCCACGCGGGCAGCGTCTTGGTATAGTACGACGATGTTGTCCATGCCGTCTGCAATGTCTCCATCCAGTAGACCTCGCCCGAATGCCCCGCCGTGACGATGGCCGAGAGGGGCTCTATGGCGACGGTGGCTATGCGGCTGGCCTCGTCCTGACGTGCGAGTGCGTCGCTCAGCGTCTGTGCCACAAGGTTGCGGGGCGAGTATCCTCCAGATCCGCCGCTGAAGTTTACGCTCTGGCACTCCGCGTCGTCGATAAGTCCAACCTGCTTGTTGGTGACATAGTCATACCACTGCGACGCCACGACACCGTGTGTCGAGGGCATGGCTCCCGTAACGATGGTTGCGAGCGATACGGGGGTTGTGGTCTGCATGTAGTCGTATTCGGCCTCGGTGAAGCGGCGGCCCTGATCGCGCAGACGCAGGAAACCCGACTGTGAGAAGTTGTCGGCATAGCGGTCCAGATCGTTCGCACGCATCGAGCTGACGACGATGTTGACCAATATGCGCGGTGCGGGTCTCTCGGCGGCGAGAGACGGTACTGCGGCTGCGAGCGCCAGTGCTGTGGCTAATATGTGGAGTCGTTTCATCTTTTTCGTTGTTTCGGCGGCAAATTTACAAATTTTTCGCGTAACATATAATTCATTTTCGGCCGTCGGCCTTGTGTCCAGTGTGTAGAGGCTCTTATCCGATATGTGAGGCGAAATATTCCTTTTCGCAGGCAAAGTCCATCGTCGGATACTGCGCCTCGAGTGCCTCTATGCGATTTGTCATCGTACGGCAGAACGTGCGGTACTGTCCCGAGTCGGGGGCGAAGGGTCGGTGCTCGGCCGCCTGCACTATACGCTGTGCGTCCTCGGCGGCGCGGCGCGTCGGAGAGTCGAATGCGGCCTCGGCGAAGCGCTGCCAGATGTAGTCTACCGCCACGTCCGACGGATGGGTCATGTCGTCGGCATAGAAACGGTAGTCGCGCAGCTCGTCGTTGAGGATCTCGAACGACGGGAAGTATTCGGCCTTCGGGTGCCGTTGGCATATCTGTTCTACGGCTACGCGCAGCAGCGACTTGCTCAGGGCGTTGCCCGCGAGCCCGTCACCGAGGTGCCGCACGGGGCTGACGGTGAAGATCACATTCTTGCCTTGCAGCGGCCCATCGAACAGTGCATCGTAACGGGCGGCTATCTGCTCGGCGGTGAGCAGCGTGCGCTCGAAGAGCGCCTGCGGCTGCTTGTGGCAGTTTGCCACTACGCGGCCGTCACGGCGCAGGCGGTAGACCCATGCCGTACCGAAGGTTATTATGATGGTGCCGGCCTTCGTCAGCGCCTCGGCTCCCGCACGCAGCCCCTCCGCCATATTGGTACGGGCCGTAGCCGCGTCGGCAGCGGAGAAGGCGGAGTGGAAGTCGTAGCTGAAGTATCGTCCCGAGTCGCACTCCACATCCCGCACCTGCGGCGGCAGGGCAGTGTTGCCATCCTGTTCCTTGTCCGTATCGAAGGCGTCGAACGCCTCGATGGCGCGTGCCACCGATTCGGGGTTGAAGAGTATGCCCGTGGGCGATGCCGTAATACGGAACTTGGCACGCTGCATACGTCGTGCCATGTTGTCGGCAAAGCACGATCCGAGCGACAGCAGCGTGTCGCCGTAACCGATGCGTGTGTGCATCGGGGTAATCTGCACCACCGTGCGGAATAATGTCGCGGCGGCCGATGATGCCGTATCGTTGCCTTTCGTCATATATCGTTTAGTTCTAACCAGCGTGTTTCGAGCGTGTCGGTACGCTCCAGTATCTCGCCCATACGTGTCGAGAGTCTCTCCAGCTCGTCGTGGGCGAGGGTGCCGCTGCCCAGCGCAGTCTCTATATCTCTCTTCTCCTTCTCCAGAGCCGAAAGTTCGGCCTCGATTTGCTCCGACTCGCGCTGCTCCTTGTATGATAGCTTGCGCCGCTGTGCCGACTGCGAGGGCTGCTGCGCCGCCCTCTGTGCCTCGGCCGCCTTGCGGGCCTTCTCTTCGGCGGCACGTGCCGCGCGCGCCTGCTCGGCCTGCTGCTCGTGCGCATACTCGCGGTATTCGCTGTATGTGCCCACGAAATCCTTCACCGTGCCGCCATCCTGCATGACAAAAAGATGGTCGACGGTCTTGTCCAGAAAATAACGGTCGTGCGAGACGATCAGAAGGCACCCCTTGAAGGTCGAGAGATAATCCTCCAGCACGTTCAGCGTCATGATGTCCAGATCGTTCGTAGGCTCGTCGAGGATCAGGAAATTGGGGTTGCGCATGAGTATGGTCAGCAGATAGAGCCTCCGCCGCTCGCCGCCGCTCAGGACCTCGATATGCTTGGCATGGGTCTCGGGCGGGAAGAGAAAACGGTTGAGCATCGACATTGCCGACACGGTATGGCCGTCGGCCGTAGTGGCCGTCTCGGCTATCTCCTGCACCACGTCGAAGACCGTCTGCCCCGCGCGGAACGACATGCCCTGCTGGCGGTAGTATCCTATGCGGAGGGTTTCGCCGCGTTCGATTGTTCCCGCGTCGGGTGCGATGGCTCCCGTGAGGAGGTTGAGGAAGGTACTCTTGCCCACGCCGTTCTTGCCGACGATACCGACACGCTCGTAACGCGAGAACTTGTACGAGAAGTCGTCGAGCATGCACCTCTGTCCGAAGTGCAGCGATACATCCTCGCAGTCGATGATCTTGCCTCCGAGTCGCGACGTGGCCACGTTTATGGACATGGATTGCTGCGCGAGCGATACCGAAGCCTTCTGCTTGAGGTCGTAGAAGGCATTTATGCGGTAGCGGGCCTTGCCCGTACGGGCCTGCGGCGTGGAGCGTATCCACTCCAGCTCGCGGCGCAGCAGGTTGCGCGACTTGTCGATGTCGGCCTGCATGTTGCGGTAGCGCTCATCGCGTTTCTCGAGAAAATATGAATAGTTGCCGCGGTAGGTGTAGAGGTTGCCGCGGTCGAGCTCGAAGATCGTATTGCAGACGCGGTCCAGAAAGTAGCGGTCGTGCGTGACCATAAGCAGCGTGCAGCGCGACTTCTGGAGATACCCCTCCAGAAACTCTATTACGTCGATGTCGAGGTGGTTCGTCGGCTCGTCCATGACTAGGAAGTCGGCCTCCTGCAACAGCATCGAGGCTATGGCGGCGCGTTTGGCCTCGCCTCCCGAGAGCTGGCCCATCTTCTGGTCGAGGCGCGTCAGTTGCAGCGACGAGAGCACTTGCCGCACACGCTGTTCGGCGTTCCAGCATGCGGCGGCGTCCATCGCCGCCATGGCCCGCTCGATGCGTCCGCGATCCTCCGAGACGATGGCACGCTCATATTCGCTGATGATGCGGCCCGTCTCCCCAAGACGCGAATATACTTCGTCGAAGAGCGTGCGCTCGGGATCGAAATCGGTATGCTGGTCGAGGAATGCCACGCGCAGGTCGCGCATGAAACGCACCTCGCCGCCGCGGTCCGACGAGTCGACCCCCGCGAGGATCTTCAGCAGCGAGCTCTTGCCCGTACCGTTGGGGGCTATGAGGGCGATCTTGTCCCCCTCGTTTATGTTGAAACTTATGTTGCGGAAGAGTACGCGGTCGCCGTATGATTTGCTGAGGTTCTCAGCCTGAAGAAAACTTGCCATCGTGTTACTGTTCGTATATGGTCATATCCTGCGAGACGATATCCACGTGTCCCTTGCCGATGATCTTGGCGGGCTTGGTGACGGCCTGCGGCTCGAATACCTTGCGCCGCGATTTGCGGGCAGCGCTCCATGCCGCCTGTTGGCAGAATGAGGCCATGCGGCCGTCGACCTTCATGTCTCCCCATATCGAGAGGAGCGTGTTGTTGCGCATCGAGCGGTGTGTGAAGGGGCGTATGAGCACCTCGTACCACGTGCATGCCAGAGCGTAGCGACCGGCACCGAAATCCATGTGGTAGCCGTCGCGTGTGAAATCCATCGGCGGATTGTTCACCTCGGAGAGGCGCAGCGACTCGATCACGGGCCCCGACGGTATGAGGTACCGGAATGTATGCGGATGCTCGTGGAGCATCTGTCGCACGGCGCCGCATATCGCCTCGTACATCTGCGTGCGGTCGCTGCCGTAGTCGGCAAACTGCGGGTGCGTGCTCCCCGAAGCGTATGCCCAAGTCATGTGCCACGCCAGCCGTGCGCGGGGCTGTGCGCGCCGCACGACGGCTATGAGGCTGTCGAGATATGGTTCATAGCTTTCGTAGCGGCCCGAAAATCCCGAAGCCTGCTGCATCACCACGATGTCCCACTCTCCGTCGGCCAGAGCCTGTCGCAGCGATACGTTGCGTGCAGCCTTGACCCAGCGGTTGCGTCCCGCTTCCGAGCGGTAGTATTGGTAGGCGGCCTCGTCGTTGTTATACATCCTGATGTGCCTTTCGAGCGAGCAGCCCGCTACGTATATCCGCGCCAGAGAGACATTCTCGACGCCGAGGTTGTCGAGCAGCGCCGGCAGGTACTCCATGGCATCGTCCGAGAAGCTGTTGCCTATGGCCAGAATGCGGAGCGTGTCGCCGCCGCGTCCCCGCGCCGCGGCCGTGTCGGCAGCGGCAAAGAGGAATGTCATGACCGCCACCGCTGCGAAAATCAGGCTGCGGGCGGCGCTGCGTAGTGTTCGGGTAGTGTTCATATCGGGTGTCAATAGAGGTTGTCGTACATCGACTGGCTCTTGTCGTACTTAAGATCCTGCAGCGAGGCGGCCTTGACGCCTATGTGGAAACTCCAGCTCTTGTAGTAGCCGAAGGGTATCCACGAGAAGGACATCTGCCAGCAGTGCAGATCGCGCGTGATGCTTATCGACGAAGTGGTCAGTTTGTTCGTGGCGATGTCGTATCCGCCCGAGAATGTCGCGGCCATCTTCGGCGAGAAGGTTATGCTGCCGTTGAAGCCTATCGTCTGGGTGATGTTGCGGCGTATGCCCGTGGTGCCGTTGTTGACGTAGCTGACCGAGTAGTTCACCGCGTAGTTGAATCCTATGTTCCACGGCAGCGAGAAGTCATAGTAGGCGTTGGCCATGTATTGCCGTCGTAGGACGGGGTCCATCGTGCCGTACGGGTCATAGAAGGGATTCATGTATTCGGGCGGGACGCTGTTGATGTCGTTTATGGCGGGCTGTTTGGTATTGTCGCGCGACTTGAACGAGTAGCCGAAACTCCATCCCGTGTTGATTATGCGTCCGAGGTTTCCGCGGCGCCATGTGAGCTTGTTGTAACGGATACCTTCGGGCGAGACCTCGTATGGGTCGAGCGTGGCGCGCAGGTTGATTCCGATCTTTCCCGAGAAGGTCGAGCGCAGCGACAGAGATATGTTCGAGAGCTTCATCGAGTCGGCCAGAAAGTTATAGGAGCCGCTTATCGAAAAGTCGTCGATAAGGCTTATCTTCTTTATGCCCGTCGAGTCGCGTTTGCTGAGTACCTTGGCCTCGAGGCTCTGCGAGAGCGAGAAGCTCATGGCCATGCTCCGGCCCTGTGACGGTGTGCCGTAGGCATTGTCGGCGAAGGGCGAGTAGACCGTTGTGCGGCCCGTGGAGTCGGACTGCACGGTCTTGAAGTAGCCGTATTTCTGGTTGCTGAAGTCGGGCGCGTACGAGAAGCTGATCGAGGGCGAGAAGGTGTGGCGTATGGCCTGCAGCTTGAAATTCTTGTATTTCTCCCTCACCTGCCACATGCCGTAGAGCGTCGTCGAGAACGAAAGGGCCGTGGTGTAGTCGTACAGGCGGTAGAATCCGTATTGGGGGTCGAGCTCCTCGGCCATGTTGGTCTCGGGATTCCACTGTCGGTCGACCTTCTTGAAATACCAGCGTTCGTTGTAGTTGAACGACGGGGTGATGTTTATGTAGTTGAAGACGTTGAACGACGCCTGCACGGGTATGGTATGCTGCACGCCGTTGCGCATGTTGTCCAGAGTCTGGCGCGAGAATATGTCGCTCTCGGTTGCCGATACGGAGTTCGTTAGTTTTCCCGAGTAGCTCATCGAGATCTTCTCGTACCAGCGGTCCTTTCCGATCTTGACGGCACGCTTGAAGGGGTAGAAACGCGATACGTTGAACGAGACGGTCGGCAGCGTTACGGAGATGGCCTTCGTCTGCGAGTTCTGCGACACGGCCATGTTCATCGACAGCGAGAAGGGCGTACCGGCCCAGTTCTTCGAGTAGGAGATCGACGAGTTGGTCTGCGTCGAGAGCATGTCGTTGAGCGTATTTGCCGAATACTTGCTGTAACCGCTCGAGGCGAGGTTCACCGAGGCCGAGAAGGTCGAGCCCGGATTGGCCTTGGCATCCTGCGAGTGTGTCCATTGCAATTTGAATGTATTCTGCTTGATGTAGTCGGCATCGCCCTTGTCGCCCGACTTGACGCTCGAAAAGTCGAAGTTGAGGTTACCCGAATATTTGTATCGTTTGATATATCGCGAGCGGACGTTTGCCTCCCACGAACCGAGGGTGTAGATACCTCCCGTGAGGGCCAGATCCATGTGCTCGCTCAGGGTGAAGTAGTAGCCCAGACCGCGTATGTAGAACCCTCGCGTGGCCTCCTCGCCGTATGTGGGCATCAGGATACCCGACTTGGGGCCCGTATTGAGCGGGAAGAATCCCTCGGGCACGCCCAGAAAGTATATCGGCACATCCTCCATGACCAGATATGCGGGACCCGTGATGGCCTTCTTGCCGGGGATAACCTTCGCCTTGGTCATGGCCAGATAGAAGTGCGGGTGGTCGGTCTGGTCGCACGTGGTGTACATGCCGCCCTCGATGTTGATGGTGTTGTCCTCCATCTTCTTCACGCTCGTACCAACAAGCCAGCCGTCACCCTGCTGCGTGGCTATCGACTTGATCTTTGCACGCTGCGACTCGATGTTGTAGGTTATGGTGTCCATGTTGAGCGTGGTTGTGCCCTGCGTGAATACGGGGCGCGTCATGACGGGGGCGCCGTCTACCGTGTCGGCCTTGCCGTAGGCGTATATGTTCTTGTTGTCGAGGTTGATGTTCATGAAGTCAGCCTTCAGGTTCATGTCGCCGTAGCTGACGTCGCCCTGCTCGTATATGTAGACCATCTTGTTGCGCAGGTCGTAGTATAGCGAGTCGGATGCCTTGCCGCTGATGGGCTTGTCAAGCCCGGCCTTTTTTGCGCGGCGCACGGTGTCCGCCACCTGAAGCATCACCGTATCGACATCCGTGGCGACGGTATCTGCTGCGACAGCGGCGGCGGTGTCGGCTGCGGGGCGTGCGAGGCGCTCGCTGCGGCGGCGCTCCGAGCGCCGTGTGCGCTGTTGCGGGGTGGTGTCCTGCCGTATGGATACGGTGTCGGTGACGGGGGTTTCGGGTAGGAGGCGAAGGGTTGGCGCAAATCCGAATACGAACTGCGATAACATCAACACGGCCAACGCCGGAAGTATATATTTTAGCTTTGTCTTGCCCAAAATCTCAATATAATTTCGTACCTTTGCCGACAAGTCGGCAAAACCGTTACGAGGGGACTTTCCGGGTCTCTTCGCACGGAGGTTTTAACCGACAAATATAGCGTTTTTTTGCGGATGTTCCGCTCCTTACGTCAGTTTTTGTATGAAACGTTTGGTTTGTTGTTTGCTCCTTGCGGCAGCCGTCATCATCGGCGGCGGACGTTGCCGTGCCAATAATAACGAAGTGGGCGTGCGGGTTATTGTCATAGACGCCGGCCACGGAGGCAAAGCCTTCCCGGGCGCCACATACGGCGGCGTGAAGGAGAAGGATATAAATCTGGCCGTGGCGCTCAAGCTGGGGGCGCTGATCGAGAAGGAGCTGCCGCAGATAAAGGTGGTATATACGCGCAAGACCGATACGGCGTTGGGCAAGACGCTGAACGAGGATCTGACGGCGCGTGCCAACATAGCCAACAAGGCGGGCGGAGACTTCTTCATCTCGATCCATGCCAATGCGGTTCCGGGCAAACCGTCGGTGGCGGGTGCCGAGACCATCATCATGGGCGAGAGCGAGAAGGAGACGCGTTACAACGAGGATGCCCTCTACAATAACAACAAGGACGAGCTGATAGACATGTCGGACGAGAATACGGCGGCTATGGTTCGGGCCTATATACAGAATCTTCAGTTCACGTACGGCGAGTACAGCGAGATGATGGCGCGAATCATGCAGTCGCACTATGCCAAGGGGGGCCGCAATGCGCGCCGCGTGAACCGCCAGCTGCTGAAGGTGCTCTATGCCACGGATATGCCGAGTGTGCTGACGGAGCTCGGGTTCATGACCAACCCCAAGGAGTTGGCCTATATGAACTCGGAGAAGGGGCAGAACCAGTATGCGCGCATTCTGTGCGATGCGGTCAAGGAGTATGTGGGCTACATCGACAAGTTGACGGATGCGGCGACGGCGGCGCAGGCAGGCGGCGAGGCGGTCATGCGCGGGCAGAGTGCGGCCGAGTCGTTGAATGCCGCGACAAAGGCGACGGACAGGACTTCGGCGGCAGAAGCAGAAAAGGAACAGAGCGTGAAGAGCGGTGAGAGTGAGCGCAAGGCAGAGACTGCGACGCAGGCCGTAAACAGTACGGAAAAGACGGCTGCGAAGAGCGGGACGAAATCTGCGGCCGCGGCGGAAAAGAATAGTTCGCGCAGCGGGTATGCCATCCAGATCATGGCTTCGGACAAACGCATATCGTCCGACGACAGGCAGTTCGGGGCGTATCGCGGCAAGGTCGAATGTTATGAGGGCGCGGGCGCTCTAAAATATAAATATTGCTACGGCGAATTTTCGACGCGGGCGGAGGCTCAGCGCAACCTTGCGGCCGTGCGGCGTACGTTCCGCGATGCCTTCGTGGTGCGTTACGAGAACGGACGCATAGCGAAATAACGCCGTCGGAACAATGTTTTTCTAAAAATGAAAAGAGAAGTAAAAGTAGGAGTTTTTGCCGTTGCGGTTCTTCTGGCCGCATGGTTCGGCGCACGCTTCCTGAAGGGCAGCGAGCTGTTCAGCAACAATTACAAATACTACGCCTATTACGATCAGGTGGGAGGCATACAGGCTGCCTCGCACGTGATGATGTACGGCGTGAAGGTCGGTTCCGTGACCAAGATCACGCTCGACGAGGATCCCTCGAAGGGTGTCGAGCTGGAGCTGTCGGTTGACCGCCGCTACCGTATTCCCGTCGACTCGAAGGCCAAGATCTTCAGCAACGGCGTCATGGGCGGCAAGGCCGTGGATATCGTCATGGGTTCATCGCCCGAGTATGTCGAGGACGGCGGTACGCTCTCTTCGGAGGTGGGTGTGGATATTATCGACATGGCGGGCTCGGAGCTCGAATTCTTCAAGGAGAAGATCACCGAGGTTGTGGGCAGCCTTACCACTACGCTCGACGGCATAAACCGCCTGCTGGACGACAATACGCGTAGTCTGAGCAGTATCGTATCAAATGTTGACGGTATCACGTCCAGCACGGACGAGATTCTGCGCGAGCAGAAGGTGCATCTTAAGGAGGCGATCTCGTCGCTCAACCTCTTTGCGCAGAGTCTGGGTGACAATGCCGAGCATATCGATACCATAATGAACAACCTGAACACCTTCTCGACGCAGCTTGTCGAGGCGGACCTTGTCGGGGAGGTGGAGCAGACGGTCGGGCATCTGAATGCCGTGCTGGCTGCCGCCGACAATGAGGCGGGTACGGTTGGCAAACTGCTCAACGACGCTGAGCTGTACGATAATCTGTCGGCTGCGAGCGACAATCTGTCGGCACTGCTGGCCGACCTCAAGGCCAATCCGAAGCGGTATGTCCACTTCTCGGTCTTCGGGTCGAATCCAGAGCGTGCGGCCAAGAAGGAGGCCAAGCGTGCGGCGAAGGCTGCCCGCGGCGGCGTGACTGCGGCGTCGGAGGATGCGGCGGCCGTGAAGCAGTAGTTTACATACGATGATATATCCCGCAAATTTTGAGCAGAAGATCGGTTTTGACCGTCTTCGTGCGCAGGTTGCCGCGCTGTGCAGTATGGAGGCGGCGCGGCGCCGCATTATGGAGGAGACGTTCAGTTCCTCGCGCGAGGAGATCGAACGCCGCCAGCGTACGGCAAACGAGATGCGCGTGCTGTTGATGCTCGATCCCGACGCTCCGCGCGAGGAGTATCCCGATGTCGAGCATATCGTCTCCAAGATCGGTGTCGAGGGCAGCTTCCTCGACGTCGCGGAGGTGGTTGTCCTGCGACGGGCGCTCACGGCCGTGGGCGATATGGTCGGTTTCATACTGAACCGCCCCGAAGCGCAATATCCGTGTCTGCGTGCGCGCAGTGCCGATGTGTGCGTCTTTCCCGACATCATACGCCGCATAAACCAGATAATCGACGACGAGGGGCGCGTACGCGACGGCGCCTCGCCCGAACTGTTGTCCATACGTCGAGCCATCCGCGACCACGAGGGACAGGTGGCAAAACGCCTGCAACAGGTGCTGGCCAATGCCAAGCGTGCGGGTATCGTGGATGCCGACGCGATGCTCTCGGTGCGTGACGGCCGTACGGTGATTCCCGTCTCGGCGGCAAACAAACGCAAGCTGGGCGGATTCATACATGACGAGTCGGCCTCGGGCCGTACGGTCTACATCGAGCCTGTGGAGGTTGTGGAGCTGACGAACGAACTCAAGGAACTGGAGTATGCCGAGCGGCGTGAGATCGTGCGTCTGTTGCAGGAGTTCACCGACTCGATACGTGTTGATGCCGAGCCGATAGCCTCGGCCGGGGAGTATCTTGCCGACATGGATGCCGTGCGCGCGAAGGCACGGTGGGCCATTGACAACGGTGCCGGCATGCCGATCGTCTCGACGGACGACCGCATGGTCCTTCGGCAGGCGTTTCACCCGCTGCTGGCGCAGACGCTGCGCCGCGAGCAGAAGGAGCTTGTGCCGCTGGATATGGAGCTCAACCGCGAGGGGCACATATTGGTCATCTCGGGCCCCAACGCCGGCGGCAAGTCGGTATGTCTGAAGACTACGGGCATTGTGCAGTATATGTTCCAGTGCGGATTTCCCGTGACGGCTCTTGAGAACAGCGAGCTGCCCGTCTTCGAGAGCATCTACATCGACATCGGAGACGAGCAGTCGATGGACAACGACCTGTCGACATACTCGTCGCACCTGCTCAACATGAAACAGATGTTGCAGGGGGCCTCGCCCCGTACGCTGGTGCTGATCGACGAGTTCGGATCGGGTACGGAGCCTGTCATCGGCGGCGCCATCGCCGAGGCCATACTCGAACGGCTGCTCGAACGCGGGGGCTACGGGGTCATAACCACACACTATACGAACATAAAGTATTACGCTACGGGCCGCGAGGGTGTTGCCAACGGGGCGATGATGTTCGACGTGCAGAACATACGTCCGTTGTTCAAACTCGAGCAGGGCAAGCCCGGAAGTTCGTTTGCCATAGAGATTGCGCGCAAGATCGGGCTTCCGGAGGATATAATCCGCTCGGCGAGCGAGAAGGCCGGAAGCGACTATATAAACCTTGAGAAGCAGTTGCGCGAGATTGCGCGCGACCGTCGCTATTGGTCTCAGAAACGCGACCGCATACGCCAGACCGACCGTAAGGTCGAGGAGCTGGAGAGCAACTATGCGGCTCAGCTGTCGCGCATACGCGGCGAACGTCAGGTTATATTGCAGCAGGCGAAGGCGGAGGCCCAGCGGCTTATAGCCGATGCCAACCGCACCATCGAGAACACTATCCGCACCATCCGCGAGGCGCAGGCCGAGAAGGAGGCTACGCGGCAGGCGCGGCGAGAACTGGAGACCTTCCGCGGGGAGGTGGAGCAGGCTGATGCCCCGATGCAGAACAGTGCCGAGGTGGAGCGCGAGATGGAGCGTCTGACGCGGCGCATGGCGCGGCGTGAGGAGAACCGGCGGCGGCGTGCGGGTGAGGCTTCGGCGGCGCCTGAGAAGAAGCCCGAACCGGAGGTTCTGCCCATCGAGGTCGGGTCGAAGGTGCGTATCGAGGGTCAGGAGATGCCGGGCGTGGTGCAGAGCATCAAGGGCCGCAAGGCTCAGGTAGCATTCGGGCAGATACTTACCACGGTGGAGGTGTCGCGTCTTACGGCCGTCTCTAATGCCGAATACAAGAAGGCGGTTCGTCCCGTGGCGCCGCGTACGGTGGTCTCGGTCGACATAGCCTCGCGCAAACTGAACTTCCACGACAGCGTCGACGTGCGCGGCATGCGTGCGGCGGAGGCTCTGGCCGTGGTGCAGGACCTCGTGGACGATGCGCTGATGGTAGGCGTAAGCGGTGTTACGATCCTGCACGGCAAGGGTACTGGCGCACTGAAGGAGGAGATACGGCGTTACCTGCACACGGTGCCCGAGGTGGAGTCGGTGCGTGACGAACATGCCGACCGCGGGGGTGCGGGTATTACGGTTGTCACTTTCAAGAACGATTGAACAATATGAGATACCGATTGTCGGATATAGCTCGTATGTGCGGCGGGGAGCTGCACGGCGAAGAGATCGAGGTGCGCGGCGTCACGGTCGACTCGCGCAGTTGTGCCTACGGTGCGGATGTGATGTTTGCGGCCATGCGTGGCGCAAACCGCGACTCGCACGAATATGTGGCCCAGATGTACGACCGCGGTGTGAGGGCCTTCATGGTGGAGCGCCTTGAGGCGCGCATGCCGCATGAAGGGGCAGGGTATATCGTTGTGGATAACTCGGTTGAGGCGTTACAGCGTCTGGCGGCGGCACATCGTGCGTCGTTCCGCGGCGTGATGGTGGGCATTACGGGATCAAGCGGCAAGACCGTGGTGAAGGAGTGGGCGGCATGCTCGCTGCCGTCGGCGGTGCGTTTTCTGGCATCGCCCATGAGCTACAACTCGCAGTTGGGTGTTGCGCTGTCGCTTCTTATGATCGAGGGCGACGAGGATGTCGCGCTGATCGAGGCCGGCATATCGGAGCGTGGTGAGATGGAGCGTCTGGAGCGTATGATACGTCCCGATGTGGTTCTCTTCACATCGATAGGGGAGGCCCATCAGGCAAATTTCTCGTCTCTGCGCGAGAAGGTGGAGGAGAAGATGGTGCTGGCCCGCAATGCCCGCACATTTATATACCACAGTATGTATGGCGATGTGGCTGCGGCTCTGGGGTCGCTGCCTGCGGCGTGCCGCGTCGCGGATGCCGCATCGGAGGATGTATCCGAGCTGCCGGCATGCAACGAGGCGTTGCGTGTGGATGCTCAGGAGGTAAAGAGCCTCTGCCGTGAGTTGGGATACGGTGTGCCCCGTCTGTCGCTCGGCGACGCCGCCATGCGTATGGAGGTCAAGGAGGGCATAGGCGGCTCGACCGTTATAGTCGATACCTACAATTCGGATATCAATTCGCTGGCTCTGGCATTGGATACGCTGCGCGATGCGGCGGCTGCGGGGGTGTCGACAGCCGTGATATACGATATCGCTCACAGTGGCATGGATGAGGCGGAACTGTACGGACGTGTGGCCCGCCTGATACGCAACGCAGGTGTGGATCGTGTCATCGGCGTCGGAGAGCGTATCGGCGCCCATGCCGATGCCTTCGACGGCGACAAACGTTTCTACGATACGGCCGAGCAGATGTTGAGTGCGTTGACACATGACGATGTTGCGGGTCGGGCGATCCTGCTGAAGGGCGACCGCCGTTCGCATTTCGACAAGGTGTGCCGTGCGTTGGAGCGTCGGTGCCATACGACGGTGCTGGAGGTGAACCTCAATGCCATGACGCATAACGTCAACTACTTCCGTCGGTTCCTGCCGATGAATCACCGTCTGGTGGCGATGGTCAAGGCCCACAGTTACGGTACGGGCGACGCCGAGGTGGCGCATCTGATGCGGCATCTGGGTGTGGATTACCTCGCCGTAGCATTTGCCGACGAGGGAATAACGCTGCGCGAGCGAGGTGTCACGATGCCCGTAGTGGTGCTTAATGCCGATGCCGCGTCGTTCGACAAGATGATAGCCTACTCGCTCGAGCCGGAGATATACAGTTTCCATTCGCTCGACGACTTCATTCGCTGTGCCGACCGTTACGGTGTGCGCAACTATCCGATCCACATCAAACTCGATACGGGCATGCACCGGTGGGGTTTTCTGGAGGATGAGATCGACCGTGTGGCCGAAATACTGATTTCGTCGCCGCAGGTGCGTGCCGCAACGATCTTCTCGCACCTCTCGTGCGCGGATGATCCCGCACAGGATGACTTTACGCGCGGGCAGATTGCGCTGTTTGACCGCATGAGCCGCCGCCTGTCGGATGCGCTGCCATACAAGCCCATACGCCATACGGCCAACTCGGCTGCCATAGAGCGTTTCCCGGAGGCGCATTTCGACATGTGCCGTCTGGGGCTGGGACTCTATGGCTACGGATACTGTCATAACGACGAATTGGAACCCGTGGCGACGTTGAAGACGCGCATCGTGCAGATACGCCGCCGCAGTGCGGGCGAGGCCATAGGTTACGGGCGTTCACAGCGTCTGGAGCGCGACAGCCTCATAGCTACCGTCCCCATAGGTTATGCCGACGGTCTGGACCGCCATCTGAGCGGCGGGCGGTGGTCGATGCTGGTGGCAGGACGGCGTGCCCCGATTGTGGGCCGTATATGCATGGACAGCTGTATGATCGACGTGACGGATATCGAGGGCGTACGCGAGGGCGACGAGGCGGTTGTCTTCTCGGCGGCGGCAGGCAATACGCTTGAGGATATGGCCCGTGTGCTGGGAACGATCTCATACGAGATCATGACCTCGGTGGCGATGCGTGTGAAACGTATATATACGCGTGAGTGATGGCGGCGAAGGGGATACTTTACATGATACCGTGCCCGATATCGGATGCCACGGAGGTCGGCGACGTGACGCCTGCGGCCAATGGCCGCATAATCGATACGCTGGATTATTTCATAGTCGAGAACGTACGCTCGGCGCGGCGGTTTCTCGCGCGGGCGAAGATCGCGCGCCGCATCGATGATCTGGAGTTCGTCGAGCTGAATGAACATACGCGCAAGGAGCAGGTTGCCGCCATGATCGACCCGATCGAGAGGGGACGCTCCGCAGGGGTTATATCCGAGGCGGGCATGCCGGGTGTGGCCGATCCGGGGGCATTGGCCGCGGCCGAGTGCCACAGACGAGGAATACGTGTCGTGCCGCTTGTTGGGCCCTCGTCCATATTGTTGGCGCTGGCGGCTTCGGGCCTTAACGGGCAGTCGTTCGCCTTTGCGGGTTATCTTCCCGTCAAGCCTCCGGAGCGGGCCAAGGCTCTGAAGGCGCTCGAAAGACGCGCACGCACCGTGGGCGAGTCGCAGATATTCATCGAGGCGCCGTACCGCAACGTCAAGCTGTTGGAGCAGATGCTCTCTCTGTGCGACGGCTCGACGTGCATTACGGTTGCGTGCGACATAACCTCCCCGGCGGAGTTTATCGTGACGGATAGCGTGTCGGGATGGTCGCGCCGGCCGATGCCCGATATAGCCAAACGCCCGACCATATTTATCATTGGCCGCTCGTTGGACGTATGATTGCCTTGGGCATATAATTTGCGCGATAGGGTGTGGAAAATATGATAAAAACTATAAGATATGTCAAAGCATGATTTTGTAAATGAAGATGTTAAGCAGCGCGCTGAGGAGCGTTGCGAGTGCGGCGAGGAGGCTCGCGGGCACGCATCCGATGCCAATATGGCAGATGGCGGTGACGCTAAGGCTGACAAAATGACAGACGAGGCCGACTCTTCGTCGGAGCCCGAGATCGAGGCTGCCACGCCCCAGCAGGAGGCTGCCGACGACAAGGCTGCGGAGGTTTCGGCCGAGGAGCTTGTCGAGCAGTGGCGTGACAAGTATCTGCGTTTGCAGGCCGAGTTCGATAACTATCGCAAGCGTACGCTGCGCGAGAAGATGGATCTGGTGTCGAGCGGCGGCGCCGACGTATTGAAGAGCATGCTCTCGGTTCTGGATGACGTGCAGCGTGCCGTTGCCGCGTCGGAGAAGAGCGAGGACATTGCGGCCCTGCGCGAGGGCGAGCGTCTTGTGGCGCAGAAGTTCGAGGAGACGCTGCGGCAGAAGGGCGTTGTCGAGATCGAGGCCGTGGGCGAGGAGTTCAACCCCGACTTCCACGAGGCCGTAGCCCGTTTCAAGGCCGGAGATGAGAAAAAAGGCAAGGTTATAGATGTTATTCAGCGAGGTTACATGCTCGGCGACAAGGTTTTGCGTTACGTCAAGGTGGTCGTGGGCGAGTAGCCTGCGGTGAGCGTGCGCGCAAGACAATTTGCGGATCGGTGTAACTAAAGAAAGGAAAGGGTAATACTATGGCAGACGAGAAAAGGGATTATTACGAGGTGTTGGGCGTTGCGAGAAACGCCAATGCCGATGAGATAAAGAAGGCCTACCGTAAGGCGGCCATAAAATACCACCCCGACAAGAACCCGGGTGACAAGGAGGCAGAGGAGAAGTTCAAGGAGGCGGCCGAGGCATACGACGTGCTGTCGAATCCCGAAAAGCGTGCCCGTTACGACCAGTTCGGCCATGCAGGCATGAGCGGCGCCGCAGGCGGCAATTACGGCGGCTTCAGCGGCGGCGGCTTCTCGATGGAGGATATATTCTCGCAGTTCGGCGATATCTTCGGCGGACACTTCGGCGGATTTTCATCGTCGTCGGGACGCGGGGGCGCGCGCAGCGTCAACCGCGGATCGGATATACGTGTGAAGGTCAAGCTGACGCTTAGCGAGATCGCCCACGGCACAACCAAGAAACTCAAGATCAGCAAGACCATCGCCTGTGACAAGTGCGGCGGTACGGGAGCCAAGGATTCGTCGTCGTACGCTACGTGTACGACCTGTAACGGTTCGGGCTATGTGACGAGGGTGGAGAATACCTTCTTCGGCCGTATGCAGACGCAGAGCGTATGTCCTTCGTGCGGCGGTACGGGCAAGACCATCACGGCCAAGTGCGACAAGTGCGGCGGCGAGGGCGTTGTCCGCGGCGAGGAGATCGTCGAGATAAAGATTCCGGCAGGTGTCGGCGACGGCATGGCCGTTACGGTCTCGGGCAAGGGTAATGCGGCGCGTCACGGCGGCGTGAACGGCGACCTTCTGGTTATGATCGAGGAGGAGCGCAACCCCGAACTTGTGCGCGACGGCAACGACTTGATACACAATCTGAATATTCCGGTTACGACGAGTATTCTTGGCGGCGAGGTCGAGGTTCCCACTATCGACGGCCGTGCCAAGATCAAGATTGCTCCGGGCACTCATGCGGGCAAGGTGCTGCGTCTGCGCGGCAAGGGTCTGCCCGACGTGAACGGCTACGGCCATGGCGACATACTGGTTGTGGTGGACATAACCATCCCCGATACGCTTACGGCCGAGGAGCGTGAGCTTGTGCAGAAGCTCTCGACGCAGCCGCACTTCAAGACCGCGGCCGGCAGCGACAAGCAGAATATATTCGAGCGCATGAAGAATTTTTTCAGATAGCGTAACGTTATAACAGTAAAGCAACCAAAAAACTAACGCCATGTCGTTTTTTTCACCGTACAAGCGTCACGCCAACAAGTTCAACTACACGCCGCGTTATTACGATCCGGCGCGCGAGGAGCGTGAGCGCCGTCGCGCCGAGTTGCGCGGCGAGCGTCTGGACGATAACGAGGAGTATACGCCCGGAAAATATATCCGTACGCGTCAGGCGGCGCGCGAGGCGCGCCGTGCCGAGAGCGGCGAGGGTACGAGCCGCATGCGCATGTGGGTATTGGGTGTGGGCGTGATTCTGCTCGCGCTGTTCATATACCTGATACTGCCGCGTGTGATGTCGGTGTTCGAGATGGCGCAGAACCCCGCCTCGCGTAAGGTCGAGCAACAGTCGGCCGAGGAGTTCAACCCCTATGCGCCGATTGTGGTCGTCCCGAACGACTATGAGGAGGGGGATCAGATAGAGATTGTCGAGGGGGAGTAGGAGCCGCCTCGCAGAGTGTGGATTATGGAGAACAAGATAAGACTGCTTCCCGAGATCGTCGCCAATCAGATCGCTGCGGGCGAGGTGGTGAACAATCCGTCATCCGTAGTGAAGGAGATGATGGAGAACGCCATCGACGCCGGCGCCAGCTCCGTTACGGTGAACTACCGTAATGCGGGTCTGGAGCTTATACAGATTGTCGACAACGGGTGCGGCATGTCTCCGCTCGATGCGCGTATGGCCTTTGACCGCCATGCCACGAGCAAGATATCCACGCTCGACGACGTCTATCGTCTGCATACGTTTGGTTTCCGCGGTGAGGCTCTGGCCTCGATTGCGGCCGTGGCGCAGGTCGAGTTGCGCACGCGGCGTGCCGAGGATGAGATCGGTACGGTGACTATCGTCAATGGCGGCGAGTTCGTCTCGCAGACGCCGGCGATGTGTCCTGCGGGGTCGCAGTTTCTGGTACGCAATCTCTTCTATACGGCACCTGCGCGTCGCAAGTTCAACAGCGACCGTACGCGTATGGTGTCGGACATAAAGAAGGAGTTCCGACGTGTGGCACTCTGTTATCCGCATGTGCGGTTCGAGCTCATGTCGAACGATATGCCCATCATGACGCTTCCGGCGGCATCGCTGCAGGAGCGTATAATCGATGTGGTGGGCCGTTACATAAGGTCGAACCTGCTGGAGGTCGCGGTCGATACCTCGATCGTCAAGGTGACGGGTTTTGTGGGACGCCCCTCGGCTGCCAAGCAGAAGAATGCCGAGCAGTATCTCTTCGTCAACGGGCGTTATTTCCGCTCGCCGCAGATATTCCGTTCGATAATGAAGGCCTACGAGAAGCTCATACCCGAGAATTGCTCGCCTTCGTTTTTCCTCTACCTTACGGTGGAGCCCGACCGTGTGGATGTGAACGTACACCCGCAGAAGACCGAGGTGCGCTTTGCTGATGCGGATGACGTGACGCAGATCGTCACGGCAGCCGTGCGCAGCACGTTGGCCAAGAGCGGGGCAGTGTCGATGATGGACTTCGACAACAGCTCGGCCATAGAGATTCCGGTGATGCAGTCGCATCCCGAGGTGCTGTACAATGAGCCGCGCAGTTCGTCGAACGACGATTACAATCCTTTCCGCGAGGATTATGCCGTCGCTGCGCCTGCGAATGAGGATGTGGATTTTACGGGATTCGATGCCCCTTATGACGGTTCTATGGAGGGCGTTTCGGAGGCGCCGCATAGGGGAAGAGCAGACACGGCGGATATTCCGTCACGTGCTTCGGGCGGAGCGGCGCGTCATGCGGGCCGTACGGGAGGAGGCCTGCGCGACATCTCGTGGAGCGAGATGCCTCTGAGCGGGGAGTTCGCGTTGGATCCATCGGACGGGATGCCGGGTGGAAGGTCGGAATACCGAGATATAGCCTCGGCAGCAGTGGATGGCCACGGGAATGATGCTTCCACGGGGGAGAGTTCTCTGGAGTTCATCGCCTCGGCCGCCGTACAGCAGACGATCGGCGATACGGACAAGGATAAGAGAATATCGTTCGGCGATTTCCTGTCGCTGGGCAACGGATATGCCGTGGCCATCTGCGGCGGCCGCAGCGTGGCGGTGGATCTGCGCCGGGCAAAGGAGCGTATCGTATATGACGGTTGCATGGCCGTTGTCGGTGTCGGGGCGCTGCCCTCGCAGCAGTTGCTCTTTCCGGAGAGGCTGGTACTCTCTCAGGGAGACTATGCGTTGCTGTGCGATCGCCGGGAAGACCTTGCAGCCGTGGGATTCGACCTCGTGCCGTGCGATGACGGTGCGGTCGAGATGCGTGGCATACCCTCGTGTGTGGATGTCGAGCAGGCCGACAGGTTGTTGTTCGACCTGTTGCGCGAGATAGAGTTGGCGGGTCGTGCCGACGAACGCATGCGTGAGGAGATGGTGCGTACGATCGCCTCGCGTGCGGCGCGCTCGGCCGTGCGGGGACTCTCGCGCGAGGAGACGGCAAGTCTGCTGCAACAGTTGAGCGAGTGTGACAACTTCAGTTTCTCACCCTCCGGCAAGGCCATAATGACCGACCTGACGGCAGACGACCTCAAAGCCAAATTAAGTTAAACGAAAAAAGACAATAGCCTATGAACGGGTTTCGATATACGACCCCGCCGGTAGTAAAGAATCTGATTATCGCCAACTGCGTGATGCTGTTGGCCACAACGCTGCTTCCGTTCCGTAACGAGTTGATCGGGCGGCTGGCGTTGTTCAATGTCGAGAGCCCGTTGTTTCACAGTTATCAGGTGGTGACGTACATGTTCCTGCACGGGGGTGTGTCGCACCTCTTCTTCAATATGTTTGCGCTGTGGATGTTCGGTCGTGCGTTGGAGTACGAGATGGGCTCGCAGCGTTTTCTGACATATTATCTCGTGTGCGGCATAGGTGCCGCGCTGCTGCAGCTGGCCGTGGGCTATGCCGAGTATACGCATGCCGTGGAGGCCGTGGGGCAGATTGCCGCAATGGATTATCTGCGGGTGCCGACGGTAGGCGCTTCGGGCGCCATATTCGGATTGCTGATGGCATTCGGCGTGCTGCACCCGAACGACATAATAATGCTCATATTCCCGCCCGTGGCGTTGAAGGCCAAGTGGTTTGTCGTAATATACGGACTTGTGGAGCTCTTCTTCGGCCTGTCGGGATATCAGTCGGGCGTGGCTCACTTCGCGCATGTGGGTGGCATGTTGTGGGGTCTGGTGCTGCTCTATTGGTGGCGCCGCCGCGGCAGAATACATTTTTAGGTATATTTTGAGGAAATTATTTGTCCTTTTGCCGGTAGGGATTTAAATGCGTGCATTGGCAGTCGAGGACATGAAAGTGACCGCAATATAGGGATATCCCGTCGAGGAGGATGTAAAAGATATAAGAAGCGATGGCGGAGTATTATCGCGACATAACGAGTTACGATGACCGGCGCCCCAAACGGCGTTCGGTTGTGGGGACTGTCATCGATATCATAATGGTAGGGGTGACGGTATGTGTGGCGGCGTTGTTCGTGGCCACGCTGCTGGTGCCGGTACTGGGCCCCGAGGTGACGGGATGGCTCTCGACGGTGGGCCTTATCGCACCCTTCGTATATGCGGCGCAACTGCTGCTGACGCTGTATTGGGTCGTGCGGTGGCGTGTGGCCATGATGATCCCGATGGCGGTGCTTACGCTCTTCGCCCTGTTCCACATATCGCTCTTCTATAAGGTCGCTCTGCGCCGAAGCTACGGCGAGCAGGAGTATGAGCGTACGGCCGTGAAGGTCATGACCTACAACCTGCGCAGCTTCATCGGTGATGACGGGGAGCGTTATCTCGATTCGATTGTCGCCAACATCAAGAAGTTCAATCCCGACATATTGTGTATTCAGGAGTGCGGCTTCAACGATATGGCCGACTCGCTTCTCGAGCCGCTGAATACTCTGCCGCATGCGGTGTCGCGGGCGCAGTTGAGCCCCATGATATACAGCCGTTATCCTATTCTGCGCGCCGGACGTGTCGATACGATGAAGAACTTCGTATGGGCCGATCTGGCAATGCGTGACGATACGGTTCGGGTTTTCAGCGTACATCTGCATACGACGGCCATAAGCAGCGACGACAGCCGCTATATCGAGCGGCGCGAGTTTCTGGATGACGTGAACGGAGACGAGAAACTGCGCAGCATCGTGTCGCGCCTTGCCTCCAATAACCGCAACCGTGCCGTGCAGGCCGATACGCTGGCCGCGATGATTGCCTCGTCACCATATCCGGTGATCGTATGCGGCGACTTTAACGATACGCCCGCCTCGTATACCTATCGCACGGTGAGCGACAATATGAAGGATGCCTTCCGTGAGGCCGGCCGCGGATATTCGTACACCTATCGCGGCTTCTTCGACCTGCTGCGTATCGACTATGTTTTATGCTCCGAGGAGTTTGAGCCGCTGTCGTACGGTGTGGTCGACTCGATGCGTTATTCGGACCACTATCCCGTCTTCGTACGCCTGCGATACAACGGCCGTTAGACCTTTGCCTGCATGCGGGCTGATATGATACGGGGAAGACGGATTTTGGGAGTCGTGCAGAGTAGGAGAAGTGAGCGGCGGAGGAAGCAGAGTGAAAGGTAAAAGAGACACAAGATAAACGGAAAAACCATGATTCTGGATTCATTGCAAAACAAGGAGCGTTACGTGTCGCTCCACCCGCGGTTCAAGGCCGTATTCGATTTCATCGATACGCATGATGTTGCGGCCCTGCCGTGCGGCCGCCACGAGATCGACGGCGACAATATCTTCGTCAACGTGCAGGAGTTGGATCTGCGAGACTTGTCGCAGGCGCGTCTGGAGCTGCACCGCCGCTATATCGACATACAGCTTCTGCTGTGCGGCCCTGCCGAGACCTTCGGCTGGAGTGAGGCAAAGGATTGCGTCAAGGCCGAAACGGAGTTCGACGAGGCGAAGGACATACAACTCTTTACCGACATACCGCAGTGTTTCTATACCGTGGGCGAGGGCCAGTTCTCGATCCTCTTCCCCGAGGACGGACACGCCCCCATGCTTGGTGAGGGCCACGTCAAGAAGTGCATCTTCAAGGTTAGGATCTGAGGACGAAGTATCGGTTGAAAATGAGAGCCGCACGTCTCCTTTAGGGGACGTGCGGCTCTCGTGTGTATGGGATGTACGTTATACGATGAAGTAGTGCGCGTGGGGTGAGGCCAGATATAGTCCGCATACGGATGATTGCGGGTACATGGCGCCGTTCTCCGTAAGGGTGATGCCTATGGCGGCGAAATCGAGCAACTGCGCGAGCGGGAATATGGCCCTCTGGTCGGGCAGCGAGGGGTAGCCGACGGCGGGGCGTATGCCGCGGTATGCGGCCTGATACATCTGCTTTACGGTCAGATTCTCGTCGGGGGCATATCCCCACAGCTCGCGCCGCACGCGGGCGTGGAGCATCTCGCTTGTGGCCTCGGCCAGACGGTCGCCGATGCTCTGCATGAGCAACGCCGCGTATTGGTCGCCCTCAGCCTTGAGCCGTTCCACCTCCTCGGCGAACGACGGCGAGACGGTTACGGCAAAGACCCCGATATGGTCGCCCATACCCTCCGGTGCGACAAAGTCCGCCAGAGCGAGACACTCTCCCTCGGCGTTGGGACGCCGCTGGCGCGGTGTCGGTATTGTTGTCGTACGCGATATGCCGCCGCAGCACGGACAACCCGCCCTGTGCTTTACTACTATGGCATCATCGGTGCCGTACGCCTCGAAAAACCCAACTTCGGCACGCATGTGATGGCGGCGGGCTATGCGGTCGAGCATCTCTTCGGCCTCGGCCATAAGCCTTTCGGCCTCGGGTGTGCCGCTGCGTACGCCCCACAGGTTACGGAAATGTATCCAGTTGATATATTCTCGTATGTCGCTTATGTCGATGTCGTATGTACGCAGACCCTCGTATGTGGGTGCCGCAAGTTCTTCATGCGTCCAGTCTATTGCGTGACGCAGTTTCAGGGCCTGAGCCTCGGTGAGCGAGACGTTGCGCGTACGCTGCATCTGCTGCCGCAGCTGCTCCTGCTCGAAGCGCAGGCAGGCGATGGCTCGTTCGCGCTCGCCGCCTGCAAGTCGCATGGCTATGATCGGGTTCTGCGCTGCATCCTTGACATGGAACACCGGGCCATCGTATAGGGGGGCTATCTTGACCGCCGTATGGAGTGCCGAGGTGGTGGCGCCGCCGATAAATATCGGTACTGTGATGCCTGCTTCGCGCAGGCGCTCCGCTACGTGGCACATCTCGTCGAGCGACGGGGTTATAAGGCCGCTCAGACCGATGAAGTCGACTTTGCGGGCAATGGCCTCCTCGACGATCTTCTCCGCGGGAACCATCACTCCGAGATCCGTCACCTCGAAATTGTTGCACGAGAGCACTACACCTGCGATATTCTTTCCGATGTCGTGTACGTCGCCCTTGACGGTGGCTATAAGGAACTTTCCGGCCGAGTGTGAGGGCGCTGCGCTGCGCGTAAGCTCTATGTACGGGCGCAGTATCTCGACGGCGCGTTTCATCGTGCGGGCCGTCTTGACTACCTGCGGCAGGAACATCTTGCCCGCCCCGAAGAGTTCGCCGACATGTGTCATGCCGCGCATGAGCGGGCCCTCGATAATGTCGGCCGCTGCAGGATAGGCTGTAAGAGCCTCATGAAGGTCGGCTTCGAGATATTCGTCGTCGCCGCGTTCGAGCGCGTCGGCAAGGCGCTTCTCAAGCGGTATTGTCGTGCGGTCGACGGTCGTGTCGGCCTGTTCCGCTGCGGCGTCTTGTCCGTTGAAGCGTGCGGCCATCGCCACGAGCCGCTCTGAGGCATCGTCACGGCGGCAGAGAATGACATCCTCCAGCGCCTCGAGCAGGTCGGCCGGTATGTCGCCGTACATCACCTTCGATGAGGGGTTCACGATGGCCATGTCGAGGCCTGCGGCGATGGCGTGGTAGAGGAATACGGCATGCATGGCCTCACGCAGGAAGTTGTTGCCCCGGAATGCGAAGGAGAGATTGCTTATGCCGCCGCTGACGCGGGCGTGGGGCAGATGTTCGTGTATCCACCGCGTGGCGCGTATGAAGTCCAGCGCATAGGCGTCGTGCTCCTTCATTCCGGTGGCTATGGTGAGCACGTTGGGATCGAAGATTATGTCCCGCGGGTCGAATCCCGCCTGCTCGGTGAGCAGACGGTAGGCGCGGGCGCATACCTCGATCTTGCGTTCGAATGTGACGGCCTGTCCCTGCTCGTCGAATGCCATCACGACAAGTGCGGCGCCGAGCTCACGCACGCGGCGGGCGCGCTTGAGGAATATCTCCTCGCCCTCCTTGAGCGACAGTGAGTTGACTATGGACTTGCCCTGTATGCATTTCAAGGCGGCCTCTATGACCTCGAAACGCGACGAGTCGATCATCCACGGCAGGCGCGCCACCTCGGGATCCGAGGCCATGAGGTTGAGGAAATGGACCATCTCGGCGCGTGTGTCCAACATCGCGTCGTCCATGTTCACATCGAGGATCATGGCTCCGTCGCGCACCTGCTTGCGGGCTATGCCTAATGCCTCGTCGTAAGCCTTCTCCTTGATCAGGCGCAGGAACTTGCGGCTGCCGGCTACGTTGCACCTCTCGCCGACGTTGATGAATGCACCCGCAGGATCGAATTCATCCAGCCCAGCAAGCCATCCGCGCGGCGCTCCCGCCGTGTGGCGTTTTGCTGGCGGCGTGGCGACGGCGTCGGCTATGGCACGTATGTGGTCCGGTGTGGAACCGCAGCATCCGCCCACGATGTCCACCAAACCCTCATCGACGAAGCGGCGTATGTCGCTGGCCATCATCTCGGGCGTCTGGTCGTATTGTCCCATAGCGTCGGGGATGCCGGCATTGGGGTGTACGCTCACGTGGCAGGGGGCGGCGTGCGCGAGCTCGCGCAGGAATGGTGTCATCTGCGCAGCCCCGAACGAGCAGTTCAACCCGACGGAGAAGAGCGGCGCATGCGATACCGATATGAGGAACGCCTCGACGGTTTGTCCCGAGAGGGTGCGTCCGGCGGCGTCGGCAATGGTTGCCGAGAGCATTATCGGAACGCCTCTTCCTGCCTTCATGAAGACCTGTTCGGCGGCATCCAGAGCCGCTTTGGCGTTGAGCGTGTCGAATACGGTCTCGATTAGCAGCAGGTCGACACCTCCATCCAGAAGTACCTCCATCTGCTCGGCGTATGCCGCGCGCAGCGTATCGAAGTCGATGGCACGGAAGGCGGGGTTCTCCACGTCGGGAGACATCGAGGCCGTCTTGCCCGTAGGCCCGACCGATCCGGCTACATAACGCGGCTTGTGGGGTGTCAATGCCGTCATGCGGTCGGCCTCGGCGCGCGCGATGCGTGCCGCCGCCATATTTATACGCCTTACAAGCGACTCGGTATGATATTCGGCCTGCGATACGGCCTGTGCGTTGAATGTGTCGGTCTCGATAATGTCGGCGCCCGCTTCGAGATACTGTCGGTGTATCGAGGCGATGATGTCGGGGCGCGTCAAAACGAGCATGTCGTTGTTTCCCTGCAATTTTACCGTGTGGTCACGGAACTCCTCGCCGCGGAAGTCATCCTCCGTAAGGCGGCAGCGCTGGATCATGGTGCCCATGGCCCCGTCGAGGACGAGGATGCGGTCGCTGACGGCCTGCTCTATTGTTTTCATGTCGGTCATGTCGTCTGTTGTTGTCTCTTCGCCCGCATCCTCCTGCCTGCGGGCCGAAGTGTCAATATACCTGTCGGGCTATGGCCTCGACGCTCGCCGTGGCGTTCATCGAGTAGAAGTGTATGCTCGGCACGTTGGCCGCCTTCAGTTCGCGTGCCTGTGCTACGGCCCACTCAACACCCAGAGCCTTCACATCGTCGTTCGAGCGGCAGCGGCGCAGCTCTTCGGCCAGCTCCATCGGCAGGTCTATGTGGAAGGTCTTGGGCAGCAGCGCCTGCTGCGTGAGCGAGGTCAGGGGCTTCAGACCCGGTATGATCGGCACGGTGATGCCGGCGGCGCGGCAGCGCGACACAAAGTCGAAATATCGGCGGTTGTCGAAGAACATCTGCGTAACGACATATCTCGCTCCGGCGTCGATCTTGGCCTTGAGGTATTCGATGTCGGTGTCGAGGTTCATCGCCTCGTCGTGTTTTTCGGGATAGCCCGCCACGCCGAAGGTGAAGGGGTGCTCGAGCGGTGTGAACTCTTCGCCGTCGATCATGCGTCCGCCATTGAACTCCTCGACCTGACGGCACAGCTGTACGGCATGTTCATGCCCGCCTTCCGTAGGGATGAAGCGGTTCTCGCCACGGGCGCGGTCTCCGCGCAGCACCAGCAGGTCGGTGATGCCGAGATACGAGAGGTCGATCAATTCGTTCTCGAGTTCGGCGCGCGTGAAGCCGCTGCATATAACATGCGGCACGGTCGGGATGCCGTAGCGTCCCTTGAGGGCGGCGGCCACGGCTACCGATCCCGGACGCGTACGCTGTGCGGTGCGTTGGAAAACCCCGTCCGAGATCTGTCGGTATACAACCTCGGTGCGGTGTGTCGTTATGTTGATATATGCCGGATTGAATGGCATCAGACGGTCGATCGAGGCGAAGAGCTGCTCGATGCTGCGTCCCCTCAGGGGCGGCAGAACCTCGAACGAGAAGGCCGTCGTGTGCGGCTCGGCAAGAAAAGATGCGACGCTCATTTGTCGGAATATGTTTTTTGTTTCTGGTATGTATGGACAAAGGTACGACATACGTGCCGTTTATCCAACCGCGCGGGCGCGTAATGTGACACCGCGGCGCAAAAAAAGGAATACTCCGACAGACTATATGCTGTCGGAGTATTCGTATGATGACTGTCGGAAAGTGCCTTAGAGAGCCATCTCGAGGATCTTGCGCACCTTGTCGGGCGTGACGTCGTGGCGCTCGCCCCAGACGGCGCCGCGCTCCGTGAAGCGACGTACGATCTCATCCACCGTAGCCTGCCCTACGCCGTAGTCCGAAAGGCGTGTGGCTATGCCCAGCGAGTGGAAGAACTCCTCGGTGCGGCGGATGGCCTCGTCGATGCGGGCCTCGTCGTCACCCTCGGTGATACCCAGCACGCGCGTGGCATATTGCAGCAGCTTGTCGTGCTTGTCTTGACGCATTACGCGCAGCAGCTGCGGCAGGACGATAGCCAGCGTCACGCCGTGCGTGATTTCGTGCAGTGCCGTCAGCTCGTGGCCTATCATGTGCGTGGCCCAGTCCTGCGGTACGCCCATGGCGATGAAGCCGTTGAGGCCCATCGTGGCGCAGAGCATGAAGTTGGCCATGGTGTCGTAGTCGGGGTTGTCGCACATGGCTGCGGGCGAGATCTCCATCACGGTCTGAAGCAGACCCTCGGCCCAGCGATCCATCACGCGGGCATCGACCGGATAGGTCATATACTGCTCCATGACGTGGACGAAGGTGTCGGCAAGGCCTGCGGCGATCATCTTCTTCGGGAGCGAGAAGGTGACGCAGGGGTCGAGCACCGAGAAGCGCGGAAAGACCAGATCCGAGTGGAAGGGGAACTTCTCATGCGTTGTGCGGCGCGAAATTACGGCGCCGTTGTTCATCTCCGATCCCGTAGCGGGCAGCGTGAGCACCGTAGCCAGAGGCACTGCCTTGCGTACGATGTCGTTGCGGGTGATTATGTCCCACGGCTCACCCTCGTAAGGGATGGCTGCGGCTATGAACTTCGTGCCGTCGATGACCGAGCCGCCGCCTACGGCCAGCAGGAAGTCCACACCCTCACGTCGTGCCAACGCTATGGCCTCGACGAGGGTCTCATATTTGGGATTGGGCTCTATGCCCCAGAACTCCACGACGTTGCGACCCTCCAATGCCTTGATTACCTGATCGTATACGCCGTTGCGTTTTACGCTGCCGCCGCCGAAGGTGAGCATGATCTTGCTTTGGGCGGGGATCTCCTCGGCGATGCGGGCTATGGAACCCTTGCCGAAGATGAGCTTTACGGGATTCTGAAATTCGAAATTGTACATCTCTGTCTCTTTTTTGAGTTGTTTGCCGTTCCGATTCGGCGGCCTGTACAGCAAATCCGTGCAACGGACGTGCCGCGGCCGCCGTAAAACGGTTCGGCAAATTTAATGTTTTTTTCTGTTTTGAGGTGTGGCCGCGAAGGATATTATCTTATGTCACATTCTGTTGTGCGGTTGTATGCGGCATGAAGGCATAAAAACAGAAAAAGGGTTACGCATGCGTAACCCTTTTCAGTGACTCCGACAGGATTCAAACCTGTAACCGCTTGATCCGTAGTCAAGTACTCTATTCAGTTGAGCTACGGAGCCATTTGCTTGTTGCGAGTGCAAATGTACGGCGAAAAATAATAAATTGCAAATTTTATCTCACATTTTTTCTTCCGCTGCATGCTTTTTTCTGTGCGTCCGCATGCTTTTCCCGCGATGCGCCCGGCTGCGGCGGTCAGTTGCCGAACGCCTCTTCCAGTGCGGCGAGGAGTTTTTCGCCACGCAGGTTGCGGGCGATGATGGTACCGTCGGCATCGATAAGGAAGTTTGCCGGAATGGATTGCAGTCCGTATGTCTCGACGGCGCACTCGTCCCCATCCTTGTGTATGTCGATTGCATTTGTCCAGAGCATGTCGCTGCGCATGACGAAATTGCGCCACCTCTCGGGTGATCGGTCGAGCGATATGCTGCATATCTCGAACCCCTGAAGCGCGTAACGTGTGTATGCCTTGTGCAGGTATGGCATCTCGAGCATGCAGGGATAGCACCACGTGGCCCAGAAATCGAGCAGCACGAGTCTCTTGCCCTTGCATACATCGGCAAGGGTGGTGTCGCCCGATATGGTGTGCAGCGGCAGGTCGATGAATTTCTGTCCCACCTCCGTGCGTTCGTATATGTCGATATAGTCGGCGAAGCGGCGCATGGCCGTCAGTTCGCGCATCTTGGCGGGGAACTGCTCGAAACGGCTGCGCATCTGCCCGGCCGACATGCCTTTGCTCTCCTGATAGAGGAACAACTCTACGCCGATGATGTTGTCGATGTTGTCGTCGACGGCCGTCGAGACTATGTCGCGGTATTTGTTTGCCAGCGAGTTGAACCGTTCGCGCGAGAGGCTGTCGCTCGGGTCGAGACGGTAGGCCTCCTCCGTGATGTCGGCCAGACGCCGCGCCACGATGTTGTATTTGTCGTTTACGGGGCCTCCCTCGACAACATATCCATGCTCGAAGTCGGGGCGCATGCGCAGCGGGCTCTTCTCCAGAAGCAGTGTCGTGAGCGTGTTGCCGTTGTCGTCGCAGATGATTGCCGTGGCGGGCTCGTCGGCATGGCCCGTGATGCGGAAACGGTTGTCGCTGCCGACGGCGGCCGTGGCTATCGTGTCGGCCGTAGTCTTCTCGACGATAAGATATACCTGACTTGCGGCCTTGTCGGCAAGCTCCCCTTCGATGTCGAAGCTGATACCGTGCGAGCACCCCGCAGCGGCCGCCATGGCGACGGCCATGAGGAGCGATATGCTGTATTTGGCGATGATGTGTTTCATTCTTCGGTGAGGGTCCCGTAATGAGGGAGGCGATATGACAAATGTAACCAAAATCTTCGATACGCGGTTACGTTTGCGTCATTTTCTTCAAAACGTAATTTCGCGTCGTTTATTATGTACCGTTCCCGCGTCCCTGCCGTCTGTCGTGCGGCCTCCATCCTTGTGCCGGCTGTGTTTGCTGGCTGGAATAGGGGCCCGGACGCAAAAACCGATACTCGGATTTGTCTCTGCGGCGCTCTTTGCGTATATTTGTCACCCGATTGCGGTGCGGCGGGGAAACATCCTGAGCGTCGGTGTCGATACCCGGAGCTCACTGCGGACGCTGCGGTGCGCGGCAAAAAGGATTGGATCACGTAACTTATTATCTTATCATATAGTTATGACAGGTGTCGAGGTATGGGCTTTGGCCATAGGTTTGTCGATGGATTGTCTGGCCGTGGCCGTGGCCAGCGGTGTCATCATGGAGCGGGTGCGATGGCGTCCGATGCTGACGATGGCTCTGGCGTTCGGACTCTTCCAAGCGCTGAATCCGCTGATAGGGTGGCTCGGAACAAACTATTTCCGCCATCTGATCGAGAGTGTCGACCATTGGATAGCATTTGCCATACTGCTCTTTCTGGGCGGGCGCATGGTGGTCGAGTCCTTCGGCAAGGAGGAGAACAAACACTTCAACCCGCTCGATACGAAGGTTATACTGACCATGGCGCTGGCCACGAGCATCGACGCGCTGGCCGTGGGCATATCGTTCGTATGTATGGGAATGAACGAGGTGTCGGATCTCGTATATCCGCTTTGCGTCATCGGGTTCGTATCGTTTGCGGTGACGATGGCGGGGCTCCTCTTCGGCATAAAGTTCGGCGGCCGATACGCACGCCGCATCAAGGCCGATCTGTGGGGCGGCATAATCCTTATAGCCATAGGCGTCAGGGTGCTGGTCGAGCACCTCGGGGGCGAGGCTTGAAAAGCTATGATAGACATATATATGACAAAGGCAGCCTTGCGAAAGAGGCTGCCTTTGTTGTGTGGATTTGAGGAGGTCAGAGCGTAAACTTCAACCCGACGAAGAAGGTACGCGGCTGCGTGGGACCGTAGATGTAGACCGAATCCTTTGCGGGGCCGTAGTCGAGGTCCCGCTGGAAACTGTCGAACATGTTCTTGATGCCGGCGCTGAGTTCCATGCCGATGAAGTCGGTAAGGTGGAAGTCGTATGCCATGCGCAGGCCCATGTCCCAGAACGATGGTGTCAGACGCTCGGTGTCGCGTGCGATGTATCCGGCGTTGTGCTGTACGAGCATGGGCCCCGTATAGTTGCCGAAGAGCGAGGCCGTCAGATGCCGCGTAAGGTCGAAGTCGGCCGTAAGGTATCCATAACTGTCGGGTGAGCGGAACATGCGCCGCTGCGGCTCCACATCGTCCGACCACCTTTCGGGCTCGTCGTAGCGGCTGCGCTGGAAGGTGTAGCCTGCCTGAAGTTCGAATATACCGGCCATTCCGATCTTGAACTCGGCGGTTATGCCCTTGACGGTTGCACCCGAGGCGTTGTGACGCAGCTTGATTATGTTTCCGGCCTCGTCTTCGCCGACTTTAGAGAGGGCGAATACGTCGTTCAGATCGGTATAGAAACCCTCGATGAGCAGGTTGGTCTCCACGCGGCCGAAACAGTGGTAGAGGTCTGCGGAGGCGCTCACGCTGTGCGAGTGCTCGGGCTTCAGATTGGGGTCGATGCGTATGATGGCGGCCTGACGGTTCAATACGTCGATATGCAGGTCCTCGTTGTAGGCTTGCGGGGCGCGGTAGCCGCTCGAATAGCTCAGACGCAGCCCAATGTCGCGGTGGGGCGAGTAACGTATGTTGGCGCGGGGCGAGAAGATGGGTTTGTCGACCATGTTGTGGGCATCGAGGCGGCCGCCGACAATGATGTTGAAACGTTCGTTCTGCCACTCGTTCTGTACGTATACGCCTCCCGACTGTACGGTCTGGGCCATGTGGCGGCCGACGGCGGGGAAGTCGTCCGAGAGGTCGTTGTAGGTGTACTCGGCGCCTGCCGTCAGCTGTGCCGGCATGAACAGGCACCGCTCGAAGGCGTAGGTGTATTGTGCCGATGCCACGAGCGTGAGGTCGGTGGTGTGCCCGTATGTGTCGGGGTTCTTGTCGGTGCCGTAGTAGCTGTTGCGTTTGATCCCCTGTGCCGATATGCCGACACCGTAACGGTGGCGCGAATCGGCAGAGAACCCGTCGAAACGTAGGCTGCCGCCGTCGATGCGGTGATCGAGCTGCTCGGCTATGTTGGTCATGTGCGGCGCGAGGTCTATCGAGTCGCCGCCGCGGCGGAACTCGTGTATGTGGTGGTATTCGGCCGTCAGTTTGGTGTAGGCCGAGGTCTTGTAGTATCCGCGGAATCCCGCCGTCTCGGATTGCAGCCGCGGGATGTCGCTGTAACCGTCGCCGTTGCGGTCGTAAGCGTTGCGGTTCTTGATCATGCCGAAGAGATATACTCCGGCGCGGCGGTCGTCCGATACGAACGATCCGTTGAGCGAGGTGTTGTATTCGGCCGTGCCGCCCTTCAATATGTCGGTGATGTTCGACAGCGTGAGCGAGTTGCGCAGCGGCTCCTTGGTTATGATGTTCACCACGCCGCCTATGGCGCTCGACCCGAAGAGGGCGGAGCCTCCGCCGCGGATGACCTCCACACGCTCGATCATGGCCGTGGGCAGCTGCTCGAGACCGTAGACGGCGGCCAAGGAGCTGAATATGGGGTTCGAGTCGAGCAGTATCTGCGAATATTGTCCTTCGAGTCCGTTTATGCGCAGCTGTGTGGTGCCGCAGTTGCCGCAGTTGTTCTCTATGCGCAGCCCCGACTGGAACTTCATCGTCTCCGCAAGGTCGGTCGAGGCCGTGCGGTCGAAGAGTTTTGCCGAGGCGACGTTGACGATAACCGCCGAGGAGCGTTTGTTGGTGACGTTGCGTGTGGCCGATACTACGACCTCATCCATGGCGAGCGTCTGCTCCTGCATGACGAAATTGAGTTCGACGGTTTTGTTGCGTTTCATTACGACCTGCTGCTCGACCGTAGAGTAACCTATGGCTTCGGCAACAATGGTACATGGACCTTCGGGCAGATTCTTCAGATAGTAGTGTCCCGTGGCGTCGGCCGTGGTGCCTATGGTTGTCCCCTTGACCGATACTGTCACATAGGGTATATGCTCCTGACGGTCGAGCGATATGATGTGCCCGTAGATGTTGGCATCTGTGGCCTTGGGCTGTGGAGGTGTATCTGAGGTGAGGGTCGCGCTGTGCGCTGCCGCAGGCGGGGTGTCCGGCGTGGCGGCAAATATGTCGTGTGATGTCGCTGCCATAAGTATGAGCGCAGCGGCGGTGAGTATATTCTTCATCGTATTTTTTTGTTTTTGGGTATGTATGATGTGTCCTGTGCGCCCGGAGCGCAGGACTTGTGAGGTGTACACCCGTATATGAGTGTACACGGTGTCGCGGCAGCGCATGGTTGCGTGCCGCATGTATGTGCGGAGGATCGATCCCCCGAACGTATGTCATGTCAGATTGTTGCGGGCGGCGCTCGCAGAGAGTAGTGTATGGTCGGACGGCTGTGTATGGCCGAGGCGCGGCGTACGGTCAGTATAACCGAGGCTGCAGCCGAAGCTGTCAGCGTAAGGAGTGCGGCTGCGGCCAATGCCGTGAATACAGACAGAAGGCTTATGGCCTTGTACTGCTGTGACGAGTGTGAGTGATGGGGGTTGTCGCTTGAACCGGAATACGGGTGCGAGTGTACGACCAGATGTTCGCCGACGTGGTGGCTGTGCACGAAGAGAGACGTGCTGCCCAGATATTCCGTGAAGAGCAGCAGCAGGAGCAGGGCTCCGATCTTGCGGGCGTATCCGAATCGAACGTTTGCCATCACGGGCAAAGGTAATTCAAATTTTTCGGGAAAAAGCCTCGCGGCGAAGATATTTTTTGACGGAATAATTTTCCGTCGTGAAGCTGAGCCGGCACTCATGCCGGGCTTTGTCGTTGGGTCTGTCCGAAAACAAAATCACCCGACAGATTTCGGTCTGTCGGGTGTGTATGTCGGCCTTGGATCCGGCCCGGTGAGTGTCTCGGACACTCTCGAGCACTAACGTATGCGCTCGTAGTACTCGCGCGTACGGGTGTCGACGCGGATCTTGTCGCCCGTGTTGATGAAGAGGGGCACCTTGATGGTGGCGCCGGTATTTACCGTAGCGGGCTTGAGCGAATTGGTAGAGGCTGTGTCGCCCTTGATTCCCGGCTCGGTGTACGTAACCTCCATATCGACGATCGGGGGCAACTCGGCCGAAAGAACGATCTCCTTGTCGGTGTGGAACATCACCTCGACGATCTGGCCGTCGGCCATAAGATCGTAGTTGTTGATCAGGTTCTTGTCGATGATGATCTCCTCGAAGGTCTCGGTGTGCATGAAGTGAGCTCCCATGTCGTCCTCATAGGTGAACTGATAGGGACGGCGCTCGACGCGTACCTGCTCGATCTTCTGTCCTACCGACGAGAAGGTGTTTTCGATTACGCGGCCGTTCTCGAGGTTCTTGAGCTTCGAGCGGACGAATGCGGGGCCCTTGCCCGGCTTGCAGTGCTGGAAATCGACTACGAGGTAGGTCTTGCCGTCCATTTCGATGCACATGCCGATCTTGATGTCTGCAGCTGTGATGGTCATAAGATATGTATTTTATACGTTTTTGAAATTTTCAAGCGGCGCAAAGATACTAAAAAATCCGAAAAAACCGATGCCCGTGCGCGCATTTTATTTACCCTCAAACTCATAATGGGGCAGCACCACCCCGGCTTGGGCCAATATCCGTTCGGTAACGGTTGCGGCGAGCTGCTCGACAGAGTGTGGATGCGAGTAGAACGATGGCGATGCGGGCAGTATTACGGCGCCGGCGTCGGTCAGGGCGGCCATGTTGCGCAGGTGCAGCGACGAGTATGGAGCCTCGCGCACGACACATACGAGACGCCGCCGCTCCTTGAGCATGACGTCGGCGGCGCGTTCGATGAGCGACGAAGAGACGCCCGAGGCGATGCGGCCGATGGAGCCCATCGACGCGGGGACTATGATCATCGACTCGAATCGTGCCGATCCGCTGGCGGCGGGGCAGAACATGTCGCAGTTGTCGTATCGGATGATGCGGTCAGATTCGGGCAGACGCTCGCCTTCGTACTCCATGACGCGGCGTCCGTTGTCGCTTACGATGAGGGCTATCTGCTCGATGTCGGGTGCGCCGAGCAGCCGCTCGGCACACTGCCGGGCGTATATTGCGCCGCTGGCGCCCGTGACGGCCAATATCACTTTCATACGGTTACACTTTACAACTCTATGATTTTACACTTGAGCCCCATCTGCTTTATGCGTTCCAGCACGCGGGGCAGGGCGTAGCTCATGTTTCGGAACGACTTCTCGCTGTCGTGGAAGGCGATGATGCAGCCGGGCTGTATGTACTTCACCACGCCGCGGTAACACTCCGCAGGCGATATTGCCGAGGTGTAGTCGCGCGAGAGGATGTTCCACATGATGATCTTGTACCGGCGGCCGACGGCGCGCATCTGCGAGGGCGTGACGCGGGCGTAGGGCGGGCGGAAGAGGTCGCTGTGGAGGATGTCGTCGGCGAAGTCCACATCCTCGATATACTTCTCAAGGGGCATGCCCCAGCCCTTCTGGTGGGAGTATGTGTGGTTGCCGATCTTGTGTCCCTCGTCGCGCATGCGCTGGTAGAGGTCGGGGTAGAACTCGGCGTTCTTGCCCAGCACGAAGAAGGTGGCCTTGGCGTCGTATCGCCGCAGCGTGTCGAGAATCCACTCGGTGATGCCGGGCGTGGGCCCGTCGTCGAAGGTGAGGAATACGCCGTTGCTGTCGTCTATCTCCCATATCATGTCGGGATAGAGGCGTCGGATGAATTTGGGCGGATTTATCTTCATGTACGGTCTTTTTTTCGCTGTTGAGGACGTCGCTGCGGGGCGTCGCGGCTCCCGTATGCGGACAAGGCAAAAGTAGTGCTTTTTTGTGTAAATCGGGGTATGTATTTTGCGGAAAGTGTTTTTTGGGTTATATTTGTGAACGTGTTGTGCCGCCTCGTGACGGCCGCAAACGGATTATAAAAACACTATCTGAGATTATGAAACGGATCATCATTAATATCGCCGCCGCATTGGCATTGTGTGCTGTGGCGGTGGGGTGCGATGCCTTCCGCAAGGCGTCGTCAGCCGGTGCCTCGGCAACGGGCAATCCCTACGAAGTGATCGTCGTGTGCGCTCAGCCCGAATGGCAGAGCGAATTGGGCGATACGCTGCAGGCGGTATTGCGTCAGCCCGTGTCGGAGCTGACAACATACGAACCCATGTTCGACGTGCTGCGAATCCTTCCCAACAACTTCGGCAGCCTTGTCGAGCGCCATCGCAACATCATCACCGTGCAGGTCGACGCCTCGATTGCCGAGCCTTCGATTACGGTGCGTTACGACGTGACGGCCAAGCCGCAGGTCTTCATCTCGATAAAGGGTCCTGACGACAAGAGCGTTGCGGACTACGTATCGGAGAACCGCGATAATCTGGTACGCGTACTGGAGAAGGCCGAGCGCGACCGCTCGGTCGACTATGGCAAGCGTTTCGCCTCGGAGCAGACCGAGGTGCTGCTGCGCGAGAAGTTCGGCGTGCAGATGTATGTGCCCGACAACTTCCAAGTGCGCACACAGAGCGACGATATGGTGTGGATTTCGCAGGAGTATCCCGCCGCAAGTGAGGGATTCTTCATCTATAAATATCCCTACGGAGGCAAGGGCTCGCTCTCGACGGCATCGTTGATAGCCGCGCGCGACAAGTTCGCAGCCCGCATACCGGGACCGGCCGACGGGTCTTATATGTCGACCGTGAAACAGATAGCCGACGCCGCGGGTGAGAACTATATCGACTTCGAGCCGCAGATGCGCATGCTGGAGATCGACGGCCGTACGTGGATCGAGATGGCGGGACTGTGGGATGTAGAGAACTATGTCATGGGAGGCCCGTTCGTAAGCTATACGACGGTGAACCAAGCCACCAACGAGGTCGTGACTCTCGATTGCTATGTCTATGCTCCGAAGGGTGACAAGCGAAACATGCTGCGCGAGTTGGAGCACTTCGTCTATCTGATCAACTTCCCCGCAACGTCGGCCGACATGTCGGCGGGGGAGGGCAAGTGACATTCGTCGTATGGGATTCCTTGCAGGGGCTCTGCGCAAGTGCGCGGGGCCCTTGCCGTGTGTTGGGCGGTGTCATATAATGCGGCGATATGCGGCATTTATCCTTTCCGGAGAGTATCTTCTCTGTCGAAGCGGACGAAAGGGGAGACAGGCTTGCCGAAAGGCGCTCGAAAAGCGTCGTAAAAGTTGGAAATAAGAAAAATTAGACTTATCTTTGTTTCAGCATTTGAAATCTATTGTTAATTCGGGATTCTGATCTTTCGGCAGGTTCGGCAGATTGGAATTCTGGTTTTTTACTGTTTTAGTTATGGCGAAAGAGGTAATTTATCTTACGGCTGAAGGATTGCAGAAGCTCAAGGATGAGCTCAATCATATGCGTTCGGTGGAGCGTCCTGCCATATCGGCGGCTATAGCCGAGGCACGCGATAAGGGCGACCTGTCGGAGAATGCGGAGTATGACGCGGCGCGCGAGGCGCAGGGTCTCTTGGAGATGCGCATCGCCAAGCTGGAGCAGACGCTCACCAATGCGCGCGTGATCGACGAATCGAAGATCGACAAGAGCAAGGTGCAGATATTGAGCAAGGTGACGCTGCTGAACCACAATAACAACAAGCAGGTTGTCTATACGATCGTCTCGGAGAACGAGGCCAACCTGCGCGAGGGCAAGCTCGCCATCGGTACACCCATAGCCAAGGCTCTGCTGGGCCGCAAGAAGGGCGATATCGTGGAGGTGACGGTGCCTGCTGGTATCATCAAGTTCGAGATCCTCGACATCAGCATCTGACCCTGTGTGCCCGAAGGGGCGCGATCGAGAGGGGGGGGGTAATAGCGAATAATAGCCGACGTTGTCGGAATAGTGTAGACAAGATACGGGTGGAGAGAACGTTTATACTTCTCTCCGCCCGTATTTTTGTAAGGCGTTGCGGTCTGTACCTTGAAAGGGCTTTTATCGCCGTTTAAGGGCGTCGTAACGGCATACGGCAACCTTCCAGTCGATAACCTGCCATAGGGCCTTGACGGCGTCGGCACGGGCATTGCGGTAGTCGATGTAGTAGGCGTGCTCCCAGACGTCGATTGCCAGCAGCGGATGCAGGCCGTCGGTGAGCGGGTTGCCGGCGTTGGATTTGCTTACGATGGAGAGGGCTCCCTTGTCGTCGGCCGCGAGCCATACCCATCCCGAGCCGAAGAGTGAGACGGCAGCCTGAGTCATGTTCTGACGCAGCGAGTCCGTGTCGCCGAAAGCGGCGTTTACGGCTTCGAGCAGCGGCCCCGAGGGCATGCGCTGCGGTGCGGGCGAGAGCGTGGCGAAATAGAAGTCGTGGTTCCACGCCTGTGCGGCGTTGTTGAAGACGGGCCCGTCGGCCTGACGGATAATCTCCTCGAGCGCCATGCCTTCGTAGAGGGTGCCGGCGATGAGTTCGTTGAGCTTGGCGACATAGGCGGCCGTGTGCTTGTCGTGATGGTAGAGCAGCGTCTCCTCCGAGACGTAGGGTGCGAGCGCCTTCATGTCGTAGGGCAGAGGCGCCAAACGGAACTTTTCGGTTGCAGCGGTGGTTGCCATGATCGTAATTTTATAAGTGAAAAGGTGTTAAACAATCGCCCGGTTTATTGCAAATATAATACCTTTTCCCGAGAAAAACCAATAAAACAAAATCTCACGGACGCTTTGTGCAAGGTGCGATAGTCGTTGCGCGGTAAGGAGGTTTTGGAAAATTGAAGATTATTGTTATCTTTGCGGTGAGGATAATTGCGTATGCCTAAACTCTATGTCATATCCGGATGCAACGGAGCAGGTAAAACTACGGCATCTTATGCCGTGCTGCCGGAGATGCTTGAGTGTCGGGAGTTCGTCAATGCCGACGAGATAGCGAAGGGTTTGTCTCCGTTCAATCCGTCGCGTGTCTCGATCGAGGCGGGACGTCTGATGCGTCAGCGTATGGATGTCCTGTTGTCGGACGGTGCGGATTTTGCATTTGAGACGACGTTGGCCACACGCTATTATGCGCGGTTTATCCGCATGGCTCAGGAAAAAGGGTATTTCGTATCGTTGCTTTACTTCTGGCTGCCGACACCCGAACAGGCTGTCGAGCGCGTCGCACGGCGTGTAGCCGAAGGTGGACACAACGTCCCGCCCGAGGTGGTCAGAAGACGATATTACCGCGGCCTGCGCTACCTAACGACGCTCTACATGCCGATCTGTGACTATTGGGTCATCTACAACAATAGCTCGGCCGACGGCGTGAAGAAGGTCGCTTACGGCGCCCGCGATGAAATAAGGGAGGTGGTCGATACGTTAGGTTATAGACAAATATGTAAACTGTAAAATATTAGACCTTATGAGTGAGATCGAGATTGAGCAGATGCAGGAGAAAATAGATGCCGGGATACTCCTTGCCCAGCAACGCTTGAAAGAGAGAGTTAAGAAGGAGGACGGTGAACTTGTCATCATGCGCGACGGCAAGATCACACATGTGAAGGCCGAAGATTTGTAACGGCCTTCGGGCTGCCGAGCCCCGACACGGAGTACTACGCCCCGACTATTTCGAATAGCCGGGGCGTAGCCTTTTTCATTTGGCCGAGCAGCGCCGTCGTTCATCCGTTCCGAGCGGAATTTTGTTGCCGATTTTGCTTGTTTTATATACTATATGTCGCTGAAATTGCCGTTACGCAGATAATAAAAACGGAGGAACTGCCGAGCGAAACCGGCTGCTCCTCCGTTGTCGTATATGGACTGTGCTGCGAGGCAGTATTAGTATTCGAGTTGCATGCCGTCAACCCACAGGGTACTCTGTGTGCTGCCGGTGAAGTAGTCGCCCAACATGCTTGCGGCGCACGATACGATGATGTGCGTGGGCTTGCGCGACGTCGAACGGTACTCGATGGGTATCTCGACCTTGATCCAGCCGTCGGTAGCCTTGTCGCTCACGTATGCGCCGTATCCGATGACGGCATCCGAGTCTGGCTTGAAGAAGGTGGTGCGGTCGTTGGTGTTGACCTGTACGGGGCAGTCGGGCGTGCCGCCGTATGTACGGTAGTCCCAGTCGCCCAATGCCACGAATACCTGACAGCGGTCCATGTCTCCCTCCTTGACGGGGTCGTTGTCGGGAGCCCCGTTGAAGCGGTCTATGGGGCCGTTCTTGTACTTGAGCCATAATGATAGCTTGCGCGGCCGCAGCGTGAAGGGACGGCCGAAGTTGACCACGCCGCCCGAGGTGCCGATGACGCGGTCGAACTCTCCAACGAAGATATTGCCCGCCGCGAACTTGATTATGACATACTGCGACTGCATCTTGACCGAGTACGATCCCTCCTGCTTGTCCGAGGCGTCGGGCATGGTGATGGTGTAGCTCGAGCCGACGGTCGTAGAGCCTTTGTTACCGCTGTCCCACCATTTGGTCTGGAGTTCTGCCACGGCCGAGGCGGGGTCGTAGAAAGAGGAGTATTTAGACGACTCGGCATTAGAGAAGGTCTCGAAGCCCGAGTTGGGCATCTGCATGGCGGCTTCGGTCTGGAAGGTCGTGATTTCGGTGACGTCGTCGCCGCTGTATGCGCAGCACTCGTACGATGTGAGCGGTTGCAGCCCCTCGACGCAGGCCGAGAATGTTCCGCCGTCGACGGTGAGAGCCTCACCGCTTACGTCGATCCACTCTGCTGCTCCCGATGCGCGGTAGCGGAAGCCGTTCGTACGGTCGGCCACACCCGAGGCCTTGAGCCATACGACTGCGGTCCATGGATCTACCGACACCATCTCGACGACGGTTTCGGTCTGCTCGATATGGATATTCCACACCTCACTAATGTCGTGATACGAGGCCTCGACCTGTACCATGTCCGAGAAGTCGTGCAGCTGCGAGGGGTCGGGGGTGTAGGTGGTGATATCCTTGGGCCCGAGCTTGAAAGATGTGACCGATATGTTGTTCAGGTCGGTAGAGCCGTTGACGTATGTCACCACACGGCGGTTGGCAACGTCGATCTCGCTGCTGCCTACCTGACCGTTTACCGTAAAGTAACGCTCTATGGGCTGCTCGGCCGTGACGGTCCAGACGTAGTCCTGATATATGGTCAGCGTTATGGCTATGGGCTTCGAGAGATCCTGTGCGCCCGTAATATCCCACGAGGTCGATGTTGCCTCGTCGGCAAAGGTTATGCTTCGTATGTTGACGCTTCGTATGTCGGTCGTCTCGTCGAGGGTTATGGTCACCTTGCGCTTCTCGGAGTCGATATTGACGGCCGTGGCGCCCTCGACATCCATTGCCGTAATGCGTGGTACGACCACCGGCAGCGGTATGTCGTTCTTGATGCAGCCGCCGGCAAAGAGCGTGAGCAGCAGATATGTTATGAATCGCTTCATGCCAGTGTGAGGTTGTTAGAGGTGTATCGTGACACCGATGTTTATGTCGAGTACGTTGAGCTTGAACTTGGCCTGCGAGTAGTTTCGCGTGCCGATCACCTCGCCCGCCTTGATGTATTTGGTGTTGTTGAACGAGACGCCGCCTATGCCCATCGAGACATGTGTGCTGACGTTGTTCATGGCGAAGACCACGATACCCGGATGCAGGCTCAGTTCGAGCTTGTTGGAGCGGGTGTAGGTGTCCATCGTCTCGGCGTTGTACGTGAAGACGGTCTTGCCGTTGGTGTACGAGAGCGACACGTCGTTGAACAGGCCGATGCGTCCGCGGTCATCGAGTCCGATGTAGGAGCGGTGGTATATTGCCGTCTGGAACGAATTCATGGTGGCGTGGACATCCTCGACGCTGAAGTTCAGGTCGTCGCTCAGAAAGTCGAGGTCGCCCTTGTTGATGTTGCCGTTGGCGGACGAATATTGCAGCTTGACGCCTATCGAGCGGTTGTCGTGGTAGGAGTAGGCCACGTATGGTGCAAACTTTGTTATCGAGCCGTTGGCGTCGAGATTCTGTACGATGAGCAGATATTCGCTGTTGTTGCTCGAAAAGCTGACGTGCGAGATCTGGGCTCCGACCTGCCACTCGCCCTTGGGTATGATGAGGTGCTGTTGCAGGCCGCGGCGGCGTTTCTGCTGGAGGGTGTCGCCGCGATGACGTATCTCGCCGCCGAGCTTTATGGTCTGCTTTGCCGGTTTGTCGGCCTTGACACGTTTGTCAGTCTGGCACATGGCCGTGCCTGCGGCCAGAAGCGCCGCGGCGAGGAGTGCAGCCTTGATTATGCTCTTTATCATGATCGCAAACGTGTTACAGGTAATATGCCACGCCGAAACCTATGGCAAGTATGTTGACATTGAAATTTATCTGTGAGGCGCGTCGCGTGCCGGTCTCCACCTGATTGTGTATCTGGTCGGTCTGCGAATACTTCAGACCGAGCATTCCGACGTTGAGCTCTACGGCCAGATGGTCGTTGACAAAGGCCACCATACCGGGACTCAGACCTATCGATGCGAGCTTCGTCTTCTCGTACGTTCCGACGATGCTGGTGCCGTGGCCGTCGATGAGTTTGGCCTGTCCGCCGCCGAGCGAGAACTGCATCTCGTTGTATAGGGCGAAACGCTTCGAATCGCCGAGCGGGATGTAGTTGCGGTAGATGGCTATCATCGAGTAGTCGTGGCTGAGCGTATAGTAGTCCTTGACGTTGATCTGCGTCTGGTCGATGCTCACGCTGGCTGAGTCGACCTTAAGCAGGTTGCGCCCGTAGGAGAAGCGCATGCCGACACCCATGTTGTCACGCACCATGTAACAGAATACGGGACTCAGCGAGAAACGGTAGCCGTTGGAATTGATGCCCTCGATGATGAAGAAACGGTAGTTGTCGTTGCGGTGAGTGGAGTAGGCGACCGTACCGCCAACCATCCACGTGCCTTTTTCGATAAATGCCGAGGGATTGCGTTCGAATCCGCGGTCGTAACGTTGGGCCGCGGCGCTCGATGCCGCAGCTGCGAAGAGCAGCAGAAGTAATATTTTATTCAATCGTGACATCTGTTATAATGGGCTGTTCGGGGGCCGCAGCCCCCGAGTAGTCTATTCATATATGAGTTCCATGCCGTCGAGCCACAGCTCACTGCTGTCGCATCCGGTGAAGTAGTCGCCGAGCATGCTGGCCGCACACGATATGATTATGTGCGTGGGGTATCGGTTCGTATCCTTGTATTCGAGGGGTATGGTGACCTGCTGCCATACGTTTGTCGAGTTTGCGGCGTCACCGCGGACAACCTTCTCGGCGTATGCTATTGTCGCTTTATCGCTTGGGAAGGATACGAATTTCTTAGGTTTGGTGGTGTCTACCAGTACGGGGCTCGTGGCGTTGCCTCCGTATGTACGGTAGTCCCAGTCTCCCAGAACGATACGTATGAGTGCACGGTCATAGTCCTCTTTGGTTACCACATCGTCTTCGGGGTACGCGCTGATGCAATTGACCTTGTTCGTGCTGTATTTCATCCAGAAACGCAGGGCCGTGGGTCGTGCTGTGAACGGACGTCCGAAATATACCGTACCGCCACTGGTTCCTATGGTCTCGCCGAACGAGCCGCTGAAGATGTTGCCGGCGGCAAACTTGAGGATCACATATTCCGAATGAAGGTGTGCCGATTGCGATCCCTCCTTGAAATCCGAAGTATCGGGGTCGGTGATGGTATATGATGATCCGACTGTGGTAGATCCCTTGTTACCCGTATCCCACCACTTGCTTTGAGAGTCGATAATCTGTGAAACGGGATCATAGAACGAGTAGTATTTCGATGATTCGGCCTTCGACACACTCTCGAAACCTCCGTTGGGAATGGTGCCCGCCGCTTCTGTCGTGAAGTTCAGCGACGAGCCTGTAACGACAGGTTCGTTGGTCTGCTTGTCGGGTACGAGCAGGCGGTATTCGTATTCCGTAGCCGGTGTAAGGCCTGTAAGTGTGGCGCTGTACATGCCCTCACTGTCGCGGTTGGCGGCCGTGCGTGACCACTCGCCCTGCGACGCTGCGGGTCGGTACTCGAAGAATATGTTCTCAGTGCCGTACTCGCCCTCGTCAACATCGGCGTGAACGGTGGCATGAGCTGCCCAAATCTCGTATATGCTCGAAGCGGCAAGGCCCGTGGATACGGGCTCGAAGACGATCTGGTCGTCGTAGTCGACGGTAGAGGTGTCGACCGTAAGATCGAATGACAGAGTGCCGTTGTGCTCCGTGTATTTGAGGTTCATCGCATACTTCTTGCCCTGCTCTACGGCGGCGATTTCACCGCTTTTGGTGAATGTCTCGGACCCGTCGGCAGGCGTAGCGGTGAATGTCCAGTAGAGCGACGGCTCGAATCCCGTGGCTATGAAATATCCTTCGGCGCCGGCGTTAGAGGCCGTGTATACGAGCTGCTGTGCCGTATCCTCCTTGTCGAGACCTATTTTGAACGTATAGTCCGAGAATGTAGCGGCGACGCTCTGATCGAAGGTGACGGCCGTGATGACATTATTTACCGAGGCCTCGACCTGTACGGGAGTTGTGACACCCGGTGTGACGGTAAACTCCTTCGAACCCTTGTAGCTCTTCTGGTCGAACGATGCGACGGCAGGGCTCTGCTTCGCGGCTTCACCGGCGTAGATATCTATGCGGTAGCTCTCGGCGGGCAGGTATATCGGGCCCGACATCTCCGAATAGACAAACTCTCGTACAAGGCCCGTAAAGTCTCCCCTGTAGATCTTTATGGCGGCCGTATTGAGCAGCTCGTCCTGATTCATGGCACGTGTCGCACTACGTGTTTGCGGCGCAGCGGCAGCGGCTTGTTCGGTCTCTTCCGGTACTACGATGCGGAGCGAGAAGGCTCCCGTTGCCGCGGCATCGTCGGCGTATTTGTTGCAGGCGACAAGCATTAATGTTGCCGCTGCGGATGTCATAAGTCGTGATGTGATAGTTTTCATCTGCGTTCCTCCATCCATTATTCTACAACAAGCACTACGGGAATCTCGTTACGACAGCCGGTCTTGTCGATAACGATCATTTTGAATGTATGCGACCCAATGAATCCGAGGATTGGGACTTGTGCCGCGCTCAGGTCGAACGGAATCTCCGTCTTGCCCTCTACGGCTGATCCGTAGGGGAAGGGTATGAGGTTTGTAAATACATCGATGGCACCCGATGAGGGGTTGACCAGATCGAGCGTGGTCTGACCGCCGTTGACTGAGGCGACGGATCCAGTGAAGTCGGGATTTGTCGATTCGATCTCGACGGTGAATCTCTTAACCCCGTTTGGTACAACGGCATTCATCGTCAGCGTGAAGGGATTCTCTTTGGCCGGTACTACGATCGGATTCGAGATGTCGTAATCGCATGTGCTGACGAGCTTTATGCCGCCGTCGCCGGTGGGGGCGTTGGGGTCTTCGCCGAGGATGGTTTCGTTGCCGTTGATGTCGTTGTCAAGCGTCTCGTCCTCCACATAGTCCGAGATGGTTATGTCGAACGTAGCGTCACCTTCGCCGTTTATCTTCTGTACAAAAGTGATCTGTCGCCACTGTTTGGGCGCTATGCCCGTAAAACTTTTTGTCATGCGCTGTGACTTGCCTTCGATCTCGCCGCGGAAGGTTACGGTTAGCGTCGAGCCGTTCACGGCGAAATAACCGTTACGCTTCTCATACTGCGGGCCTTTGTCGGCCGAGTATGTCATGGCGTACTCGAGAGGCGACCCATTCGAGAGCTCCACCGTGGTGGTGCAGTTGCCCGTAACCATGGCAAGGAAATCTTCGTTGTAGGCCACAGACACCTTGCATTGAAGCAATGTGCATGTGAGCGTTCCGATTGAGGTTGTCTTTCCCGCCTCGATGGTGAACTCTTTGGTGGTGCCGTATATGGGATTCTCGAATTCGGCGTCCGGAATTTCCGTAGCAGACTGTGCCGTCAGGGTGTATTTACCAGCGGGCAATTGTATGCTGCCTTTCAGCTCGTTGTATGTGGTCGAGAGAAAGCGTTGACCATCCTCGCTGTCTACATAAATGGCATACGTATCGGTTGTGGCGCGCGTCGAAGCCTTCACCTGATGTGTTTCGTCCGACACCTCGATGGCCAGACCGTCGAACGATAGAGTTCCCGTTGCGTCGGCGCCGTTGCCGCCGTAGTTGAACGTCTCCTTCTTGCATGAACCGAGTGCGACGAGCGCAATCGCCGTCATGAGCATTATCTTTTTCATAATTGACATGTTTTTTTCGGTGTCTATCAATCATTTAATTCGATATCGCCGAGGTCGATTGTCTCGGTGGTGTCGTTGAACGTTACGGTGATGCTCGTGCCGCCGACGCTCGAGGCGTCGAATGTCACCGTGTAGCAGGTTGCGGGATTTATGCCCGTATCGTATGTCTTGTTGAATGACTGTGCAGTGCCTCCCTGATTCTTAAGCGTGCCGTCGATGGTGAATTTGTAGGCATCGATGAAGGCGCCGCGGGTCTCACTCTTGGGAAAGTCGATCTGTGTGCCGGCTGCCGTCGTTATCTTGAACGAGTAGTCGGAGAAGTAGTTTCGGAACATATCGGAGCACGAAACCTTCACTATGGCATTGGCCAGCGATACCGGTATGGTGATCTGTTTCGAGTCGCCGCCGTTTATCGTGAATGGCATGCTGCCCGTAAAGCACGGTTTGTCGAAACCCTCATCCGAGACGCTGCCATATTGGGCTGTAGCAGTATATTCACCTGCGGCGATGGTGTATGGTTCAGTCATCTGGGCGATTGTCCCGCTCCATACGGTCTTCTTTTGGGCGTCGGTTATGGTGAGCGTAAAATCGGCGGCCGCGGGCAGATCCGTTATGTCGGATACCTTGCTGCGGGTGACGTCGTTTACCTCCTGCTGTGCAGCTACGGCGAATGTTATGGTGCCTTCGGCTGCGGTCGGGGCCTCGTTCTTGTGGCATGCGGCCGCTGCGACTGTAGCTAAACACAGAATCGATGTCTTGATAAATTTCATAACTTCAAACGTTATTTTTGAGTATTCTTATATTGCTATTTTACTATCTGTACCCGTATGTTGTCGATATACACCCAGTTGTTATAATACCCGTCGGGACTTGCAGCGTTGATATAAACCTCCCAAGCGAAGCGTGTACTTGCGCTGCAGTTGTTAACCGTATAATCTGCATTCATATTGACATTGCCGAAATCTCCGGATAGATCACCAGTAAGGTCATATGCAATGTTGGCGTCGATGGTGTATCCCAACAGGGGATCCGAGAACCATGATCCTACACCTGATTCGGCATTTACAGGCCCTGCTGTGTTGTGGTATCCGAAAGCCATGTAATGTTGGTATGACGAGCTTTTTGAGCCCTCTCGGTTGAATGAGTAGTTGAAACTTATGCGTATCTTGACATTCTTACCATCCTTTATGGCGCTCATGGTCGGAGAGTCGATGCGCCCATTGTAAGTTCCGGGCCAACCAAGGGCTTTCTCTGAGCGGCAGCAAATTCTGACTGCTTGAGTAGCAGAAATGCCGCATCGTGCTCCCGTCCAACCCAGAGGCCATCCGTAATCCACAGACAGATCCACGGCGTTATTGTCGCTTGAGGATGCTGCAGACACCGATGCGCTTTTGTTGTCATTGTAATTGGAAGACAATGTGGTTTCGGCAAAATCCTCATAATACAGATACGGAACCGTGAGGGCGACCTCTGCCGACGTACCTGCGGCTTTGGTGTCCGGCATTGTTATGTCCGAGGTGACAATTGCGTTTTCAGACTCGAACTGTACATTGACGGGTTGGTTTGCAAGAGCCTCGTACAGGGCGATCAACTTGTATGAATCGAAGTTGAGGTCGTAATAGCCGCCCGAGTTTAGGCGTGAGGCATCTATCGTAAGCACATTGTTGCCCGTCTCGCTCCAGTTGACGCCTTCGGGTGCCGTTAGGGTTATGGTCTTCACATCCTCGCCGAGGTTGTTGGCGGCGATGGTGAACCGAATCTTGTTTTGGTACTCTTTCAGCACAGGATGCAGTGGCACGGGCGTCACATGTCCTGCGGCGAAGGTGCGGCCGGCGAGCAGTATGTCATCCACCGTGGCGGCATAGTTCTTCGAGTAGAGCGACACCTGCATCACGTCGTCGGCACCGTATTGCGTCGACGGGAATATTGCGGCGCAGGCATACGCATACTCTGCGGCCGTTGAGGCGTCGAGCGACTCCGTGAGGTTCAGCTCGACGGTATTTCCGCCTTCGGCGAGTGTCATTCCGCCGTCGGGATCTGTTATGTCGGCCGTGGCACGTCCTGCGATCTGCTGTGGCATGGTGATGACGATGCGCTCGACGGGCTCGCCGAGGACGTTGTCACCCTCGGGTATGTAGAAGCGCAGCACGTGCAACATGTGTTGCATTGTGAGCGACAGATCGGGGCCGTTCTCCAGAGGCCCGAGCTGCGAGGCTTCGGCCGGTGTGGCGATCATGATATCGGCGCCGCTGCCGACGCGTCCGTCCTGCACGGCGGGAATGGTGAATGTCGCCTTCGTACCGTCGAGGCTCTCGGGTTGCGGATATGTTGCGAAATAGGTGTATCGGCCTTCCGCCATGACCTGTGGCAGTGTTGAAGAGAAATATGCCTCGGATCCGTTCACGCCGCGATAGTATATGTGGAACGGCTGGGCACTGAGTGTGAACTCACTGGCTTCATTGCGTGCCCACAACGCTATGCGGTCGTCCTTAGACCACGAGGTGCTGCGGCCGTCGTCGTTGATCTGGGTACGGGTCTGCTCCCCGCCGACACGGAATCCTACGGTGACGGGACCGGCATCGGGATGCGGAAGCGTGTCTTTTGCCGTGCATGATACGAGCAAAGTGAGAGCAAGCGATATGGCGAAGACGAAAAGTCTGTACATCTGTTGTTATGTTGTTTTATGGCACTGTGTTTTTATAACACTGTGGCGGCGTACCGCTTGTTTTCGGTTTGCATTTTGTGCTCCAAAAGTAGTAACACTGAGATTGAAAAGGAAATAAATTCAACGAACGGGCATATTTTGATCATGAAAACCCGTAACGGCTCAACTGCCGGACGATGAATATGATGTGTGCCGGAGACGGAAACGGCGGGATCGGATGATGTTCCAACATCCGACCTCGCCGTGACGGTCGCTGTTTTACGATATCAGTTTTTGAGGTACTTGTCGAGCCAGCCGAAGAACTCGCGGTTCCATACCATCGAGTTCTGTGGCTTGAATACCTGATGGCCCTCGTTCTTGAACTCTACGAGGCGGGCGTCGAGACCCTTTAGGCGTGCTGCGGTAAAGGCTTCGAGCGACTGCGTGTAGGGTATTCTGAAGTCGAATTCGCCTGTGAAGATCAGTATGGGCGTATCCCACTTGTCGACGAACTTGTGGGGCGAGTTCTCATACGAGCGCATGGCCGTGGCGTTCTCCTTCTCCCAGTATGGGCCGCCATAGTCGTGGTTGATGAAGAAGAGCTCCTCGGTCTGGCCGTACATGGATTCGAAGTCGAAGATGCCGCAGTGCGAGATGAAGGCCTTGAATCGGCCCTCGTGGTGCCCGGCAAGGTAATATACCGAATATCCGCCGTACGAGGCTCCGACACATCCCATGTGGTCGGTGTCGCACCACGGCTCGCGTGCCACGTCGTCGATGGCCGAGAGGTAGTCGCTGATGTTCTGCCCCGAGTAGTCGCCCGAGATCTGCTCGCGCCACTCGCTGCCGAATGAGGGGCAGCCGCGACGGTTGGGCGCCACGACGACATATCCCTGCGCCGCCATGAGCTGGAAGTTCCAACGGTAGCTCCAGCCGTTGGTGACGGTGCTTTGCGGGCCGCCCTCGCAATAGAGCAGCGTGGGGTATTTCTTCGCGGGGTCGAAGTCCGGGGGCAGGATCACCCATGTGAGCATCTGCTTGCCGTCGGTGGTGGTTACCCAGCGCTTCTGCACTTCGCCCATGTGTATGTTGTCGTATATCTCCTTGTTTACGAACGTTATCTGCTCACCCTTGCCCGAGGCCAGATCCATCGCGAAGAGCTCGTTGTCGCGGCTTATGGTCATGATGGCGGCTATGCATTTTCCGTTTTGCCAGCTGAACGACGATATGTGGTGGTCGCCCGAGGTGAGTACCTTGACTTCGGCCTCGGCGCCGTTGCCCGAGGCGGGTACGGCTACCGCGCATATCTGCTGCGTGCCCTCGATGGCCGAGATGAAGAGCAGGTTGTCGTTGTCGGTCCATGCGACGTTCTGGGCGCTGTGGTCAAAGTTCGCGGAGAGATCCGTTATCTTTTCCGTCCCCGTGTCGTAAATCATCAGACGGTCCTTGTCCGATTCGTAGCCGGGGGTGGCCATCGAACGGTAGGCTATGCGCTTACCGTCGGGTGACCATACGGGGTAGCGGTCGTAGCCTACGGCCTCGGCTACGTCTATACGCGGAGCTGCCGGGTCGTTCGAAAGGCCGCCCGTAAGGGGCTTGTTGATGTTTACGGTCGAGCCGTCGGCCGTGTCATAGACGTATATGTCCGAGTCGGTCGAGACGGCATAGGCCGTACCCGTGAGCTTCTTGCATGTATATGCGAGCTTTGTGCCGTCGGGGCTCCACGCAATCTCCGAGGCGTCGAAGTAGGGTGCCAGCGGGGCGTCCCATGCAGCATCCTCACCGAGTATGTCGACCGGATTGATGAGGCCCTCGGGGCGAATGTCGGCGATGAAGATATGGCTGTAGTCGCCCTCGTCCCAATAGTTCCAGTGTCGGCACATCAGGTCGTCGTATATGCGGGCCTGCGACTTGTCCATATCCTTGTAGACGTCGGCCGAACGTCGGTCGGCGGCGTGAACCTTGCGCGTGAAGAAGAGTTTCTGCTCGGTGGGGGCTATTCCGTATGCGTCGATGCCCTCGTGTATGTCGGATACCTGACGTACGTCGCCGCCGTCGGGGTTCATCGACCACACCTGCATCGTGCCGCTGCGGTCGGAGAGAAAATAGATGCGTTTCGAGTCGCTGTTCCACTGCGGCGAGGAGGCGTTCGACGAGGTGTCGGTCAGGGCACGCTCGCTGCCCGTCGCCATGTCGTGCAGGAATATCACTGTGGTGCCCTTGTTCTCCTGCATGTTGTAGCGTGTGACCGTATATACGGCCATCGTGCCGTCGGGCGAGAGGGCCGCCTCGCCCAGACGTCCCATCTTCCACATCACTTCGGGTGTGAAGCGTGCGGCGCTGATCTCTTCGGCCGTGAGCAGACCCTTCGGGCTGCTCGATTCGGGCACTGTCTGCGTAGAGCACGAGGCCGCGGCCAAGGATGATGCGATCATAACGATTGATATTGCTTTTTTCATGGTTTAGAGTGTGTTTGTCTTGTAATTTTAACATGCCTTCATGCGCCGCGCCAGCCGCTTTGAAAGCGATTTGGCGAAACGCGTCTCCGGCCTTCATATCACGAAATACGGCAGGCAGCGATGCGCGACGGAAACTCGGAGCGGAAAACTTCGGCAGCGAATCTTCTGCGCTGTGGCCTTTGCATATCTTTTTTCGTATCTTTGCAGTCGCGCCGCCGCGTCGATGGCGGCCTCGGACATAATGGATACTTACACAATATACTTTGCCGATGTGAGCGTCGTAATCACGTCGCAACCTCTTCCGTCGATATATTCCGTTATGGAGTGTGACGACGAACTGCGTATTTCGCGCACGAATTTAGTTAAAAAAGCCGAAACGGACAAATATATCGCCGTCCTGACGCCCGATGTCGAGCGGACGATGGCCTCGCTGGCGGCACAGTTCGTGCAGGTCGAGGCTGCGGGCGGCGTGGCCGTGGACGGTCTGGGGCGTCGGTTGCTTATACGCCGCAACGGCCGCTGGGATCTTCCGAAGGGACACCGCGAGGCGGGCGAGTCGCTCGAGGCGTGTGCCGCGCGCGAGACCGAGGAGGAGACAGGGGTGCATGTGGCCTCGGTGGGGGGGCTGCTCTGCACGACCATACACTGCTACAACCTCTACGGCCGCTGGGAGATGAAGCATACGTCGTGGTTCGAGATGCGGGCGGCCGAAGGCACCGTGCTGCGTCCGCAGGGTGAAGAGGGTATCGTCGCGGCCGAGTGGGTCGATGACGCGGAGGTGCGGCGGCGAATTAAGATGTCGTTTCCCACAATTCGGGAGGTGTTCCGTACGTTATATGAAAGGGAAGGCCGCACCGATGCGGCAAGTGTGTAAAAAACTCTGAACGTTATGGTTAAGATATTATGGGTGGATGACGAGATAGAGCTTCTGCGTCCGCATGTCTTTTTTCTCAAGGGCAAGGGTTACGAGGTGGATACCTGCAACAACGGTTATGACGCCATCGACATGGTGCGCGCCACACCCTACGACCTGATAATCCTCGACGAGATGATGCCCGGCATGACGGGCCTCGAGACGCTTCCGCTGATCAAGGAGGTGCGGCCCACTACGCCCGTTATCATGGTGACCAAGAGCGAGGAGGAGAACATCATGGACAAGGCGATCGGATCGAAGATCGCCGACTACATAATCAAGCCCGTCAATCCCAATCAGGTGCTGCTCTCGATCAAGAAGTGTGTGCATTCGCAGCAGCTGGTGACCGAGCAGACTACGGCCGACTACCGTGCCGAGTTCGGGCGCATATCGAACATGTGCCAGATGGCCTCGTCATTCGGGGCGTGGTGCACGCTCTACCGTAAGATCACGGGATGGGAGATCGACCTCTCGGACTCGATGGACCAGAGTATCAAGGAGGTGCTCGTATATCAGAAGAGCGAGGCCAATCAGGAGTTCTGCAAGTTCGTGCGCCGCAACTACTACAACTGGA
>ERZ780207.170-NODE-170-length-82773-cov-49.456176_pt1 | contig 82773 bp, 78 predicted proteins | sample MGYA00510977_ERZ780207 | MGnify/ENA primary metagenome ERZ780207 (study PRJEB29588, sample SAMEA2151383) | human gut metagenome | biome: human gut; feature: human-associated habitat; material: faeces | place: Denmark | collected 2008/2010 ...
TGCGCTAACACATCCCCTTAACCTTCCAGCACTGGGCAGGCGTCAGCCCCTATACATCATCTTACGATTTTGCAGAGACCTGTGTTTTTGGTAAACAGTTGCTTGGGCCTCTTCACTGCGGCCTACTTTCGTAGGCTCCCCTTCTTCCGAAGTTACGGGGTCATTTTGCAGAGTTCCTTAACAAGGGTTATCCCGTCCGTCTTAGGATTTTCTCCTCGCCCACCTGTGTCGGTATGCGGTACGGGCACCTAACAACATATTTAGCAACTTTTCTCGCCAGTGTGAATTCATCAACTTCGTTACTAATTTTCACTCCCCATCATCGCCCAGCCTTAAAGCACGCGTACTTCACTACGTGCAAGCCTCACGATTTGGCCGCAGAAATCCAACTCCGCGGATTGACTATCCTACTGTGTCATTGCCTCATTTAAACGTCGCTCGGTGGTGCAGGAATATCTACCTGCTGTCCATCACCTACGCCTTTCGGCCTCGGCTTAGGTCCCGACTTACCCTGGGGGGACAAACCTTCCCCAGGAAACCTTAGGCATTCGACGGGGAAGATTCTCACTTCCCTCTCGCTACTTATGCCGGCATTCTCTCTTCTATGCAGTCCACGGCCCCTTTCGATACCGCTTCAGCCCGCATAGATTGCTCCTCTACCAATGTAATAAATTACATTCCTAAACTTCGGTGACAAGTTTTAGCCCCGGTAATTTTCGGCGCACCCTCTCTCGACCAGTGAGCTATTACGCACTCTTTGAATGAGTGGCTGCTTCTAAGCCAACATCCTGGTTGTTTTGGAATTGACACATCCTTTACCACTTAACTTGTACTTAGGGACCTTAGTTGTAGATCTGGGCTGTTTCCCTTTTGACAACGAAACTTATCTCACGCTGTCTGACTCCCTGAAAACAATTATCTGACATTCGAAGTTTGATAAGGTTCAGTAAGCTGTGAAGCCCCCTAGCCCATTCAGTGCTCTACCATCAGTAATCTATTCAGAGGCTAGCCCTAAAGCTATTTCGAGGAGAACCAGCTATATCTGGATTCGATTGGAATTTCTCCGCTAACCACAAGTCATCCCCGGTCTTTTCAACGAACGTGGGTTCGGTCCTCCACAGTGTCTTACCACTGCTTCAACCTGCTCATGGTTAGGTCATCCAGTTTCGGGTCTACGTCACGCAACTATGTCGCCAGTTTCAGACTCGCTTTCGCTTCGGCTCCGTGACTTAATCACTTAACCTCGCTACGCAACGTAACTCGCCGGCCCGTTCTACAAAAAGTACGACACCACACATTAAGTTGTGCTGTGTCTGCTTGTAAGCATATGGTTTCAGGTTCTCTTTCACTCCCCTCCCGGGGTCCTTTTCACCTTTCCCTCACGGTACTATACGCTATCGGTCACCAAGTCGTATTTAGCCTTATGAGATGGTCCTCACATGTTCACACCGGATTCCACGTGTCCTGTGCTACTCTGGATACCCGCCATCTGAAATCGTTTTCGCCTACGAGGCTATTACTCTGTGTCGCCTAGTTTTCCAACTATGTTCGACTAACGATTTTTTGAATTATGCAGGTCCGAACCCCATCGAAATAAATTTCTCCGGTTTGGGCTCTTTCGCGTTCGCTCACCACTACTTACGAAATCGTTTATTTACTTTCTTTTCCTCCGGGTACTTAGATGTTTCAGTTCCCCGGGTTCCCTTCACATGTACTATATATTCATACATGGATACTTCCGCATTACCGGAAGTGAGTTTCCTCATTCGGAGATCTACGGGTCAAAGCTTATTTGCAGCTCACCGTAGCTTATCGCAGCTTGTCACGTCCTTCTTCGGCGCTTGGTGCCAAGGCATCCACCATATGCCCTTATTAGCTTTAATCATATACGTCTAACCTAATAAGATCATTAAATGAATCTCTTGTTAATTTACTCAGCAAAAATATCTGTGAATCGGTAAATCCTTTGAAATCTATTGAAAGATTTTTCGTATTACTCTAAACTTATAGATATTTTACTCTCTTTTTACTTGACCAACAGAAACCTGAGTTTTTCTGTTGGCTGCTATGCAGTTGTCAATGTGCGATGACCTAAGTCGTACCCATCAATAATTGAACTTGGAAAAGGATTTATGTGAATCCGTGTACATTTTTTGGTAAGTTTGTACAAACTTTCGATTTTCGACCTCTCGGTCGACAGTCGTTTTCACAACTGCCTTCACAGGATTGCCTTTCGGCTCCTTAAAAGGAGGTGATCCAGCCGCACCTTCCGGTACTGCTACCTTGTTACGACTTCACCCCAGTCACTGATCCTACCTTAGGCGGCTTCCTCCTTGCGGTTGGTGTACCGACTTTGGGTATTACCAGCTCCCATGGCGTGACGGGCGGTGTGTACAAGGCCCGGGAACGCATTCACCCCGACATGCTGATTCGGGATTACTAGCAACTCCGACTTCATGTGGGCGGGTTGCAGCCCACAATCCGAACTGAGACTATTTTTTTGAGATTCGCTTGCCCTTACGAGTTTGCAGCTCTTTGTAATAGCCATTGTAGCACGTGTGTAGCCCAAGACATAAGGGGCATGATGATTTGACGTCATCCCCACCTTCCTCCGTGTTATCCACGGCGGTATGAACAGAGTTCCTAACTTAATATTGGCAACTGTTCACGAGGGTTGCGCTCGTTATCGGACTTAACCGAACATCTCACGACACGAGCTGACGACAACCATGCACCACCTGTCTGCATGCTCCGAAGAGAAGCTATGTTTCCATAGCGGTCATACGATGTCAAGTCTTGGTAAGGTTTTTCGCGTTGCGTCGAATTAAACCACATGCTCCGCTGCTTGTGCGGGCCCCCGTCAATTCCTTTGAGTTTCAACCTTGCGGCCGTACTCCCCAGGCGGGATACTTATTGCGTTAGCTGCGACACAGAAGGAGTGAATACCTCCTGCATCTAGTATCCATCGTTTACAGCGTGGACTACCAGGGTATCTAATCCTGTTTGCTCCCCACGCTTTCGTGCCTCAGTGTCAGTTTCAGTCCAGAAAGCCGCCTTCGCCACTGGTGTTCCTCCTAATATCTACGCATTTCACCGCTACACTAGGAATTCCGCTTTCCTCTCCTGCACTCAAGTCCGACAGTATTGGATGCAGCCCCCAAGTTAAGCCCGGGTATTTCACATCCAACTTACCAAACCGCCTACGCACCCTTTACGCCCAGTAATTCCGGACAACGCTCGCCCCCTACGTATTACCGCGGCTGCTGGCACGTAGTTAGCCGGGGCTTATTCCTCAGGTACCGTCATTTGTTCGTTCCTGAGAAAAGAGCTTTACAATAAAACTACCTTCATCGCTCACGCGGCATTGCTGGGTCAGAGTTGCCTCCATTGCCCAATATTCCCCACTGCTGCCTCCCGTAGGAGTCTGGGCCGTGTTTCAGTCCCAATGTGGCCGATCAGCCTCTCAGCTCGGCTACCCATCGTCGGCTTGGTGGGCTGTTATCTCACCAACTACCTAATGGGATATGAGCCCATCTCTGTCCGATAAAATCTTTTACCGCAGCACCATGCGGTGCCGTGGTCATATACCGTATTAGCAGTCGTTTCCAACTGTTATCCCGTTGACAGAGGCAGGTTGCTCATACATTACTCACCCGTTCGCCACTAACTTTCATCCCCGAAGGGAATCAGTCCGTTCGACTTGCATGTGTTAAGCATGCCGCCAGCGTTCGTCCTGAGCCAGGATCAAACTCTTGAGTTCAATCTTGACTGTCCTATAACTTTTTGTTCAAAGGTTTTTTAGACGTTATTTAATGATTTAATTCACATTAAAAATCGCTTTTCCAAATTTGTTCAATTATCAAGGTTCGTTGCTGTCAATTTGTGACAGCTTTCATATACTATCATAAGCAATTTTCTTTGTCAACGATTTTTCAATGTTTTCTAAGAAATTTTTTTAAGTTTTTTTCAAAACTTTTTTCATCTCAAAATGTTGTGTTTGCTTTGGGCTTGCACCACAATTTGAAACTTGCTTACTGCTTACGACAGCTTGCATATAATAATCCTTTGAGATTTTTTTGTAAAGCGTTTTTTGATGTTTTTTGTAATTTTTTTTAGTTTTATTTAATTCGTCAAACTATCGGACATATTGTTTGTCAAAACCACTGTTTTCGGTATGTTTAGGGACATTTGGGGACAGGCTGCCGCCTAATTCCGACAAAAATCATTCTCCTATGACACATAGAAGCAAAAAACACAAAAAAACGTATCTTCACACCCGCGTAATCGCTCTATCGCGCACAACCTTAAATATAACGTATGCGCGTGAAAAGTGTGCGTACACATGCGTATGCATATGCGCGCGTGCGCGCGTACAATAATATATAGGCGCGCAAGCATCCGCATCGGAATTATGCGGAGCGTTTCGAACCCTTGTTCGATGAACAATGATCGTTACCGAGGCTCTTGCCGGACAGTAAACAAAGTATCGGAGTCTATTGTCGTTTTAATCCGCAATAACGGCACGAAGCAAACACAAGTTCAATGTTTATGTTGATTATTCTGTTTTTACAATCAGCTTCTAATCGAATAACCGAAAAAACATACTCTAATCGCTTCGGGTTAATTAATTTATACTGCAACACCAATCGTGTTTTAATCGATTGTGTCCAACACATCAATAAACACTATTCGTGTTTTATTTGAAAATTTGACGATATTAAAAACAACCTTGCACATCGCAAGGTTGTTTTAGTAAAAATATCACTATTTAGATGTTATACGAGTGGTTTATGACGCCACCGCCGAGGCAAATATCGCCGTAATACGCGACTGCATATTGTCCTTCGGCAATCGCTCTTTGTTTTTCTTGAAACACGATACGTACGCCGTTATCAAGAACAGTGGCTCGAGCCTTTTGTAACGGTTGACGATGTTTGATGCGAACTTCACAATCGAACTCTTTCGCCGGTGGCGGAGTGATAAAGTTGAACCCCTCGGTTTCAAGTCCGTCCTTAAACAATATATCGTCCTCGCCTTGCGATACGATGAGCAAATTCTTTTCAACGTCTTTGCCAAGGACGAACCACCTTTCTCCGTTGCCGTCTGCGCTTCCGCCGATACCAAGACCTCTTCGTTGCCCCAAAGTGTAGAAATACACACCGTGGTGCCTGCCGACGACTTTTCCGTCTTGCGTGACAATATCACCGTCTTTCATCGGAATGTATTGAGAAAGGAATTGCCTGAAATTGCGCTCGCCTATAAAGCAAATGCCTGTGCTGTCCTTCTTCTTTGCAACAGGAATATCGAATTTGAGCGCAAGCTCTCTGACTTCGGGTTTTGTCAAATCCCCGAGAGGAAACATGACGTCGCGAAGCTGTTGCATGGAAACTTGATTGAGGAAATACGTTTGATCCTTGTTGTCGTCCTTTGCACGGAGCAAATAATGCATATCGCCGTCGTGGCGGATTCTGCAATAATGTCCCGTGGCAACATAGTCCGCTCCGAGTTCGCGCGCAAAATCGGCAAACGGGCCGAACTTAACTTCACGATTGCAAAGTACGTCGGGATTCGGTGTTCTGACTTTCTTGTACTCGTCCACAAAGAGTTTGAATACGTTGTTCATATATTGCTCGGAAAAATCCACCGAATAATACGGAATACCGATTTTGTCGCAAATATACTGCACGTCCGTCCAATCCTGCTCGCCCGTGCAGCAGCCGCTCGGATCTGTTTCTTTCCAGTTGGACATATAAAGTCCGACAACGTCAAACCCCTGCTCTTTCAAAAGAGCAGCGGCAACTGCGCTATCAACGCCGCCGGACATACCGACGACCACACGTTTTTTCTTTTCGCTCATACCGATATTTTATCATCTCGCCGTCGGTATGTAAAGCGAGAGTTATATTTTTGCTTGCTTAACAAACCAACCGTCGTTTTTACTCAAACCGAAATCGTGTACAACACGCTCGGCTTCCTGTTTTGTGTCGAACAACATCGCGTCGTCTATATTAGGACTCGAAGCAACGCCGTCGTCAACTATATTCGAAGCATACTCGTTTTTCTTGACGTTTTGAATAATGTAAAATACCCCCGTCGCTTCCTCCAACATTCCTTTTTTCGACGAAATATCGTACAGTTCTTTCGTAGCGCAAGCAGAATCCAAAAAGCATTGAAAAACGATATTCCAAAGCCATATTCCAACCAATCCAATCACGCCCGAAATCACGCCGCCGAACAATAGCAACGAGCCATACTTTACGGAAAAACGCACTATCATTATAGTTCCGCCGACAATGCAACCTATTATTTGTAATATCATAGCAACTATTGCCAAAATGTGAAACAACGACAAAATATTGCTTGTCATATTTATGTCTTCAAAATGCTTTTTATTCATACAAATACCCTCTTTCTTTAATATTATCGGCATACCGATATTTTATTAAATAATATCATTATGCCGATAATATGTCAATAGGAGTTAATTATGGAAATTCTTATTGCACAGCGAATCAAAGATTTGATGAAAAGCGAAAAACTCACCCAAATGCAACTTGCCCGTGCGCTCGGCGTCGGACAGAGTTCGGTGAGTGACTGGATCAACGCAAAGAGCGAACCGAGCATTGAGAACTTATGGAAACTCGCCGACTTTTTCGACGTTAGCGTAGACTATCTCATCGGCAGAAAAGAGATTTGAACACAGCACCCGACGGTGCTGCTTTTTTTGTTGCTAATAGACTTTTGCGTGTGGCAAAATTTACATTCAAAAAGCGGAGCGTTTTTTGCTCCGCTTTTCAAATCACTGTTTTATCTCTAAATGTTTGCTATATAAACGTTCGTTCTGCGCAATACATTGTTCACTTGCATACGCAACAAACGCCACGAATTTGCCTTATATCAACGTCGATAGAGTCGGAAGAATTGCCGCATACGCTCCCGAACCAAGCCCCAAAATCGCAAAGAGAATTATGATATAAATTATGCTTCCCACAACGCCCAGACATACGGAAACAAGACAGCCGATGCCTGCGCTGCGTGACCTTGCGGGATGTTCGTCTTTCCACACAAGCCACAAAATGAAGCCTACGATAGGAAGGAAAAATCCGAGAATGCCCCAGCCGACCGTCCCGCCTTCCTTTGCCGATTGGACCTGCGTTGACGATGCGCCTAAACCGCCGTTTTGAACATTGCGCCCGTTTGAAGGCAACGTGTAGTTTGCACCTTGGACAAGGTTGTTGCGATTGGTTGCGCCGATGTCGGACACTGAGAAAGACGAGGGATTTTCACCTTTGTCAAAGTTGAAAATCGTCTTGACTATGCCGCCGCAATGCGGACATTTTGCAAGCACGCAAATAAGATCGCCCTTGAAATCGAACACAATCTCCCAGTCCACTTTCATCTCGCCGCAAAGCGGACAAGTGGAAAACGCATTATTGATTTTGTTTTCGATGATCAAACCCACACCGTCGTAGTATCTTTGAAAATCCATATTTTAAAGTCCCTTTTAATTCTTTTTTTTTACACAAAAATCATATCATCTCTATCGATGTCCGTCAACGGCAATCGATCATTCGTACAGACTTTGCGGATATCTGTCTCCGTTGTCGGGCAAAACGACCACTATGTCGCCGTCCGTGCGCTTGCGCAGCTCGCGCGCCGCAAAATACGCTGCTCCGGAAGAGATTCCGCATTTTTCGCCAAATTTTCGGTAAATTTCTCCAACCGACTTTATTGCATTTTCGTCTGCAACGTCGATTATTTGATCGAGCTTGCTCACATCAACGATTGCAGGGACGAAATTTGCGCCTATGCCCTGAATCTTGTGCACACCCGCATAGCCTTTTGTAAGCAGAGGACTTGAAAGCGGTTCAACGGCGACCACTTGGCAATCTATGCCGTTTTGCTCGATATATTTTTTCACGCCCATAACCGTGCCGCCGCTTCCCACACCTGCGACGATGTATTTTGCCGTCGGAACGGACGCAAAAATTTCTGGTGCGGTCGTATAAAAATGTGCCTCTACGCTTGCAAAATTTCCAAACTGATTTGCAAGCCACGCACCGCTCTCGGCAATCTCTTTTGCCTTCTTGACCGCGCCTGCCATACCTTCGCTTGCAGGAGTAAGCACAAGTTGCGCACCGTATGCGGAAATCATCTCTCTGCGCTCTTTACTCATACTTTCGGGCATAACCATAACCGCGTTAAGCCCCAGCTCTCTCGCGACGTACGCAAGACCTATGCCGGTGTTTCCGCTCGTTGCCTCTACAACCGTTCCGCCCTCTTCCAACTCGCCGTTTTCAAGAGCGCGCATAATCATAAAAAACGCCGCTCTGTCCTTTATCGAGCCGGCAGGATTCTTCCCTTCGAGCTTTCCGTATATACCGTCGCCAAGCGACAAAATCGGAGTATTGCCTATCTTTTTTGACAAAACATCGAGTTTTTCTTGCATTTTTGCATCCATAAACTGCCTCTTTTGTCAAATCGCGCTTCAAAAACGAGCAATAGAATCCCCTTCCCGACACGATTCGTCAAAAACCATTCTTATATAATTATTATATCACCGCATATTTCATATGTCACCAAAATATTGTGCATGTAATATTTTGCGTTATGTTTACTATTGCAAATTTGTGTGCTATAATTCATCCGTAAAAACAAAAGCGTTTATCGCAAATCCTCATATTTCACGCACCCATGGCGCAACTGGATAGCGCATCAGATTCCGATTCTGACGGTTGGCGGTTCAAGTCCGCCTGGGTGTACCACTCTAACCCCGCAACCTTGTGTTGTGGGGTTTTCGCTTCCCTCATGCGTACTTGTACCTTTTGCTGACCGCAAGCAGAGAAAGAGACAAGCGCGAAGCATTTGTCTAGGTCGAGCGCAGCGGACATAGCAAACAAATAGACACGCGGTGTCGGATGCAATGCATCTATGCGACAGCATAATTTGTTTTGCGTAGACGCGATTGCCACTGCGTGTAACAATCGCTATTACGTTCACTTCGTTCCCTACAAGTCCGCCCGGGTGTACCAAGTTGCCACGGTTGAACACCAAAATTCAACCGGGTATTTTTTGCATTTTCACTCTTTTAGATGCAAATATGCGCGCTCTCACTCGACCGTTATTCTTCCGCGACGTCGCATGCCGGAGCAACAACGGAAGAGAGTTCGTCAGGAACGCCCTCTTGTTCATCCTCGTCGAAATTGAGGATGTTTTCCATTTCTTCACGTTGTTTTTTGAGCACGGGAAGTTCATCCGTGCAGAACAAACGCACTTTGCCGTCCTTATTCTTTCCGACGATGTTGAGGATTTTGCCTTTTGTTACGCATATGCCGGCAAACAGCGGTTCGAGCAAGAAAAGGATTGAGAGCAAAAGCATAAACACAAGCACAACCCAAAGAAATGCGCCGTTGCCGAACCATGCCATAAATCCTTTGAGGATGTTGTCGGTGCGCATAACTTGGTCTACCACGAACAACTCGTCAAACGCCGGCATACCCGTCGTAGTGGCTTTTGCCGCAAGCGGCAAGATTGCGATAAACACGTACACGAGCGGAAGAGTGAGCACAAACGCAAACGTCGTAATTCCGATAGTAAGTCCGTTGCGGAGTTTCTTGTTTGGGAATCTCAACGCCACGTTTGAAAACAGCATAATGCCCGCACTCATAGTGAGAATGACCACGATATACTTTGCAAGAACGTTGTCGATTTGGCTGAACGCCGTGAAAAACGCGATATTGTCGGGATTTTCCATATCCTGCATTGCGTTGAGCAAAAAGAGAATGCCCAAAACGATGATTGCCACCGAAAGCCCCAAAAGCGCAAAAAGCACCTTTTCGGTCTTTGTGAGTTGTTTCACCATAATTTTACCCCTAAAATTTATAAAACAATTATAAACTACAATCGGACAATGTGCAAGAAAAAACTTTTTAGGCACTATGCCACGGCTTCCGTTTGCAACGCGCGTGGCGTGGAAAATTCGGCAATCCGAGCGGTACTTAAAAAAACGCCCTCTCATCCGCAAAAAAGCACCGTTTGAGCGGTGCTTTTTTGTTGACTATACGTCTTGAAATTATTTTCAAAAATCGGTCGCCTTTACTTTTTCACAATCTTCTTATCTGCGCGACTTGCAAGCCATTTCACGTCGTCCAATATCTGATAATCGTATCTTATGACGTCGGTTTCTTCTTCGCTCCTGTGCTCGACTTCCGCTCTGATTTTTCTGTAATTCACAAGCCCGTCGAAAGTGGTAAGACACCCGTGCTTGCGAAGCTCGAAATCCTTAAATTTGCCCTCTTTCATTTTGGCAACGGGCATAGGAATCATGCCGCAAGTGATTGCGTATGCGTTCCATCTTTGGTGCTCCTGGATTGCCATACGCCCTCTCAAGCTGTCGAATTTGAAGGAGTCGTTTGTGTAAACCACGCCTTTTCTGCCTTCGATTTCGCTGCCGTCGTAAACGATGGGATCGTCTTTTTCGTATGTGCACATAAACTCGTCGGACGCATCCTTCTCGCCATCCGCTTTGTCGCGCAAGTCGAAACCGATGAGTTGCAGTTTCATTCTTATGGCAAGCACGCCGTAAATGTTTGCTTCGCGCTGGAATTGAGCTTGCTTATACCAGCTTCTCGTAGCTTTGAGTTTTTCGCCGTCCTCGTCTATTTTCACGATATCGCGCATTTCTTGCGCCGCCTTTTTCTTTTCGCTCTCGTATGCGTAGGCAAGCTCGTAACAACGATGTCTGTCCATTGCCAACGCCTCGTTCTTTTCGTTTACGATTGCGTTTACGTTGTACACAAGCTCGCCCTCGTTGCCGAATACGATAAAATCGACGTCTTTGCTTCCGATAACGTCGTTTTTGAGCTTATCGTCGCGGATTTTGACAAACACTTTCGTTTGCTCGAAGATTTCCCACTCTTTGAGTTTCGTGCAAATCTTTTCGGCAAAGTCAAGATTTTCCAAATCGGAGCCGAATGCGACGATGAGATAGTTGTAGTTTTTCTTGCCGCTTTTTTCGCTCAAATTTTCTTTGAGAGATTTGTAAAAATCGTCGTCGTTTATATCGAGCTCGAAAAACTTTTCGTTTGCCGGCTTGCACGGCAAGGGCAAATACTCGTCCTGTCCGAGTTCTCTCTCGAAGCGGTAGTAGTCGTGATTGAGATTTTTGTCGTTTCTTGCGTCCTTTTTGTCGTAAATCCAATAGTTGACGGCTTTGGGAACGAATTTGCCGTCCTCGATGCTCATAAACTGATTGTTTTCAACAGACGTAAGGAAGATTTGTCTGTTCGCTTTTCCGAAGCCGATAAGCGCAACGTTGAGCGAAACGCCGGACTTCACCGTTGCGGTTGCATAGTCGATTTGCTCGTCGTCCATAAACTCCGTAAGCGGATAATTGTAGACGAAATCGTACGCAACGAGCTTATACTTATTGACGTAATGCACAAGTCCCGACGTTCTTTTGACAAATTTCAGGAAAGTGGATTTGTTTTCGGGTTCGCCGAACACGTATGCGTTCAATCCCCTATCGCCGCCCGGGCAATATTTTTCGAGGGACAACTCGCTTATAACGCCTGCGATTTGCTCGGTAAAAGCAAGATTGATTTTGTCGTCGCCCGTGTTCACTATAACTTCTACGCTACGGTTGTCGAAATCCTTGAACAGTTCGCGCAAATTCTTTGCGAAATCGTCTGCCGATTCGACCTTTGCATACGAAACCTTTTCGACAAAAGCAAACTTTTTCAAATCCTCGTTCACTTCTTTTGCCACGACGATGCAGTTTGCGCTCTCGCCTTTTTTCGCGATGGATTTGACTATGCTCTTGTTTTGCGGATTGAAGCCGACCACTACGAAACACTTCTTTGCGTTTTTGGCACGTTCTTTCCAAACGTGATTGAGCACTCTTCTGTACACGATAGTAACCGCCAAAAAGCTTGCGTTGAGCGCAACCATAACGAAGCACAACCACATAACCGCCTTAAAAGCGGAATTTGCCTCCATAAGCGGTTTTACGGCGGAATAATCATACTTCAACACAACCAAATCCACACTCGACTTCACCGCGTCGAAAAACGCCTCGTCTGCCGCCGAACCGTTAAACTTGTTCGCAAGATAGAACAGAGGAATCGCGACAAAGTAAATCGCCCAGAACTTGCCTTTTTTGTAATTTTTGTAATATTCCAACCTATCCGCCCTGCCGCGTCTTGCGATATTCACTATCGACGTTGCAAGGATTGCAATCATAATTGCAAAGCACAGCCAAATAACGATACTCATGTTTTTCACCTACATTTTGTTTGCTATATCTTAACACACGCACGACGTTTTTTCCATATATTATGCCGTTTTTGTCGTTTAACTTTAATTTTTTATCGACAATCATACGCCATTTTCGACTTATCTGCTCGTCTTTTCGTCAAACTCTTGCGGCGTCCCTGAACTCGTGAGGCGTCATACCCGTATATTTTTTGAAAACACGATGAAAATACGCAGGATCTTCAAAGCCGACCATTTCCGAAATTTTGCTCACTTTCAAATCGGTTTGAAGCAGATACTCTTTCGATTTTTCAATGCGATACGACGCAATATAATCGCTTACGCTTGTTTTCATAACCCTAACGAAAAGTTTTGAAAAATAGTTTTCGCTTACGCACGACAAATCGGCAAGTTGCGCCATAGAAATCTTTTTGGAATAGTTTTGCTGAATATATTCGACAGCTTTTTTCACTCTTTCGTCCACTTTGCGCGTATCCGCACTCGTTTTTGCGATTTTGAGCATAACATCCAAACTGGACAAATTGTTGACCATCATCTCTATAAGCTTCGTTGCCGCAAAGTATCTTTCTCTTTCAACCGCGCGCAAGCCTTCGTAAAGCACTCTCAAATCTTCGTCAAACTCTTCTTGCGGATATACGTAGTCAACGCAATCGCGAATATCGGTGCGCACTTCGCCTCCGCATACTGCGGAAACGTATTCGCCGTTGATAAAAATAGGCACGACAAACTCCAAAATGCCGTATTGGCACTTGAAAAAATGCGTCCTCTTGCTTTTTGCCGCCGCTATTGCGGAATGAACTATACAATCCACGCACTTGTCGCAAACCGCCTTATTTTGTCGCGCCGCTATGCAAAATTCCGCCTCGTTTATCGGTTTTATAATAGTGTTCCCAAGCGGATCGAGCACCGAAAATGCAATTCCGGTTGCTTGCGCGGCATATTGCAATGCTTTTTTGAATTTATCTATATCAATAAATTCTTCAAATCTGCCTGCCATGATTTACCTCGAAATTGTATTTTTCACGAATTAGATTACATTTTGTAGTCTAAATTTTACAATTAGATTTTACAACAATTGCGCAAATATGTCAATTGAAAACATTTTGCACAAATTGTATATTTATGTTGACGATGCGCAACGGCAACCGAACGCAATCGTCCCGAAAATCAGTTCAAAAAAAATTTATATAAGGAGAAAAATTATGGATTACGTTAAAAACAGTATTGCGTCTTTCTGCAAAAAGAATAAGGTCAACCTTATTTTTCTTGTCGTTTGTCTGCTTGTTATTTTCGTAAGCAGCTTCTGTGCGTCTTGCGTTCAATCTGACGGATTCACCGTAAAAGTGACCGATCTCAGAGACGAAACGAACACCGGAAGCATCACAAACACGTCTGTAGGAGAAGACGGCGCAACCGTCGAAACCGAAACAGCGGTCAAAGGCAAGGTCGTTTCAGGCATCTTGTTCGTGCCAAACAACGCAAGCGCCGAAAATCCGCTCCCCGCAGTCGTGCTCACGCACGGATATCTCAACAACCGCGAAATGCAACTCCAAAACGCAATCGAACTTGCGCGCAGAGGTTTCATCGTGCTTACTGTTGACCGCGAAGGACACGGCAACTATGACAACAGCGGCTCGCAAAATGCCATGATGGCAACAAACGGCTTATACGATTCCGCAAAATATCTTTACAACCTCGACATAGTAGACAAATCGAAAATCGGTATTTCGGGACACTCCATGGGCGGTTACACGACGGCGGCAACGCTTGCGGCAGACAAGAACGTCGGCATCGTTTCGGCAGGCTTGATGCAAGCATGGAGTTCGTTTATGGGCGCAGGCAGCGACGTCTCGGTCGGTTTCCTCAAAGCTAAGGACGACGAATTTTTCTTCACCACTAAAGAAAACGGCGGCACAATCGCAAGAGATTATCTCAGCACCGCAACCGCCAAAAAGTTTTTGGGACTTAGCACCGACGATACAATCGTAAACAAAGGCATCTACAAACAAACTGCCGAGGGCGGCGTGCTTGTCACGCCTCAAGGCGGCGAAGCCGTTGACGGAACTTTCCGTGCGATTTATGAAATCGCAGGCGTACACCCCCAAAACCACGAATCCGTTGAAGGCGCAAACGCCGTAGTGAACTTCTTCTACAACGCATTCGGCACTCCCTCGGGACACAAATATATTGCAGAAAGCCACCAAACGTGGTGGGTTAAAGAGATGTTCTCGCTTCTCGGTCTTATTGCGGTTATCGCAATGATTTTCCCTCTCGTAGGACTTCTCCTCAAAACCAGATTCTTCAAGACCATTGCCGTCGGTGAGCAAGTTGCAAACGAAAACGGCGAAATGGTGTGGGTTGGCAACAAGCCAATCGAATCCGCTCCTTTGCACGGCGTTCAAAAACACCTCACCTATTGGATCGGCGCAATTGCGGTTGCAATCTTCTCCGGTCTTACGATTCAACCGATTTGCACGGAATTCGGCAAGAAATTCTTCCCCAACACGCAACTCTATCCGCAAGACACAACCAACTGGGTTTGCGTCTGGGCAGTGTGCACCGCGCTATTCGCGCTTGCGGTCGTGCTGTTCCTTTGGGCAGTCAACGGCATCGTAAATCGTTTCAGATACAAAGAAAACGCACCCGCACACACCGAAAATCCGTTTGCGGCAGGCAGAATACAAACGGGCGTAACCGGTCTTGCAAAAACGTTGTTGCTCGGCATAATCGCAGTTGCAAGCGTATACGTCGTCACTTATATCAACTGGCAAATCTGGACCGTGGACTTCAGAATCTGGACTCTTGCAATCAAGGTGTTCAACGTTGAAATGCTCCCCACGATGATGAGATACGCACTCTTCTTCGGCATATTCTTCTGCGTAAGCGCACTCTTCAACGAAGGTTTCCGCGCAAAGAATCTCCCCGAATGGGCAACCATACTCATCAACGTATTCTTCAACATCGTCGGAGTACTTTTGATGATATCCATTCAATACGGCGTATTTACAACATCCGGTGTATTGTGGCAAAAAGACATGGCTCTGGGCTACATCGTACTCATCCCGATGGTTCCGATTCTTGCAATAGCAACCGTTATTTCAAGAAGAATGACTGCGAAAACCGGCAACGTATGGCTCGGCGCAATCATCAACACTCTTTTGTTCACGATGATCACTTGTGCAAACACGGCAGCATCGTTTGCTTACGTGCTTGGCTAATTGCTCCCAATTCCCTCCTTTGCGCATTGTTTTGTGCAAAAATATCGGCGTCGCAACGACGCCGATATTTTTTTGACTCCCGACCGTTGCCGTTTAAACTTTTTATTGCACAACTTGTTTTGATATGTTAAAATTGTATACAAGTTGTTCAATACTTTCGCATTTTGACGATTTTCGTCTTGCTACAAACGAAGTTGCGATGCGTACGAGGAAAAAATGAAACTTGAAAGGTTATCCGAACAAAATCAAAAATATTATGCCGCCGCCAAAGCTCTTTACGAAGAGGCCTTTCGGGTGTTGGAAAGAAGGGACGATACGGAGCAGGCGCGCATCATGCAAAACCCTGCTTATCACTTCGATTTTATCACGGACGAGGACGGTTTCGTAGGCATTATGCTGTATTGGGAAACGGACTCTTTCGTATATCTCGAACATTTTGCCATTTTGCCCGAACTTCGTTGCAAAGGCAAAGCAACCGCCGCCCTCGGCATACTCGAAGAGCAATCTCAAAAAACCGTTATTCTTGAAATCGAGCCGCCTTGCGACGATACGAGCATACGCAGATACCGCTTTTATCAAAGAAGTGGTTTCGTCATGAATCCGCACGAGCATTTGCAAGCAAAATATCACCTTGGCGACGCCGATTTATATCTGAAAATACTCACCTATCCGCGTGAAATATCCAAAGAGGAATATGCCGCGTTTCGCAAATTCGTAGATGCGGAAGTTGCCGTAAACGACGAGATCGTCGTGCGTCCCATGCAGGATTGCGACGACCGCATGCAAGTGGCAAATCTCATTTATATGACGGACAAATACATCTATCCATATTGGTTCGACTCCGCGGAGGACGGCGCAAAGGTCATTGCAAAAATGACGTCGTTACCCACGCTTTACAACCAAAAAAATATCACGGTTGCGGTTGCAAAAAACGGACATATTGCGGGCGTACTCGTTTCGTGCTACTCCCCCGTCATTGAAAACGAGGAGCATATCCGCAAAGCATTCGAAGAGGCAAACGTGCCGTGCGACGAGCGCACTCACAGGATCTTTTCGGACTATTACGCCAAAATGGCGGAGGATAAGGACGGATTTTACGTTGCAAACATTGCCGTCGACCCGCAATTCAGAAACAAAGGCGTTGCGTCAAAACTCATAACTCAAACGATAAAGGACAAAGGCACTTGCCATCTTGAATGCGTCATTGCAAATCAAGGCGCATGGAAGCTGTATCAAAAGCTCGGTTTTCGCATCACGGGAGAATATCCCGGCGTATTCGACGTGCCGTGCTACACAATGGTAAAAGATTAGAAGAGGGAAATTATGGACGTATTTATAAGTTATCGTCGCGACGGCGGCTATGCGCTTGCAAGGCTGATATACGAATGGTTGCACAGAGAAAACATCACCGTTTTTCTCGACTTGGAAGAGTTACGGTCGGGTCCTTTCAACGAAAAACTTTATTCGGCAATCGAGGATTCACAAAACTTCGTGCTTATCCTGCCCTCTCACGCACTTGATCGTTGCTCAAATCAGGACGATTGGCTAAGATTGGAAATCGAACACGCCATAAAATACAAGAAAAACATAATTCCCATCATGGTGGACGGTTTTGAATTTCCCAAAGCATTGCCCTCTTCCATGCAGGTTTTGCCCTTCTTCAACGGAGTGCAAATCAGTCGAGAATACTTTGACGCGTCCATGGTCAAGTTGATTTCGATGTTGCAAGGCATTAAGAAGAGCGACGGCGATCTTCTCACCCGCCACGACGACATAAGATATTATCTTGACGAAGACGAAAAAGAAAAACATCGTTTGCAGACGGAAGATCACCTTTTGGACAAATACGAAACCCCGATAATTCACAAACTTCTGGAAGGCAAAAAGGACGCCGTTTGCCTTGACGTAAACGTGCTCAACCCCGAAAGTGCGTTCCAACGCTTTGAAAATCCCGAAGTCGGCAAAGTCATTGCCCTCACCTACTCCCAAGAAGTTGCCGACAGAGGCAACAACATGCGCAAAGACGACAACGTGCGTTTCTTCGCGACGCAATTCGAAGCGGACGATTTTGAAGACAAACTGGAAAGTTATCTCGACTCGGTGGGTGCGGACGGCATAGACTTTGTGTGTTTGAGCATGGCGATTATGGATTTCAAAAAGCCTTTCCGCATATTGCAGGCAATCCGCAACTGCCTCAACGACGACGCGGTGATGATAATTCGCGACGTTGACGACGGCGCAGTGTTTGCCTACCCCGACAACGACGGACTTTTCAGAAAGATGCAATCCTACTATATCCACAACAAGTACAGCGGATTCCGCTACACCGGAAGGCAAATCTATTCGTACGTGCGCAAAATGGAACCGAAAACCATTTGCCTCGAAAAATACGGTATAAACACCGCCGATATGTCGCGCAAAGACAAAAAGATGCTGTTTGAAGCGTGGTTTAGCTTCATCCCCAACGACTTCGGAAGAATGTTGCGTGAAAATCCCGATTCCAAGATTTCACGCGAAGTGGTGGATTTTTGCCAAAACCATTACGACGAACTCAACGAGCAGTTTTTCTCCAACGAAACAATATTCTCGGCAGGTTACGTCATCTATTCCGTACGATTTTAATTTTACTATTGAAGGGAAAAAACGGTTTTGCCACTTGTGACAAAACCGTTTTTTGATTATTGATTTATCAAACTATGTGCAACACCTAAATGGTGATTTATCAAACCATGTGCAACCTTTTGTTTAATTCTTGTCCAAACAAATCTGTCGGTGTTTGGTTTCAAAAATTCGTACGAACCGTTTTTTATTTCGATTTTGCACTTGAAGGTATAATTCACCGATTGCACAAAAAGCCGAGAGCAAAAATACTCTCGGCGTTTTACCGAAACAATCGTTAGAAAAGAAAATAATACGAACCACTATTCTATCTCGGTGTTCGTATTATTTCCTTTTAGTGTAAGCGGTGGGATTCGTAGCGGTCGCAGACCGCGTAATAGCGAAGCGTACGAGTTTACTCGCCTAGCGGAGCGTTAGCCACGAACGAGTGGGTTGTGTGCGCCTTGCGCACACCAAGTGTTTGCAAAACACTTGCGAATCCACCTCGACAGAAACGACGAAACCCTACTAAACAGTAGGGTTTCAGGCGTTGGCGGACATTTTTTAGCCCCAACTGAACACCCTAAAATTGCTTGTGTAATATATACTTTGTATATATTAAGTTGTTTTTTTTATTTGTGAATTTTTACAAAAGTGTACATTTTTATTCAAAAACTTAGCTTATAATTCGAAACCATCATATAAACAAAATTATCTCATAATCGGTAACAATTGGCTCTTTTCCTATTTTGTGTTGATCTATGGTTATGCGCTGATTAAATGAATAAAAAGAAAAGGCCTGATGCAGTTCGTCATCAGGTCTTTTCCCATCGGTATAATTGAAGTGAATTTCTATCTTATCGTTATATAGCACAACTTGTTTTATTAGCAGTTGTATCATTTGCAGCGGTCGCTTTTTTACTGCGGATTGTAGGTATTTTACTATATCGTGTTTCTGTATTATCAAATTAGATTTTAGTTTCTCGACGGCAATCTTATTGATTAGCTCCGCCTTTTCAGCCTCTAATGCATTCAGTCGTTCTTTTGTTGTTTGACTGATGATGCCTTGTTCCATTGCCGCTATCAAATTGTCTATGGACGATTTCTTCTCTGCTAATCTTTCTTCCAAGATATGTAGGATTGATTGGTCGTCCATTCGCTTTTGATGCGCGCACATTATTCGCTCGGCTATATCTTCTATTAAATCCGGCGTTGCCAGCGCTTTGTATGTTGCATCTATTACAACTTTTTCCAAAACTTCTTTTCGTATCGGCGTGCTTTGACAATTCTTCCCTTTCCGCCGCCCCGAACATTTGTAATATCTCATAATTACGCCACTTTTCGAAGTACCAGAATCGGAGTTTATTGGACTTCCGCAATAACCGCACGTAACTTTGAATTTCAATAGATATTCAACATTAGGTTTGTGCTTTCCGTATTTGTTGTTTTCAATTCTCGCTCTAACAATATCGTATGTCGTTTGAGAAATTATCGGAGGATAAATATTCGTAAACACTTCATCGCCGTGTCTAAAAATGCCTGCATACTTTTCGTTTTTCAAAAGAAAGTAAACCGTGTTCCTTGCAAATGGTTGTCCTCTATTCTCAATTCCTTTCTCGTGCAACTCGTCAATAATATCAGTTACAAGACGTCCTGCTGCATAATCTTCAAAAATCTTTCTGACAATAACCGCTTGGTCTTCGTTGATTTGCACCTTTCGCCCAGTCTTTCTATCTCCCGTCACGCAATATCCGAATGGTATATATCCACCTGTAAAATTGCCTTTTTGACGGCTTTCATTCATCCCGCGTTTGACCTTTTGTGATAACTCTGCCGAATAATACTCTGCCATACCGACATACATATTCTCAAGAATAATTCCGTCAAGGTTTTGAGAACCGTCTATATTTCGCGACGTTCGTTGTGTTGCAGAAATGACAATCTTACCTGTCTTTTGCAACTTGAATTTGTTGATTGCTTGTTCAATAGAATTCCTTCCGAAACGGTCTAATGCATATACAAGGCAAATATCCCATTCTTTTGTCTTTTCACTGTCCGAAAGCATTTGCTGGAATTCTTTTCTTAAATCGTTTGTGCCTGTCATTGCGCGGTCTATATATTCATGCACTACAATCAGGTCGTTGTTTTTTGCAAACTCATAACAAACTCGAAGCTGACCTTCGATAGATTGTTCAGTTTGTCGTTCGCTCGAGTATCGAGCATAAATTACACATTGCTTCATCTTATTACCTCCTTTTTCGCAATTTGTGATTCAAGTATAGGGTGTTCAAATCTCAAAAGGTAGGACATCTGTCGAGTCGTTTTGTACCGAGTTTGTGTCGACACAAATTTGCATCGAAATTCTCTTGAACCAGTTTTGAAACGATAACGTGACATAATTGAAACACTCCTTTATCGAGTTGTCTTTTTCTTTCGACACCCCGAAAGAATCAGAAAAGCGACGCATCGTCAAGGAACAGAAAAAAAATTGCGTAGATTGTAATTATCTTCCATTCTTATGCAATATTTTTTCCATTGACGAAAGGAGTTTTCCTGATAAACTCCCACCCTACTCAAAAAGAGAAAGAAAAGACATATCACATTGATGTTCCATCATTGTTTTGTTACAGATTTGTAGCGATTTCGTCACAGTTTTGTCATACATATTTTTGTGTTTCAAAGACGACCTTTGTTGCTTTATAATGTTCTTCTTTTTTGCGGCCACAAGGATTATCGTTAAGTTAGAAAAAACAACGGAGGTGTGATATGCGGGAAATCGTACTTGAAGATAATCCGAGCAAACGACAAATATTTGTAGATGATAACAAACCGGATTTCTCTTATTTATCTAATAAAGATATAGATTTATATATATCCTTATTAGAAATAGAAATGTATGAGCATTTCAAGAATCGTCGCAAAAGAAAGCCGAGAGATCAACCTGAAAATAAAAAAATCTCCTAATGTGTACCATAAATGTCGCATAACGATTAATGCCAAAAATTTCTTATGAAAACCCGTTGACTTTTGTTTTTGAATGACTATAATGAAAATTACAAAACGCAATAAATATTGCATATTGTAAAAGGGGTATACAATGCAAGTAAAAAACAAAGAAACGATAGATAAGATTTTGAACATACTCAACGAGAGTTTGCGTGAGAACAACGGCACTCCGTCTATATACGAAATTGCCGACGCGATAAACGTAAATCCGTCCACGGTCAGCAGATATATCAACTATTTGGTGTCTGAAGGCATAATCGAGAGAAAAGGCAAGCATTGCAATCTCACCACATCGAAGTTTGCCAAAACGATGTCCAACGTAACGGCTTGCCCGATTGTCGGCGACATTGCTTGCGGCTCCCCGATACTTGCGGAAGAAAATATAGAATCGTATGTATCAATCTCTACCGAGTTCTTCGGTCCCGGAGAGTACTTCATACTGAAAGCGAAAGGCGAAAGTATGATAAACGCAGGCGTAAACGACGGAGATTTGGTTGTTATACGAAAGCAAGATACTGCAAGCGAAGGACAAATAGTGGTTGCACTCACGGATGACGGAGAGGCTACGTTAAAGCGATATTTTTTGGATAAAAAGCACAAACTAATAAGGTTGCATCCCGAAAACGATGCACTTCAAGATATGTTCTATAAGAACATTCAAATTCAAGGCATAGCCGTAAAAGTAATAAAGGACTTGTTATAAAGGAGCAATATGGAAAAGCAACGGACTTATCTTTGCATAGATATGAAATCTTTCTTCGCATCTGTTGAATGTGCGGAACGTGGGTTAAGTCCGTTTGAAACAAACCTTGTCGTTGCAGACGAATCTCGCGGAAAAGGTGCTATAACTTTGGCAATTACTCCAAAGATGAAAGCGCTCGGAGTCAGAAATCGTTGCAGGCTGTTTGAAATACCTAAAAACATCGATTATATTATTGCTCTTCCGCACATGAGTTTGTATATCAAATACTGTGCAGACATTTTTGATATATATCTCGATTATTTCTCGCCGGAGGATATACATCAATACTCAATCGACGAGGCTTTTATAGACGTTACGGACTACTTGTCTATTTACAAACTCGAACCAAAGCAACTTGCAAAGAAAATCATAAACGAGATAGCCGAGCGCACGCATATTCCTGCGACTTGCGGTATAGGCACCAACCTGTATCTTGCAAAGATTGCACTCGACATCACGGCAAAACATTGCAAAGACCATATAGGAATGCTTGACGAGCAAACATTCAAAGAAACTTTGTGGGAGCATAGACCGATAACCGACTTTTGGAATATCGCAAACGGTATTGCCACAAGGCTCGCTCGATATGGAATTCATGATATGAAAGGCGTAGCAACAGCCCCGGAAGATCTCCTTTATAGGAATTTCGGTAAGAACGCTAAATTGCTAATCGACCACGCAAACGGCAAGGAAAGTTGTACGATTGCGGACATCAAGAACTACAATGGTAAGTCAAAGTCTATCTCAAATTCTCAAATCTTGTTCAGCGACTACGCATACGATAAAGCACATATCGTCATACAAGAGATGGCTTTGAGTGGTTGTCAGCGACTCTTAAAAGAACATTTGATTGCAAGCCACGTTGGTATTTCCGTCGGATATTCAAAAGACGCTGCTCCGGCTACGGGCGGAACGCTCAAAATGGCTAACAGCACCAATCTCTATTCAATGGTTAAGGAATACGTTGATAGAATTTTTGAAGATACCACGCATCAAGACGTTCCCATCCGCAGACTCGCTATATGGTTTAGCGGACTCGTGGACGAATCTGCCGAGGGCTATGATTTGTTTACGGATTTGGACGCATTGCAAAAAGAGCGCAATGTAGAAAAAGCGGTGTTGGAAATCAAAGAAAAGTTTGGCAAGAATGCAATGTTACGCGGTTTCGACTTGCAAGAAGGCGCAACGCAAAAAGAACGCAACAAACTGATTGGAGGACACAATGGCGGTTAAAAACAATGACGATGTGAATCGCGCGGCTCAGTTCCTTCCATTCGATGCACTAAAAGGCTTGTCCGAAGAATTGCAAAGCAGAATTGAAAAGCGCACACGCGTTCCTAAACACGAATTTTCCGACGAAAAGAAAGAAGAATTGTCCAAAACACTTGTGAGAGTGGACAAAGGAACGGTTGTGAGAATCAATTTCTATCTCAACGGACATTACATTGATATAGAAGGAACGGTTGCGAAAAACAACGTGGTCTATCATTATTTGACTATAGGTCAAAAGAAGATATTTTATGACGATATCTACCAAATCGATATAGTTTCCGAATAACTGCCCCGGTTTATAAGGAAATTGTATATAGGGTGCGCAAGATAGTTTTTCTGCGACGCGGGAGTGCCTAACCCGGTCAATGCAGCGGGCTAAATACAAGTCTATGTGCGCTATGGGCGAAGGAGGTGCTTTTATGGATAATGCTATTATCACGCAAGATGCTATTCCGATACGAAAACTGTGTCCCGAATGCAGAAAGTATTTTGTAGCGAGTGTTAAAAGTAACGGCGAAATCGTGGGGAGATGCTCACATTGTCACGCTAAGTACTTTGAGCAGAAAAAGAACAACGTGCGACTTATCAAAGTTGTACAAAGATAATCACTAAAAAGGAAAACTACATACGTCTATATAGGCAAATCAAGGTCGGGCTGTGACAGCGCCCAAGATAAATCCTCGTTCCCCGCTTTTATAGATAAGATTCGATAGGAGACGATATCCCCAACCCGAATGCGACGTGTTGAAAAAGGTCGCAAACCGAGTGGGGATATTTTTATTCTCCGCTACGGGAAAATCTATTTATAAGAACTAGGAGAAATTTATATGAAAACATTTACAGCAATCAGAGAAGACCTGAAAAATATAAGATATTATTATGCGCGTCGTGACGAAATGGCGCAAAAGGCAAAAATTCTCGGCGAATGTACTGTGTCAAAAACCGCGGAAGAATATAACGAAGTGGTTTGTCAAGCACCGCCAAAACTTTACGAATTGTACTATTGTATGTACGTCGAAAACAATACACAAGAATCTGCAGCCGACAAATATGGTTATGCAAGAGAACACATCACAAGACTTAACAGGCAATTGTTGGTTTTTATTCAGAACCATCTTACGGCATAAGGAGAAGGATTATGGAAGAATTTATCCCTGTTTTTATATTGCAAGCAGACAACGTATATAGAACGAGAAACCATATACGAAAATAGTTTTCAATCGCCGGATGAAAATAACACAAAACATCAATAAACTTATATATAATAACTTGATTTTCCTTATACGATTCTTACTTCTACCACGTTTCGTTTCAAATTTAGGCAACGACGAATTGCTTGCGTAAATCGCCAAAAAAGCGGCAATTTCCCCGTTATTTCGTATAAAAAAGACACGCGCGACGGAGTTTTGTACGCTCCTTTTGCGTGTGTCTTAATAGCGGACGAAGCAAAGCTTTAAAGTTCCAAAAAGTTTTGTATAAGTGCGTCGGCAAACATATGTCCCAACTCAATCATTGACGACGAATCGTAATGGTATATATCGGGAGCGCCGAGAGGCTCGGCATTATACCTCAAATTGGCGGCGATAGTGTCCAAATAAACGTGCGCTTCGTCAGATTGCGCAAGACTCTTTTTGGCGTCGTTTACGACTTGATAATGAGTCCACGCAACGCAATCGGAGATGCCTGCGTCCACAAAACCTATCTCGGAATCGGTCGGCTTATAAAACGCAAATTCTTTGCGTATATCTTTGACGAAGTTGCGCTCCAATTCCTCGTAAGAATTGTAACTAGTTCCGCCGGAGTCCGACTCGCCCTGCATCCAGCATATAGCCTTGACGACGGGATACAAGTCTTGCTCTTCGAGTTTTTTCAATTGCTCGTTGACGTATTGAACGGCACCCGTATACAATCCTCCCGTGTTTTTGCTTGAAGGAGAGCGCCATTGCGTTGTCAGGGTCGTTCCGCCGTATGCATATTTAATTACGTATACTCGTTTCGCCAAATCAAGTGCGGAAATCTTTTCCGCAATACCCACTTCGGGCCCGAATTTTGACGTGGCGGTCCCTTGTCCCAGTTTTACGGGAACGAATTTTCCGTCGCTGGTATTTGCCGATACGGTGCATGCGTACGAAATGTTTACGTTATCGTATCCTTTTGCATACTCTGCGGCTTTTTCCTCTCCAACGGTTTTCACAAGATACGAACTGTTGGTATGCCCCTCGGCATTGCTTTGTCCTAAAAGCAACACCACCTGCACTTCGTTCGAATACTCTTTGGGAGGTTCGTTTTCGTCTATGGGGTGCTGCCCCTTCGAAGAACACGCGCATAACGACAATAAAAACGTTACGCATAACAACAGAACGCCTATCGAACTAATCGTTTTCAAATACTTTCACCTCTCCGTCAATTATTTTTAAGTAGTTAATTATCGCTCTTTCTTTTCCGCAATTGGAATTGTTGTTGTGATAACAAATGCGATTTGCACCGTCAAAATCCTTGAAAACCATAGCGTGTCCGCAATCTTCCGTCGGCAATTTGAGCAGACTATGGCGATATTTCCCCCCTAACATATCGTCGTTTTCGGGATATGCGACACCTACGGAGTATCTCGGTTTATCGACGTTCGACCAACTTGACCAAAGCATAAACTCAACTCCGTCTACATTATAAACGAACGGTGCGTCCACTATATAAATCGCCGTGTTTTTCGTATTCCACGTGGGAGAAACCGCCCAACCGGATTGACTTGCGGAAAACATTTTTACGGGTCTTCCAACTGCTGCCGATAAATCGTCGGTCAATTTGACGTAACACATTTCTCCGTCATCTATTTGCACCCATTCGTGGGAAAAAACGGCATACGGAACGGCGTCTTTTACGTACAACGTTGCGTCCAAAGCAAACCATCCCTCAGGGGCAATTGCATCGCTCCACACCTCGAACGGGCCCGCCGGGCTGTCCGAAACGAGAATTTGACACGTTCTTTTCCTTCCCCCAGTTCCGAACGTCCCGAACAAATAGTATTTTCCATCGTAACGATGCACTTCGGGCGCCCAGTAATCGTCTTTTGCCCAAAAATTGCTTGCGTCGAACACGACAAAGGGCTCGCTCCAATTCTCTAAATCCTTGGATTTATATGCGCAAAAACCTCTCCCGAATTGACCGACGCCGGAAGAATACAAGTAGTATTCTCCTTCCTTTTCGTCGGCATATATATACGGGTCGCGAATAGCAATATCACACAGTTTCATTCTCGACCTCCTGCAACGTTACGAGATAGGAATCGAATTCGTAAAGATTGTACGAGAGATTTAGCCCTACGTTCATATAATACTCCCCTTTGTGCGCCTTATCGTCCAAACTATTGACGTAATAGGCGTCCTCTTTCAGTCCCTGCAATTTTACGAATCTGCGAGCACGCAGTTTTTTCAGTAAATTGACGAATAAGAATAATGATTCCGACTTGTCTTTCGACACCATTTGAATGGCAAACGCCTCTTTGTCAAAGGGGGAAATCAATCTATACATATCGCCCTCAAGCACGACGGAATCGTGATATTTCTTAAAAATCTCATTGACTTTTCGGATTTCAAGAACGTCTTTTTCTGTGAGTTTTCGCGGATCGAGTTCAAAGCCGTACGAGCCGAATAGCGCGATTTCCGCTTTCGTCTTATAATCCGTGATTTTGCAATCGTTGACGTGGCTGCCCGAAACCGACGGCGGATAACAGAACGACGTTCCGTATTGTATAAACAGCCTTTGTACGGGGTCGTTTTCGTCGCTCGTCCATATTTCGGGGAAATAGAACAACGTGCCGAGGTCAAAACGTCCGCCGCCGCTTGCGCAACCTTGGAAATGCACGTGGTCAAACCTTTCCGTAAGCATCTTGGCAAGGCGATAATAACCGAGCGTGTTGCGATGATAGAATTCGCCTTGATGCGCGCCGTCGAGGTTTGCTGCGAAACAATCTTCCAATTGGCGATTGTGATCCCATTTTACGTAATCTATCCGATAATTCGACAAAATATCGGCGATTCTTTCATATACCGCGTCTACCACCTTTTCGTCGGCGAAGTTCAACGCTACCTGATGCCTGGAAAGCCAAAAATTCGTGTTGTAGTCTACGGCGGCATATTGAGGGTGTTCTCTCAAAAAATCGGAATCCAAATTGCCCATTTCGGGCTCGAACCAAAGTCCGAAAAGCATTCCGTTCTCGTGGCACTCGTCGATTATTCTGCGTAAATCTATTTTTTTGGAATTGACGAACCAATCCCCGAGCGAACGTTCATCGTCGTCCCTGCTTCCAAACCAACCGTCGTCAAGCACGAACAGACCGACGCCTATTTTCTTTGCGGAACGAATAAGGTCGAGCACTTTTCCCGTATCAAAATCCATGTAGCACCCTTCCCAAGAGTTTAACAGAATGGAGCGAAACGCCTCGACGTTGTTGTCTTTTACGATATTGTTTCTTACCAAATCGTGCATCTGTCGGCTTACGTTGCCAAAGCCGTTGCACGAATATACGCAAACGCCTTCCGGAAAAACGAACTCGTCGTCGGGGCGCAATTCATACTTGAACACCTCGTCGTTTATGCCCATATTCAATCTCGTAACGCCGGTTTTCCCTACGAACGCATTGCATTTGAAAGAGCCTGAATACATCAGCGAAAAAGCGTAAACTTCTCCAAACGTTTCGTTTGCATCGCGGTCGCAAAGCATAACGAAAGGATTATGTTCGTGCGAGCTGCGTCCCGACGCGGAAGAGACCACCTTGCATCCCTCGGTGAGTCTTTCTCTTCTAAACTGTCTTTCGTTGCACCATTCGCCGGGGAAATGCACGATATCCATATCTGCTCTGCAAAAATCTTGAGACAAACTCATTGCTTTCGTCAGCCATACGCTTTTGCCGGAATGATTTTCAAGAGTGGTGTTTCTAATAACGCAATTGTACTTTTCAAAAACGGTGAGAGACACTTTAAGCGTCAAATCGTGATATTTGTCCCACAAAGTTATTTCCAACGTTTCAGACTCGTTTTGCTCGTCTCGCACGTAAGGCAACGGGCAAAGCGTCGGTTTTCCCTTGTAAATACGATGCGAACGATAAAGGAAAATCAATTTGTCGTTTTGAAATCCCTCCACCTCCACAAGACTCGGTCTGCTATCCGCAAAATTTGTGAACGGCACTAAAAACGACGACGAATTGAAATGCATATCGCTCGTTTTACACTCGCGCACTTTGTCCTTATCGTAATACGTCGAATACCAATCGGGAGTAATAAACCCCTCGCTCTTTGCGTCGAATTCCGATATGTATTTGCCGAAATAGGGGCAAAGCACCGCCCCGTTTTCGCTTATTTGCAAGTACATAGACACCTTGCCGTTGGTAAGATGAAACAACTTTTCGTCTTTGAAAAATACAACAGACATTCAAAACCTCTCATCGACAAACGTCGACTATATCATCTTGAGCCGGGGAGAGCAAACGCTCTCCCCGAACCCACGGAATACTAATACTTATAACTGTTTAGACGATAAACTTATATTTAATCGTCCGATACGCCAACGAGAAACTACTCGTAACGCTTATGCGTTTTTACTCGTGATGACGATATTGCTGATGGTGCAATCCAAATCTCTGCTGAGGAAACTTACGACTACTCTACCCGTGTAAGAGTCGTTCCAGCCGTGCGTATGCTCAATCAAAACGTTGCCATTGGAGTCGGTTATCTTCATTTTAGTGTCTTGTCCGTTATCCATCAAACGAGTAAACACTACGTGATAGGTTGCGCCTTCTTCCAAACGAGTAGCGGTTTCGCCGTTTTTGTATTCCTCACCGCCGCTTCCAATGCCACCGGGTAAATCGGCGTTGATGTTCCAGCCCGTCCAACCCGCTTTATACTGAGACATCACGAGAGAACGTGCTTCTGCGCAAGCGGAATCGTATCTGTTGATAGTAATTGCCATTGCAGGCATTGCGTCTCTGCCGCCGAAAGCGTCGATGGTAATATCGAATTCAACCGTACCTTCGACGTTTGCAGCGAGAACGGCAGACGTTCCGATTGATTTTGCGCCGTGGTCTTTGACGTTCGTACTGCAAGTGCTATCCGCTGCGCCGACGAATTTGATGCTGCCGTTTTCACCGAAAACGGTATCTGCGAAAGAACCGTAGAACATTGATTTATCGGCATTTTTGAGATAATTATTAACAGCTTCTTCACCGAATTCAGCCGTAATTTTTGAATATTCGGCAGTACAACTTCCAAGGTTGAGTACGGGAACGGTGTCTCCGTCAAATCCCTCTACGCCGTTGTCCAGATAGTACAATTGGTCGTTGATGTAAGCGTAGAAATCGTTGCCGTTACGAACTGCTGTGATTTTTACTTCGTCAAAATTGATTGCGCCGAGTGCGTGTTGGTTCCATACTTGCGAGCGGTCGGTAATCGTACCCCATTGCACGTTGTCGTTTTTGATAACCATCGTAACGGTTTTACGCGCCGTGAAGTTCGGGCCGGGGGAAAGTTGAAGTCCGTAATACGAATCAGTGCCGTTGAAGTGAGAAATACCCACTCTCGACCAAGTATCGCCGCCGTCCGGCTCGGTTACTTTTATCACTGCCGACGCAACGTAATACTTGCCTGCATCGCCGGTGAGCACTGCAAACGAGTTTTGCTTTCCGTTGGATTTAATAACGGGTGCGTCTGTGTACATACCGGAAAAATCAAATTTTTCCGTGTTGATTTTTGCATTTGCGATAGGGTCAACGACCGTAATTTCTATACTGTCGCTGACGCCGTCTTTCACGCTTGCGGTGATGGTGGTTTTACCTTTTGCAAGAGCCGTAACTACGCCGTTCTCGACCGTTGCGACTTCGTTGTTGGAACTTGTCCAAGATACGACTGCGTCTGCAGGTTGTTTGTTTGCCGTGAGCGTCAACGTAGCACCCGCTTTGATTTCTGCGGAAGCAACGTCTTCGATTGATATCGTATACGGAAAAACCGTGATGGTAACGCTGTCGCTGACGCCCTCTTTGACGGTTGCAGTAACGGTAACCGTACCTGCCTTCAAAGCCGTAACGACGCCGTTTTCAACCGTTGCGACGGTTGCGTCGGAAGTAGACCAATTAACAACTGCATCCGCAGGCTCTTTGGTAACGTTGAGCTGAAGCGTTTTGCCCTCGTACAAAGAGGAGTTTTCATTGGTTATATCAACCGAATATTTCACTTCAGTCGTTACGTCAGCGCCGCAATTGTCACATTTGCCGTCATTGTTTGCATCTACGTGGTTCGTACAAGTCTTATTGTTGCATCCGACGAATACGCCAAGACATAACGCAAGAATTAACACGACAACAACTAATGTTTTCTTCATAATTTTGCTCTCCTTTTTTTATTTATCCAGATTCGATTCGAATCTCAGGTTCGTAATTTGACCGGAAGCGTATTCTCCGCCTATCCACAACACGTATGCGCCCGTATATTTGGTCGTCAGAGAATCCCATTGCGTCGACTTGAAATCAAAGGTTATCTCGACGTCGTCGACCCACATCCTGAAAGTGGCCTTGTTGTTTTCAATCGTGCGCGTAACTTTAACGTGATGCGTTCCCGGTGCGTCGTCTGCAACTTTTTCGGAACTCTCCATCCAATAATACCAACCGGAACTGTCCTCGAAAGATTTCAGATAAGACCAGTTATAGAATCCTGCCGTCAAACCGTTTAACGAGGGTTGATTTGCGGATTTACCCAAAATGAACGTATCCACTGTATCTGCGCTCTCATAACGTGAGAGGTTGAGAGATATACCCGTTATTGCGTTCGTTTGAGCCTTGTTGTAACCGATATCCGTAACGTCGAATTCAACGGAGAAATTGCCAACGAGTTTTGCAGAGTCGCCTATACTCTTCACTTTGTTGTCTTTTGACATTACGGTGTTACTGCGGAAAGTGAACAGGTCGTTGCTCTCGTAATCTACGATATTCGCATTGGACGCATAGAAAGATTGTTTGAAATTGTCTTGTGCGAGAATTCCGTCTATTTCCGTATTGTCGGTCACGATTTTATAATCGGAAACGTCCACACAAACGTCTACGGCAACCATAATTGGTATAGTGGGCACATCGTCGTAAACGGCTGCATCGTCAACGTACATCAACTTGTCGTTGATGAGATAATAGTATTTGTTGTTATCCCTAAGCAAAGCAACCTTGACGGCATCGTTTGCCCAGTCTATATCGTTGAGCCCGTTTTCGCCCCACGTTTGAGAACGAGTGGTAATCGGTCCCCACGTTTCATTGGGCAAATCTTTTACGATAAACTTGTTGAACGTATTGCCTTGTCCGTCCACTCTCGGGCTGAAAATGAAATATCTAGTGGACGTTTCGTTCAGTCCGCTGCCGAAGCCTACGCCTTGCCAAGGCCACGCGGAAATCTGTTTCGTGATACGGAAACTTCCCTCGACGTAATAACGCGTTGCGCTCACGTTTGCAGCGTATAAAGAATGATAGCCTGCTTGATCATCCGAAAGCGTCAAGCTCACGTGCGGATTCTCGTCGTCGCATTGATTGGCGATATCCCAATAAGGCGAGCCCAGGTCGCTACGGAAAACGCCTTTCTTGACGGTGAACGCCACGCTCGCCGAAACGCTTGCGTCCTCTTTTGAGGATGCCTTAATCGCAACGTTACCCGTTGAAACGAAAGATACGAGACCGCTTGCTGAAACCGTTGCTACGTTCGTATCCGACGACGTCCAATCGACAAGCGCAGACGCATCGGAGGGAGAAACCTCTATACTGAGTTGCAACGTCTCTTCCACCCATTGAATTTGCTCGCCGGCGCCCTCTATGCGAATTTCCGTAGGCACAACCGCTTGTTCGACCGTAACGGTGATGCTCTTCTTGCAACGTTCGTCTTCGACTAGTTTGCAAACTATAGTCGCCGTGCCTGCTTTAAGTCCCGTTACAAGTCCTTTTTCGTTGACCGTAGCAATCGTTTCGTCGCTTGAAGAGAACACGACGTCCTTTTTCTCCGTACCCGTAACCGATGCCCTTATTTGTACGGTTTTGCCTGACTTAATCGTCGTAGGGCCTATTGCAGTCAAACGAATTACAGCCGTTCCGTCGTACGTATCTTGAGGGGTTTGCGGATCTGACGGCGAATCGTTGCACGCCACGAGCGCAAGACATAAGCAAACTATCAATAAAAGTGCAATAAATACTCTTTTGTTTGATGTCATAGGTTTTCCTCCTTGAATTACTTTATAACCAAACCGCTTTTAACGTCGAAAACGTGAATCTTACTCGTGTCGAACACGAGGTTAAATTCCATTTCCGGCATAACTTCGATTTGGGACGTTTTAACTTGAAAATCCGTGCCGAATAAATCGAAATGCAAGATATTCTCGCTTCCCAGCAATTCGGCAAACGTCGATTTTGCGTTGATTTCCGAAGATTTTTCACATCCGTTGAACATATTCGCCACGTATACGTGCTCGGGGCGAATACCCACTTTGACTCTACCTCCGTCAATTGCGCTTTCGTACCAGGAGAGCATATCGCTCAACTCCGCAAGCAATTCGCTCCTTCTGTTTTTCGCACGTTCTTCGGACAACTTTTTCTCTTTTATCCAAGCAAAAATGCCTTTTTTATTTGTATTTAGCGTCGTTTTCTTCTCGTCCTTTCTATAAATCTGAGCGGCGTTCATTCTTGCTATCGTTTCATCCGTCAAACTGTCGAAATCGTTGATTTGTCCGCTTATTTCACTGATTTTTGATTTTACGAACGCCTTGTATTTCTCATCGAAACCTATTGGCAAATCTATAACGAAACCGTTGTCGAACACAAGTTTTCCGTCGTGATATTCTGCCTCTATAACGTTCATTGCGGGGCTTCCGATAAACGTTGCGACGAAGAGATTGTTGGGTGAATTGTATACGTCTATCGCCTTGCCAGTTTGTTGAATAAAGCCTTTATTCATGACCACGATGGTGTTTGCCATAGTCATCGCTTCCGTTTGGTCGTGCGTAACGTAAATCGTGGTTGCGCCCACTTCTTTATGGATGCGGATAATCTCCGAACGCATTTGCACGCGCAACTTTGCGTCCAAATTGGAAAGCGGTTCATCCATCAGAAACAAATCCGCTTGTCTTACGATTGCTCTGCCGAGAGCGACTCTTTGCATTTGACCGCCCGATAATTCTTTGGGTTTTCTGTCAAGATAGTCTCCCAAATCCAGTATTTCGGCAGCTTTGAAAACTCTCTCCTCTATCTCTTTCTTTGGCAATTTGCGTATCTTCAAACCAAACGCTATGTTATCGTATACGGACATTTGAGGATAAAGCGCGTAGCTCTGAAAAACCATCGCTATATTGCGGTCTTTGCTTTGCAAATAATTGCTGTACGCCTTATCGATATACAATGCGCCCGAAGTGATTTCTTCAAGTCCGGCTATCATTCTCAGTGTCGTGCTTTTCCCGCAGCCGGAAGGTCCGACCAACGCTACGAACTCGTTTTTGCCGACTTCGAGATTGAAATCGTACACGGCTTGCACGCCGTTCGGGTATATTTTGTTTACGTTTTGCAAGGAAACGAACGACGTAAGCGTTTCGTCAATCAGTTTGTTTTTGTTTTGTTTAAGCAATTCCTTTGCCTGTTTTTTGGTAACGAAAGTATCCATTTTTTCACCTTTAACGCTTTATACCGGTGCTGGCAACACCCTCGATAATCTTATTCTGTGCGATTAGATACACGATAAATATAGGCACCATGGCAATCACCGCACTCGCCAAAGACAACGTTATCGACTCGTAGGCTTCGCATTGGTCGGATATGACTTTAAGCCCGTAAGCCAAAGTCCATGTATCGCGAGGAGCGTTGCCGATTATCAATTGTGCCCATTGTACGTCATTCCACGCCCCCATAAAGCCGAACAGTCCTTGCACGAACAACGCGGACTTGCCGAGAGGCAAAACGACCTTTAGGAAAATCGTGAAGTTGCTTGCTCCGTCCATTCTTGCGTTTTCCACCAAATCCTTGGGAATATTCAAGAAAAACTGCCTTATCAAAAATACGCCGTAAACTCCACTGAAAGTCGGCAATATCAATCCCATAAGCGACTTGTAGGCTCCGAGGAGATTCATATTTATCAACTGCGGCGTGGTAGACACTATCCCCGGAATCGTCATCGTGCATACTAAGAAGTAAAATATCTTGTTAGAATACTTAAAATCAAGGAATACGAACGCATAAGCGGCAAGCGACGCTATCAGCAGATAGACCAGCGTTCCGCCCACTGCGACGATCAAAGAATTGAGCAACCAGTTCCAAATCGGGTACCACTCGTTCGCTCTGCTCGGGTTATATTCCGTCTTTGAAAACAGTTCTTTGTATCCGTTCAACGTAAACGCGTCCCAGTTGGACGGGAAAAACTTTTCGGGATGAGAAAATACGTCGCCGCTTTCACGGAAAGAACCCGCTATGCCCCACACCAACGGCAAGATCATAAATACCGCCACGATCGCAAGCAACACGAAGGAAACGGTTTTATTTATTTTCTTTCCACTGTCTAAACCTTTCAACACGTTTGTGGCCTCCTTTGTGATTTCTGTCGATCGTGAGCTGGACGACGGATATGGCGATGATAATAATACCAAGGCATATGCCCATTGCCGCCGCATAGCCGAACGCTCTCGAATTGGAACCTGCAAGCAAGTCCTGAATGCGGTATACCGCCGATTTCATTTCGTTCAAATCGGGATTGTTGCTTCCTAAAATATAAATCTGTCCGTAGACGTTCATATACCCTATCAACGTCGTAAACAAGGTCAAGAACAACTGCGGTCTGATACCCGGCAAAGTAACGTGCCAAAACTTTTTCCAAGCGGAACATCCGTCGACGTTTGCCGCCTCGTATAACGTTTTGTCCACGTTTTCCAACCCTGCGCAGAATATTATAAAGTTTCCGCCGATGCCGCACCATATACAAAGCAAGCCAATCATAAACCAACATGCGTTCACTTCGCCGAACCAGTCCGTCGTCAAATTGAAAACGGAGTTTATCCAACCGTAATGTGCGTCAAAAAGGCGCATTAGTATCAAACCCGTCGCCGTCAACGGGAAAATACTCGGAACGTATATAGCGGCTCTGAATATCTTGTATCCCGGAGGTTTTTGATTTATCAACAGCGCCAATGCCAAAGGAATAATTATCGATAAAGGCACTATGCATGCACAAAACTTAACGGTTGTCCAAACGGACGACCAAAAATCTTTGGCTATCGCAGTATCTCCAAACAAAACTTTGAAATTGTCTAACGTGCCAAATTCTTCTGGCAGAAAGGACTTTGAAGAAAACTTTGAAAACGACATCACGATGCCGAAAACCAACGGAAAAACGAAAAACATCAAAAAACTTACCGTATACGGTCCTAAAAACGAACCGACGGATAACGTCTTTCTGGCTATGCTTATAGAATGCTCCCGTTTTTGGGCGTATTCTTTTACGTTTACCAACTTTGTTCTCATTATTTTCTCCGACTTATCATTTCTCGGCGTCAGCCAACCGTCTTTGATGGATAATTGACCGACGCCTACTTATACTTCGATTGCGCTTGCCGTCAAAAACGGCAATGCGACTTTATTTGTACAAATTAATATAATCGACGCAATCCTTATACTCTTTATCCAACAGAGCCTTTATGCTCGTGTCCTTATGGGAGGACGAAATGGATTTTTGAGCGGCTTGCTTGAAATACGTATCGACGTACGAATAATAGTTGGTAGGAGGCACGACGACGTAGTCGGTAGCCGTTCCCCAGTATTTCACGTACGCTTCATACGCAGGATCGGAGGTGTATTCCGACGCATTTGCAACAGACTTAACCGCAGGCAAGTGTCCTCTCTTTGCCCACTCAATACCGCCGTTGTTTGCCATATATTCCATAAACAAAGTCGCTGCACACGCTTTGGTGAAACTCTTCGTCGTTTTGAGCAACGTTATTGCGTGTCCTTCGCCTTTTATACTGTTTGCATATTCCTTGGAGGAGTCTTTTGCAAACATTCCGGAAAGAGAGCGGGTGATAATATTGGAAGAGCCCCCGTCTTTTGCAAACAATGCGTCGAACGTTGACAATTCTTTTTGCCACGCCCACGGACCTTGCAATTTGAAGATGCACGTGCCTTTTTTGAAAGGAGTATCGCCAACGTCGTAAGAAGAGCCGTAATTCTTGCTCATCGCGTACTTGTTGGTTGAAGTTGCGGACGGGAAAATCCAATCTCTCAACACTTGCAATCCGTTTGCCGTTTCTTGCGTGTTCCAGCCGGGCATTCCATTTGAATCGACGATTTTTCCGCCGTTTTGCACTGCTGCGGTATAATCGACGAATTCGTGCACCCACATATCGCCGAAAGATATCGGGAATGCTGTATACGCCTCTGCAGTGGACGCTTTGCGCCATTCCGTCGAGCCGTAGTTCTCGGAGTTTTCGCCTCTAATCCACAAATTATTCTCCGCTGCAAGTTTTGCAGCCCTGTCGCACACGTCTACGAGTTCCGTATAATTGGTGGGAATAGGCAGATTATTCTTGTCGAGAATATCCTTGCGCATGCAAAGAATCGCCGAGTGACAATCGATTGGTACACCGTAGGCGGTATTGCCAACGGTTACGGATTCAAGCAAAGAATCGACGAAATCGCTCTTGTCAAACACTGCTCCGCTCTTTTCAAAGAAGAAATCCACTTGTTGGAGCCAGTTGTTGTCGACGTATTCCGCCGTGCGCGAGCCGTGATTGAACAACATATCGGGAGCGTTCTCTTTGTCAAATTGCATCGTATTGCTGAGCAACGTTTCGAGGTCGTAACGAGTAATATGTCGCACTTCAACGTTTATCATACCTTTGTACATATCGTTAAAGCGCGCGATTATGTCGTCTTGCGTATTTGCGTCGTCGCCCGTCGTAACGCTCCACATAGACAATTTGACGTTGTTGTAAATGATGTTGCCGTCTGCGTCTCTTTGGATGTCGCCGTCGCCTTCCAAGATAATATCGTCGTCATCGTGATTGCATCCCGTCAAAACGAACGTCGAAAGGGATATCACTAAAAGCAACGCGACGATCAATGCTATCGCTTTTTTCATATATTTTTCTCCTAATTATGTTTCACTACGGTAGGACCGAGTATATCTTTTCCGATTGACGCCTTGCGTCCCTCCACGTACGGCATATCGTTTTCATCCCAAAGCAATTTATCCATAAAAGCAATTCTCTCTCCAGGATTTTCGCCGTCCAAATAGAAACCGTGATAGAACAACCAATAATCGCCCGCAAAGTCTTGAACGACCGTATTGTGTCCCACTCCCACGACTTTATCGCTCGGAGAAATGACCTCTTCTCCGTACGGCTCTTTATCAAGGGTGATTCCGTCGTGCGTCGCAAACTTTTCAAGGAAATTATCGCAAACGCCGACTCTAACTCTATATGTCGAATCTTTTCCGCTAAGGCACGTTCCTTGCGAGCCGAAATAATACAGTTTGCCGTTGCGCTTTATTATATAACTGCCCTCGTAATTTATATTGACGTTCATTTTTCCATCGGTGTTGTCGTCAATTAAATAAGTGATATGATCTTTTACGCTGTCGCCGTAAAACAGCTCAGTGCCGTCGTCGGTCAACAACGTTGCGGCGATCCCGTAGAAACTTCCCCATACGATATATAGGTCGTCGCCGTCGTAAAAGGGTTGAGGATCTATGCCGTTACGCACGCCCGTCATTTCCTGATCGAGCAATTTGCCGTAATGCGTCCACGGTCCGTAAGGAGTCGGACTCGTAGCAACACCGATACCGGGGTTGCTATCGCCCCAAAGCGAAAGCGAATAATAATAGTTGTAGCGGTCTCCCACTTTTATGACGGAAGGAGCCCATACGCCTGCGTTTTTGTCGTGCCAATTCAACGCGTCGTGGTGTCCGTCGAACACGCTTCCAACCCACGTCCAATCCACAAGGTTTTCGCTTCTGAAAATAGGTCCTCTGTCGTACAATATCCCTTTGTCGCCCATTTCGCATTGAGTGTTGGTGCAGTACATATAAAAGTAACCGCTCTCGTCGTCGCGCAAAATGTCGGGGTCTGCGACGGTTACGAAATACTCCGAACCGTCCTGTTTATAGAACTTCAAGGGATTGGCGTAATGCGCATTGGTATACGTCCAATCATCATTATCGGTTTTATCGGTGGTATCGGTGGTATCATTCGCGTTGCCGTTATTTCCGGGTGAAGAAGGATTGCATCCAAACAAACATAACAACGCAAATAAGGTTATAAATAAGATTGCCGAAAGTTTTCTCATATTATTCCTGCTCCTCCAAAAGCGAAATATACGGACCCGGGCGCGTTTGATGATTTGACGCCTTGTTGTTTTCGACGCGAGGCATTCCCGTGGTATCGTCCCAAATAAGTTTGTCCAAATACAATACGCGGTATCCGGAATTGTTGGTTGTATCGTAACCGTGATAGAGCAACCAATACTCTCCGGCGTCGTCGGTTGCCACGGCGCAGTGTCCCACGCCCATTGCACCCGAAGTGGACGGCGCAACTACCGTATCGCCCCTGTTCGGTCCGAACATATTTCTTCCCTTGGAATCGAGATACGGTCCTTTTAAATCCTTAGAACGCGCGCACACGACGCGATACGTGGAATTATTTCCGCTAAGGCACGTACCCGTGGATAGCAACAAATAGTACCAACCGTCTTTTTTGATTATCAAACTCGCCTCGTAATTGTTCATATCATAGACTTCGTATCCGCCAAGCGCAACCTTGTTTTGCTTTTGATAATCAAGACCGCCCTCGAGAGCAAGACCGTCGGAGGTGAGTTGAATAAGCGTGATAAGTCCGCCGTACGAACCGAAAACCATATACAGATTTTCGCCGTCAACGAATACGTGAGGATCTATGGAGTTCGTAACGCCTATTTCGTTACTGTTGAAGAGTTTGCCGTAATGCGTCCACGGTCCGTAAGGAGTCGGGCTTGTGGCAACGCCGATACCGGGATTGGTGTCGCTGCCGACGGATAAAGAATAGTAATAATTCCACCTGTCGTTGACTTTTACCACGGTGGGAGCCCAAACCCCTGCACCGCTCGTGCCCCAATCGGGAACATAATTTGCAAAAACGTCGGAAACGTATTCCCAAGATTGCATATCCACCGATTTCCAAACGGGACCGCGCTTAAAAGCAATCGTCGGGGAATAGACTTCCGTTTGCGTACAATACATATAATACGTGCCGTCGTCATCGCGCACGATATACGGGTCCGCCTGATAAGTCCTTTTCCTTTCACCGTTGACGAGAGGATAAATCGGATTGCTGTAATCGTTGTTTTTCGCAATCGGTTTTTCTACCCGATTATCGGACGGTGAACTTGGATTGCTCGGATTATCGCCTTTATCGCAGGCGACAAAAGCCAATAAACAAAACGCCAAAATCATTACGAACAGAAGCATTAAGTGTTTTTTCACGATAAACCTTCCTTCCGACAACCGCCAAAGAAACGGGAATCGTTTTTCAATCATATTTTAATGGGGTTGAATGCACAATTTCAATACCGATATTCGAAAAATGTTTTGTATTTTTATGTTTTTGATAAATATACGAAACAAAAATCGCTTTTAATTGACGAAATGCACGTTTGCTGATAAAATGAATTTACCATGATGACGACGACAGATTGTAATTCAAACAACAAATTTAAACGACTTTCGGAAGCGGTGGCACAACCTCTCGCTTTGGAAAACTGGTATTCGGAGACTTTCTTCTCCGATTTCGTTATGGACTACCACACCCATCCGCAAATAGAAATTATGTATTGCGTGCGAGGTCAATTCGACTTCGTATATAAGTTGAGCGAAACGGACACCGAATCGTATATAGAAACCGTAAATCAAAACTGTTTTATTATCGTCAACACGGGGTATTATCATAAAATCGCCAATCTATCGCAAGCAACAAAAATAATCAACCTGGAATTTTTGCCCTGTGACGCATCATTGCTCGGTGATACGACTCTCACCGAAACCACGTTCCAACTACCGCTGCAAAAACTGTTTTCGTTTTGCGAAGATTTGAAAAAAATAATCGATAAGGACAAAAACTACTACATCTTCATTGACAATAACAACGTTTTGAGCACCATGAAAGAGCTCGTCCACAAAATGGCGACCCCCTGCCCCGTAGGCGAATGCAACCTTCAAGTATCTTTGTTAACCACCAATTTGTTTATAGACATATCTCACTGTATTTCTCCCGAGAGCCACAAAAAAACGGGCATAGTATACGTCGACTCGGCAATGGTCTATATCAACAAACACTTTTTGTCCAAAATATCCGTGCAAGAGATAGCGTCGTCCGTGGGAATATCCAGCGTTTACCTTCAAAAGCTGTTCAAAATGCAATACGGCAAAACGATACACGCCGTGATAACCGAAAAACGCATCATTCAAGCAAAGCATTTGTTGGAGCAAAGTAATCTCGGCATAGAGGAAATCGCAAAACAATGCGGTTTTGGTAGCCGAGAACAGTTTTCCTACGATTTCTGCAAACTGGAAGGGTGTTCTCCCTCAAAGCACCGCAAAAAAACAAGTGTGCAAAAAATACGTTCCTTTTCACACTACGGAGAAACCAAAATCACTCAAAACGAGTAATCTACGTCTCTGCTACGCAAATTGCGTCCCTGCCACCCGTGAAACGGGATTCGTAGCGAGCAAGGCAAGCGTAATAGCGGAGAGTACACCAAGACGACAATTGAGCGGAACTATGATTTGAGTGTAGATTCTGCTTGATTTGATAGCGGTAATTGGCGTCGCGGTTAGTGATTGCGAAAACAAATGCGGTTTATGGCAATAAGCCGTGCTTGTTGTCATCACCGCGATGCCGTTTGAGCAATCTCGTCAGCCACGAGAAGTGGGTTCTCCCACCGCTATCCGCACGCGGTGGCATAAGTCTTTGCAAAGCAAAGAACATCTAAATATGTACAGTCTATAAATTTAGTGTTTGAAACCTATCCGCCTCGCGATTTTTAAAAATCTCACCTTACATGCCCATAATCGTAAAATGGCCGTACGTTTGAAGGCAATTTTCCGCCCACTCCGCAACGTCGTCGATAAATCTATGTATTCATTAATTGTGTAGACTTAAAATGTTTTTAGGCACTTTTCTCTCATAAATGATTTTATAGCTTCTTCATCTCTTCCTTCGTAATACTTAACAAGCATTTTTTTGTATTCTGGAACAAGATTTTGAGGAACGACCATTAAACCACCTGCGTGCGAAATCAGGTAATGGTTTGCAAATATTATTGCCGTACGTTTGTTGCCGTCATTAAAAATCTGCGTTTTCATAACATATAGGGCCAATTCGATTGCAACTTGGACGACATCGTCACTACTCTTTATGATATTATCAATATCTTCTTTTACTTGATGCTCAATCGGAATAGGCGGAATATAAGATGTGCCACCTATTGTAACCGGTACTGCTCTGATTCGACCGCCTTGCTGATAAAAGCCTTCATTTACCAATCTTGCGATATATTGACAAACGTAATAATTTGTTTCTGATAGAATTACGTCTTTATCTAGCACAAATTCCCATGCGTGTTTCAAATTCAAAATCTTCTGCACATCTTCTGCGCTTACGTTATTAACTTTTCCGTTGTCAATTATGAGTTCGGTATCAGGGAACGTTGTGGCAACCCCCTCCAACACGGCTTGGTCATAAATAATAGATTTCATATTCGAGCGCGCGAAATCAATATTCAAAACAACATTTGCCGATAGTTCATCATGACTATAGCCATAAGATGCAAGTTGCTTTTCAATATCACGAATCGCTTTTTTAATTTCCCTTGCATCCTTTATGCTTTTTAGCAGCACTTGATGAAGTTCTTCGGAATATGGGCCGACGTATGTTGACGTCTTTCTACCCGCTTCCCTTTTCCTAATATAAAGATATTTTTTATCTGATACTTCTTTTATTTCAACAACTCCATCATAAGGGATAAGGTTAAGTCTTGCCTGATATTCAGCTTTAGTCCTTAACAACTCTTGAATCATTTCGAAATTGTTTTCCATGATATTTTACTCCTTTAATTATTTAGGGGACAATTTATAACTGAATTGTATCATTTTGCCCCCTAAATTACAAGTAATTATGTCAATAATTTTTCGTTTCTATTCGTAAGATAAGAAACATGTGATTTTGTTACAAACATGTTTCATCTATCTTTCAATTAAATTTCAATGTGTCATTTTAGTACTTCACTACTGTTTAATTATCATTTGAAAGCAGTCCTTTTTGCTTACATTAGTGTTCTGGTTTTTGTGAAAAATAAGCCCTATACTGATGACGTAATCAAAAGCGAGGACAAGCGAACGACTGTTGATTGCGGACTGAATTCAGATAAAGGTGGCCACCTTCCGAAACAAGTCGCAAGAAACGGAATGTTTCACAATCAAGACTTTATGATTACAAAACTACAGCTTAATATACCAATTTCGCGCTTAGCTAACGGCAACACGGGCAAAGACAAATCACTATGCTGTACTATCGGCACAACGGGTAAAGGAGAATTTTTCAATGGCAAACAAATATGGCGAACGCAGATGGAGCGTGCCTTCCAAGAGAGCGAAGGACTACGCGTCGGAGCGTAAGAACAAGGTGCACGAACACGGTGCAAAAGAAGGCAAGCAACTCACGGATTACGAGGCAGGACTTCGCTCCGGATACTTGCAAGCACAATCGGATCACGCAGGTCTGTACAAGTACAAAAAGGCGCTCGGTGAAGGCAAATCCAAATCCGAGGCAAGAACAATCTCTCGTACTATCGGGAAGAAAAAATAAGGAGGATATAAGCAATGGATAAGAAAATCTTTGTTGAAAGAGAAACCTACGAGAAAAACGGCAAGCAGTATTTTACATACTTCATCAAAGGCGTTGTGCGCGGCATCGAAGCAAGAGTGCAACTTATGCCACCGGACTTCACGGGCTACACGGTTTTGGATATCGTTTTCGGCAATGAAAACAAAGCGGAACTCGTTGTAACGCCCTATGAAATCAAGGACGAAAAAACAGGCAAAGTCGTTTCGGGCAACACCTATGGCGTACGTTCTTTTGACGAAGACGGCGAAGTTTACGAATGCAAGATTCAGCCGTTCAAATCATCGGACAGAGCATTGCTCAATATGCTTATCAGATAAATAAGCGTCACGGAATACGGCTTGAAATACAGCCGTATTTCTTTCAAAAACTATGGAGGATTTATATGAATCAAGAAAAGAAAAACAGTATCAAATGGATTGCGACACTTATGGCAATCATAGTCCTTTTTGCAGGCGTCGGCGCAGCGCTGGGGCTTGTAATTCAGCAAATGAAACAAAACAACACAGACACGCCTATTGCATCGGGTGATGGCAAGGATATGTTTGAAGGTCAAATATATGAAATGCCCTCCGTACTTGCATTTTCGGCAGACGCAACGACTGCGGCAGACTCCGGTCATACGGCATCCGTAACCCTTACCGCAACCGTCCTTCCCGTCGAGGCAACAAACAAACTCGTGGATTGGAGCGTTGCATGGGGTGCTACAAAACAACACGGAAGTGAAAACGTCACAGACTACGTTACCGTAACTCCAAAAAGCGAGGGTAGCAATATCGCGACCGTAACTTGTAAGAAAGCATTCGGTGACGATGAAATCATTGTTACGGTTACGACGAGAGAAGGCGGATTTACCGCAAAATGTCAAGTGCTTTATGTCGGTGCTCCTACTTCTATCAAAGTTACGCCCACCGGAGCAAAAACTATTACGGATAGCAAATGGAACAACGTAACCATTGCCGAAATTGAAAGTTCAAAGACCTACAATTTCAATCTCTCGCTTGACAATGAGTTTGGCCTTGTAGGAAGTTCGTTCACTCCTGAATACAAAATCTCCGCTGTTGCTTATGGCACAATCAAGGTTAAGAAAGACCTTTACAAATCTGGCACCTTTCAAAGCACGGATTATGGCACGGTTGATTATGTGGTTCAAGACGTGTTTGAATCGGCAGGATACATTTGGACTTCGTTCCAAAAACCGGGTGGATATGTGAGCGTCAACAAGTTCTCAATCGAGAACGGCAAGTTGAAAGTTATCGGTGGCAGTATGCCTTCTTCCTACAGCGGCATTTCGGCAGATCCTTCTCGCAAGGTCGTTGAGTCTTTTGATAGTTATGTGGACGGCAAACTCCCCTATGTAACTATCACAGTCACCGAAGTGAAAACAGGTATTAGCACCAACATCAGCATTCGTACGGTATCCGGCGTGCAAAGCGTATCGCTTTCCAATTCAACGCTTTCGTTTTAATTAGAGGTGGAGCATGAAAAAGCAAATGAATGTTGGCAAGACGATTGCCGTAATTGTATGTGCATTGCTCTTGGTGCTTGCCGTCGGTTCTATTGCTTTCTTCACTAATGGTTTTACATCTGATTTCAAAACTTTTTATGTTGAAAGCGATGGAAAGCGGATGCTCTCGGACTATGACAACTACATAATGAAACAAGACGCGGAAAACAAATTCGCTGTCAAATACACTTTCGGAGCAGTCAATAAAGATATAAGCGGTTATACCTTAAAGATTGTTCCGAATGTGTTGCACGACAATGATTTTGACTTCACGGTGGACGGAGAAATATACAGTTTCGGCGCGGAGGAAGATCTCACAAAAGGCTTTGACATTACCCAAAACGAAAACGATTTCGTTGTGAGCGGTAACTATACAATGCAAAGCATTTTGCAAAGACTTTATCCCGACAAAGAAGTGTCTTTCAATTCGGGCGACGTGGACAATTCCGTAGATAATTTCACATTGCTTGTTTACTCGTACAACGGCGAAGCGGTGATTAAAATCAGTTTCCATAATTACGTTGCGGTGGAAGGTGTCACACTGCAAGAACAACTCGTATTCGAGGTACAGCCGGATGGCACAATCAAAGCAAAATAGCCGTTTGGTTATGGCAATACTTTTGGTCCTTTGCACCATCGTTTTGATGATGCAAGGGACACTTCAAATTGCGTATGCGTCAAGTGATAATTCGTTTGACACCACGAACGTTTTGGATGACCTTTTGTCGTCTACCATAGACGGAAAGCCTTTCGATTTGAAAGACTATCCATACAACGAAAACGGGACGCTTCGCATTGTGAGTTTTATAGAGTATTGCTACTCGTTCAAATCCAATATGCGAGCAAATTACGGACTTTATCTGCTGATTTATAACCCACAAGCCTTGAATTTGTCAACAAACAGTAAACAGAACAAAATCCAAATGGCTGTAAGTTACGACAAAAACGGCACGCCTACAAGGTATGAAAAGTTTGATTTGCAGTTCTGTAGCAAGTCATCAAACGACTATAAAAATCTGTTCTACAAATACAAAATCGTAGATAGAAAAATAGCGGATAAGACCTTTGCGGAACGTGTGAATACCAACGAGCGCAGATACGATATTTCGGGCATCGAACTCGTAACGTACGGAGATAAAAACGCTACCGAATACGGTGTTGGCGGAACGTACACTTTCACGGGATATTCGGAAGGATACGGCCCTGACGCCAATGCAAAATCTACTTTGAATTGTGTTGTGCAAGACCTTGAAACCTTAAAGCTCGAAGTGCATCACTCATCGTTCAGAACCAACGTTTCAAGCAAAGGCAAAGACCATTACAACGAAGTCAACTCGGTGTATTTCTCTATCCCCGAACGAATCTATCAAGAGTACGGAAAGTTGCAAAAGATACGCGCGGAATGGTGGGAGTATAAAACCAAACTTGCCGCCATCACTTCAAACGAAGCGTTCTATCAAAAGATGCTTGCAGGCTCAAAACTCAAAACCGAGAAAGATCAAAACAATCCGCAAATCCCGTATAGGCTCTTCACGGGTTATAAGGTTGAGCAAACATCAAATCAATTTCATGGATATACATCGATTGAATATGACTGGTGTTTCAACGAACGTACCAATTACGAAGAGACAACCGGAGGCGCAGTTTTCAATTCTACGAAAGTGATCAAGGCAAACAGTCAGTCGGATATGATGCCAATGGTTTTCTATTCACCATACGTCGGTTTGGATGAAGTCTTTGACTTTCTCTTTTCAAAACACGTTGCGGGCGACGTTGCAGCCAACAGAGTTGCCGAATATATCTATGGATATTCCAACGAACTAGGCAACGGATATATAGACTGCAACGGACGTGAGATAAGCACGGACTTGTTTGAATCTTTCGTTGACGAAGGACGCCAAATGGGACACAACGACAAAACCATTGACCTTGCCGACACGTTCAATCTTATGAGCTATGACTCCAACCACTCGTGGTGGGACAAACTCTGGGACTATGGTTTTTCGTGGCCTCAAACAAACGGTGACTATAAGGACATCTCGCCTATCTATGAAGTGAAAGCAGATGACTTGATTGCCGACGATAACGGCGTATCTCAAAAATTGCTTGTGAACAAGAATGATGTTGCAAGTTTGAGAGCGTACTATGCAAAAGAGATTGCGCTCAACAGACGAGTGGTATTATTCAGATTTGCAAACACGGACTATTTCTCTCAAGCGTGCGGACGAAGCGACAACGAAGGCAATTATGTTCCCGAGGACGAGGCAGACACTTATATTGCAAGCGAAACCATATTCCTTGACTTTGACATCATAGAACTGACATTCAACAAGGACGGCGTATATCACGTCATTCCCGTTGTATCCAGTCCTACCGACGTCATAAACGGATTTACGGCTCCTGCACAAAAGTTGGAATGGTGGAAGATAATCATTGCGGTTATCATTCTCATCATTTGTCTAATACTTCTTGCACCGATACTGCCGTATATCTTCAAAGGAATTTGGCTCGTTATTTGCGCTCCTTTCAAGGCGATAAAATCTGCCAAAGAAAAGCGTAAAGCAAAAGACAAATCATAAGTCGATAATAGTGACAAAACGCGCAAGGAGATACAATGAAAACAGTGAAAAGAATCATATGTATTCTGCTCATTATTTTGGTTGTATTTGCAGTCGGCTACTTGATATTTACAGGTAGCCGATTGCCTTCTATTACGACCGATAACGAGGCAAGAATACTCAATGTAGCAACCAATATAGGAGGCGGCTTATGAGCAAGAAAAACATAGCGTACATAGTGATAAGCGTGCTTATTACAATAGCGTTTATTTTACTCGCTGCGCTTGTGTTCAAAACGTCCTATATTCGCATATTCGAGAGTTTAACCGACTTAATACACTCGATAAAATATTATTTCTGCAAACTGTTCGGTATAGATGCAGAATTAAACCCGAGCATTCTCGACGGCGCAAACGCTATAAAATGGGAGTCTGTTCTTCCATCCGACTTTGGTGATTTCAAAGTCAAATTAGTTGAGTTTTGGAGATTTTTTGCGAACCTTGACAACTTCATATTATACGGTAAAACCGTGGGCGAAAAAGTGGGCGTCGCGGCACAAATTCTCGTGATAGTTTTGCCCTTTGTTTTTGTGCTGTTCATTGTTATAAAAAAGCTGTATTCAACCCCTAACACAAAGCATAACAAGGACTTAAAACCGCTACAAATTCACAAGACAATTTCACGGAAAATAACACGCCCGACAAGGCAATTTATCATAGGATATTTTGCCTTTTTAAGCTGTCAAAAATGGATACCGATTGTGTGGGAAATCATTTGGTTTTGTAGCTTGAATTTGACGAGTATCGTCATTTCATTCTTTGCATACTTTTTGTATTTCTCGGTGTCGTTTGACTTCGTTTCCATATACACGATTGCAAGGAAACTCATCATAGATTTGCAAGTCATTTTCAAGCACTTTCCGTGGTGGAGTTTACTGCCTGTTGTGTGGCTTATTTTTGAGTACATCAGACGCAAAATCGCAGTGGATATTTTACGTCATAAAGAGGCTCAAAATTGCGGTTTCATAAACGCCCTTCCGATAGTGTCTATGACTTGCGGAAGTATGGGCAAGCGCAAGACCACAATCATTACTGATATGGCACTTTCGCAAGACGTTATGTTTAGGCAAAAAGCTCTCGAACTCTTGCAGAAAAACGATATGCGTTTCCCTTCATTCCCGTGGATTGCGCTTGAAATGGAAGTGCGCAAATGTATGGAGCATCACGTCATCTATAATCTTGCGAGCATCGAGAAATGGATGAAGTTGAAACGAGAACGTTTTGAAAAACACCATAATGCAAAGTGGCAGTTGTACGGTTACGACTATGACCTATACGGACTTACATATAATGACGAACTCAAAACGTATTACCTTTTCGACGTGTTGACGAACTATGTAAAGTTGTACTTTATATACGTCATTGAATCCAGCCTTATCGTGTCCAACTATTCCGTGCGAGAGGACAGCGTGCTTATGGACGGTGGCAATTTCCCGATATGGAGTTCAGACTTCTTTATAAAGCGGGATAAGACGAACAGCCACAATGCGCACATTCTCGACTTCGATACTTTACGTCTTGGGCGAAAGGTCATTGCGGACAATATCAACAACGGCAGTTTCGAGTTTGGTGTTGTGCTTATAACCGAAGTTGGTAAAGAGCGCGGCAATAACCTTGAATTGAAAGAAGTCAAGAAAGGCACGTTTGAAACAAACCAAAAGAACGACCTTTTTAACAACTGGCTCAAAATGTGTAGGCACTCGGCGACCGTTGAGAACTTCCCGTTTATAAAAGTTTTCACCGATGAGCAACGCCCTGAAAGTTGGGGCGCAGACGCACGAGATCTTGCCGACATTGTGACGATTATCTCTACTGGAGAAACACACGTTGCTTTGCCGTTCTATACGCTTGAAGAAATGATAGCGGAAAAGGCGTTCAAGTGGTTTATAAAACTGTATTACGATTTCAGATATAAGCGTGGGGACAACACGCTGTTTATGCATACGCTCAAATGGCTTGTGAATTTGCTGTATCAGCGCAATTTGAAAATCTATAACAAGTATGGATATTCAACCGTGTTCGTGCAGACTGAGCAAGGCACTATGGACGGAAAGAAACATCGTGAGAGATACAACCTTATGAACTACAAGATTTATAAGGAGCGTTTTTCGACAGACTGTTTTTCGGATTATTTTAGTGACATGGCTATAAAGGCAAAGGTCGGCTTGAATGACTATATCACTTATGCAACCGAGAAAGCGAGCGTGGATGAACTCAAACAGCAGCATAGTTATTTCATAGATGCGCTCTATCGTGATAGGGGGTGATGTATATGTTTTATAAAGACGCAAAGGTTTATAACGATGGCAGCCACTACATTGCAATACCGCATACGAGCAATCCGTGCAAGCGCAAGCGTGTCATTGAAACTCCCGTCGAAGTGCCCGAAGAAGCGCAAACTATAAGCGTATCAGGCATGGAACCCGAAATGCAAGAAATTATGTCACGGGAAATTCAAGACGAGTGGGATTTTGCAGATATGACACCGGTTGAATCGGATGATATGCCGTTTGACGTTGAGCCACCAAAGCCAAAGAAAAAGTATATTAAACGGAGCGAAGTATTTGAAAAACTGTATGCCGAATCCGACGGTATGAGCAAGAACGCAAGGCATAAGTTTTTGTGCAAAGGTATGCGCCCGTATTTTACAAAAGAGCAAGATGCAGATGCTTATGTCGATTCAAAACTCGATGCAAAATTAAGAAATCTCATAGCGAGAAAAACACGTTTTATACGCAAAGCATACCTTAACGATTTTAACTATTTTGTGACGTTCACATACGATGATACCAAGCACGATGAGATGTCTTTTAGGAAGAAACTGATAAACATCCTAAGCTTGTTGCAATCTCGAAAAGGTTGGCGATATATGGGCGTGTGGGAGCGTGCGCCAAAGACGAAAAGATTGCACTTTCACGGGCTATTCTATATACCCGAAGGCACCATACCGGGCAATATGATTGAGAAGAAGGATTTTAATCTCAATACACACAAAATGCAGTTAACATTGCAAAGCGAATATTTTAACTCTCGTTTTGGGCGAAATGACTTTGAACGCATAGATGATAATCTTGTAAAAATGGGTAACGCAATGGCGTATATTTTGAAGTATATAGAAAAGACTCACGAGAAGATTGTTTACTCTCGGAAACTGCCTGTATATTTAATATCTGACATAGACGAAAATGATGTGTTGTGCGGTATAGGCATTGAAGAAAAGAAACTGTTGTTGCAAGACAAATTTATGTGCTACAACGAAGGCGAACAGGTTGGCGTAATAAGCCAAAAGACAAAAACGCGCCTACGAACTTCCAACTAAAAACCACCGAAGATACCGAGGCAAGACACCAGCAACGGCATGACGGATAAGCGAGGATTTCGCCAAGCGGGTTAGCGCGAAACCTCGCTCCGCTCCGTGCTGATCTGCCCGGATTCGTGTTAGTGTTTTAGAGAAGACGTGCCGTAGTCTTTGGCGACGCGCAGCGGCGCCACTTGTATCAAGACTACGGCACGTCTAATCGTCAAATTGGTTGTTTGAGAGAAAATTGTTATGATTAATTACTCCATTGTTTGAGCTTGCTTAGTGCCCTTCTGCTGATAAATTATTTGTGCTATTTTTGAAGAGCAATCCTCTTATAGCATAAAAATAGCCGAGCATATGCCCGGCTATTCTTGTGTTTAGGGAATATATACTTTGTCGTTTACTTGTATTGCATTGCGTTCTTCACTCCCTACCTTTTGGATAATTCTCGAGGGCTCTCCCATTGAGCAAGCTCTTAGAATTAACTTATCTTGTTTTGGTTCGGTCAATCGCTCTATGTTTCCGTCAAGGAATTGTGTATCGTCGGATACTTCGATTATGTCAAAGCCACGGCGGATAAGGTCGGCAGAAAACTGCCATTTCTTTTCAAAGAGCCCGTAGGAATCCATAATGATGGAGATGTCTTTTTCTTTGTGGTATGCGGTGATTCTATAATAATTTGCCATAGTGTTTTCTCCTTTATGCAGCAAGTTTTTTGATTTGTCTGTTTGCAAACGGCAACCATTTCTTATTCACAAAATTTAGGATGCTGTCATTTGGTTTATTATCTTTCTTTCCATAACATTGAAGGATGCTCTTTTGAGATGGTGAGTATTCAAGCGTCACAAGCGGAATGTCAGGATGCTCTTTTGCTCGGATAAAGAAAATAAGGGATTCTTCTCTTGCAAACTTTTGGTCGTAATTCATTCGTCCCACACAATGTTCAAGAGCTCGTCCTTCCGTTACAAGGTCATTTGGGTTATGAGCAATAATAACGACGTAATCCGCCCTCTTTTCGTATTGAAGTGCTACGTACTTTTCGGCAACCTTTGCGAATTTTTCATAGAGGTCTTTACGCTTCTGCTCATCTTCTTTTGCCTGCAAGGTATGATATTCGTCAATTCTTATATCGTGCCAGCGTTTGAAATCGTGAGGATAACGATTCTTTTCATCGGTCATATTCAAGCCGAGATGCGTGCAAGCAGTCCAATAATCCCAATATGTGTAGGCGTTTGTTTCCTTATTTATGAGATACCGAATAAGCGTTTCAACGTCGTTTTTAAACGCAATACGTAAAGGTTCAAGCAACCAGTCCTTGCTTAATTTGAGTTTTGCGGAATAATACGTTTGCAATTCCAACACATTTTGATTCTTTTTATATGCCTGCAAAACAACGGGAATATACAGAAAAGACTTGTTTAACGTGTTTCTGTTTTGAGCGAGCCATTTGCAAAATCGCTTATCTTGTCCACACAACTTTAATATTTGTTTTGACATAGCGAGGTTATGTAGTCCGAGTTTTGTGAGATATTCGATTTGCGGATACTGTTCGTAAAGGCGTAAGTATTTGAAAACATCAATCCCCGTGTATCTGTCTATTGCGCTGAACTTGTATTCCGGGAAGTGTTCAAGGATATATTCGCGGTTTATTATCGGGGCATAGGGATCAAACAATTTGTCATCAGTCCATCCCCAATATCCGTCCTCGTACCAAGGTTTGTGTTTTCCAAAACCTTCTGCATACCAACCGACTATGTATCCGCCAACATATGTAAATTCCATATCTTTCACAAAGCATTTATCCGAGTGAACACCATGTACGGCAACTTGTTTGCAATACCACTTGTTCTTTTTCTCTTTCACGGCAACTGTGATCTTGACAAGTTCGCCGTCATTCTTTGTAAGGTAAGCGTAAAAACGAGTTCTACCACGAACGGGATATGTTGCGTCAATTGCTTTGATTTTCTTTTCTATGTATTTCGGTATAGGTTTTATCTTTTCAATCTTCATTTTATTGTACCTCCAATGTGTTTCCGAATATCTCAAATAGTTTTGAAATAATGGCGTTGTTTGGCTCTAAATCTTCGCCCAAAATCTCGCCTGTTTCATAGTCGATTTGAGATGTTTTTTCACTCCCTTTTTTTGATATAAATCTTGTATTATCGTCAGTTTCTACAACGAGTAAATCGTGTGTTTTTGCAATCTTTGAAAAGTAGATTTCCGCTGCATGATACGGGAATCCAATCATAGGCACACGCTCTTCCAATCCACAATCTCTGCTTGTCAAAGTAAGGTCTATTTCTCTTGCAATCTCAACCGCTTTTTCTCCCATAATTTCATAAAAATCGCCAAGCCTATATGCAACTGCGCTATTTGGATTTTGCTGTTGTAAAATATGATATTTATCGTAAAATGTGGCGTTTGGAGATTTGCTTTTAGAAGGTTTTTCAATTTGCATTTCGGATTTGCCTATATTGCTATCTTTTTCCGTAATAGCACTTAATTCTACTGTTTCATTATCTTTAACTTCTTGTTCTGTCAAATTGTCAAAAAATGAGAATTGAACGTTCTCTTGTTTTTTCGGCTCGGGTTTTGCTTTAACCGCGTTGGATTCGACACGTTTAACTATGGGTTTGTGTTCCGTTCCATCATCGTTATAAAGTGTTCCTACAATGCTGTCTTCTTCAAAGAAATGTATTGCCCAACCGTAAACGGTAGCGTCGTCAATGTAAGCAGAATTAGCACCTTTCTCGGCATGTTTTCGTGCCTCGTCGCAAGCAAATTTCATAAACCCTGCAAGCGTCTTCTTGTTGGTCAAAGAATGACCGTCTTTTTCAAACGGAGTGCCGTTGTTTATCTTGTCTGCAAGGGTTTCGCTCGCATTATCTCGAAGGTATTTCAAGACAAGTTCTTCTTGCTTATTTTGAGCAGTTAAATTGAGTTCCATATTGCCTCCTAAAACGGGAAATCTTCGAGAAGTTCCATTGCTTTCATCTCAAGTTCTTTGAGCGTTGTGCGGTGGTTGAATCCGCCGTAATAATCTTGCTCGTTCTTGGCTTTGCGTATCAAAATGTTGCTGTACCATTCGTTGGTGAAAAACCTAACGTCGCTTATGGAAACGTAAACGCATTTGTTTTCCGCACTCTTGATAAATGCCGAAAAACAGTAATGATTGCGTCCGACGTTCACGAGTTGCCAATGATTTTGCTTGCATATCGAGCGCAAGAAGTTGATGTATTTCGTTTGAAAACTTTTGTAGTCATCTCCCGTGTAGCAACCGGAAGAAAACTCATAGTCTATGTATTTTTCCAAGTCCTTAATCGTTGCCATTGTTGTTGTTCTCCTTGATATATTTTTTGTAGATGTCGTAGTTTTCGTTTCTCTCGTCCACGATTCCGTATTTGTCGTCAACGTAGTATTCTCCGACAAACCAGTTCATAATGCCCGTGCAAAGTTGGTCTCCAACCTTGAAAACGTAAGAGTTGGTTATAGGTCTTGCAAATAAATAATTAGGACCGAGCAATATTGCCCGGCCCGTCTTTCCGTCCATTGAGTTGAGATGTGCTTTTACTTCTATCGGTTTCATATTTTTCTCCTTTATGCAACGCGTTTAATTCCACCGGCGAAAGCGCGGATTCCAATCGTGCCGAATTCCGAATACCATTCACAGTCTTTGTTCCAAACGTAAGCGAGGGCAAGGTACATATTGCCGTGATTCTCGAGAACGAAATCCCAATCTTCTTTGTAATCGGGGATATAGAGAAAGTCATAACATTCGCCAAATTCCAAGTATTCGTGCGTAACGGCATATACAAGGCAGTTGTGGTCTTCTTCAAGTTCTTTGATTTTTTCCATAAGTTCAGGCTCTTGCCAAGCCCAAAATCCGCCAAAGCCTTCAAAAAAGCAAACCTCGTTGTCTTTTTCAAAGCCTTTGATATACGGCTTGTAGATGTCCAATTTCTTCATCAGTTCAAGTGCTTTTTGTTTTTTTTGTTCGATGGTTATGTTCATAAGTAATTCTCCTTTTAATAAATTTCAATTAAGCCGTTTTCGCATTCGTAAACGTTGTAATCGCCACAGTATCTGCCGTAGCGTTCAAGGTCAAAAAAGTCTAATAAATGTTCAGGGATGTTATATCCGCAACAGTCCAGCATTTCTTTTCCGTAATCTTCCCAAGAAAAGCCACTCCAAAAGTTGACGTTATCGTCCCAATTCTCGCCACGATTTTTTACAAGTTCTTCAAAATCGTCATAGTTTTTAACTTCAAGGAAAGCGCAAAGTTCTTTGTATTTGTAGTCGTTGGTAAGTACGCCAGATTCGTAAAGCGTGTTGAATAGGTTTTCGGGATTCATATAATCCCAGTTGACAGAACGGTCCGATATACCTTCAATGTCTTGTATAAATAATTCTTCGTCTATACTGTCCAGTTCAAAGCCTTCTCGTTTGAGTTCTTCAACGATTTCGTCCCAATCGTTGTAGTCCGATAAGTCAAGCCAATTAGAGCCTAACGCTCTTTCGTTGCATTCGTTGTACGAACCCCAAGATCCGATAACTATACTAATGTTTCCCATTGTCAGTCCTCCGAGATATAAATCTTGATAAGCGTGTTTCCGTATTCAATATAATGACCTTTGTCATCTTCAAACACGTCGTAAGTGATAACGGAAATCTTTCCGTTGTTGGTAATTGCATAAATGATTTCGTTTCTGTCTGGGAAATAAGCAACAGTATCAAATCTGATAAGGCTTTCACCGTCATTGAAATCGAAACCATCTTCATCAATGAATGCAATTTTGTTGAGTTCAATCATTTTTTTAACTCCTTTTTATTTGATATTGCCGTTCGGCAGTGGGCAAGGAGCATAAGTCGAAACGTTTCAAATGCGAATACTGTTGCAATGGAATATGTCAACGGCCAAATCCGTTTGAGCGAAAAATAGTGTAATTATAAAAAGAGCCAAACTGCTATGAGTCTAGCTCTATAAAATGGCTCTCGCAATATTCGCCACTATTTTTCCGTGCCGTTGATATATTTGCTGACTTATGCGACGATAACCACCACGAATGGCAAATAGAAACGAGAATATATTTATGATTCTGAAAGTTGCTTTGAGTTGTTAAAGTTAATGCAATGTAAAAAATATCCGAAAATTATACCTGTTTTTATACTTGTTTTTAATAAAAAATCAAAGACATACCATATGTTGTATTCTGAAAACATGCAAAAATCAAATTATAGTGTATAATGAAACTACAGTATATAATTATTAATTATATCTACTTCTTGCATATAGGTTAAAAAGTTGAATTTTACATCTCCCTTCTCGCCATTATTGCCATTTTGGTAAAAAAATGAAAACTTATGTTGATTTGGAACCGAAAGAATGGTATATTTGTTGTTAATGGATAAGTTGGCCGCTAAAATTAACAAACTAATTCTCCGCATTTCAAAAGGAGATGAGGATGCCCTTAACGAGTTATTCTTGCTTACTAGGCGCATCCTTTATTTCATGGCCCAAAAATACTTATATGATAAATCATATGCAGATGATTTGCTAAGCGAAACATACTATAAAATAGTAAGGTATTCGAGTTCTTTTGACAAGACAAAGAATGGCTTAAATTGGATATTTAAAATATTGCATAATGAAGCAATCAACATAAACAGAAAGAATGGGGCCTCTTTTGAATGCGAATTGGACGAAAACAAAAGTTATATTGGTTTTATAGACGACTTGCTTGACAAAATACTAGTACACGCTGCATTGGAAGAACTTTCCGACGAAGAAAAATACATAATTTATTTAAGATACTGGGAAGGCTTAGATTTTCAGTCCATATCAAATCGAATTAACAAGCCGTTAAGCACAACATTTGATAAAATAAAGAAAATCCATAAAAAGCTGCATAGTTCGTTAAAATAATTGTGCAACAGAATACAGGTGTTAGATTATGAATAAATATGAAAACGATATTTTGAATAACAAGAATTTAGATGCGCCGGATGAGAACGTACTCTCAAAGGCGAAATCTATTCTGCCCGATAAAAAGAAATATTATAAGCTAAACAAAAAGCAAATTTTTGCGATTGCCTCGGTATGCGCAGCTATATTAATCATTGTTATATGTATTCCCCTTATGATTCCTGCGCAGGACGATTTGGAATATGTAAAAAATGAAGATTTGCATGTAAACGAATTAGAATCTATTGATTCTTTTAACAAGGACACAGGAAAGAGTATATTGCATTTTGGTTCAAACACTTACACTCTTGAATATTCATATAAAAATAAAACTATGTTTATTGAGGAGTATTCTTCTGTAAACGACTCATCAATTGCGTTGCTTGTAGAAATAACAGGAAACACTGCTGGTTTTATATTTGAGAAACCTGATGAATATAGTAAGAAATTAATTGACACGAAGGAATATCGCATCGCCGAGAAAGTATTTTTTTGGACAGAATATGACGATGCAATATATCTAATGCTAAACTACGATGGAATTATCTACTATATAAAAATAGAAAATAATCTTGGTGATTGGAAAAACACATTAAACTTTTTTATAAATTAACCGAAAAAATCTAATAATCGTAGTGTAGTTTAAACAAAGACATTCATAGGAAGGTTTACAAATGTCAAAAACAAACAAAGCACTACAAATTAGCATTTCGATTTTATGCGCTCTTTTGCTTGTTGCATCATTTCTCGTTGTTTTATTGCCAACCGCAGGACACACTGTTGCACAAGCAGCGGATTTATCAACTAGACAAAGCCGCCTTTTATATTTCCTTGATCGAAATGTAAAGGGAATGAACTCGGAATACGACACGGAAGCCAGTATAAGCTCAACGAAGACTCTTTATGATTTTGCAGGCAATACTTATACGCTTGTGGAATGCGCACCTACTGGCTATATGATTATGTGTGACGATTCTGCAACGATGGTAGAATATTCCGGAACCAGCCCATCTCCTTATTTTGGATTGACTAACAATTTATATTACGGTGGGCCGTCTTATTTTTATGTCCTTGAAAACGGTACATATAGACACACTGTAACAGGCGAAATTTTTGATTATAGCCCGATTGTTAGTACATATTCAGATGATGACGATCAATCAGTTGATTACGTTGCAAACGCTTGTGATGAAATGCACAATGATTTAGTGGCAGATGCCAATGAATCCGCGCTTAACTTTATTGAAACCGGAATAATGCCTCGAAAAGAAATAATAGGTCTTTATGGAGAATCGTGGACATGTATTAATAATATGGCATTCTTTTCATCAAAGATCAACTCAACACAAATAGGTTACAAAAACGGCGGGTATTGTGGATATATTGCGGCAGCTATGCTTATCGGGTATTATGATACTTTTATAAGAGATTGTATGGATGATGGTTGGCTCTATATGTCAGGAACCGGTGTCAATAGACATTTTACGGGATATGGATTGGTTGATAGATTGTTTGGCTTTGGTAATGGTAAAACGAGCTCTACTTCTACAACAATCAGAGAAGTTATGAATGCTTACTTTAAGTATTATGGTTACAAATTGGGAAGTTATGATATGATCACACCATTCTTCTCCGGCACAACACTTAAAAACTTGATAGATAAGAATACCCCGAGCATTTTGTTTGGCGACCTTGGAAATGCAACACGTCCGAATGGTTCAAGTGCTGAAATCGGTCCGGAAGGGGGAAATCACGCGGTTGTTGTTTACGGATATAAAAAAGGTGGTACGGGTGGAGCATTGTATTCATTCCTTGCTCATTATGGTTGGTCCAACTATTCTATGTCAACGATTAATTATAAGAGCTATAGTGTATTCGGTTCAATGTACAGGATTTCTTTATAATGAAAAATAAAGCATTGATTTTTATTATAATACTTTTATTAAGCGTCTTGATCTTTTCACTAACCGGATGCGATAGTTCCAGTGGGAAAAACGACAAAGTATGCTTAATAAATTATCGTCATAACGGGCAGTTTACGCTGCCCGTTATGGTCGATAAAGCAGACACCGCACCCGATTCAATAAGGCACTTCAAAAGCAAAATGTCATTGGTCGATATTTATAATAGTATAAGTGAAGTAGATAACTTTCAAACTGTTTTGTATGACAATTTCATTGTGGCAAAAGACCTGTCCTATTCTGAGTTGGGATATTGTATTATTTATCCCAAACAAATCGACAAATTCAATTATATCGCTTGTAATATGGCTTGTCTATTCAAAGCCATAGACTCAGAAATGCTATTACTTGAAATACTGGTCCCTATGCATTTTGTTCCGTCTTTGATGGACGACTGCATATTGATTGAAGAAAAAGAGTATGTATTAACCGCCTCAACAGCCGAGGTAATTGAATTCTACAAAGAATATGGTTTTGAAATTGAAGAATTACAAGATCGTATAGTAATCAAAGACACAATCGGCAGATCTTTCGGTGACAATATATCTTTTGATGAAACAGTAAATGCTTTCGAGTTATCAATACACGACAACAAAATAACATTTAGGCAAATATAGGACTATTCTCATTATGAATTGCATCGAACTAAAAAACATTTCACTTTCGTATAGAAAAAGGCAGGTTCTATCGAATCTGAATTTATCTGTTCCAACAGGTACCGTATTTGCATTAATTGGTCCGAACGGAGCAGGCAAAACAAGTTTGCTAAGAATCGTTTCGGGTTTACTAAAACCTTCTTTGGGTGAAGCATTCCTTTTGGGAGATAAAGTAACCAAATCATATGGGAATAATAAAGCGGTTTTTATCGTCGAACCTTCGCAACTAGATAATACACTGACTGCATACCAAAATCTAAAAGTAAAATGCTGTATCTTGGGAATTCCCGATAGCAAAATATACGAATGCTTGGATTTGGTTGGTCTTAAAAAGGACAACTTGCTTGTTAGAAATTACTCTCTTGGGATGAAACAACGACTTGAGATCGCATTGGCTTTAATAGGAAATCCAGATTTGTTGGTGCTTGACGAAGGATTCAATGGATTGGATATCGATGGAATAGATATGGTTAAAAACATTATATTTGGGCTCAAAGGAATTGGCAAAACCGTTTTGGTTGCCGACCACAACTTTTCTCTCCTCGAGAAATTAGCAGACTTTTATGCTATTTTATATAATGGTCAGATTATTAATGTGGTTCCTTCATCCGAAATAGGCAGCCGTTTCGACAGCCTAGAGAGTGCGTATAAGGAGTGTGTAAAGGGTTATGAAGAGAATATTTAAGTACGAATATTACAAACTTTTCCACTCTTATTCTTGGGTGTATGCAATACTTATTTGTATTGTAGCGGCATGCATAACTAATTATGTGATAGCAGGGGCACCGCAATCATCTTATGTGTATGGTGTCGCTTTTGAATACTTCATTCCACAACTAATTTTGGCGGCAATTCCAATTTTTATAGCATCGGGCTTGCGTGGTGGAAAAATAAAAATAGAGTTACTAAGTGGCGAAAAAAGATACAAGTTGTTTATCGGCAAAACGCTAGTTTATTACTTTACACAGTTTATTGTTGTAAACATATATTTGCTCGTTTTAACTTTTTTGAACATTAAAGGTGTTGGGCAAGCTACAATAAACGGCGAGAATTCTTTCGTTTACTTTTTGCGTAGCGCATCTATCGGGATGACATACTGTTTTATGTTATCAACGGTTTTGCTTTTTGTATCAGTCTTATTTCGCAATCCAATTGTTACTATAATTGCAGACATAATATTGATAGTAATAGAATTCGTTTTAAAAAGCACTGTTGATTGGAGAGTGGCAGATAAAGTGGTTCCTAGTTTAATTATCGAGCAAATGATAAAAAAAACCAACGATAAATTAGTGATTCTAAGCTTCACTCTGATGATCGTTGTTATTTCAGTTTCATTTTACATATCTTCATTGCTTGCTTATTGTAAAAGGGACTATAAATAATGAATTATCAAGTTATTTTTTAGAAAAATTTACGTAGAATTTCAAAAAGGTTGAAAAAAGTGGTAAAATCAACGGCATAATGCCTATTCCGTCAATCGCGATTGACGGAATAGGCGGTATAACTTGCTTGTCAATCAAATTCCGAGAACGCAAAAATAGTCGTCTGTCGGACGACTTCATTTTTTTGAAAATACACTTTCAAAAATTAAAGTAATGCTAACTGTTCCGCAAACTTTTCTGCCGACGTGGCAAAGCCGAATATTTCACGCGGATATGTATTCACCCAATCTTCAACGAACTGTATCTGCTCGTCGCTATACTTCGTAAAGTCCGTTCCTTTGGGCAAATGCCGTCGAATTTCACGATTCAATCGTTCGTTTGTACCACGTTCACACGACGTATAAGGGTGACAGTAATACACGCTTGTACGCTTTCCGCGATATATCGACGTTTCCAAGCCTTTGAAATCCGAAAATTCAACGCCATTATCCACCGTGATACTCTTGAATATCTTGCGGAAATCGCGACCGAAACGACGTTCAAGTTTGTTGAGCGTTTTCACGACCGTGTCAGACTTGCGGTTTGGCATTTTCACGATGATTTCGTAGCGTGTCAATCGCTCCGAGAGAACCAAAAGAACGTCGCGTGAAAACTTTTTGCCGACAACGCAGTCCATTTCCCAATTTCCGAACGTGTTTCGATTGAGTATTTCGAGCGGACGTTTTTCAATGCTTGTACCACGTGGCGCACGCTTGATAACCGCCTTGCGATACTTCTTCTTCCGCTTATAGAGTGGCAAATCACTCATTTTCAAATGCAGGAACACGCCTTGTTCAATATATCGATACAACGTTGTCTTGCTTATGTTCGTTTTGAACATTTTGAAACGTTTAATTTCACCGAGAACGGCACACGGTGATAATTTATCTTTCAAAACACGCCTTTCGACGTATTCGACAAATTCATAATCATTGCCCAATTTTATAGGCGCGCCGTGAGCTGTTTGATTGAGCAGATACCTATCATGCGCAATATTTGCGCTGTAAGAATCGACGTACTTGTACGTTTTATCGCCAAACCAATTCCGATATTTAATCTTTTTGCGTTGATAATACCCACGCTTAATTTCGTTATAAACTGTTGCAAGGCATACACCGAGCCTTTCGGCAATGACCGTTTTGTGTACACCTTCATTCAAAAGCGTTTCCAACTGAATACGCTGTGTAAATGTTAAATTCTTTGTGCCTTTCTGTTTCATATAATCACCTTCCTTTGCCGTCCAAACCTTACTGTTGACTATACTTTTTGAATGTTGAGAGCAATACGCGACACCTTGCTATAATACGAGCCACGCGCGTTGCGCGTGGTAGCAAGGTGTCGCGTATTTTGACCGACCGACAGACTCGTTCGGGCGCAAACAAAAGGCGTTTCCGCGCTAAACCGCTTGCGGATCACGCCTTTTATTTGTTATGCGGAGTTTCCGAAACGATTTTCTATGATTTTTATGTCTGTCCGAGAACGCCAAAAACGCCGTATCTCAAAAAACACGGCGCAAAACCTTTGCTATATCCTTGCGTGCAGTTACGCTACCTTCGGCGGATTGCAGAAGATGTCAATGAACGTCATTTGCTTTGTCTTATATCGAGCAATGTCACGTTCGTATTTGATAACATCGTCAAAAAGTAAATATTTCGTTACGTAATCTTCCATAGACGTTGCAATATCCTTATCCTTGACCTTCATACAAATTGCCGTAGGTATTCCGCGACTGTACACAATTCTTTCGCCCGTTTTGCTTATGTATTTGAGCAAATAATTGATTGTTCCGCCGTGACGGAGTTCTTGTTCGTTGAGTTTTTCAAAATCGTTTCTTCCGAATGAATCGGCAAAAAACGTGTTAGAGTGCGTGATTTGCATTTGACCTTGTGCCGTTGAGTAATCTCGAAGTTCCGCAACGTTGCCTATCATTTCGCCGTCGGGAATATACATAAGTGCGTGAAAATGTAATCTGTGCGTTTCCGGAGCGTGTTCAAAAACGCCCATATACTTCCAACCGCGACGTGTATGCAAGTTGGATAAACAACGGCGTAACTTCTTCCGAAAACTTTCTTCATCGTGTTTTTTATCGTCGTAGGTGATTGTAACAAAATAATTCCATTTGTTCAAGTATGCCTTACGGCGAAAACGTTTCTTACGATTATACAAATTTTTGTATTTGCGGATAATCTTTTCCGCGACAAAATCGCTCATATCGGTTATTTCGGGAAACAACGTCGTCATTTCATCTTCCACATATTCCGCCAAAGCGCGCTTTTCAAGTCCGTTTTCGACAGCGTGAGAAAATAGGCTGTTAAAAGCAATATCAGTTGCCGTCAATTCTCGCGCGGTGGAAACGCCTTTCTTGCTACGCTTTAAGCGCGGAACGGCGATGTAATGACCGCCGTCGTTGTAGATCGAGTATACTCTTTCATCGTTTTTGTCGTCGAAAAAGGGAACGACAACTCCCGATGTAATGTCAATCATAATAGTTTCCTCCAAAAAAACATAGTGTGTCAGAATTAATACAAGGTTTAACACCTTGACTGTTTTGGGGTTTTCAACCCCAAACCCCGAATATTCGCCATATAGGCAGAGAGTGCAGAAAGTATTCTGCGCTCTTTGGAGCAATTTTATCGATGTTATCATCGGCAGTCAAGGCGCGTATTTATTTCCCGTAGGGCATAAAGCACGCGTGTTTCCTTGACAGCCTTTTCAGTCCTTAAAAATGCAAAGTCAGTTTTCTTGTATCGTAAAACCCGTCACAAGTTTTGCAATGAAATAACTGTTTTGTTCTGCGAGTTCTGCGAACGTCGCTTTTTCCGTTTCATATTCGTCCAAATCGTTTATGCCGATAGGAGAGCGCAACGCTTTTTTAACGAAAAAGTCGCTGAAACAGTCCGTCGAGAAACGCTTTGAGTATATCTTCTTCGTCGAAAGATAGTATTTGCAATTCTTCCGCTGTCCGTCCATAGTTCCGCTTTCGACTTGCACGGAAAGTTGACAATATCCAAACTGATTGTGAATACGCTTGTATCGAGTGTGAATTTTTGCCACAATGCCTTTTAGAATGTGCATTGTAAGCGTATTGTCACCCCGCTGATAGCGATAGTTTTCGTAAAGTCTTACGAATTTGCCGAAAACCCAATCGTAAAGCAATTCTTCGAGCGCGAAGAACGGCATTGTTAAGCGGTCATCGCTACTTTCTTGTATGTACACTATGTCGGTCAAATCGCGCGCATTTGCGCCCCAAGACGTCGGACGTTGCTCATCGGTTATCACGCGCACAAACGGGAAATTGTCCACAGTGGCGGAGTGGCGCACCATTTTGAGCCAATCGTCAAAATAGTCGTTCTTTTGGTTTGCGCCTTCGTCACTCTTTTTCTTCTCGATGTTTTCGAGATTGTTTCCGCGTTCCTTGCCGATTTCCGTCACAAGCACAACGCCAAACTCAAAGTTGTTAGAATTTGCGTTGTTTTCAACGACCTTACGCCCAAGTCGCAAACTGTCAAAGTCGAGAATGTGGGCGTGGCGAGAATAACTGTCTATAAGCCTGCTGTCCGTCTTGAAAAAGTCCGAGTTCCAAAGCGGAAAATTGCCTAAATCAGAAAGCACGTTATCCACACGCACGGAGTAGTTCGAGATAAGCAACGATGACTGCGTGACGTATATAAAATACAACTGAGCATACGTTTCGATAGTTTCCCAAATACTCGTAACTTTTAACTTGTCGTCATAATACAGTCCGTATCGCTCGAAGTCATACATAAAGATGTTACGGCGATGTGGTTTGCGTTCCCATTTTAGACGTTTGCTGATCGCAAATCGTTTGCACGTTGCGAGATTATACACCGTGTGATTATCCATTGCCTTTTTGAGCGCGTTTTCAAGGTTTATCCAAGGGAAATTCGGAAACTTTAAGTCGTTTTCGAGTATCTTCTCAAACGCTTTATCGCGGAACATAACTTCTTGCGACAATGCCACGTCCGTTATGAACGTCGTTTTCTTCTTGCCCATAGTTCCGCAACCCATAAAGACTATCGGGCGTTCGTTGATGAATCCGCGGTTTTTCATCTCATTGTGATTGAGAACGGCAAAGCCAATCTTCCTGCGGATATAATCGAACACGACAAGCGCAATCACGCACCATACATACCACGGTATAAAATTAAACGGTGTCCACAAGTCGATTGCGAGTTTATAGACCTGTCTATAAATATGCACCACGTCCCACGACACCGCGAAGTAGAAGTAAAACGCAAAGAATTCAACCACGATAGTGAATAGGTTGAAGTTATACGCCCATATCACCGCCCACAATATGTAATACGCCTTATTATCTTTTACAAACGCGATGAAATCGACAATCCAATCTTTCACGGGTTTGTACGTCTTATCAGATATACGCCGTGCGGTGATAAGTGGTTTTGAATCGATGTTGTAGTCGTTGTTTTCCTTGTCCAACACTTTTTTTATCGCCATATAGATAATGAACACAAACGGGATTATGTACAAAATCGCGTTGGCAACGACAAGCAACAGCCGTCCGAGAAAGTCCAAATATCCCACAATATTGCGCGACGTTACAGTAAGTTGCCAATATTCGTGCCATTTGACCTTGAATCCCTCAAACGTTTCAGGCAATGACGGAACGGGAGAAGAAGGCATATTCGGAACATCAAAGAACGGCATTTTCGGCAAATCGTTGACCGTCGCTGTCACGCTGTTCTCGATACCGAATATTTTACAGAAGTAAAACGCCACAGACAAACCGAAGTCCCGAACACTCTCAATAAGCCTACCGAGAGCGGACGGAAACACGAATATCGCCACCAACACAAAAGCCAACGTTATCGCAACGCAAATAAAGTGCCTATAATCAATCCTTTTCCCGACTTTTTTCATACCTTAAATCCCGTCCATACAAAATATCCGACGATGATTGCCACAACCACACCGAGCAACACAAAGCCCAATCTTTTTGCAGTCTTTTTCATATCAACTCCGTAAAGCCTTTTGCTTTCCACCACGAGAGATTGTCATCGTTTTCAACATATACGCCCGACACGTTCATAAAGCCATAAATCCCACAAGCCCTGCCGTAAACCTCGTCTTTGTCGTTTCCGACCATTCTTTTATACTTGTTTTGGTACTTTGTACCCCACTTGAACGTTACAATATATCTTCTATTTGCCATAATTCACCTTACTTTTATAAATTCGTTTGACTTTTCAAAATCGTTTTCATATAATAAATACAAGAAATGAGATACGCCAATTCTGTTGGCGACTTCGGTGGACTAACATCTTACGACGCTCATTTCTTTTTTTATTATCTTTTTTTCTTCTTTTTACTACTTCGATTTGTTTTCTTTTTATATCCCTTTGTTATATGTCGCACAATCGGCATATCCGCTTTATCAAATCTCCAACCATTCAAACGTTTGCCATAAAAGTCAACGCGTGCTGTTTGAACCCTATCTTGAACATACGCTGTACGTTTATCGTTTGGATTTGGATTCTTTGATAACTTATAAACAATATGACGACTATCGGGCGAATGTGTAATTCCGAAAGACTTATACTTTTTCCCGTCACGAGTTTTTCCAAACACATAATTTGGATGTCCTTTTGCCAACGGACTATTATTATATCGAAATTCACTCATCGGAATATACTTGCGTGATTGCTTATTCTTTCTTCTTGACATTTTTCACCGCCTTTTTTCTTTTGGATCTTGCCGTTGATTTTGCCTTTGCGGAACGAACGCATTTGGATTTATCACGCGGAACGGGAGTTTTTATCGCCTTGTAATCAACGGTATGATTGCTTTTGCGTTTAGAAACACACTTTACTATAAAAGCGATAATCTTGATTAAAATCAACGCAACGATAATACCGACGATTATCATTCCGATAATCTTCAACGCTTTCAAGAAGTCACTGTTTTTGAACCATTCCCAAAACTTTTGTATTGCAGTCAAAAAATTGTTGGCAAGATGTTCGCCCGGGGTAAGCTCAACGGGCGGTGGTTCAACGCCTGCAATGATATCAACGGGCGTGTGCATAACCGCAAGCGTGTAGTAATCTTCTTCGCCCTTAAATGTCATAGTTATGATATTAAAATCGAAGAATACCGTTTCTTGCGCGAGATATGTATCCGTATAAGAATTATCAGGATACAGCGCACCGCCGACATACCTTGTTACAGGACGTGAAAAGTAATCGGACACCGCAAATCTAAACAAATACGGCACTTCATTCTTGCCATAACTTGCATTGCAAAATGACTTAAAAGAATCAACGTCGTTTTCGTTTATGAGAAAATCTTTTGCAATATTCGAAGATGACAAACTTGCACTGGTGACTTCTTCAAAAGGTTTCACGTTTGGGTGAGATTCGTCCAACGCTTCGTTTTTGGGATAAGACCAACCGTATTGCGTAAGCTTGTCCCACCAAGAGCCGTATTCAGAATTCCAAGAATTCAAATCAAACGTATCGGAAAGATTTGTTCTAACCTTGTTCAGCCCGACTTTGATTCCTTTGTCAGAACGAGCGGAATCAACTTCGTTGACAAACAATTCGGACGGCAAATTCCTTGACGTATGCCACGGCACAAAGTTGACAGATTCATAATTTTGAATATAATCACGAATCTGCGACGATGTCACATCGCCTGCAACTGTTTGTTTGTTGATAACATTAAACGCGCCGTAATCCGTATAAGACGGCGAATAGAACGCATACGGGAGCAATGTCGAACTTGAATTGGCAAATCTTTTTACATACGTTCCCATTTTTGTGTAGGAGTATGAACGAAGATTATATGCCCAGTCCCAATATCGAACATCAGCGTTTCCCGTCCCTCTATCACTGTGAGAGCCATAAGCAAGATAATAATCAACGTTTGAATCGTAATACAAAAAATTGTCCTCATTGTATGAGTCATTCAAAGTATAATGATTCCTTGATAAAGCCGTGTTATAAAAATCTTGATTCGACGTCACCAATATCGGCGCGGTTTTGCACTCATACCATTGCGCATAAATTTCCCAAAGACTGCCGTACTTATCAAAAACACGTTGCGGAATTGCAAAATATACCGAACTAACGTTGTTGTGATGATATGCACCTGCACTCGAAACACCTGTAAGATATGAAGTCTGATATACTTTCAAATCAAGCGTTTCGAGAACGTCAACTTTGCACACGAAAGTGGACGGATTGTTTGCGTTTTCGCCATACGTCGCCATATAACCGCTACACTTGAAAGAACGTCCGATGTTTTTGTCCAACGTTACGTCGCCTTTATCGGTTTTGAGATAAACGCCTGCTATATCGTATCTGCGACAACCGTTTTCCGATTCGTACTTTTGAGCCAACGCAAGAAGTTTCTTTTCCGGATCTAAAATCTTGAATTTGTAAAACAAATTCGCATAATCGCCCGTAGTTCTCGATACGCACACGATATTGAAATCGTCGTAATCGGAAGCGACGTATTCCCCCTCGCTGTTCTTTGCAAACGCCGTTGCCATACGCACAACGTTTGAATCGAAATATGTCGATAAATCAAGCTGTTGCGGATTGTAAAGATACATATACAAAGCGTAATTCTTATTCAAATTCGCATAGTATGAATATCCGTATTCCACAAAGGTATAAAAGCGCAATTCGCCGTCTTTATCCTTGGGATAATTGCCCAAATCAAATTCATTGCCGTGTTCGTCTTTACTGCCGTACAAATCTTCGAATATCGACGTATTGTCAAACTTGACGTTGTTGTCGCTTGCGTATGCAACAAGCCCCGAAGAAACTATTTCAAGCGACAACAACGAAAGTGTTACCAAAACAAGCACTGCAACGAGTAGTCTTATAGAAAATTTGTGATTTATTTTAGTCATTAGAATATAATTTCCTTTGCATTTCGCATTGTTCATCTCTCAAAAGACAATTTGCGACGAGTTAAGCATAATTTCCATAGGTGAAAAATTAAACCACAAATTCACCTTGCTTTTTTCAACCGTAACTGTAATGACGAAATAGCAATAATCGTTGTTCAATTCACCCTGTACTGCAATATCCCCGCCATACTTTGCTTCAACCGCCTGTTCGACCGTAAAATCTTTCGGAACGGTAAGCATAAATTCGTTAACGGCTTTCTTTAAGCCGAATACTTCCGAATAATCGTTTGCCGTTTCGTCCGTTCCGAAAAACTTTTGCGGTTTGCCGTCATATACAAACGTAAAGTTGTTTGCACTGTTCGCCGTAACCTTTACGCTGTAATTGACTTCGCCACCCGTTAAGGATTTCACGGAAAAAGTTTGCGACACGTTCGAGGGTGAAAGCCAAAGACTGCCACCCCCGCCGTTTGCATAGTATTTTTTGCCGCCGTATTCCACATAGTACGTTATGCCTTGATTACGCAAGACAAAAAACGATACGCCGCCCGCAATACCAAGTACAAACAACACGATCAAAAGATAGGTCAATACTTTTCTGATTGCGCCCATTACACCGTTTGCTTTACTCATTGCCGTTCGCCGCCTTAAATGATTACGTTCGAATGATCAATCGTTACGCCGCTAACGGGAACAGCTATACCAGTGTCAGAAAAGTAAATCGGAATAGTTTTTTCAATAGACTGTTTTTCCGACCGGATACTGATTTCCAAACAGAACACCGCAACAGTCCTATTATTGTAAAGCCATTCACGGAACGGGGAAACATATTGCGACATTGCGGATTCGTTTAACCCGGTCATTGACTCGCTGGCAACAACGGACAAAAATTTTACAGATTTATTATAACAGGAAGTAGAACGAGCGAATAATTTAATACCGACCGTCGATTGCGCACCGCTCAAAATTCCGTTATCTGCGGACAATTTCGCGTCAACCGTTATATCATCGTCAACCGTAAATACTGTATATTTAACAGAACCCGTCACATTCAGTTCCCCGGAAACAGGCACGCTATTCAAACGAATTTCGGAAGTGTTCAAATCAAACGCAACGGGAGGACCGTCGAAATACTGTCCCGACCAACTTGCAACACGTTTCATAAAATCGACGGTACAAGTTGCCGAAGCCGAGGAATTGTCAATGCCCGTTGCCGTAACCTTAACTTGTACTTGCTCGCCAAAGGGTTGTAAACATTTTATCGTTGCCGTTTTACTGTTTTCTTTCGTCTGCGTTGCCGTTACATATTCCGTAACCGTTTTGCCGTTCGCCCATTCGGAACTTGCGTTTACCCAAGAAACAGAATAAACAACTGATTTCAAATTTGCAATATCGGGCGTAACCGTCGCTTGTACCATTACACTGTCGTATGCGCTTGATTGCGCCGCGGTAGCCTCAAGCGATTTAGCCGTGCGGAAAGTCATTGCTTTCGGGATTGCGTGAACAACGCCGCTTGCAAGTTCCTTGCCGTTCTCGTCAATGGCGCTCAAAACAACATTGTCTTGATTTGACATATCTTTCGACATGTTCAAATCCTCGGAAGAATGATTCATTCCGAATACAACGCCGAGAACAGCCGTGAGAACGCACACAGCGCAAAGCACTGCAACGCCTATGATTTGCCATACCTTTGATTTTATAAGATTGTATTTCATTTTTCTTATCTCCGTTATAGATTTTTGCCGAGAGTGGAATCCGCTCTCGGCAAATGTTTACTTGCTTATGCTTGCGGTTGCTCTGCTTTCACAAACGTTGCGCCGACGTAGTGGGCAAGTCTGCCTGCGTTTTGAACTTCCGTTACTTTGCAAGTATCGCAAGACTTGATTGCTTCAATCGCCGTGTCGTTGAATCCGTCCGCGGAAGTGCAAACGTTTTGTCCGTTGATGACAAGAGTGTAAGAACTCTTTTCATTCGCAATGGTTTCCACAACATTGATATACACGTTTGCGTTATCGGTTTTAACGATTGAATACGTCTTTGTGCCTGCTGCCGTATCTTCGGTTGCTTTCACGCCCTTGATGAGTTTTGCAAAGTCCAACTCAAAGTCTTTGCACACCTCAAAGCCGTTCAATTCGGTGTCTTTCTTGATACGGTCAAAGTTTTCAAGCCAACCGTACGGGTTGGAAGTCTTGAAACCGTTTGTAAGCGCAGCTGTCACCGCCACTGCCAACATCAGAAGGGCAAGAGTGATGAGAACGCCTTTTACAATGCTTTTTGTTTTTCTGCTCAAAATATGTACCTCACATTTTTATTATTCACGGATTCTGCCGTGTCAGTTTTTGATTTTTGCTTGACAACATAACCGCCGTTAGCGTAATATGATGACAAGGTAGTGCAACTCAATCCACTTTGGATTGTTTATTGTTGGCACAGCAATGTGTAACCAACCGCACGTCACGGAGCATTATTTGCTCCGTTTTTTCTTATTCTTCGGTTTTTGTATTGCCTTTGTATGAATAAGAACATTATGTTTGTCTTTGCTATTAAGCGAAAATCGCTCTTTCTGTTCCGGGAATACACGCTTATCGCTCAATCGCAATCTTTGCTTTGACATACGGTTTTTATCAAACTTTTGATAATCCACACCCGTACGCACTTTCAATCCGTATCGCTCACTGTTTATCTCAATAAGTGCTTTATCGGCGTTCTTACCGTTCTCATCGAATATCTTGATAGATTTGAGTTTCGCAACCTTTACACGTTCGCCGTCGTCAATGACTACAACATAGTCGCGTTCGGGTTTCGTTTCAACGTCTATGTACTTTGTCCGTCCGCGATACACCTTGCCGACGTTTCCGCCTTTGTTTTTCTTGCTTGTCATAGGCTATTTCGCTTGTTTCGCTTTTTTCTTTCTTTGATATCGCATACGGTCGTTATAAGACTTTCGAGCCATACGCTCGTAGTTTTCGTTGCCTTTCTTAAAATCTACTTGAAAGGTACACTTATTTCTTCCGTCGGGGGATATAGAAGAAAACGTATCGACAGGCTCATTATGACCCCACCTGTCACGCTTTTCTAAACGATGTGACCTTTCAAATGGCAAGCCATATTTTGACAAAACGTTTTTCGCCTGATTGCGAGATATCAAAGACTTTTCTTCGCTTACAACTTTCCAACGACTGCCATAACGCACATAATTCGTATGTGTCATAGGAATGTATTTTTTATCGTTGTCGTAATAACGTAATCTTTTTGCCATATTGTTTTAATTCTCCATATTGATTTTTTTCTTTATATCGTCAAAGGATTCTGCGATAAACACCCCCCGACGATTCGCCGTCCAAATCCATACTCGTTTCGATAAACACCGTTCCATTCTTGTCACACGCAACCGTCGTTATCTTGTCTACCGACACGAGATATTTCACGTCACGTGCATAATCCGTCACTTCAATAAATTTCATTTCCGTTCAATCACCGTCCTATGTTTTTTTATGTGCCAAAGGGCGACGTGCTTGTCGCCCCTCAACGCGTATATTTTTACGCAAACTTGTTATCACCCCCATTCTCGCGTTTTGCAAGTTCCGTCAAGAAGAAGTCGAGATAAGATTTGTCGCTGTTTCTCGACGGCTTGATTTTGTATGAATAGACGTTGCCGTCATCGTCTTGTACTTGCGCCTCATAAACGGTGTAGTGAGTGTCCCTGCCTTTGTCATCGGTCATAACCGCGTCTTGCATAACAACTTTCACGTCCTTTTCCAAACTGAACAAAAGGTCGAGAACGTCATATCCGCCTTGATCGCTTGCGACAAAATCGATGTTAACTTCACGTCCGAGCGCATACCCGTGAATGAAGTAAGACCACATATCCTTGCCGTCCTTGCTCTTAAATGAGCCACGTTCGAGAATGAGATTGTTGAGTGTGCTTTTGATTGCGTTCATTGCTTGTTTCTTTTCTTTTTCCATACTTTTGCTGTACTTCCTTTGACGGTGGTCGTCACCCGTTTAGTATTTTTCCTTGCGGATACGAATAAAGGACGTAAAGGAGTAAAACGCCCGTTTATTCGTTTCGCCTGACTTTCACAGGCTCATCAGTCCGCTTTCGGCAAAATCGGCTGATTCGTGCGCACTCAGGAGGAAAGCACGCACAAAGTCCCAAATGCTAATATATAAAATCCGTTGTTACTTTCGTTGTGCCTTTCAATGCGCGACCTGCGCCCCAAACGTCAGAATGTTTGTCGCATACAAACTTCTTTTCGGAACGCTCGTAATAACCTTTTGTATAGGTTTCACGGCTCATTTTGCCGTTCTTGTCAAGCGTACGGAAATATGTACCTTTCGGCAGTTGTCGAAGTTCACAAATTCCGCAAAAATCTTGCGATAGTTTCTTCAATGGTTTCAAAGTTGATTTTGTCTTTTTCATAAAATTTCCTCGAATTTATTCTTCAACCATATATTCGTCGCAATCGGCGCACATAATGTTGACTTGTTTTGTTGCGCGCACGCTTGTATGACAACACGGGCATACGTATTTGCGCGTACTCGATGATTTAACAACAGTTCCTGTCGAAAGGGGACTGCGATAAATCACGCTTTCTTCGTTGTGTGCCGCAAATTTTCTTATGATTTCCGCAGTTTCGGAAGTCAGACTTGTTTGTGACCAACCGATTTTATCGACCTTTACAACGTTCAATCCGTGACCTTCGGCAATCTGCCGAAAAAGTTTGTTATGATAAACACCCGAACGGGAACAATCTTGAAGATTGTGGACACTCGCAAATTGATGACACATTTCGTGAATCATTGTGCTTGCAATTTCTTGGATAGGGCGGTTAAGGTATTGCGCACACATATTCAACTCGTGTACGCCTTCGTCGTCTTTGTTCTCGTGCCAAACCTTGTTGACCGACCACCAACCGTAAGCCTTGTTGCGTGAATCCACTTGCACCGTGATGACAGGTTTCACAAGTTCGCCACCGAACAAATGCTCATTGATGAAGTCGTATAGTTTTCCGAGAAACGCGACCGTTCCAATATACCTTTCCGTTCCGTTTTCCAATTTTCGCTGTCCTTTATAAAAAAATGTACCGAAGTCGATATTTCAACTTTCGATACAAGAATAAAACTTTATAAGGGACTATAAATAACACGGAACAACGCGGGCGAACTTGCAATTTTCTCAATACAGTGTATAATAAAAATAGAGAATTATTAAAATAATTAGATAAAATATAAGAATACAGGAGACAAAATGGCATTCTACATCGAAAAAATGATTTTTCATAACAGGGCACCGTTCAAGCATTTAGAATTGAATTTTAAGGATAAAGATATTATCCTGTTAAATGCTGTTAATGGTGGTGGAAAAACAACGGTACTATCTCATATCGCAGATGCTTTTTATGAATTAGCGCGTAAGTATTATCAAGAGGAATTTGAAGGCAGGCAATTCAAATTTTACAGGGTTTCATCCGCTATCTATAATTTAAATCCAGAAGAAGCATCATTTGTTTATATTAGGTTTAATCTAAACGGCGAGCAGATAGACTATGTTGATGTTCGTAATCATACGACTCTAGATTACTACGATGAAGCCATAGTATTAGAAAATAAAATACCATTTTCATCCTTTTCAAGACAATTAGAGGAACGGAATGGAATTAAGCTCTTTTCATCAAATTTGAACGAGCAAAAAGCAAAAGGCATATTTGGACAAAATATTGCGACATATTTCCCATCATATAGATTTGAGTATCCTGGATATTTAAACGATGTTTATAAACCCCAATTAAAATTTGATTATGAGGGGAGATTTAGCGGGTATTTGCCAAATCCAATAGAGGTGATTACAGATCTGCCAAATTTGGCCAATTGGTTGATGGATGTCGTGCTTGACGGTCATATTTATAAGGAACAACAAAACGTCAATGACGGAAATAATACAGATGATGACGCCACCATCGCAATGTATAGAATTATTATCTCGCTAAATTCAATTATTAATCATACTCTCAACAACAAATATGGCACATTAAGATTAGGGATTGGTGAACGCTCAAATCCAGGACAAAGAATATCTGTTATGCTTGATACAGAAAACAGACCAAGCATTACATACTATCCTTCTATTTTTAACATTTCAGCAGGCGAAGCCTGCATAATTACGATGTTTGGTGAAATACTGCATCAAGCAGATAATCTCCATAAAAGTAGTGACATTTCGGGGATTGTAATAATTGACGAGATAGATAAACATTTGCATATTAAACTGCAAAAGGAAATTCTCCCCCGGTTGTTTGAAGTATTTCCTAACATCCAATTTATTCTAAGTTCACATTCCCCGTTTGTTTCTATGGGATTGGCAAACAACCTCCCAATGCGTTCGAAAATTATTGATTTGTCTGGTGGTGAAGGCATAGAGATTACGCCACTAGAAAATCCGCTATACGAAGAGGTTTATCAAATGATGCTTAATGAGAATGAACAGTACAAAAAAATGTACGAGGCATTAAAAGCTTCTCGTAAAGAGTATAAACTCTTAGTAGAAGATTCATACGCTCAAATCTATAAAATCGCATGGCTAAAACTTAAAGGGATTGATTTCGATAAGGATAATTTAGACGTTATTTTTGATAGCAATTCAGACTTTGAAATCATTCGAGGAAATGATTGTAATGGTGTTGCGGGAATATTAAATGCCAAAAGCACTGAATTATATAAAGGCATGAAGATAATTGGTCTTTTTGATTATGATCAGGAAGGATCCGAGAAATTCTATAACCTGAAAGAAGGTTTTAATAAAAAGGACATCTTAGGCAACTTATCAACAGGTTTTTATAAAACAAAAACAACAGTACCTGATGACACCAAAATATTTGCCCTATTGCTCCCTGTCCCTGAACGATTGCATTCTTTGATTTCTCGCAGTCAGAATGAAAAAGATAGAATATGGACTGGTGATGGTAAGTTCGCTAACTATGTTGAAATTGAAACACTCCTTCCCGTATCATATCTTCAATCGACTACGGGATATGAGTCAAATAATATTTGCGGAACTGATTATTTTAAGGCCAAAGATGATAATAAGAAATCCTTATGGAAGGATTTGATTTTGCAAGATAAAGAAGTATTTGCCGATTTTATTCCCTTGTTCCAAGCAATACATTCTTTATTTGGATTAAGCGAGTTTTAGCAATGTATTCAATTAAAGATAAAGCCGAGAGATTGTCCTTTCTCTCGGCTTTCATTTGTATGCATTTAGTTGTTTGGAATATAAGCATTTATTTGTTTCGTATGATATTTGATTGATAATTTGCAATAAACGCATTATAATCGAATCAAATAAAACAATGCATAAAATGCGATGAACCATTCGTGAGATTCGTGCGATGACGCAAACTGGTATTAAATTGGTATTATTTTGGTATTAAAGTTATTTGAAGATATGAAAATTTTCTCAAATAACACCAAAAAATAAGCGATTTGAACGCAAAATATTGCGATTTCTTTAATAGTCAAAACAATGACTTCAAAGTTCCCGAAAAACACACCGAAGAAATTTGGAAAGAAGATGACTTTATTCACGGTACTTATAACCTTGAACAGCGGCTTTTAAGTTATGTTAGAAACGGCGACGTGGAAGGGCTTGCGGCATTTTTCAAAACGGTTGCCAATACCCCCACTCCCGAAGGCAAACTTGCCGACGATGCGCTTCGTCAATCAAAGAATATTTTTATAGGATTTATAGCGCTTGTCGGTAAAGTCGGGGCAATTAAAGGCAATCTCGATATAGAGCAAACATATCAGCTCATAGACCTTTATACGCAAGAATGTGAGCGTTGTATTTCAGTTAATCAAGTAAATGAATTACGGTATAATGCCATTATAGATTTTGCACAAAGAGTTGCCGACCAAAAGCATCCCGAAGCATATTCCAACGAAGTATATTCCGCGCTACAATTTATAAAAACTCATACCAACCAACCCATAGGCGTTGCCGACGTTTTGAAGCACGTTTATAAAAGCCGTTCTATGTTTATGGAACAGTTCAAAAAAGAAACAGGCGAAACGATTGCCCGATAGATCATAAAAGCAAAATTACAGGAATCAAAACAACTGCTTGCTTATTCCAATAAGTCCATTGCCGATATAAGCAATTTCTTTTACTTTTCGAGTCAGTCGCATTTTCAAAGAGCTTTCAAAAACGAATACGGCATTACCCCTCTTACCTACCGCAAAAAGAAACTAAACAAGTAGGAACGGCAACTTTTAACAAAAGACGAAATCATCAAATATATCAGTACAGCCTTACGAAAGAACCCAAAACAGCTCATTGATCTATTGGTAAAAGAAATACGATTATATAATGATAAAATAGAAATCGACTTGCATTTCATAGATAAGAAAAGTCCCGACGATAAAAATCGTTGGGGCTTTTGCTTTTACAAGTGTAAAAAGAGTTATATTGTGGACACACACGTATTTAAGTCGAAACCAACGGAGCAACACGTCAAAATCAAGTTAAAAGTATAAAAAAACACCCAACTAAACCTTTTTACGGGTTCAGTTGGGTACAACATGGCGGAGCGTTAGTAACGTAAATCGAATAGTTTATTTGTTTGGAATATAAATTTTACCACCTGCACAAATACTATTTTCAAAAAGAAACTTCGAAATACTTGATACAGTTATCTGTCTTTCCCTATGCAGAGATATTGTATTCTGTGAAATAAACGATAAAATTCGATTATCTTCATTTCCTGTCATTGCAAAGACGACAAAATCAAGTTGAGGCGTTTGTTCGAATACATCTAAAAACTCCTTTGAATAAACTAAATCAACACATTTAAGACCACCGTCAAAATAAACGCTACCCAGTGGGCTTGAATCCTCTATTATAAAACCCATTAAATACTTATCATATTTTTTCTTTGATTCTTCTTGTATTTCGAGTTTATAACTATCAATATTTTTTACGTGAGAATCAAACTGCTTTTGAAAATTCTCTATGTAATACAAACCGCATTTTTCAACAGATTCGTTTACAATAGCAAATTCTTTGTCAGTCAACAAATTATTTAATTCTCTATCGGTTTTAGCGGCTGTTTGGTTTTGCAAACTTCCTTTTTTATTTAATCTGCTATTGTCAAATTGAAAGTGTTCAAGCAATAATAGCGTCGTTCCATTTTCTGCAATAGCATCAGGTCTTTTATTTGTCGGTTTTATTGCAGAAAATAATGGAACTAATGAAGTTAAAAAATTCTCATCTTCGTGCAAACATTCGATACCATCACGGTTATTAGATAAGCATTTCAAAACGCTGTCAAAATCTCTGTTATTCTCTTGCATTTTATCCCCGATGTATATTAAATTCTTTTTCTATCTCATTAGAACGAATTTCAAAAATTTTATCTTGATATTCGTCATAGGTTTTTATAACTTGAATTATATTCCTAACATCATTTTTATTAGCGTAAGATGTTTCTTTCCAAATATTAGAGTATAAAGCATAAAGTATCGAAATGATTTTTGAAATATTATTTATTATTTCTTCAACTATATCGTCGTTGATATAACAAAATATTTCATTGTTACAATCATCGATACTTAAAGATTTCTTATCTAAATGGCAATATACTTTGTCTCGGGCTTTTTTTAGTATAGGAAGATATTTGCTTGATGATTCCAATAAAAACTTGCATTCTTCTAATGCTTTATCATTACTTTTCTTGTTTTTGCACTCTCTTTCTGATAATTCTCCCGTTTGGTCATCTTGTAATGTTTCGTAAAATTTTCTTGTAAAAATTTTATCCTTATTAGCAACAATATTCTCGAAATATTTACTTAAACTTGCCTCGTCGTTCGATAAAAAAGAAACTAAATCGGTAATTATTCCCATTTGTAGACTGTAAATAACAGCGTTCCAAAATGCTGGTGCATAATTGTAAGTTAAAATAAAATCTTCTTTAGTCGATTTGCGGCTTTTCAATATTTCCCAATAGGTATTACAACGCATTATTTTTATGAAATAAGCGTCAATATGCTTTTCAAATTTTTTCTTTTCGGGACAATTAGGAAGAGAATCTTCTGTCCTTCTTGAAACAGTATGCCAAGACCTTACTTCAACTTTCATTATTATAAACCCCAATCAGCACTATGTATTAAGTCATAATGCCTGTCTTTCAGACAATCTGCGCCATTGTCTACAGACGGGAACTCTTCAGCAATTTCTTCGATAAGAGTGTTCAGTAATTTATCACCCATTATATCACCGTATTTGCCACGTAATGCTTTTTCATACCAAGTACAAAGGTCTTTTTCAGTTATTATACTTTGTATTTTATTTCTCCAACCAATTTGAGTTAAAAGAGAAACTATGATGTTTTTTTCGGCAGTTTTGCAAACTATTACAATTTTATCGCTATTTACTTCTGAAACAATACTTTCGGCTAAATCAGTATCTAACGACAGATGTTTTATTTGAACAGCAGGTCCCCAGTTGGCATACATATCCAACCCTCTATCCGCAGCATTTGTTACGCCAACTCGGTACACTTTAGCATCTTGAATTGCAGTAGGGTTTGAAAAGTCAAGGCACATTACCGAACGAGTAAAGTCCTCAAACTCTTTTACCATATCAAGTTTTTCGTCATTGATAGAAATTTCTATTTTCAACTCTAATGTGTCTATAAGAGTTGAAAACAGAGCATATACAATTATTTCGTAAACTTTATCGATACTACGTTTCAAACCTGCTTCAGCCCAAAACATATCAATAAATTCTTTAACGTTAAACGTTTCTCGTGTGGAAGATAAACATTTATCGAGTGCCGATGATAATTGACTATGCTTATTTGCAAAGCCCTTATAAATATATGCTTCGACAACGCCAGCATTTTCATTATTTTCTTTGGCAAGAACAGCGATTTGTGCTGGAGTTATAGCATTAAAAATATCATCTTGGAACTTTGCGCTTGATGTGCATTTTCTTCCCAACAGGGCAATACTAATAGTATCGCGCCACATTTTACTTTTGGTGCGATATGTTTCCAAGTCTGAAGTATTTATGTCTTTGAAAACTCTATCTCTATACAGAATTTCTGCTATTTGTATCGGCTTATATAAATGAACTCGAGATTTTCTAATTACGGTATCTAACGCGTTTTTCGCCTCTTCTAATCGTTTATCCATTATTCTCCTCCGTTATTTTCATTGCTATCATCATTTGTTTCGCAACCGCTTCAATCATTGGAACAGCGACACTATTACCTGTTTGGTGTTTTATTTGCCCGTAATTGACAACGATTTTGTACGTGTCTGGAAATCCTTGAATCCTTAATAATTCTCTCTCAGTTGGTCTACGCTCATCATTAACTAAAATATAATTGGCAGAGGCTCCAGCGCGCAAGGCTGAACAATAAGGGTGAGGCGTTATTGACCCTGCCATATTTTCGTGAGAAATATAAGGTTTGGGGAAATTTTTATCTCTCAATCGAGACAATCGAGATACTCGAATATTGTCTTTAACATAGTATTTCTTGTCAACATTAGTTTCCAATATATCGGAAAGCGTTTTTCGTTGGTCTGCAGGTATAGGCTCTGGAAATTCAAAATTAACTTTATTAAGAAAACCGCAAATAATTATACGCTCTCTTTTTTGCGGAACTCCATAGTCTAAAGCGTTTAACACTTTCGCATAAACACAATACCCCAATGCTTCCAAATGAGAGATTATAGTTTTGAATGTATTTCCATTATCGTGTGCCGTTAAATTCTTAACATTTTCAAGTAAAAATGCCTTTGGCTTTTTTTCTTTCAATATTCGCTCAACATCAAAAAACAATGTTCCTTGTGTTTCGTGATTAAAGCCTGTTTTTTTCCCAGCGATTGAAAATGGTTGACACGGAAAACCTGCCAATAGAATATCAAAATCTGGAATATCCTTTGCTTCAATTTTAGTTATATCGCCGTATGGTTGGTCGCCAAAATTTGCTTTATATGTTTTGCAAGCATTATCGTCCCATTCAGAAGAAAAAACACAAACACCGCCTACGTGTTCAAAGGCAAGACGAATACCGCCAATACCTGCAAACAGGTCGATAAATTTGAATTTTCCTTTTTTTATTTCTTGTTTTTCCATATATTCAAAAATGTCACATTGACGAGAAAGCATTACGTGTTTACCCTTTCCGTTAGATAGTATTATCATTATAGCATATTTCTCTAAATTTTTCAACCGCTATTGAGTTTGCGAACGTAGAATTCTTGAAAAACTTAAAATGGCACTTTGGCGGGTGCTTGACTTATACAAGCGCGCCGCTTTGCGGCGCGGTCAAGCACCCGCCAAACAACTCACTTAAACTCGGATAAAAAGGTCAACTCAAAGCCGAGCGAAACGGGGCGTTCGCCGCTAAACCGCTTGGCGAATCGCCCCGTAGTTCTTCGCTCGTCGGCTAATTTTGAGTTTTTGTGCCTTTTCTTTCTTCCGAGTGTTTTCGGTTGCGTTTTGTTTCGGGCGGTGTTTCCCTGCACCGTCCTTTTTTACTACCGCAAAAACCATTTTTCAGTCCTTTTCGAGTATGACTTTACTCCCTGAAAACGTCAAAAATCCACGCAAAACCTACTTCAACCCATTCACGCTTTTTCATTGGCGGATGATACAATCGTAGACGTTACAACGACATCACATTTTGGTACATTTCGGTCACATCGATGTCCTTGTATTTGCTAATTTCCCGTGGTATAGTTGTAACGCAATCGAATAGTCAAAGGCGTATAGCAAGAATAGCAAGCCGAGTTTTTAAGTCAGGAGCGAACTAACTATCAAACGGCGTAAGGACAGATAGCGAAAAGCATTACACCCGTGAATAACAGGGTCGGAGGCGGCATTTTAAGGGCGAAGTACGAAATTTTACGGTCGTATTACGTCCTTTTTCTATTCCTTTTTGTGAATGCGACAAAATTTGTCGTATTTGCAAAATATTATTTTCTCGAAGTCGCAAAAATCTTGCGAGTTCGGGTAATAAAATCTATTTCAAAAAAAGGAGGACGAAAAAATGCTGCAAACAAACCTAAAAGTCGTAGCCGTCGGCGAGCCTGATTTAGAGGCGTTGACCGACGGCGAAAAACGCACTTTCTTTGAAAGTATCTTTTCAAGGATAGTCGAACTGCACCAACAAACGCAAACCGAAAACAAAAACGAAACCTGACTTAAAAGTCGAAAAATTACACAAAAAAACTAAATAAACTAAACCGAGTAAATAGAAAAATATTAAATTTGAAAATAACGCTAAAAAGCGATAACATAAACGAAATGAAAGGAACTGAACGGAAATCTATTTATGACTTGAACTAACCGAATTGAAATGAATTGAATTGTAATTAAACCGAACTGTAAACGGCAGAGTATGAAATTGTATGGTGTTTCGTATTCTGCCGTTTTTTATTTTATCGCCATACAAAAAATCTAATTCACAAGGAGTAAAAAACTATGAACTACGCAAATATGAAAATCTACTTTGACGGCGGTCATTACGTTGGAATACCGCAAGGAGCGTTTCCGAGCGGAAAAGGCTGTAAAAGGCGCGCCGTTAAACCTTTGAAACAACAATCGACGGCAGACGTAACGCCGCCCAACACCCCGAAAGAACGCTTTGAAACGGCATATAAAGAGAGCCAATCTCTACCCAAGCGAGAACGCAAGGCGCATATAAAAGCCGCTATGAAAGACGATTTCAAGGATAAAGCAGAATTAAACGCTTTCGTCGAAAAAACACACCGAGAGAATGAACACCAACGCCATAAAACGTAAAGTAAGGCTTATGCGTAAGTTACGTTTGCAAGAATGGAATTTTTTCGTAACTTTTACCTACTCGAACGAACTTCACACCGAGGAAACGTTCCGCAAAAAGTTATTTAACACCCTGAAACACCTTGTTGCCCGTAACGGTTGGAAATACGTCGGAGTATGGGAGCGCGGCGAAGATACGAACAGACTACATTTTCACGGTATTTTCTATATTCCCGACGGCAAAATGATAGGAAAACTCGAAGAAGTAAAAGACTACGACACGCGAAATCACTGTATGCAAACGACATACCAAAACACGCACTTTCTGAAACAATTCGGGCGTAACGACTTCAAAGACATTGCTACGCAGGACGATATTTCCGAGGCGGCGAAATACATAACGAAGTATATGGAAAAGTCCGGCGAGCGTTTAGTCTACGGCGGAAAATTACCGACATACTTCTGCTCGGACGTTTTGGACGAAGATGTTATATGCACTTTCGGAGTTGACGACCGCAAAGTGTTGCTTTTCGATAACTTCACCTGTATCAACGAGGGCGAAATCCTCGGAAAGGTAAGCAAAAAAATTATAGCGCAGTTGCCGCATTGCAACTAATTAGTCTTTCGGATCGGGAAAGG
>ERZ780207.174-NODE-174-length-81727-cov-30.010065_pt1 | contig 81727 bp, 106 predicted proteins | sample MGYA00510977_ERZ780207 | MGnify/ENA primary metagenome ERZ780207 (study PRJEB29588, sample SAMEA2151383) | human gut metagenome | biome: human gut; feature: human-associated habitat; material: faeces | place: Denmark | collected 2008/2010 ...
TGCTCGGCTGCGTCGCCGAGTACCTGCCGCAGAATCTTGTGGGATCACCGCACGGTGATCCGGTTGAAATCATCGGCGAGAATTCCCATACATGGACAGGTGTCGACGACCCCGCGTATTCGTATGCTGTAAGGTGTTCGAGATATTTCAAAATCAGCGAAGTATATAAAATGCGTGTCACCATATCCGACTATGAAGCCGGAGGAGCCCCGTTTTTCAAAATATCCACGGCTGACACCGTCATTTTGTCCGGTTTTAACGGTGACGGGAGTTACGAATTATATCTTCAAGTAAAGGGTACTCCTTACCAATACGTTTATGTATATGCCGGGCCAACTGGTTCCGACCGCCGCGTAACTATTACCGTAGATAGTATCGAGCCGGTTCCCGGCGTCGCTACATCCTGGCTCGACAGCGCCAGAAAGCTCCTGTTGAACGACGAATACCTGCCCCCGCTGTTACAAAGCGACGGTGGGTATGACCTGACTGCTAACGGAACGCCGCAGATAATCATCAAATAACGAACTATGAACAACTACGCAAAACTGATCGACGGGCGTCTGAGGTACGCCCCTACAGCAATCCGGACCGACGAAGGGCTGGTCTGCAATCCGCGGCCGGACAAACTGATCTCGCTTGGATACAAAGAGGTGGTCTGCGACGAGCAGCCGGAACCGTCCGACCCTCCGAAGCATTACCGGGAGACATACACCGAGGAGGCCGACCGTATCCGGGTCGGCTGGGAAGAATACACGTCTGTACCGGAGCCGCAGCCCGATCCCGAACAGTTGCGGGAAATGGCCTACCGGGCCGAAGCGGATCAATATCTGATGGCCTACGAGGGCTATCTGGCCGAGGGCAAGATACTCGAAGCCGACGAGCAGAAGGCCCTATACCTGGCAAAGAAGGCCGAGATTAGGGAGCGATTCCCGGATAAGTAACCTGTCGGTCGAACTCTCGAAATACCGCAAATATATGAAAAGACTTATCAATAAACTCGTCGGATGGCTCAACGCCATCGCTAAAGACAAATACCAACACTTCGCAGTCGGGGCGGTCATCGCCTCCGCGGCGTTGATCGTGGCCGTGCCGTTGGTCGCCTTGTGGCGGTGGTTGCCTTTGCTGGTGTCGATGATCGCCGTCTTGACGGCCGCCATTTTAAAGGAGCGCAAGATCGACCCGAAAGCCGACATGCAGGACATTCTATGGACGCTCGCAGGAGGAGCCGTAGGATGGGTGGTGTTCATCGTGTTTACCCTAACTGCGAGATAAGATGGACTAAATAATGTAATATTGGCTTACAAAGACTGACAAACTGCTTAATAACACTTTAATCTAATTAAATATGCCACAAACTCCAAGAGTAAGGTTCAACTTTAAGAACCTGAATGTACAATCGAGTGTACCTCTGCTGGGTGTAATCAATGTAGTAGCTCGTACTACTAAGGGTCCGTTCGAAGATCCGAAGGATTTGATTGCAACTCCATCACAGTTCACTCGTATCTTTGGTTCGGAAATAGTTCCGGACGGTTCGGTATCAAACATAATGAAAGCCCTGGAAATGGGTGCAAAGGTTCGGGTATCTCGAGTAGCTGGGGCAGGGGCTTCTTATGGCTGGGCAAAACCCATGACGGTAACCTCGGCTTCTTCTCGGGTAGTTCCCTCGGTATCGGTACCAGACGGTTCTTCGGTTATTTCCATTAATATATCCGACCCGAGTGGGGCTGAGAACAGTCTCTCTATGCACATGGCCATACGTACTCGAGAGGCTGGTTCTCCGGTATTGGATGATACGGGAGTTAATCTCAATCGTCCTTTTTACCTGAAGCTGAATGTATCCACGGAACCAACACTCCGTGCAAGCATCATTCAGTATGGTGGCCGGGATGATACTACCAATATTCCGACTTACGACAGCATGCTAAACGAAATGCTGTTCTTCTCGGCAGTATCTGCAAACACTTCCAAGGGAGTAACCAATCCTTCTATAAATGTAAATACTCTGCAGAATTTCCTGGACAATGCTCCAAACATTACTTTCGAAGCTATTCAGGGAAAAGCCGGAGACGGTCAGGGTACTATGGCAAACCTGGCAACGGGTATTCAGACTATGGAAGATATCATATCCATTCTTCGTCAGTTCTCTAATTGGAACTCGATGATCATGGTGGGTAAGATATCCGAGGGTACGGTACAATCCGATGAGATTTCGGAATCTAACGTATATATGGAGTGTACCGAGGGAAATGCTGGTACTACTCCCACGGCAGACGAGTGGATATCTGCTTATCAGGCAAGTAAAGCCTATTATGAGGCATACTCTGTAATACTCTCTCATATACATCAGCACTTGCCAACTGATTATACCAAAGTATATATCTCAGTAGCAGCCGATGTACACAACATCTTCGAACAGATGCTGTATGTGGAAGTACCAAAGTATGCTCCGGATACTCGTATTCCTGCAACTCCCGAAGAGACACTTTCGGCACTTAAGACTTTGGTACAGGCCATTGGTGCAAAGAAAGAGGTGGCATACTTCGGCGGTGGTATCAAGTACTACAACGAAAACGGTTCTCTTCAGAAATGCGATGTGCTCGGTTCAGTAATTGGACTCGATGCTATTTGTGCTTCTACCTATGGGCCTTGGTATTCATTCTCGGGTATGAATAGGGGTGTAATCACTTCGGCACTTGGTCCGGTTATGAAGAACTTGGGAGGACCTGCTGAAGTAGATACTCTTAATGAGTTCGCTCAATGGTACATGAACCTGTTCGTAATAAAGAACACCCGTACTCAGGGCCAGCGTACTATGCTATGGCATGGCTTCACTTCGAACCCAGTAGATGACTCGGAGAAATTCATCTCTATAGTTCGTCTCAATCTCTACCTGAAGAAAAATCTTCGGCCAATTCTGGAGAGCTACATCGAAGAGCCTAATACCTTCGATACGTGGAAACTTATTTACTACGAAGCAAAAGATATTCTGGACGATCTGCAGACCCGAAATGCCATAACCTCGTACGAGTGGATAGGTGATCAGGATGCCCAGAGTTACGATGAGCTTCAGATAAATAACGAGGCCGACGTTCGCCAGGGTAAATACAGGGCTCAGCTGAAGTACAAAGAGGTTGTTCCTATGCAGGATATAGAAATGGATGTCATCATCGACATTGCTATAAACAAGAGCACTGGTGAAGTATCCATCTCTGCCCAGAATAACTAATAAATAAATACGATAAATACTATGGCAGGAGCTAAAGTAAAAAACCCAAGGAAGAAGTTCTTATGGCAAATTGTATTTGTCAAGCATCCCATTAACCCCTTCCTTTTTCAGAAGGTAACTGTACCTGAGATAACTATTGAACAGGTTGCACATGGGGATGTAAACTACGACGTAAAGACCGGCGGCCGAGTATCGGTTAGTAACTTAACTGCATCCAAGTTGGAAACAACCTCTGGTTCAGATACTTGGTTATGGGACTGGCTGATGTCAGTACAGGATATGCTGCTCGGGGGAGGTTTAACACCGAGTCAGTACAAGGAAACCGTACTCATCAATGAGCTGGCCGAGGATGGAGTATCTATCCTCAACTCCTGGACTTGTACTGGAGTATGGCCTTGCAAGGTAAACGGACAGGACTTAGACCGAATGAGTTCGGACAACACTCTGGAGGATTTAGAGTTCTCAGTAGATACTTGCGAGAAGCTGTAATAGTGAATCACCAAGGGAGAGCTCAGTAATGAACTCTCCCTTTTTCGTTATCTCAGACTATAATCTGGGGAATATACTTAACAACTCAACAACATGGAAGAACAAACACTTTATGGTAAAAAACTTACCTTCAAACTCCCAAGCGGTTACGAAGTAACTATCAGGGAACAGAATGGAGAGGATGATGATATCCTTTCCAACCCGGTAGATGCCAAAACCTTCATGAATATCTCTAAGTTCATTGCAGGCATTGTAACTGATACCGATATGACCGCCAATCGATTATTAACTCCCGAGGATGTGCAGAAAATGCCTTCACTAGATAGGTATGCTATCATGATAAACTCTCGGGTATTCTCTTTAGGAGAGATTCTCGATTTCAGGTATACTTGGGACGGTTCTGCCGATGGTCAGACTCGTGAGGTAGATTATGAAATAAACCTTCGGGAAGAGTTCCTTTTCGATTATGGAGTAGTTCCTACTATGGAAGAGATGGAAGCAAAACCAAATGCCATTCCATTCTACCCGGTATCTAAACAAAGCTCTGAAATACACTTCACTACCAAAAGTGGAAAGGAGATGTGCTTCGATCTTCTTAATGCAGCCGGAGAGGCTTATGTATTAAATCTCCCCGCAAATGAACGTACGAAGAATCAGGAGTTGGTTGCTCGTAATCTAAAACTGAAGGTTGGTGATAACTACGAGCCAGTAAAGAACTTCCGGATGTTCAGCCCGAAAGATATGATGGACATAAGGTCTGCTATCAAAGGGTTTGACCCCATATTTCAAGGTACCACTCAAATCGAAGACCCAGAAACGGGACAGAAGATCATGGTACCAGTGATGGCGGTAGATAATTTTTTCTACCCACGGGAGAACTAGAGGATGTATATTTATACATTGTTAAAGCTAAGATTAATATTGACTTTAACACTCTAGCAAAGCTCCCCTGGCGGCGAAGAAAGAAATTTATAGAAGCTGCCGAAGCATATTACGATGCACTTAAAAAAGAGCTGCCCAAAGGAAAGTAGGGCAGCTCTCTTTTGTTCGATAAATCTGAAACTATATGGCTTTTACAAGTGGTAGTCCTTCTGCAGGACAACTCGAGATAGGTGTGGCCCTTGTCCTTCAAGATAGGTTTTCAAACCAGGCAAGAGAAGCTAGCTCAGTCATCCGAGGTTTACATAGGGATGCTAAGAATGCTGTACAGGCTAACTTAACCGCAGTTCAGTCGTACGCTAATATAGCCAGTGGTGTGGCCAGTTCGATAGTATCAACATTAACCACTACTATCGAAACCGGAGCTGATTTCATAGACATGATGACTTCAGTGGGAGCTATATCTGGAGCTACCGAAAATCAAATGTCTGGGTTATCCGAAACTGCCCAGACATTAGGTTTAAGGACCATGTTCATGTCAAGGGATATAGCTTCAGGTATGAAATACTTGGCAATGGCAGGTAATGATGCAAACCAGATTCAGCAAATGATATCTGGTGCAGCAATGATGGCTAATGCCACGGGCATGGAGTTGGGAGGTAAAGGAGGCACAGCTGACTTACTGACCAATATCATGAGGACCTTCAAATTAGAGGGTCAAAATGCAGCTAATGTAGTTGGAGACCAGCTTACTAAGGCGGCTATGTCATCAAATGTATCCATGGCAGACTTAGCTGAATCTATAAAATACTCAGCTGCATCCATGGTAACTCTGAGACAGCAGTTACCACAAGTAGCTGCCATGATAGGTACTCTGGGTAATGCAGGTATTCAGGGTTCTATGGCAGGTACTTCTATAAGAAATATGGCAGACTACCTGACTCAGTCATTAACCAACCCTAACTTCAAGGGAGCTAAGGCTTTAGCTAGATTAGGACTGAGTAAACAGGATTTTGTGGATGCCAATGGAGATCTCCAAGATTTTGCTATAATTCTGGGAAAAATAGAAGAGGCTACTAGGGGATTATCCACTATAGATCAGAATGCTGTATTCAAGAGTATCTTCGGTGTACGTGGTATGCGTGCTGCAGTTGCAATCATGCGTGATACCGACGGTTACTTTGACCTGTTAAATAAGATACAAAATAACTCTGCGGGATTTGCTGAAGAGGTAGTAGGGAAACGAATGGAAACTCTTGCAGGTAAAATTGATATTATCCAATCTGCTGCCGAGAACCTTATGACTACTTTCAGTGAAGCCCTTGGTAAGAATCCTATTATAATGGGATTTCTGGATATGCTCGGTTGGGCAATATCTCAGCTTCGTGACTTAATGGCAACTCCGTTCGGTCCTTGGATAGCTGGATTTGCTGCTATAGCAGCTGTCGGATTAAAAATAGGCTCTATATGGATGGGACTTAGAGCACGCTGGTTATTGTTAAACGGTGACTCTCAAGTTTCATTCAGAACCATGATAAAGCTGATGGTAGGTGGATGGAATCAAGCCACTTTATCTGCCCATGAGTACCTTAGGATGGAGCAAGCTATCAAAGCTCAGAGGATGGCTGGTATAGGGGCAAGTGCAGCTACAGTTGCAGGTATGGCTGGTTTACCAGGTTATTTATATAATGGTAATATTCCAGCAAAGATGGGAGCTAATGGTAGATACTATGCTAAAACCGGTAGAGGAGCTACTGGGTGGACTCCTGTACCTGCTGCTATGGTAACCACTACTAATGCAGGTCAAATGACTAGGGGTTTAATGGGTAGTGCTGCCGGAGCCGCTGCAGGGGCTGCCTCCAGAGGAGCCTTGGCTTCTGTAGGCAGAGGTATATTGGGATTTGGTTCTCGATTGCTCGGTATGTTTGGAGGTCCCCTTGGATTGGCCATTACTGGCATATCCATAGTTGGGCCCATGATATACAGTGCCCTCAAGAATAATCAATCATCACAAGACGAGAATACTAGAGCTACCAATGACTTAGCATCTGCTATCAAAGCTAGTAGAGAAGGTTATAAACAAAAGGATAATCTTCAAGCATTAACCATTCAGGAAATACGATGGTTAGTACAGATGTTAGGATTATATACTGATAAACTCAATAATATAAGTAATCAGGGTACTCACTTAACTGTAAATGTAGATGGCAAGAAGTTCCTGGAAGAGTACCTTGGTGAAAGAGATTCAGAAATAAATGTAGCTGCTGGAGTAAATTAATAAATCATGGCATCACTCATAGGAAAACCATTAGGAAAAGTAGCTCAAGAAGTAGCTGACCTTGAGCAGGGGAGAATATTCCAATCTCCTCTCAATAAGGTATGGAGAGCCCTGATACTCATAAACAGGGCTACTTCTCCAATGGCTAAGGCAGAACCCAATAAGATGGGTAAAGCCTATGACGCAAAGAATCTGCATGTAGCCAGAAAGGGTTCGTTCTCTTTAGCTCAGGCTCAGGACCATTGGACTCAGAATCGTATAGCTGCTGAAACAGCTGGGGTTTCTCCTGAACAGATTTTGAAGGCTAAGTCCATAGATTATACCGTAGCAAACAAGTTGACTTCCGAACTGATAAAGAACGACATCGTTATTGCTAACCTGAATGTATCACCCGCTATAAGTTTGGTGATTCAAAATAGACCAGACAGGTTGAGAGTTGAACCCTCAGCATCATGGGCTGCAGTTAAATCCATGGGACGTAACAACCCTTTCTATTTCTATACGGGAGGGGAAGATACTATAACCTTCGATATATCCTGGTATTCAGTAGATGCAGAACATAGAGATGATGTGGTGAATAAATGTCGATTGCTCGAATCTTGGGCAAGAGCTGATGGTTATTCTGCATCACCTCCTACTTTAAGAATACAGTGGGGTAATTCTGGGTTATTCGAAGACGACCTTTTCATACTGGCTTCAGCTCCATACGAATTGACTCATTTCCAGAATGCAGCTCGTATGAGGAAAAGATATGACCATGACCCCGATACTGGTCAAAGGATAGTAAATACCGTAAGTCAACCTTTCGACCTTAAGCTATTTCCTAACTGTGCAACTCAAACCCTCACCTTCAAAAGGGTAACCAAAAACAACCGAACTTGGGAAGAAATAATCCCAACTAGTAAGTTGCAGTATACGCCTGGAGTAATATTTGATGGTGGGGAAGTAAATTCTCTAGAAAACTCCGATACGGGGAGAGTAGGTACACAAAATTAAATAACTATGGTTACTATCCCAGGAACAAGTCCTTATGAGGACAGTTATGTAATAAAGTTCCCAGACGGGGATGTATCTTTGGAAAGAAATATATCTGCAATATCTTCAGATCATATAATTCATTCGGTACTTGAAGGAGAAACAATCCAAAACATCGCCTTCAAATACTACGGAGATTCTGGAATGTGGGGAGTAATTGCAGATGCCAATGATATTCTAAATCCTTTCGAGGATGTCCATGAGGATATGGAGTTAATCATACCGAATTATGGAGGATAGCAAACCCATTCTTGTAAACGGTAATGGTACTCCATACCTTGCCATATTCGATGGTGCTGGCTCTCCTATTATGGACGAGTTCAACGGTATTCCCATTGGTATGGAAGTCGAGAACTTCAATTACAAGTACACAGAAGGTAAAGGAGACAAAGGTAAGTTTACTATAGTAACTGACTTTGTAGGAATAGTAGACCATCCATCCTTACAGTTCAAGATGCCTTTGAAAATACAGTGGGGATGGATATTCAGTGATAGCTCTTTCAAATCTGGTCCTGTAAGATTGGTAAACATAAAGAGCCATCAAATTGAGTTCACCCCAGAGGGGGTAAAGTTTACTGTAGAATTTGCCGATGCAAAAATGTTTTTGGAAGCTGAACCTTCAAAGTTTGTGGGTAATAAGACTGAATATATAGAGGTATTCAAGGAACTAGCCTTAGGTAAAATGCCTTTAATTATAACAGATTACTCTCAAAAAGCTGGTACAGCTTTAGTAATAACAGATAATCAACCATGCGATGGCAAAACAGAGCAACGAGAAAAGTAAGCCATGCTTACCTTGCTATACAAGGATACAAAATTCCGAGGAGATAGACGATGGGTTAGTAGGAGTAAAATTGCTTGAACTAACACCAGAGAATTTTTCCAAGCCCTCTCAGGACCCAGATAGATACTCGTTAAAGACGATACCGGCAACTTTTGCAGAAGGCACTGCAATAGTTGGTTCAGCAACTTTCTTAAACAAGTATTCTCAGTTAGTTGGTATAGCTAAGGCTATGTCAGGAGGCCCGAATTTTGTAGACACTCGTGATAACAAGATAGAGATACATAATGGAAAGCAGTCAGGTAAAACCGTATTTGCATACACTTATGCCGGTGGAACCGGAGAATTACTCGAGTTTAGGATTCAAACTAAATACGTACAGAGTATAGAAGCTGGTAAAGCTTCAAGTATAGACCCAGATACCAAAACTGTAGAAACAGAAGTAGTTCAATGTATACCTACTAACGATGACCCATGTAAGCCAGATGCTTATGTAAAAGAGAATAAACCTGGAGTGCCAAGGCAGCAGAGGGATGTTACTAGAATGGCAAAGTTTGAAAGAGCTATAGTACCGAGTACTTCTACTTGTCGTAAAGTAAACAATTCTTCTAAAAAGCCTCCAGTATATAATTCTATAACTGATGCTAAACAGAAGATATCTTCTAATCCTTCGCTAACTGAAGCCGAAGTTAAATCATACAACTCTCAGATAGAAGCCGAGTGGAAAAAGTATCAGGATGAATTAAAAAAGTTTGAAGATGCTATACGTTCAGGTAAAACCGATGTAGAACTTCCTCAGCCTCCAGATGAGGTATCTAACTTTGTCATTCGGAGAAAAGTACAGGTATTGGTTGACCCTATAGATTATTCAACTCTTAGGACTAAAGAGTATGCCAAAGGTATGCGACGACATGCCAAAATAGTATTCGTAAACAACTGGAAGTCAGGGTATAATGCTCTGAAAGTGGCTTCTGATAAGACTGTAATCATACCAAGTAGTGGATACGAAGTAGGAGATAAGGTAAGAATAGAGATGGAGGTCGAGATACAAGTACCCGGTGTACGAGTAGTATCTGATCCCCTATTTTTAACCATGGGTAGCTTTATGTCCAATGACATTATAGAGTCAGTAAATAGTCAAATTAAGGCTAAAGCTAAGTTTGTGGGTAATCCCAATATGAAGTCTTCTCAGATTATAGAGATAAAGAATGTAGGCCAAAGGTATTCCGATGATTGGTATGCTAAAGAGGTAGAGCATAGCTTTGACACTGGTGGGTATTTTACTGAGGTTACTTTTGAAAAGAAATCTCGTAACTCCATCTTAAATAAGGTCTCTACTTCGGTAAATTTCCAAGAAGTATTTCAGAAAGCTCACGATGTAGCCGAAGAGTCATATACTACGGGTGCTTGGAAAATACCCAGCAGAATAAAATCTGAGGTAGAAAGGTACAGGGCTTCAACTTGGAAGGAAGAAGATAAAGAGAATCCTCAAAGAGCTGGTAGACAAATATTAGTACGTCAGAATCCAGATAACCCCGCTGATTATACCATTGAGGTGGATTCAAGGACTGACTTTCAAGTAGGTAGGAATATAAGTCCAAAAGAACAATGAACATATACGAACTAATTCAACAGAGAGGTATAGAGGCTATTGGAAGGTTCTATTCTACCTACCGAGGTATAGTAATAACTTCTAATGACCCAGACTCTCAAAATAAGGTATGTGTACATCTTCCAAATATTTTAAGAGGTGTAGAAGTATGGGCTTATCCTAAACATCAACAAGGAGGTCCAGGTTCTGGGTTCAAATGGTTGTCTCCTCGTGAAGGTTCTATAGTATATGTAGAATTTGAAAATGGGGACCCAAGACATCCACTCTGGTCTTATCATGGGTGGGCAATCGGAGAGATGCCTCCTGACCTGGACAAACCTTATGTACTTGGGTTTATTACACCCAAAGGCAATAAGATTATACTGGATGAAAGTGAATCGGGAGTATTAACTGCAATAATCCAACAAGATATAATTGTTAAGACTCTAGACGGTAACATAAACGTCGATGCTAATAACATTATAATGCAGGGGGGAGAAGTTGGTATTCCCGAATCAAATTCAGTAGTGGAAAGGTTAAATAAAATCGAGCAAGACCTAAATAAAATCAAACAAGCATTTACTAGCTGGGTTCCTAAACCTCAGGATGGGGGTAGTGCTTTGAAAACTGCTGCTTCATCTTGGGCTGGTTCTAAATTAGAAGAGACTAAGGTGGAGGATATCGAAAGTGAAACAATTAAACAACCTAACTGATGGCAAACTATAATCAACTCAACACTATTGGTAGTGGTGCCTATTTTCCGATAAAGCTTGAACAACCAGTTGGAAAAGATGGTAAACCCGAATCAGTACAGCTGCCAGATGGAAGAGTAGTACCAAAAATAGGGTGGTATATACTCCGAGGAGATGTTGCTTTAATAAAGCAGAATCTCACAGCTATTTTAACCTATCAAATAGGCCAAAGATTTAGACAAGAAGACTTTGGTTCTCGAACCTGGGAATGTTTGGAAGAACCCAACACAAGTGCTCTCAACCTCATGATTAGAAATTTCGTGAAGGATGGTATAGCAGCCTGGGAACCTCGGATAACGGCATTAAAAGTACTTGCTCTGAAACCGACTAAAGAATCTATAAGACTCCTAATATATTTTAAGGTACAAGATTCCCAAAGGATAGAAGAGTTAAGCTTTCAGTATAACTTAAACAACTCAACCACAGATGTCTACTAGCAATCCATGGCTTACACCTTTTCAAAGGTCATATAATGACATAAAAGCCAAACTTATTCAATCCCTGAGTGAAAGGGTTCCAGAGATAACGGATATGAGTGAGGGTAATATATTCATCCTTACACTCTCAATCTTTGCAGGTATTGCTGAGGTGATACACTACTACATTGATGGCATGGCAAGAGAAGCTTTCCTTCCAACCTGCCGAAGGTACTCGTCATTGTACAAGCATGCTAAGCTGGTAGATTACCACATAAAATCAGCTATCCCATCTTCAGTAGACTTAACAGTATATATGCAAGACGGGAGTCCTTTCCCGGTAGATATACAAGTACCCCAGAACACTATATTCAATTCAAAGGATGGTAAACAGTGGATAACTACTCGCAATGTAACTATTGAAAGGGGTACATATACTTATAAAGTACCGGTAGCTCAGAAAGAGGCCGTGGAAGAAGTAGAACTGGGTACTTATACCTCTCATGATATTATCATAACTTTGGGAGACTTACCTACGGATAAGAAGTATGTAGAGGGTTCTATGGTACTTACCATTGGTGGAGAGGCCTGGACTCTGGTAGATACCTTTGCTTATTCAGGTCCAGGTGATAAGGTATACAAGGTAGAACTCGATACTACTCTCACTCCTTATCTGGTATTCGGTGATGGTCAGTTCGGTAGAAAACCAACTATAGGCTCACTCATTAAGGGACAGTATTATCTGACCTATGGTGCAAACGGTAATATACCCGCAAACCAGTTTGATAAAGTTCCCACTGTGATGACGGATGTAACTTCTGGCCTTACTCTTACAAATACCATAGCTGCTACTGGAGGTTCTGACTATGAGGATTTTGATACACTTAAAGAACATATCCCGTTGAGTATCAAAACTCTTGGGGTAGCTATCACTAAGGAGGATTATGAAGCCATAGCTATGTTGATAGACGGGGTAGATAAAGCTTACTGTAACTACATCTGCGGAAAGTATGTTGAGGTATATATTACTCCAGACGGTGGTTCAGAGGCAAGCACCGAGCTTATCAACAATGTAAAGCAAAGGATGGAATCCTCTAAGGTGTTAACTACTCGAGTAAGTGTATACTCTACACATGCCGCTAAGATTTATTTATCGGCCGAAATTACCGGTAGGAAGTCTTTCAAATCCATAGATATAAGCAATCAGGTAAAGAAGGCCTTGTTGGATGCTTATAACTATCAGAACTCAGACATAAATAAGCCAGTAAGACAGTCAGACTTGTATGCTCTCATGGACAATCAGCCAATGGTTGACTTTCTTACTATAACGGAGTTATATTTACTGCCTTATCCAATAGCAATAAACATCAATTCCCAGAATACCGAAGAGATAGTATCAGTACCAGCACTGAATATTACCTACTTCAAGATGATATCTTTTATCACTTCTAACCCAGAATCCGATTTCGAGAATTGTTATATACAGACTGTGATAGAAGATGGCAATGCTTTCTATAAGGTATATGCTAATAAGGAGTTATCTGGTAGTGCCTTATATTCGGGTCAGTATGGTAAACCTCTTGAGGTAACTCTGACCAAGTATAAGTTTAGCCTTACTATTAACTTACCCGTCGAAAATGCAAACTATGAAAACGGAACAGTATATCAATTAACCACTCAACCGATGGGAAGCGATGGTAAACTGGTAGATCTAATTCCTCACAACTACAATATCCCTACTATCAGTTCGGATAATATAACACTTAAAATCAATGAAGTGGTTTAATCCTGCGAAGACCTTCTTCAGAGATTACATCTTCAGTAATCTTTTCGACCATTACTACAAAGCCAACGATACCTATCAGGATTCAGAAGGTAAGGGTATATTCGAAAGGTTCATAGATGTATGTTCTGGTTATTTCGATACTGAGGTAATGCCCGATATAGATAACTTCATGGAATGTCTGGATGTAGATAAAGCTAATCCAATATTCCTGAATTATCTATGGGAATACTTTGGGTTCATCCCCTATGCTTACGGTGTACTAACTAAGGGTGAACCCTATACAGAGGAGAATCTAGAGAATTGGATAAAAGAAGACAGGGGTTTTCCTACGGCTGATTTCCGGTTAGTTCTAAGATACGCCATATCATTGTATAAGATACGAGGAACAAAACGGTTTTATGAAATATTGGGTCGTTTTTATGGAGTAACCTTTACTCTTACCGAGGTAGATGAGAGTACAAAAGATTCAGTAGTTCAAGCCATCGGAGATGGTTCTGTAAACTATGATACTATCTCACACTTCGATACTCCTTCTGCTACTTACGACACCGAGACCGATTGTTGGGAATGTGTCCCAATGATTCTTACTATTGGTATACCAAAGGGTCAATGGGACTTCATGGTAAGGAAAGACCAGGAGATTCAAGAACAACTGTTAGAAGAATGGAAACTAATGAATCCCGATGCAACCGAAGAAGAGATAAAGGCTGAAAGGGAACAAATACAATCAGAACATCCATCCGACTATAGTGATAAGGTAAGAGAGACTCTGGTAAATATTGTCAACAAGTACCTACCCGTAAATGTAAAATATTTTGAACCAGAAGACAGTTCTGTTGTATTTGAACAAACAACTGCCTTAATTTACATTGTATATGTTTAATGCGCCTCTAATAGCTTTATTATCTTCTTTTGCTCAGGAAGATCAAAAACTTAACCATGCCGTTCAATCCTTAACCAAATCCTCGATTGAGCTGGCAGAAGCAGCTTCTAATTATGGGGCTCTAAAGGTAATCTTCGGTATCTTCATGGTATTAGTTCTTGTAATGGTAGTAATGTTTATATATACCATCTGGAACTTAAATAAAAAGGTATCGGTAGTCTCTGAATCTTCCCAACAAGTAAAAGAATTCTTCGAGGGAGCCGCTGACTCTACCATAGGTATAACTGAAGCTCAAATATTGATACGCAGAGAATTTAATAGCTTAGGTCATATCCTGAAATATGCTATACTGCGCATACGATTTGAGAATCACATAGACAACAAAGAATCAGTTGTAAAGAAGGTAGATAGTTTGGTAAACAATGAGTATTCTGAGTTATGTGGACTGTTGTCAAACTTCACTTGTAATGGTAAATCTCTGGCAAATATCTTTGAGCCTCAAGATAATGAGGCAATAAAAGACATGGTAATAGAACAGATATATATACCAAAGGACCAATTTACAATTTCTAACATGGACCAATCAGTGGGTATGTATCTAAATGGATTAAAGTTAATGTATCTTAAAAAACTATAGCTATGGCACGAAGGTTATTGCCCATAATCGATTTTGCTCATGGATCAGATGTGGCAGGGAAACAATCTCCAGATGGTAGACATAAAGAATATTTATGGAGTAGGAAAGTAGGTAAAATGTTAGCTGAAAGTCTCAAACATGAGGGTTTTGAAGTAGCATTCACCAATACCAAAGACACCGAAATCGGGTTGTCTAGAAGAAAAGAGATTGCAAATAATTTAGATACTCCCAGAGGGGGAACTAAATTTCTGCTCTCACTTCATAACAATGCCGCAGGCATGGGAAATGAATGGTGCACTGCCAGAGGATTTGAAATATATACCACCAAGGGACAAACTCGTTCAGATTTATTTGCCACGGTAATATTCGAACAACTTCAGAAGGACTTCCCTACTACCGACGGATATAAACACCGAACCGATTTCTCGGATAGTGACCCAGATAAGGAAGCTAACTTCACTGTACTGATGGGTAATAATTACTGGGGAGTACTTCTTGAGTGGTTATTCCAGGATAATCCAGACGATGTGGAGTTACTAGGGGACGATTCAGTGAACCAGAGACTGGTGGAGTCATTAACTAAAGCTTTAATTTTTATCGACGATAATCTCGATAGGTTAAAATTATAATCATGGCACAGAATAACGAAACTCAGGTTGTTAATGGAGTAGTACAACCGAGACTTTATCAGGTATACGGAGATCTTATAGAGTCCAAAGAGGTGATGGAACCCATAGCCATAGCCAATGGAACTGGTCCCGTATGTGGATTCGACTGGGTTGATACTACTAAAAATACCCTGACTATAGGTAGTATATTCTCATCCGATCGTGAGGATATGAAAAGGGGTGCAAGAAGAGTATTTCTTTCTAATAAAGATAATACGGCTGGTCAGGTGTTCAATGCCTTTATTACTCCAGATGGGCTTCTTTCAATAGCACCAGATATACTGACTCTCACTGGTCAAAACCCTCCTGGAGGTTGGCCAGATATGTCTAACCCATCTAAAATGGTAACATTTGCTTTAATAGCTACTCATAGGTATAGTGCTAATAAGGATGAACCAGTCCCGAGCCTCTCTAATTTCAAAGTAGCGTGGTTAACAAATGCCCATGTAGAACCAGAGTATTATATCGACAAGATAGTCGATATGAACTACCCTCAAATATTGGACTGGGTAACCAAAAAAAGTAGTGTATCTATTAATTCTAATACTGATACATTATTAGGGGTATACATGATAGGTTGGATACCCTCCTGGAATACTCTTTTGCCCGGTTGGAAGGAATTAATGCAATCTATTGGATATCAACTCTGTATCAACCCATATCAGGGTATATTACCTGCTAAACCCCTTGGAATGAATCCTTTTTCTTTGATGAGACTGGATAATAGGGTAAGGGTATTAGAACAGAGTACTGTACCAATCGAAGTAGGGGACTTAGCTAGACGAGTAAGTAATCAAATGCGTAGTTGGGGCTTTGGAGTAGAAGCCGAATACACCATAAACAGTGTTAGTGAAGAAGACGAATTCGTATTTACTAAACTGATAATCAGTGGTTGTGTATTAGCTACAAGTTCTAGTCCAGTAACAAAAAGGATAAACTATCAGTGGTATGAAGCTGGTGGAGGGCTAGTAATTTATTCAACCAAGCCATATATAAATCAATCCACTCTTAATCCCGAAGATTGGGGTTTGGCTAATGCAGCTCTAAATATACCCATCAGTAAAGATCAAGTATGGGACGGTACTCTGAATCTGAGTAGTTTACCAAGTCAGGCCTATCCTATGGCTTTCTTTGAGATAGTGTCTGTACAGGGCAACGGGGAGAAGATATTACCTGGTCATGCTATTAGTTTGGTTAATACCACCAAAGTGGACGGTCTTACAAGATTTGGTACTGCTGTATGTTCGGTATTCGATAACTTTGGCCGGGTTTATAGTAGATCTCTTTTGATAAAGTACTTAGGTTCAGGGTCCCAATTACATTCCATAAGTGGTAAGATTATAGTATCGTCATTTTCTATAACTCTGGTAACTTCTCTTAACCTTAAGAATCTCGCAGGTAATTCAGAAGATATCGATATAGATTTAGAAACTTGGTTAGTCGATTCTGGTGTAGAGGCTGAATTAGCTTCCAATATAGTCAAAAGGATAGCTAAAAACTTAGGAATTATGAGTAACCTACTCTTGGTAAGAGGTGAAACCTGGCCTTCGAGTGGTGATGGTAATACTTTTAAGTACCAGATATTTGCTCAAACCACTGGCACTAGTGGAGTTTATACTAAGCTTAAGTTAAGCCCGTATATACAACACAATGCTTCAAGTGGAACTAGTATAACTACTACTTCTATTAGAACTGTTACGACCTTTACTGCTCCAGAAGATATGTTGGAGTTATTCACTAATTGTATCAATCGTCCCTTATATCCTTTCTAAACTGAACCATAGTTGAGTTGGTTAAGTGGGGCCGGGGTGAGGTTATCAATAACCTTGCTCTGGCCTTTTTCATTGTTTAAGATCTACTGCAGCTTGTTCTAAAGTTTTCTGTATGGTCTTTCTCATTCTGGAGAACATATTAACTGCAAACTTATCTCTAGGCAACTCAAAGTAATCTATCAGGTGAAGGATAGATAACTTACCGTGAGAATCTTTGATACGAGATTCAAACCACTTGGGAGGTTCAAGTTGTATCTGCATAACCAAGTATTCATCCAGAGTAAGGTGTTCCTTCATGTATTGATGAAATATTTGGGATTGCTCTTCCTTAATCCTAGTTTCATCCGAGTCATCGAGTAATTCTTTATTATTGTCAAATAATACCTCGAATGATGTTAACTCTTGATTGAATTCTGCCTGTTTAGTATAAGCATTTCTTAACAACTTACTTTTATAAGTTTGCAGGGAAGACAAGAGAGTTGCTTTCAACCTTTCTTCATCGTATTCGTCTTGATATTTATTAAATACATACAAGAACTTATCCCAGAAGAAAGAGTTAATTATATCTGGCGTAAGATTGAATCTTCTAGAATCAACCCCTCTTACCAGTCTACGGATTAAAGGTTTGCAGGTTTTGTATAACCTATTAAACAAGTCCTCATCATAGGGTTTTAATTCTGTCAAACGATGTAGTTCACTCCCGTTATTGCCTTTCATAGTAGTAAATATATTTAACAATGCAAATATAAATAATAAAGTAACAACTTGTATGAATTTTTATCAAAATATTTCACCGTTAGTGTTCAAGTATGTTCGAGAATGAGCTTGGAGAACTATATTATCTAGCAGATACTATTGATTATACACTCATGAATATTATATAATATATGAAACCAAATAAGGTAAAGAAGAGGTTAAACTCCTGTGATAAGTTTACGTTCTCTATAGAGTTTCAACTAGAAGTACTTAGGTTCTTGGTACAAGGGAAGGAAGCTCTTCTATATATTCCAAAGATAAAACCTGGGTACTTTACTTTAATTGAACACTCGATAGTAGTAGAAGCCTTGGTAAAATTCGTAAAGAAATACCAACGAATACCAAGTGAGGTTTTAATGGTAGAGCAAGTTAAAACCTTGCTAGAAGGTAAGGATTATGTTGATTTGGTTACTAAAGATGATATCCCTAATATTCATAGTTTAATATCTGAGCTTTACAATAAACCTCTAAAAGATGTAGATATTGTCCTGGAAAATATACATAAATTCATTGCCTACATTGAGTTGAAAGCTCTGAATGAAGGTATGGATTTTTCTGATTACAATTCATACGAAACTTATCAGGTTAAGTTAACCAAAATATTACAAAATTCAAAACCACAAAAGAAAGACGAGCCTTTGCTTATGGTTAGTGGAACTGCAATGAGACAACTCATGAGAAAGGTTGATCCAGATGTAGTTCCTACTCCATTTTGGCAGTTGAATAGGTTGGGTAATGGAGATGGATATCCCAAGAATTCTCTTTTCGTTTTGATTGATCGCCCTAAACGGAGAAAGACATTTGCACTTATCAATATTGCCCGGGGATATCTGGCAATGAAGAAGAATGTTCTATACATAGATACTGAAAATGGTAAGAACCAGTTAATGGATCGTATGATACAGTCTACTCTCAATAAGACCAAGAGGGAGATGTTAACTGGTGATTATGATAAGATGGAGCAAAGGCACATGCGTAAATATAAACGTCTTGGTGTAGAGTTTATTGTGGAGCGTGTACCTGCAACCATTGCAGATTGTAATACCATCACTAATCTAGTTAGGAAATTAGAAACAGAGAAGGGTATTAAGGTCAATGTTATCATGATTGACTATGCTGCAAAGTTGGCTTCTATTGCTCGAGATAGGGACGATGTAGAACGTATCAACAATGTATATATAGATATAGATAATATGGGAGATGAGTTGGGACTAGATGCTATTTGGACTGCCCAACATGTTACTAGAGAAGGTGCTAAGCATCAAGAAACCCGATACGAGGATAATGATATAGCATCAGCTATTTCTATAATAAGAAATGCAAAATGCGTCATGGGATTAAATTCTACTCAGGACGAAGAAGAACATAACATCATGAGAATGGAAGTTGTAGTTCAACGTGATGGAGTTCCATCTGGTAGAGTAATGTTTAATATGGACCCAGAAAGACAACGTATGAAGGAGTTCTCTAAAGAGGCCAGAGCAAAATATGATGAGTCAATGGGTAAACAGGTAGATGATTTACTTAAGAAAAAGAAAAGGGTAAGTAATCCCAACGCAGACCCAGAAAAGAGAAGTAAAACTTCAGGTGATATTTAGTTAAACCTTAAATAATTAAAATTGTATGGCACGAGTTATTACTACAGAGCCTCTTAAAATTCAGGAGAGGACTACAGTTTGTAAAAATTGTAATTCCAAGGTAGCTTTCAATGAGAAGGAAGTATTCTTGGATTTAAGTTATGGTCCAGATCATAATGGAGAAGAGTGCATCACTTGCCCTCACTGTCATTATAATATTCATATTGGCGTATTCCAAGCTACTGAACACATGTAGTTATGAATGTAAGATTATTGAAGATATTTCGTAGGAGAGCTTCCAAAGAGATATGTTTAAGAAGGCAACCAGGTAACAGATATCAAGTTGTATGTCCAATTGAAGAGAGGTATAGTTTAGGAGTATTCTTCCGTGAGTGGGTACCAATCTCTTCAGAAAAGGCCTCTATAAATTGGAATAAGGTTACTCCTAACCATAGAACTATGGGGTATAAAGATATAGATAGGTATGAGGTACCTTATAAGAATTCTTTCCTAAGGTTAGAAGAAGCCAAAGTAGAATTAGTGAAGATTCGTAGAGGATATATAATCCATCATCTAGTTCCTGAATTATGTCAGAAGTTACCAGTTAATAAGTAATAATTACCCGGCTATGTTATTCATGGTCGGGTATTTTCGTTTACGATATGAGACTTAACAGCAATATAAAAGGTAAGATGCACCAGTACTTCATTAAGAAGATCGGAGCCTTCGACTACCGCAATTCATGGATGAAGTCAGACTGTCCCTACTGTGGAGGAGAAAAGAAGTTCGGCATCAACCTTTCAAACAATCGGTGTAATTGTTTCAAGTGTGGTGAGCATCCTTCTCCGATAAGCCTGGTAATGTATCTGGAGAATACGGATAGTTTTCATGAAGTATTATCTATACTCGAATCGGGAGATTATTCTGGATATGTATTCAAAGAAGAGAAGGTTGAGTTAAAGGGTAAGAAAGAGTTCTTCCTTCCTGATGGCTTTAAGAATATATCCATGGGTACTTCTCTATTGGCAAGGTCTGCCAGGAATTATCTTAAGAAACGAGGATTTAAGATAGAGGAGTTAGCTCGTAAAGGATGGGGATATTGTAACACAGGTAAGTATCTTGGATATATCATTATTCCTTTTACAGAGCAGGGGCAATTAACTTACTTCAATGCCCGATTATATATGGGCGCTGGCCCCAAATATAACAATCCAGAAGTAGATGTAACGGGTTTGGGAAAGAGTTTTATTATATATAATGCAGATGCTCTAGAAATATACCGAACCATTTATATTTGTGAGGGTGCAATCAATGCTGAAACTTTGGGAGAGAATGGGATTGCAACCGGAGGTAAGGCAGTTTCAAGATGGCAAGTAAACAAGTTCATCAAGAGCCAAGTAGAGAAGTTTATAATATTGATTGACCCTGATGCTAAAGATAAAGCATTAGATCTGGCATTTAAGTTGGTGCCCTTCAAAAAGGTAAAGGTAGTATTCCTCCCAGATAATGAGGATGTAAATTCACTGGGTAAACAAAGGACTTTAGAATATGTACGAGAGACGACATATCAGACTTATCAAGAACTTTTAACTATAAAATCACAGTTAAAATTATAATGGCACAACGAGAACCTTCTATACATATCTCTAAAACTTTATTCCGTAAATTATGGAAGGAAATGGGTGGTAGAGTATCTGAAGAATTCGTAGATGAGTTCTTCACTAAAGCCAGGCAATACTCTTTGGACCACCGTTCAGTGGTAGGAGAGGATAAAAGGGTACAAACTCAAGCTGTTCGTAGAGCTTCAGGAAGTATAGGAGATGCAAACTTATTAGCAGATATCATCTATTCTACTAGAGTCCAACTCAAACACATCGGAGTAACTAAAATAAAGCAAACAGATTTACAATGGGCCTCAGTTAAGGAATTGGTACCTGTTGTAAACGAGTTCTGTCAAAAGTTTGGGTTTGAACCTCGTCAAGGATATATTGAGTTTGTAACAACTGGTATTAAGCTCATGTCTCAAGCAAAGAGGGTTAACTATAACTTCTGTGCTAATTGGTTACATCAGAGAGTTAATTGGATTATGGATGTATACGAAGCAGATAGAGAAGTAAAAGAAGATTTAGCTCCCCAGTATACCCGAGAAGTATATGAATATTATACTAAAGAGATTCTTGACAGAATAGGGATTAACAATACTTACGATAAAAACCCTCAAGAGTATGTATGGTTTGTAAGAGCAAGAAAATTAGCCGATGAAGTTGGAGTTGACTATGAAACCTTTGTTCAAGCTCAGTTCTATGCTTTAGAATTCTGTAATGGTATACCTAAGATAGAAGATCTATCTAATGACAAGGCTAGACAAAGAGTTATTAATTATATGGCAAGATTTAATATAGTATCTCGGCCTAAATCGGAACATGTAGATTGGGATGCTTTCAAGAAATAAGGTATGATAACTATAACCATAAAGAACTGCAATGTTTGTGAATTATCTGGCCCTGCTAAGTTCACAAATAAGTTGTATGAAATGTTCCGGATTAAGCATCCGGACGCTTGGCATATAATGATGTATAGCAGGGCAAAGAACTGGGATGGTTACGTAAAATATATCTCTGATTATGGGCAATTCAAAATAGGCCTTCTAAATAGGGTTTACAATGAATGCCTTAAAACGGGACAGGAGGTTAAAATCATAGATAATAGACCCCAGTTAGGAGTTAAACCAGTAATTCCAACAATACTTGGAGATAAAGAATTACGGGAAGTACAAAAAGAAGCTCTAGAAAAGATTCTAAATAATCGAGTTGGAGATACTCCTTTTCTTATCTGTGCATCTGATTTGGCAGTTAATTTCGGAAAGACTTTGGTGTTCTGTGGATTACACCAGGCTTTCAAGAGGAAATTGAAAACTGTATTGTTGTTGAACAGTGCAGACTTATTTAAGCAGTTCAAAAAAGAGATTCCAGAACTGTTACCCGGTGAAAAGGTTGCATTCATACAGGGAAGTAAGTGCAATGACTGGGGTAACTTTAATGTGTGCATGGTACAGTCTCTTGCCTCAAATATAAGTAGGTACCAAAAATTCTTATCAGAAATAGATATGGTACTTATAGATGAGGCTGACGTGATAGATAATAAAACATATAAAACAGTAATACAACATCTGTATAACTCTAGAATACGAGTAGGTTTGAGTGGTACCATCTACATGAGTAATCAGAAGAAGAAGTTAATACATAACCTGAATATCATGTCATTTATTGGTGATAAGGTTAACCAGATAAAATTAAGTGATATGATAGAGAAAGGGTATTCTACCCCTATTACTTGCAAGTTGGTATATGCTCCCTTTAAGTACTCTAAAGATGTGGATTACCCAACAGAATACAAGGAAGTGATATCAGATAATGTTAAAGCTTGGAAACTATCCCTTGATCGTACCAAGTATAACATTGGTAGAAAAAGATTACCAGCTTTGATAGTATGTAAGTTTATAGGTCATTGTGAAAATCTTTACCGGTATTATGTTAAACATCTCGGGAATCAATACAACATACAATATGTACATCATAATACCAAAGGGCGTGATGAAATTCTACAAGCTTTTAGAGAAGGTAAAATCGATATACTAATAGCTACCACGATTATTTCTAGAGGTCAAAACTTCCCTGAATTAAAATATCTGCAGAATACTGCATCAATGGATTCTAATGAAAAATCCATACAGATATTGGGACGTCTTGCACGAACTCACATGAACAAGAAAAAAGCCTATCTTGACGATCTTCAATTCCCGGGTAATTATCTAAAGAGACATGGTAACCATAGACGAATGTATTATCAGAAAGAAAAATTAAAGGTAATCAGAGTGGAAGGGTAATACGCATATATGCGCACGTATATACCCACACTTATAACTCTATTAGTATTTAGTATACTAAATACTAATAGAGGTTTATATAGCTAAAGCTATATAAACTTATACTTAACTTACTTAGTAAGTATTAACTTAAGCTAAAGCTTAAATGCGCACGCACGTATAATGGTGAACCAGAAAGTTAGTGCATATACTATTCTACATCAATGACACTGAAATACCTATTAACTATCACTTGATATCAAACTATCAAATATATGGCGAAGAAAAAGAAAGACAAACTTAAGGAAGTAAGAAAGGAGTTAGAGACTGGAGATATTCTTGAACCTATAGACATCACCAAACTTGGTTCAGGACAAGATCCCTGTTTCGGTAAACACTATGACCTTTCAACCCAGGAATGTAAGATGTGCGGAGATTCCGAACTCTGTTGTATTAAGTTCACAGCTCTTATGGGTAAGACTCGTAAAGAGCTGGAAGCAGAAACCCAGTTCAAGGATTTGGAACCTTTGGTAGATATAGAAGGTTGTAAAAAGTACTACCGTAAATTGGTAAGAGAAAAACTGGGTAAGAAGGAAATACTCGATAAGCTTCAGAGTAAGTTCGAGTTATCCCGAAAGGAAGCAAGAGACATTTATCGTAAATTCAACAGTAAATAACATGGTACAATTAGAGTTCACAAAGATTCGAGAGGTTAAATCCCCTAACCGAGCAAATGAGGGGGATGCAGGGCTTGATTTCTACATTCCTCAGTTATCCGACCAAGATATTCTTAAGGTTGGGGAGAAAGGTAAGGATGACTTTTCCGGTATCAATCGGAAGATGTTAGGTAAAGGTTACATCAAACTAAATGGGTTGGGTACTGATGATGTACATGTGGTAATTAAGCCAGGTGGAAGACTTCTCATCCCTTCTGGTATAAAGGTACTTATCAATCCAAAAGAGTCCATGCTCATGGCAGCAAATAAATCTGGGATTGCAACTAAAGAGGGTTTGTCGTTCACTGCCGAGATAGTGGATAGCCCTTATACTGGGGAAATGCACATAGGTATTCATAACGGTTCACCCGAAGAGGTTTGTATTCCTCTGAACCAAGGTAAGAAAATAATGCAATTCGTACACGTTCCCATCATACTTTCAACTCCGGTAGAGATTACCAATGAAGAGTACGAAGAGAAGGCAAAGAACTGGGGTACAAGAGGAGACAAAGGATTCGGAGCACACGATAACAAGTAAGACCATGGATGATAATATAAGGGGATTCCCAGGTTATCACATTACTAAAGAGGGAAAGTTATATAGGTATGGTAAGTTACTAAAAGTTTATCACCATCATAGGTATTTGAGATGTAAGTTACATAACGGTAGTATAAGTAAAAATGTCAAGATACATAGATTGGTAGCTGAAGCTTATATACCTAATCCTAATAATTTACCTATAGTAATGCACTTGGACGATAACCCATTAAATAATATCGTAAGCAACCTGAAGTGGGGGACCCATAAAGAGAATAGGTATTTAGCTATTGTAAATTGTAAATTACCAAGACTTATAGGTAAAAACAATCCATGCTATGGATTGAGAGGTAGTAAAAATCCCAACGCTAAATTAAAACATGAGGATAGGGTAAAGATAAAAGAGTTACATGTAAAAGGAATAAGTGCTAGAGAAATACGTAACAAGTACTTTCCTAATGTATGCGAAGAAACTATACGAAGAACAATTAACCAAGGTTTAATCTAAAAAATACCCGCTTTGGATTCACGTGATATAAAGGAAGAACCGGGAATTATTCCCGAACACAAGTATCTAGAAGAGATATATCAAATGCAAAAGAACCTCTTGTCTGGGTATATAGGCATAGAGGGGCTACCACAGTATCCGGTAGACATCAATACAAAGGCTTCTCAAACCTTGTTAAAGGACTTTACTGCAAGGGTTATCGAGGAGTTATCAGAAGGCTATGAGTCATTCGAAAATGTAATGGACTTATTCGAGGCCAACCATTCAAAATTGGTACAAACCCAAGGTGATTGTATAGAGTATACGGAGATACTCAATCACTTACAGAATGCTAATGAAGAGAATGCAGATGCTATCCACTTCTTTATCGAACTTTTGATATATGCCAATATCCAACCCGATGATATTATGGCATACATGGTGAAGTGGGTAAAGGATAATCGTTGTCCTCAATCAGTAGTAGATTCTCTCAACAAGAACTATGAAGATATCCTGCGTACAGCCATGAATCTCGGGGTAATGTGGATAATGGACAATGGAGATATCGGTGTTATCTTACACAACAATGCCACAGACATTATCAAGTGGTACGAGAACATGGATTCAGAAACACATCTGGACTATAACACAAAGTTAATCGAGGGAGGTAGATACTTCAATCATGTAGAGTACTCAGTAAACTACCCATACCTGTTATGGAAGATAACCCATCATCTGAACATTGCTCGTAACTTCCTGAAGAATAAACCATGGAAGCAATCACAAGTAATGACCCAGGAGTTAAAGTATCAGTCCGAGTTGGTAAAGGCTTTTATTTATTTCTGTGGGTATTTGGGATGGATAGGTATGGGTTCAGATGATGTATTTTACATCTATTTCAAGAAGAACCATATCAATAAATTTCGGCAGAAGTCACTATATTAGTTAGATACATGGCCAACCTGATATTACTAAATTTACTATTAATTATTGACAACAGTATTATAGAATATGAAAGTTAGTAATATAGATGGTTGGCCATGCTATTATATTAGTAAGAGTGGCAGGCTATACAGTAATAAGAGAGGTAAATGGATACGAATTAGAGGTGAATTATGTAATAATAGGTTACAGTATAGGTTATACAAGAGGATAAATACTGACTTATTGGGGAATAAGAAACATTCTTGGGGTATAGATACAAGTACAAGTCGATGGTTTAAAGCATCAAGATTAGTAGCTATGGCTTACATACCAAATCCTCACAACTATCCTATAGTATGTCATAAAGATAATAATCCACGGAATAATAGAGTAAGTAATTTATACTGGGGAACCCAGAAAATGAATATTCAACAGGCAGTTAGGGAAAATAGATTTACACAATTTGCTAAGAGAGGAAAAGAAAATCCCATGTATGGTAAAAGGGGTAAGCTAAGCCCTTTTTATGGTATACCAAGAAGCAGCGAAACAAAGAGATTAATCTCCATAGCTAACAAAGGTAGAAAGGTAAGAGAAGACACAAAGTTAAAAATTTCAAATACCCTAAAATCTCTAAAGAGGGGAAAAACGGTATTCTTAAGAGATGATATTATAAAGTTAAGATACGAGGATAAATTATCACAATCGGCTATAGCTGAGAGATTAGGGTTACATCAAACAGCTATTAGTAAATTTCTAAGAAACTATGAATCTTGTAAAAGCTAAGAATCCCACTGATGCTTGGGAAAAGATACTGGAAAACTTCTTAATCAAGAAACCCGACTGGTTTTGTGAGGGAGTTGGTTATAACCTAACCGATTCTCTTTTTACATACGACTTGATGGTAGAAATAGCTGATGCTAAATTCGACCCAGACTTCGACTTCGGTAAGATGTTTGGTTATACCATGACCAAGTGGACTGGGCTGATTACTAACTACCTTGATTTGGATGTGCTTGACCAGGCTAAACTGATGATAAGGAAGTTAGAAGAGAACAAGACAGTAAACAGGAATTATCACATTGGATTCCATTTTGCTGATAATCATGGCAGTGGTAAGGGATGCTTGGTGGGCGGTATATTCTCTCGTAAGATAGGAGTTGAAAATCCCGAGATAACAGTAATACTCCGCTCTTCAGAGGTAGTTACAAGGTTGCCCATAGATATGCTACTATTCTGCCGTATGGGTCAGTATATTTATGGCCATGATAACTTCTCTCTAAAGTTGGTTATCAAAGCAGCTTGGGCAAATGATACCACAATCTTGCTGTATCAGAATCGAAAAGATATTAAGGAGTTATTGAAAGAGAACTGTACCGATGAAGTACGTAGAAAGAAGATACGTAAATCTCTCAAAAAACTTATGGCAAGCGATGAAGCAGGTTATAAAACCTATGGTAACAGTTTCAGAGCTTTCAAGGTATTAAGGAAAGATTTGGGGTATAAACAGAAATCTATGTTAGCTTCAGCATTAGAGATTGGGGATTGGGATGGTATTCCATTGCCCGAGGTATGTCCCTCTATCCTCAAGCGTAACATGATAAAAAAGACCTACTTAAAGTTCACCGAAAAGTATGGTCTCAAACTAAAGCTAGAGGAAAGTGGGGAGAAGAAAAGGAAGAAGTTGATATCATTCTCCTCTTCAGAAGAAGACGATATGGATGACAGTGAATTAACTCCTGAAACAGATGAGTAAGTTTAAGTTAAAGAATAACCTGTTGAAGTTCAAAACAAGTATGAAAGCTTGGGAGGGACTTAACAGATTATTCCTTTTCAATACTCCAGGTTTGGATATTGAAAGAATTGGTAAAGCACAATACTTAAATGATTTAGTCATCTATATTAAAGAACCTCTGGTAGATCCTGAATTCGATTTCGGCAGGCATTTCAATTACACTTCAGCTAAGTGGAAGTCTTTGGTAGCAAATTATGTGAATGAAAACGGTATAATTGATTTAAGGCAGGAAGTAGTAAAAGCCTTAAACTCAAGGAAGATATTCAATATAGGCTATCAGTTTGATAATAAGCATGCTCATGGCAAGAATTGCTTGTTGTCTCTAACTGTATCAAAGAAAGCAGGTATGGATTACCCTATGATAACGGTATTCATGAGGGCATCAGAGGTAACCAAAAGACTTATATGTGACCTATTACTGATTCAAAGGATAGGGGAATACTTATTCCCCACTGGACATAAATTCCATGTATCAATACACTTCAGTCAGATATTCAATGATGATACGGTATTACTAATGTATCATGCTCATGAAGACCTATTAAAGCTTAGTGATAAGCTTGGTATATATGATGGTAATTGGTATGATAGGTTGAAGTATCTACTTAAAGTAGACCCTGACAAGATAAAGTATAAGGTACATAAAAGAGCATTGAAAGTACTAAGACCCGAATTATTCAAATATCCCAAAACACTGGCAAAGGATTGTACACTCGGTAGTGAAGACTGGCTACCATTCTAAGATAGGGAAGTCTATTGAATTGCAAATACCAATGCAATGAAAATAGAGGTAAAGAAATCTCCTTACACCAGTAAACTCGGAGGAGATATAGATATAACTTTCTCCACGGATGATGGGTGGTTATTCAATACCGTGGCCAATATCAGTGTAAAGGATTTAAGGCAACTTAAAAGAAAGATAAGGAGGTATCTAAGTGAAGTACGAGAGGAAAGATAAACCCTATTTTTGAGTAAAGATATTCAAGGGTAAATATCCTGATAGGAATGGCAGGGACATAGAGTTACTATTGGGAATTGTGTAAAACTATTCAAACAAAGATGATATGAGAATATATTCAAATCCTTACGAATTGATGTCTGAGACGGCAAGAAATTTGTATGAGATGGGTAATGAGGTAAAACCCCGTACCTATCAGAATAAAGTTATCGAAGGTAAAGATGACTTTATTACTAAAGAATTGATATGTGAACAGTACTGTTTAACTCACATGGAAGACCCGGCTCCCCTATTTGTATTCACCAAATCCAAAGATTGGGCAGATGCTGAGTTCCAGGAAAGGATACATCCGGGACAAATTAACCCAGGAGAAGCTTGGAAATTACGTCCCGAAATATGGGAGGAGTTTCTTGTAGATGGTAAGTACTTCGACTATACTTATTCAGAGAGAATGAATGAGGTAGTAAGGTATAATGGGATTGTAATGACCAAGTTACAGGCTGTCATAGGTCTGCTCAAGGATGATAACGATACTCGTAAAGCCATACTTAATATCTATGGTGAAGATGGGCAGATAGAATGTTCAGATGCTGAAAGCCTGGATGGTAAGATGCGCATCCCATGTTCAATGTACTACGACTTCCTAATACGGGAGAATGCCCGAGGTGAAAAGCAATTGAATATTTGTTATCACCAAAGGTCATCCGATTTTGTAACTCACTTCGGAAATGATGTATACTTGGCATGGAAACTCATGGAATACGTAGCTAGAGAAGTGGGTACCAAACCTGGTTATCTCTATCATACTATTGATAGTTTGCATAGTTATAAAAAGGACTGGGTAAAACTCAAAACTTCTATCCAGACAGAATTAAGGTAACAAAGAAGGTAACGGTGGTTGAACTTAGTTTCTTTTCTGTCAAGCCGAGATTAGTAGTAAAGCCGTTACCTTCACCTGGACCCATAGCTCAGTTGGTAAGAGCAGCTGACTCATAATCAGAAGATCGTGGGTTCAATCCCCTCTGGGTCCACTTATGAATCTTTACTTTGCGCTGTGGACAACGAGTCCTGATTCATTCCCAGGTACTGGACGGTAGGGATATAGACTGGTACCTAATTTACGGAAGTAGCACAGTCCGGTTAGTGTACTTGCTTTGGGAGCAAGGGGTCGCAGGTTCGAATCCTGTCTTCCGTACAGGGCTATAGCTGGGTTATAACAGGAGATACGACCTCCAGCTAGCAATGGGCAATAAACTGGTACGAGATACCAAAATCCCATAATTAAAGTCGAAGGCTATAGCATTAGGAGATGAGCGAAGAACAGTAACTCGTCTCCCTTTTTTATAAAAGCTCGGATGGTGGAATAGGTAGACACGCCGGACTTAAAATCCTGTGACCAGCAATGGTCGTGCGGGTTCGATTCCCGCTCCGAGTACATAATTTTATAATTCTTATGAAGGGAGACATTATATCTAATTTGATAAAACTTCTACAAAATAAAGAAGTTGGTCAGACATTTAGATATACTTACTTACAGAGTACAGGAGCTAAGACAGCATATTTATATTGGTTATGCTGTCTTCTTTGTAGATCAGGGTATATAAAAAGAGTAAAGAATGGTATCTTTCAAGTAGTAAAGAATACGTCAGACTTATGGTCATGTAAAGATCTATTCTATACTGCATATAATAAGAATAAACATGGAGTCAAGATATGACATAATCAAAAGTTTCTCACAAGTCAAACGGCTTGTGAAAGCTTGTTTGAAAACAGGCATAGCTTCTGTAGACTTCGAGACAAATGCCGAAGGTATTTATAATAAAACCTTTAAACCAACAATATTATCCATAACCTTTCAAGTTGGTTCTGGTGTATCAATACCTTTATGTCACCATGAATATGAAAACTCTAATTGGAAACGTTGGTTAAAGTATTTTGGTAGAAAGGTGGTTGAGAATCCCAATGTAACTAAAGTGGGATGGAATCTGAAGTTTGACCTTCAGATATTCGAGTTATATGGGATATATGTTAGAGGTACTGTTCTGGATGGAATGCTTATGAAGTATCTTCTAAATGAAGAGAAACCTAATGACCTGAAATCAATGGTTAGAAGGTATCTACCAGAGCATGGCGACTACGAGAAGGCAGAGAAGTTCGACAAGATACCTTGGGATAAGAAACCATTGGAACCCTTATGCAAGTATGGTTGTCAGGATACCGATTATACTCTTAGGTTAGCTATGTTCTTTGAAAGTAAGCTAATAGAGATTGGCATGTACCCCTTATTTAGGCATTTGATTATGCCAGCTTCTAGGGTATTGCAGCATGCTGAAAAAACCGGATTATACCTCGATAGGAAATTCAATCAGGAATTGCTTGAATCTTACAAGCCAAAAATTGAACAAGCAACTTCTAATTGCTTGAATCTTCCACGAGTGAAAAAATTCTCTAGATGGCTTGTCCAAGAAAGAATAAGCAAATACCTTGCATCCATTGAAAGTGAACTTGAAAATCTGGATTATAATAGCCCCAAGGATGCACGGAAAATAGCAAGCAGGGAGCAAAAAATATCCAATATACGAGCTGGTGTATTCACCACTAAAAAAGAATTGGAATTAACCCGAGAAGTAAACTTGGGAAGTACAATTGATTTACCTCTACTGTTGTATTCCGAAAAGGGGTTCAAATTCCCTATCATAAAATATACCAAGGATAAGAAAACTAATCGTGATACTGATAAGCCGAGTACCGATGAAGATACATTGGTAGAACTTCGACTAACGGTTAAAAATCCCGAAAATCCCAAAGCAATTTTCCTGGATAATCTTCTTGAATTAAGAGGGTTAAAGAAAATGTATACAACATACATAGAGGGATGGCATGATAAGGTACAGGACGATGATAGGATTCATGGTCAATTCAAAATCATTGGTACTACTTCGGGACGATTAAGTAGTTCTGAACCAAACCTTCAGCAGATACCCAAGACTTCTGTGGATGCTAATATCAAGAAACAGTTAGTAGCTCCTCATGGTAAACTATATATGGCACTTGACTACTCACAAGCTGAGTTAAGAATCATGGCTCACCTTTCAGGAGATGAGACTTATCTTGAGGCCTTTGCTAAGGGTCAGGACCCTCACCTTGCTATTGCAGCAAACAAGTATGGAGTATCATACGATGAAGCAAACAAAGCTTACAGCGATGAACAACACCCTGATTACAAGCTTTGGAAAAATCGAAGGAAACAGGCAAAGCAGATATGTTTTGGTATTATTTATGGTATTCAGAAGAAACTGCTTGCAGTTAAACTATCTGACCCGAAAGCTGGTATTATCGTAACCCCTGATGAAGCTCAACAACAGTTGAATGAGTTCTTCCAAGAACATCCGAAGATTAAGAAGTTCATGATTAACCAGGAGAAAGTATTGGTAAGACATGGATATATTAAATCTTTGTTTGGCAGGAAAAGAAGGTTACCTCAAGTATATTCTGATAATGAGCAAGAAGCTGCATACGCAGTACGATTATCAGTTAATATGCCATGTCAATCCGCTGCATCAGATATGAACTTATTCGCTTCAATCCTAAACTATTGGAAAATGAGGCAAGGTAAGTTACCATTTATGCAAGAGACTTGTAATGTTCATGATGCTACCTATTACTTGGTAAGTCCCGAATATATAAATACCTGGGTAGTATACGAGATTTGGGAAACTTGCCGTAACCCAAATACTAAAGAATACTTCAACTTCCAGATAGACGACGTAAGTATGTCAATGGACTTCGTTATCGGGCGTTCTATGGCAGAGGAACTACCTTTTATTCCTGGATATGATTATAGGAAAATGCTTGAACCAGATTTTAATCCTGATGAGTACTTAGAGGAACATCGTAAGTTCAAAGGTATTGAAATAGAAGATTATCCTAAGTTATATCCAGAAGAGATAGAGAAAAATAAGAGAGAGTTTAGGAAGAGAATGTATGAAAGGTAATATACCAGATTTTGATTGTTACCATGTTACTCGAGAAGGTAATGTGTACTCTAAGTATAGAGATAGAGTTACTTGGAGGAAAATGGCTAAGAGAAAGAAGAACAATGGTTACTTGATAGTAAGCCTAAGAAATAATAAGGGGATTAAGTATACGTTTAATATACATAGGTTGGTAGCTTTAATCTACATTCCAAACCCAGATAATAAACCGTGTGTGGGTCATAAGGATAATAATCGAGAAAATAATAAAGTAGAAAATCTATATTGGTGTACTAACCAAGAGAATACTCAACAATGTATAAGAGACGGTAGATTTAATATCCCCAGCCTTAAGTTGAGTGAGGAGTCTATAAATAAGATGATAGAAGATTATGAGAGTGGTATGAGTAACCTACAGATAAAGGTCAAATATGGAATAAGCATTATGACCATGTATAAATACTTCAGTGAAAGAGGTGTTATATGGAAAAAAGGCAAAAGATAGTACGTCTATCCCAGATTAAGAAAAACACACTAAAGATTCTATTTCAAGGGAAAACCTATGAGATTGATTTAGACCAGGAACTCATGATTGATGAGAACCTGGTCAATCAGTCTTTACGTAGAAGTCCATCTAATTATGCTCTATTGGTGATGGTAAGGGATAGGCTTATATATAAAAGGGATAAACTTGAAAAGGCAAAAGATCAGGCTTATAGTAAGGCATGGCTTTACTATAAAGAATCAGGTAATGTAAACAATGACGCAGCAGCTCATAAAGCAGAGAACAACCAAGCTTATCAGGGAGCATTGAAAAGATATATGAAGGCTGAGTACAATGCGAGTAAAATGATAAGTATATGTAAAGCTTACGAATCACGAGAGAATATTTTAAGAACTGTATCAGCAAACTTACGTAAACAACAGTAAATATGTCAAGAATTGAGTTAGACCTTATTTCGGTCAAAGAAGCAAAGGAGTTGAATGGTAAACTGAACGGTTTAGGAACTCCCACAGGAAGTCGAGTACTTATTGTATCCCCAGTAGTAACTGCAGATACCAAAACCAAAGGAGGACTCTATATCCCTCAGGAACATGATAAAGATACAGTACCCCGCAAGGGAGTAGTAATTCAGGTAGGACCCATCACTGATGAACAATGTGAAGAATATCCTGGTCTTCAGGTTGGAGCGGTAGTTACTTACGGTCTGTATGCTGGTAAAGAACTAGATGTAGTAGACCTTCCCAATCAAGTAACAACTATATTATCTCTGAACGAGATACTTTATATCGAAACCAATAAATAAAGCCATGAAAAAGGAAAAAACAACCAAGAAAAAGGGCAGTGTAATGACTACCCGAGAAAAGATGCTTGCCAGGAAGAAGGACCTGGAAAAGCGTAGTGGAGGTGGTGGAATAATCTACCCGAAAGAAGGAACTACCCGAGTACGTATCAAATCTCGTGGTGCAGACGAGGAATTGGGAATAGAGATTATTCAATTCTACCTTGGACCAAAGGAGGGAGGTATCATATCTCCGGCAACTTTCGATGAGCCATGTCCTTTCATGGATAAGTTCCAGGAGCTTAAGAACTCTGACGACCCCGATGATAAGGCATTGGCCTCGAAACTGGTACCAAAGAGAAAGTATCTCATAGGGGTACTTGGGTACAAAGATACTAAGGGTAAAGAGATCGACCCAGATAGGGTTGATAAACCGATGATGGTACCACGTTCGGTATATCAGGATATTATCGACCTTTATCTCGATGAAGAGGACTGGGGTGATATGACCGACCCAGTAGAGGGGTACGATATCAAAATTACTCGTACCGGTACTGGCAAGAATGACACCAGTTATTCGGTATCACCTTGCCAGAAGACCAAGCTGGACAAGAAGTATAGGGGAGAGGTAGACCTGGAGAAAGCAATACGGGCAAATATCCTTCCCTACGAAGAACTCGAAGAGAAGTTGGCTTCATTCCTTAACGAGGGGGATGATGACGATGAAGATGATATGCCAAAGAAAAAATCGGGCAATAAAAGAAAGGGTTTAGCCAATAAAAAGAAGAAATATAAGGGCGATATCTAAAATCTCTAGATACATACCTAAAGTAGGAGTGGGGTATAGTTTTATATCCCACTTTTTCATCTTTAATAAATAATAAAGTATGGCAAGGAAAACCAAAGCCACTGGTAAATCCGGAGGTAAGAAGTTTAAGATACCCACACAAAATGAGATACTCAAGAAATATGGGTCATCTCTCCAATTAAAGGCCAGCACCATAAATCATCACGGATTATGGATTCCATCCACATTCTTTGCTCTCAATTATCAGATGGGTGGTGGTGTACCATTTGGTAAGATTATAGAGATTATGGGCGAGGAGTCTTCAGGTAAATCTCTTATAGCCTATAACTTTGCTTATGCAACTCAGCAATTAGGAGGTCATGTGATTTGGGTAGATGCTGAACAGGCATGGATGAACTCCTGGGCAGAGGAAAATGGTCTAGACCCTGAACGAGTAACAGTATTAAATGACACCAGGATAGAAACCATATCTGATGCTATAGCAGACTTAGCAATATACTGGAGGTCTAAGTTAACCAGTAATGAGCCTATCATAGTTGTGATAGACTCAATAGCAGCCCTGGATTCAATAGAAGCCATAGATGCTAAGATGGCTGATGGTAAAGCTGAGATGGGAAACCGAGCCAAGCAGATATATAAAATGTTCCGAATAAGGAACGAATTATTCTATCGACTCGGAGTAACAATGGTATGTATAAATCAATTACGTAGTAAACTGGGAGCCGGATTCGGTCAAGATACAAGTACAACTCCCGGTGGGGCAGCACTCAAGTTCTATGCTTCAATACGATTAGCATTCTACTCGGGTAAAACTCTCAAGATTAAGTATAAAGGCAAGGAAAGAAGAGCAGGTAAATACGTGACTGTTCAGATGAAAAAGAATAAGGTATCTCCTCCTCGTGAAACTATATCCAAAGCTCCTATATATTTCAATCCTAAATATCATGAAGTTGGTTTTGATAGATACTTCTGGTTAGAAGAGTCCCTGGAAGATGCTGGAGTAATAGAGAAGCTCAGTGGTGGAACATATATGTTCGAAGGAAAGAAACTATGCCGAGGAGAAGATGCTTTCCACAGGTTAATAGAGGAGGATGGTGAGTTAAGGAAAAAATTATTAAAGGCTGCCGGAATAAACACCATAGGAACAACTAAGCGAAAGCTAAAGAAGATAACACGAAACATGTTCCCTGTTGATGCAGACTTAGACTATGAATCTCAAATAGAATATGAAGATGCAGAAGAAGAAGAATACATACCGGATGAGGGGTAGAAAACCGAGGATGCTTATGGTAGTGGATGGGAGTAACCTTGCTCACCGTTCATATCATAAGTTTAAGAACTTAAAAGCCAATAATGGAGCTGGTACCGGATTGGTGTATGGGTTCTTAAGAATACTTGGTTCATACCTAACTCGTTTCAAACCAAGCCACGTAGTAATTACATTCGATACCCATCAGAGTAAAGAGTCTAATTTCCGTAATGGTCTACTAGAAGGTTACAAAGCACATAGGAGTAAGATAAGTATGGATTATGAAGACTTCAATAAACAACTTTCATTGTTGAGAAGGATTCTAAGATTACTCGGAGTTCAGATGATTATTGATAGAAAAGGCTTGGGATATGAATCAGATGACTACATTGCTTGGTTGGCAATAAACCATCCAGGTAAAGCTCTCATAATATCCTCTGACAAAGACTTCTGTCAATTACTAGACAAAAGAGTCAAGATATTCAATCCTAACAAAGATACTTTAATCATAAATCAAACTTGCAAGGGTATTATGGGTTACTCTGCAGAGGAATGCGTTGATTACCTAATACTAAACGGTGATAAATCTGATGACATACCGGGTTACTACGGTATGGGAGAAGTGAAGACTAAAGCTTTCTTGGAACAATATGGGAGTATATCAGACTTCATAAATGCAAAAGGAGCAGAGTTCAAGGGTATTGAAAGGGATCAGCTAGAAGAGTTATACAAAAAGAACAAGCCTCTAATAGATTTGAGAACTGCATTAACCCTGCACCCGATTAAGAAAGTCCCTTGGGTAAAAGGATGTACTAATAATAAAAGGAAAGATAGGTTATTCATGGTATTAGATAAGTTTAACCTTAGGTCTTTCAAGATACCCGATTTTTTGGAACCTTTCAAAAAACTACAACATTATGTACAACGGTAGGAAATATCAAATAATGTTCACTGGTGTTTCAGGAGTTGGAAAAACAACAATTGCCAAAGAAGTAGCAGATATGTTAAAGATACCTTTCATATCTGGGTCATACTCGGATTTGGTACCAGAAACCAAAGACATGCCACATGCTGACATGATTCAGCAAGATGCGAAGACTGTATTTATGCAAGATATGCAGGTACTTAACCTTCGTAACAAAGCTTTTAGAGGAGAAGATAGCTTTGTAACGGATAGGTCATATTTTGATTCGGCAGCATACTTTATCAATAAGCTATCTCATAGATTAGCAGAATGTGACTTAGATCATGCAGTAGACTTATGTCGTATGTTATTAGGTCAACAATGTACTCATTTAATCTTCATACCTTTCTCATCAAGCTTCTTTAATGAATGGGTAACAGAAGATAACGGTAAACGAGTATTGTCAAAGTACTATCAATTCCAGGTATCACAAGTAATGTATGGTATACTTGATCTGTGGGGGTATAAACCTGATTCAAAGATTGTACAGTATATAAATGATATACCGAATACGGGTACTTTGGATATTATGGGTTACAAGGTAAAGGTTCTCATTTTGGATGAGATGAACTACGAAAAGAGAAAACACTTAATAAAGAAATTTCTTAACCTATGAAGGTAATAGGTATAGCATTTTCTGATTTGCACTTAGGGGAATATTCTAAGTTCAATGAAGATAACAAGAGGACCCTGAATCATATAAGGGTCCTCTATTTGATTAAGGACTTATGTATCAAGTATAAATGTCCGGCATTCTTTTGCGGAGATTTTATGCACCGTCCAGAATATATAAGTACTTCGCTTGATGAAATTATAATCGAACATTTCGAAGAGTTAAATAGGTGTGAGGAATTTAACATATATGGTATATCCGGGAACCATGATATGCAGAAAAGTAATTCAATAACCAGTAAATCTCCCTCACACTGGGCAAATCTATGCTGTAGATATTCATTCTTACATAATCTGGACTTTTCTTACCATGAGTTTGATAAGTTCAGAGTAGTAGGTATTCCTTACTTAGACCACAACAAAGGATTAGATGGCCTAATAAAAGCCGAGATGAAAGAAGCAATGATAAAGCCAACAATTTTGTTATTACATACTGACTATCCCGGAGCTAAAGATACAGACAATACTGAAGTTGGAACTGTAGAAAATTTGAATGTGAATCTACTCTCTAAGTTCAAATTAGTATTGATAGGTCACATTCATAAACCTCAAAGGCTGGGTAAAAAGGTATACATGGTAGGAGCTCCCTTACAACAGAGGAGAACAGATCGTAATTGTAAACTTGGATATTGGAAGATATATGAAGACTTATCAATGGAATTCAAGCCATTCAAAGGCTTTCCTAAATTTGTGGATGTATCATCAGAAGATGAAATTAAGGATGACGGGAATTATTATACTGTCATTGCTAGCAAGTCTCGGATTGTGGCGGTGGAAGATACCCCGCAAATAACTCGGGAACTTACTAAGAAAACAATGGTAAGGAGATATATGAGGGCAAAAGGTATAAAAGACCAAAATAAAAAGGCCACATTATTAAAAGTAATCAAGGAAGCAGAATGATACAATTCGGTAATATTATAATTGACGGCTTCTGTTCTGTATCTCATTTGGAATTAAACTTAAGCTCAAAGGGGATAACTGTAATTAGAGGGGCAACAGGAGAGGGCAAAACTACCATCCTATCAGCTTTAGTTTGGGGTGTTTATGGTAAGAATCTAAAGGGTAAGTCAGATGTAAATACTTGGGAGAAGTATAGACCCAAATCATATCAGGGAACTAAAGTAGAAATATACTTTGGTAAGAATGGTAAAACCCATAAGATAACCAGATGCCTTAAGTATAAAGGTGAAGTGAATGGAGCCAAAGGTAAAGATAGACTTATATATGAAATAGATGCCGTTGAAGTACAAGAAAAAAATAAGGGGGAGATACAGGCGCTTATAATCGCCGATTTAGGTATGTCGTATAGCCTTTTTATGAATTCAGTACTATTCGGTCAGGGTATGAAAAGACTGATACAAGAATCTTCCTCTGACAAGAAAGAACTGTTTGAGGAGATTTTTGAGTTAGAATATATATCTAAAGCTAGAGATATTGCTAAGGGCTACTATACAGAAGCCATGAAGGAGTATCAAGACATCTCTCAAAGATATCGAACCTTAGAAGGTAAGAAGCAGTCCATTCAAAGAATGGTTGATGACTTAAAGAAGCAAGCCAGTACGGTAAAAGACGACATATCTTCAAAGGTTAAGGTTCTCGAGAAGAGATTATCACTGCTAGCTAAGGCAAAAAAGTCAAGTGAGCTTAAGGAGACAGTAACTCAGAAAAACAGAATTGAACAGAAGCTATCAGAGGCAAAGGAAAATCAAAGGGATATTCTCAATAAGATAAATGATGCCAGGAAGAAAACCAAGGTATCTCTAGAAGAGTTTATTGAGGGAATAATAAAGTTATTGAAGAGGGGTGATATTAAGAACTCTTTGAAACGCTTAATTGAGGTAAAGAAAGCCTTTGGAGATATTGAAAGGTTACAGGGTAAATATTCCAGGGTATCTGATAGAATATCTGATTATAGGGATGAACTGGAAGAACTTAGGGATAAGGAATATGAAGTAAAGAAGATACAAAGAGAGATAGAACAAGTAGAATCTGAAATCAAAAGGCTTTCTTCAGAAAAGAAAGTAGGAGTAAATAATGGGTTAATAACTAAATATAAAGCACAGCTTTCAACCTTAACAAAGAAATTATCAACTGTAGAAGAAAGAATGAAAAGTCAGAAGGAAAAGGTTGATAATTACAAATGGGTAATGGATGACCCTCTTGGGAACCGAGGTATAAAAGCATTTTTATTTGAGAGCTCAATGGATATTTTGAATGAAACTCTCGAATCATATTCTGACGTACTTGGGTTCAGTATCCTATTCTATGTAGATATACAAGGAGTAAAGAAGGACTTCAATACCCAGATAATAATGGATGGTATAGAGGTATCATACGAGGAATTATCTGGTGGTCAGAAGCAATTAGTAAACTTAGCTATGGCATTTGCTATGAACGATGTGATGACCAAAGCTAAGGGGTTAAATATAGCTTTCTTGGATGAGGTATTTGAAAACCTCAGTTCAGAATATGTAGAGTTGGTTATAGGGTTAATTAGAAAGATATATAAAGACAAAACTCTATACCTCATATCTCACCAGGAATCATTGCCAATTCCTAATGCCAGGGTGCTTACTGTGACCAGAGAAAGGGGCCTTTCACAATACCACTAGTGACTATTGGTCATAAAGGTATAAAATCATGAGAAAGAATAGTAAAAGTAAGGGAAATAGATTTGAGAGATCCGTTTGTAAAGCTTTCCAAAATTGGTCTGGATATGAATTTTCTAGAACACCTGCTAGTGGGGGATTAAGATGGAAAAAAGCCGATAATATATCATCAGATGTGGTATGCTCTGACCCAAAGCATGCCAAAAGATTTACTCTATCTATCGAATGCAAAAGTTACCAGGATATAAAATTTGAACATTTACTGTTGGGTTTGAAGAGTTGTAAGATAAATAGCTTCTGGACTCAAGCTAATAGAGATGCTGAAAGAGCTAATAAGATACCCGTACTTATTATGAGGTATAATTCTATGCCTAAAGGCGAAGCATTCTTTATGGTAAATGAGGAAGTAGATTCTTTCTTAAAAACCCAATCTCCCGAAATGTCTCGGATGGAAGTAAGTACTCCCAAAATACATATTTTTGTTTATATGTTCAGAGAAGTACAGAGACTGGTAGATTACAGCGATTTACATAAGTATGTACGTAAATTATTAAAATAATATGAAGACCCCCTATGTATACTGTATATTCAGGCTTGACAGGAAATTCTACAAGAGAATCAATTCTGATTTGAAATGTAGGGGGTATAAACATGTGAAAGCCATAGTACCAACCATAAGCGTACTTAAGAAGTCAAGGAAAGGTAAGAATGAGTACGAAGATGTACCATTGTTATTCAACTATGGGTTCATAAAGATGAAGCCAGAAAAAGCTTTTGACCGATACTACTTAAACAAACTAAAGAGAGACATCCCAGGTATACTTTCATTTATGAAGTCTTTGGACTACAGACCAAAAAGAAAAAGGCTTAGAGTAGATAATGCCGAGGACTTTGATGATTATTCAATGGTAGCCACCATAACTAAAGAAGAAGTAAAGAAATATCGCAGAATGTCTAAAGCAAATAAGATATTCTCGGTAAATGATATTACTCGTGTTGCTATTGGAGATTACGTTGTATTAAGGGGATATCCGTTTGAGGGAATACCAGCAATAATACTCGAAAGTAATCTAAATACGAGAAAGATGTTGGTAAAGCTATATCCAGAAATGGATGGTAGTTTAGAGATAGAAGTACCAATGGAGAATGTACTTTATTCAGCATATCATGAATCAGACGAGTATAAAATGTATTCAACCGATTATGATACTGACTTATCTATAATTCCAGACGGTAGTACCGAAGAGATTCTTATGAACAAACAATACTAACATGGAACGACATCAAGAATTGGCTTGGGACTGTTTGACTGAGCAAGAGAGGGCTAGCCTTATGTTTATACAAGGCAAGGGTCTATCAACTTGGGAAGCTGGAGAAATTCTCAAGATGTCTCACTACAAGTATTTAGAACTAAAGGCCAGAGCTGAAAAGTTCTTCAAATTATTCTCCGATTACTTTGAACTACATCCTTCACTAGTAAATCCTCAATCTCCCATAGAGCCAAGGTTTAGGGATTATTTATTCGGGGCTATAGTTAAAAGGCTACCTAAAGAAGAAGCTAAAATACATTCAGGAGATTCTTCATGGTTATTGACTTCTATAACCAATCCACGTATCATAAAGAATATGAAAAGGCTGAAGGAATCAGAGAATAAATGGGACAAAGACCTTTATGCTCTGATTCTTGAGTTTGATAGGTGGAATAACTATAGGATAATGCCCAGGATATTGCAAGCTCCAACTGCATACAAGAGAAGGTCTACCAAAAAAGACAAGGTATATTTATCTTACTTACATCGAATACCTGACTTCAAGATAAGGCAGTTGATAACCGAATACTGGAAAAATGGACCCTCAAGTAGAAGGTATTTCACAGCTATTGTATCTGAAGAGCTTTTTCCTGAAGAAGGATATGGAGTAATGCCAATCAAACGTGAGGATGATATAATCAAAGCTATAACCGATTTAAGGATATACATTTTTGAGAGCCAAACTATTGCAGACACATTTGGATTATTGGCAACTCAATACTTTGAAAAAACTGTAGATAGTAAAGGAGGCTTGAAGTTTTGGAAGGAGTACAGGGAGGTTATCCAGAAAGCTATTAATTACAAATCAATAAATAACATGGACTTTACCTGTGAAACTCTAGATACAGCCTATAAACTACGCAGGAAAAGAACTCTGAAATCAAACTCTTAGAATTTTTATTTAATTATTTTGCAACTTCGAGAAATTTGATTATATTTGCATTAGGAAATAAGAAATAAAATTTTATACTTATACAGATATGCGCAAAAGTAAGAAAAAAGACAAAAGACCGTTAAAGCTAAACAGGGAAAAGCTTAAGGTCATGGGAAGTGGGTTAGAGAATATGACCTACAAGGACATGAAGAGAAGAGCAGTTGCTCTTGGTATGCCATTCCCAGATGCTTGTTCAGCTGATTACAATGGACTGGCATCATGGATTCATCATTCGGATAATAAGCCGGATAATGCTCTAATCGATGAATACGATAAGTGGATGGACCAGCAATTAGAACTTGCTGGATATCCTAAAGATGACCCGATGAGGAATTATCAACTCAATCTGGGATTCATCGGTGAGGATGCAGTAACCAAACAGAAGAAGACCAAAAGGGTAAAGGGGTTGGAGAAACCTAAAAAACCTAAGAAAGAAAAAGATGATAATGGTCTTTGGAAAGGAACTAAGAAATCCTACGTATTCGAATTAACTTACAAAGGATTGTCAATTGATAGAATTACCAGGAGAGTGCAAAAGAGATTTCCAGATGCCAAGGAGAAATCTATTCAGCAATGGTATCGGGCAGCACTTCGTAAACAAAAGAAGGAGTAGAGATATATGCCACGAGTCTATAGGTTTAAGAATGCAGATGACTTCGAGGAATCATGTTACAGATTGGGAATACCATGGGTACCTCCTCAGATTATAAAATTAAGCCGAAGAAGAAAACAAGAGTGGCAAAGGAAAGTACTCTGTGGAAAAATCAAGGTTCATAAGTATAGGGAAAGGAATAAACGCTTTCTAGATAGATACCGGGAATGCTTAAAAGAAGCTACCAGGATTAACGGAGTAGTAGATCCGGATTCTCTACCTCCCGATGTAAGAGCATACTTCTTGGAAAAGAGGAGGAGAAAAGAATATTACCAAAGGTTCCGAAAAGTTATCAAAGAAATGGATATCAAGATATATCTTCATAAGTGGTACCCTTGGTCTTATAACTATAAAGGAGAACCAGCAGTAGTATTACAGGGATTCTATTCATTGAAAGCAGCCAGAAAAAGGTTTTTAACTTACTATGGCCGAGAGAATCTAAAATCAGTACACTGGATAAAGGGGAAAACAGCTTTAGAGAAGAAGTTTGTTATAGGTCAATCTCTACTAATTGGTGGGAAAAGAAAGAAGCCGATATCTAAGGTATTATTAACTGAAGCCTATAGAAATTCAAAGGACTCGGCTAAAAGGGAATTAGGGAAAAGATTAGCTCGTAAAAAGAGACTCAGTTCTCAAAATAAAGAAAAGTACTTTTTGAACTTGGTAGATAAGTTTAATTATGGAGCAAAAGAATATAGAACTGTTCTCAAGCCTATTCCGGAAAAGCTTGTTAAGCTATCGAAGGCTAAAGAGATTGAGTCCAAGAGAAAGAAGGCTCTTTACGAAGAAGAATAACTTAACCTGGGCTCAAATTAAAGTAGCTCTTGCATATAGAGCTATAACTAAACGTTCTGCTATTAGTTCCATAAGATGGACTAAAAGACACTGGGAAGAATATCAAGAAGCAGTATTGAAAAGGCTTGGTGGTATACCTATGGTAAGAAAAAGATCAAAAGATAAGTTTATTCTCAAAGAACTATTATCACAGGGATTTGTTCCAAGATCTGAGTTCCCTATGAAAATGAAATCTGGATGGTATGCTTACTTGGTAACTAACCAACCAGTATGTGGAGATTATTATATTTATCCCGAACATTTTGCTCATGATTGCAGGGCAATGAAAAAAGGCTACAGAGATATTCATACTGCTTTGAATTCTGGGATAGGACCAGAAGGATATGTAAGAATCTATTATACTGCATACAAAAATGGAATAGCGAAATGACCATAGTAACTAAGAGGGAGCCAGAAAATCCCTGGGATGGAGTAAAACTTATAGTGGGAGTCAAAAGGTATTACACCAAAAATGATAATGCGGTGGACGATACCTATTATCAGGAGGGTGAACCTTTTGAAGTAAAAAACCAGAATGAGTTCACTCAGAAAGTAGAAGCTATCAGGGATAAAAACGTATTCTTGAAAGCTATGGCAGTCCAAGAAAACAGAGAGATATATACTCAAAAGTTTATCACGAAACTATAATCATTCAAACATTTTCAAACACCTTTAATCAATTTAATTATGGCAAAGAAAAAAGCTGCAGCAAAAGAGGTAGAACGTAAGGTTCTTTCTAACGGGGTAATTCTCATCAAATACGATGACGGCTCCTATGCACTCCTGACTCCCATTTCGGCAGAAGATGCCGAGGAAATTTTCGGCGGGGAATCTGAGGACTCAGATGACGAGGACGAAGACGAGGAGGATGAAGACTCCGACGAAGACGACGAAGATTCCGATGAGGAAGACGAAGACGATGAGTCTGAAGATGACGAGGAGGATGAAGACTCCGACGAAGACGAAGACGGCGAGGAGGATGAAGATGAGGATGACGAAGTGACACCGGAGGACCTGGCCGGCATGGACTTTGAAGCTCTCGAAGACCTCTGCGACGACAAGGAACTCGAAACTGACCCAGACGAATTCGACGAGGAGGACGTCGAGAAACTCCGCAAGGCAGTGGCCAAGGAACTGGGCATCACTCTGCCTAAGGCAAAGGCCGCTTCCAAGAAGGACACCAAGAAAAAGAAAAAGTAAGGGTCCTTCTGACTATAACCAAATCCAAGGGAGCTTCAGGTAATCATCCAGAACTAACTCCATAGGCAAGGGTAATAAGCCTGGAGTTCCCTTATCAAAGAAACCATTTAATTCAATATAACATGGCAACTAAGAAAAAGGCAGCAGAAGCAAAAGCTGCAAAGAAAGAGGAATCGACGAAAAAGGGCGGTAAGAAAGAACTGACCGCTGAAGAGAAGAAGGCCAAGCGAGAAGCGATGAAAGAACGACTCAAGAACCGGGCACCGGGTCAGCGACCGAACAGCAAACAGTGCGACATCATCGACCTGGGCGGCGGCAACGTTGCAAAGACCTTCGCTATGAACGTCCGGAAGTACGGAGTCCTCATCACCTCGGTTGTAACCGACAAGGATGGCAAAGTGATTGCCGTCTCGAATGCCACCATTCCGGGGGTATCGGTTAAATCCAAGAAAGAGCACGGCACTCTGGTCCCCAAGGTACCCGGTATGGGCAAGAAAGGGAAAGCAGCCGAAGCCGAGGATGACGAGGAAGATGAAGACGATGAGGAATAGGTCCTGAGCACCTAATCCCACGTACATCAAAAACTTGAGTCATACAGGGGAGGCCATCCGAAGGTTTAAGGGTGGGCCTCCCCACTTTGTATAGGTATATGCAAGACGACGACAGCATTATATATCTGGCATTATGTAATCAGCTACAATCATATCAGCTGTTGCTAGAGGAAGAAAAAGATATATCTGAAGAAAATAGAATGATGACAGAATATATTATCTCTAGAACAGAGGAATTGATTGATAAGTATGCCCAGAAAATAGGAAATGACACTACTATTCAAAGGCCTCAATGGGACAATTTAACTCCTCAGTCAAAGGGTTGATATATCGGATTAAAGAACTAACCAAAATGGTTCAAGATATAGATACAAGGTTATCTATGCCTGGACTGTCTATTGGTAAGAGGCAAGCTCTGATCAAAGATAAGACCCTGAAAATAGGTAAGGTAAAATCTTTAGCGAAGCGCATAGAAGATTTGGCCAATGGAAACATTTTAACCATAACTTTTGAAAACAAAGATTCTGGTGAAAGGTACAGAATTGTATACACGAATATCTCTCGGGAGGATGCAGTTGCCCATCTCAAATTGATGGCAAATCTCCAAGGGATGGAAATAATCATCTCAGAGATAAAGGAAGTACAGACCAAAAACTCCCTGACCAAACTATAAACATGCAAAGGTAGTTCAAACTAATTTTTATTTAATCAACTCAACACAATGGCAAAAGACATCAGCAAGAAAGACCTGGCCGCAAAGAAGGCACGCCGGGCTCAGAAGGAAATGCTGGCCTACATGGAAGAGAATGATCTCGACCCCAAGAAAGATTGGACAGGCCATAAGAAGCATGGAAAGAAAATCCAGGCTTGGATAGACATCATCAACCTTGGGAACAAAAAGGCCAGGGCAGCTACAGAGGAAAAGGCTGCTGAAAAGGCTAAGAAGAATCAGAAGCCTGAAGCCCATCCCAAGAAGGAGAAGGTCACCAGCACTCCCAATGCCTATGACTACCCGACGGTAGACGGCAAGGAAATGACTTCTGATCAGAAGAAGAAGTACCGCCAGAAGATGCGTACTCTCCTGAAGACAATGTCCAAGGATAAGGCCGAGGCAGAGGCCAAGAAGTATGCTGAAGAGCTGGCTTCAGGTGCTCAGGCGACGGCTCCTAAGAAAGAGAAGAAGGCCCAGAAAGAAGAGCCGACCAAGGAAAAGAAGGCCGACAAACCTTCGAAAGAAGGCAAGGACAAGAAAAAGAAAAAGAAGGCAAAGAAAGAGGAAGATTAACCCGATAGGCAATCGTTTATGAAACCTCTTTACCCCGAATCTCCATCCAGGTTCGGGGTTCTTTGTTGAACTAGCCAATACAACACCACTGAATTTAATTTGCATATTATAATAATAAGCATTATATTTGCATAACGAAATATTATAAGGGAATGAAAATTAACCGAGGCTGTATCAAACTGAAATTGCAGAGGCGATTATCTGCCCAGGAAATATGGAATAAGATCATGGATGTGCAGATTCAGGCGCTGGAATCCCTTTTAGAGGATAAAAGTTTAGACAAATGGAAAATTATATTTCCATGCTATGGGACTTCTCTAGAAGCGGTAGAATCTATGGCAAAAGAATACATATATGCCTTTCAAAGAGTTCAGGAAGATACCTTCAACAATAGGTATGAAGATATTGAAAACATGCTGGTAAATGGGTTAAATCAAAGATGGTTTAACACTATAATGAGTACACTCTATATGATGGAAGAGGACTTAATGGAAATGAGTTCTGATTCTGTCTTCACTCTCTGGGATATTTTCTTTACCTGTCAAGCACTTAGGAAAGAAAATAATGTGGTAGCTATGGGCCTTAACAATTTTGAGCTTAAAAGACAGTAACTATGATGGAAACTTTTCACATTACTGATTCATCTCGGATTAAAAAAGTAGTATTCTATGATAACAGAGATGTAATCATTACATTCAAGGGAGAAAAAATATACAGGTATAATTCTTTGTCAGAGTTCGACTTCAGGATGTTCAAAGAGGATATCCAAAATGGAGAATCAGTAGGTAAATCATTCGAAAAGAGAATCCGGAATAAGTATGCCGGAAAAAGATTATGAAAAGATATTACACTTCAGACGGAGAACCAGATGAAGCTAAAACCATTTGGGAAGCTGCAAAGAAGATGATAATAGGAGTATCAGCTTTCTGCGTAGTCTGTATGTTGTGGGATGCTAAAACAGTACCCCATACTCCTGATACTACTACACATTGGAAAAATTGGGACGGGTCAAGACATTTATCAGAGGTAAAGAGCTACGATTACTCAAACGGTATTATTCATTATAGAGATGAATATACTGGAGACAAGCCCAGGGAGTTAAAACTTCACGGGTCTTCTGGCAGCCATGGTTCTGGAATAACTCTACAAGTATCCGGAGCATCAGTCCATTTGGATATGGATGTAGAAGAATTACTGGACCAGTTAACCGAGGATGCGGACTTCTACGAATACTTTGAAAGAAACATGGATTGATATGGCAGGGATAGTAAGGTTCAAAGTGAATAGATACGTTCACGGGCGTATGAGTAAGGATATATTTGACTTTAAGCCTAAAGCTCAGATTATATTCGAGGGAGAACGTATTGGTCATATAATAGATAGGGAAGTATATTTTTACATAACGGTAAAACATGTAGATGGAGAACCAGAATGTTTGAAATGTATTAACTATACTCCGGAATTATGGAATACCTTTAGTACTCATCAGGAGGCAAAGGATGTAGTAATAAAACAAGCCGAGTCAATATGGAAAACTCTGGACATATATCATAGACTTAAAAACGTTCAACCAACATACGGATTATGGGAAAAGAAGTAAATCAAACAAACAGCTGGGTATGGAAGAAAGTATTGGGTATGACTATCCTTGGATGGATAAATATCCTGATACTGCAATGGTTATTTATCAGGTTGTCATATCATTGGGTATATTTGGACCCCGAAAAAGATGAAGAAGCTAAAGCTAGAGTATATTTATTTTGGGATAATGAGAAAAATCAGTTTGTTGCAAAAACTTTCTACTACTATGCCATTATAGGGTGTATTTTACCTCTAACTGGGTGGTGGGGAGACTATGTAATGCCGTTCAAATTCAAATGCCGTTTAACCAAAGTAAGGGAGTACTTTGAATAATTTTTAGAGTATGAGCACTGTAGAGTTTAAGGCTGCATGTGTAGCACATCGCAAATGTTGTCCATATAAAGCCACTGGTATGACTAAATGCGGGGCCAACGAGAATCTTACACCAGATGGCAAATGTTCTATTAAGGATTGCCATTACATGACCTCGTTCAAAAAGATACTCAAAAAATTATCCGAGAAATGAAGCCTGTAAGAGTATCAACTATAGAGGAAATCAAAGATAGGCTTATGGACCCTGATGCTGTAGTGGAAAAAGCCATTGAAGAAAGTAGTGGGTACAAGTGGGCACCAGATATATCCATACATTACTTTAGCCAATACCGTAAACGAACCTCTAAAGAATTTAGAAAATAATTTGCAGGGATTAATATTTATATCTATATTTGCATAAACAATAAAAGGGAAAAGCCACAAGAGGTTAACACACTAGAAGCCAAGAACACAACCTCAAAGAAAATGATAAAAATATTTGCATATATAGAAAAGTTCTTCTATATTTGCATTAGGAAATAAGAAATAAAAAGAACTTTTTAATTTAATGTCAAACTTTTAACTGTAAGCCATGAAAAAGAACAAGAACAACAAGGCTCAGAAACTGGAAAAGACTAATCTGGTCGAAGGCATCAACACTCTAATCGAGGAGAAGGCCGAAAAGGTGGAGAAATCCAAGAAAGCTCTGAAGAAGGGCGAAGAAGAAACAACGGCACAGGTAGCCGAAGAAAAGAAAAAGAAGAAATCCAAGAAGGACAAACTCGTCGCAAAAGCACAGAAGAAGGTCGAAGCTAACCTCGTAGAGGAGGTGGTAACAAAAAGGGAGGTCAAGTACATCTACCCCGCCGACTGCGAGGACACTCTTTCAAGGAAGAAGTTCCGACAGCAGGTCCGAAACAAGATTCATCAGCTGGAGCTGGCCATGCTCCGAATCGAGAATCAGGATTCGAAAGAGTTCAAGAAGGCCAAGAAAGAATACCTGGAATACAAGAACCAATTCGTCAAAGAATCAGTTGCAATCTAATCTTTCATAGTAGGAGAGGGGTACAGGGCTAAGGCTCTGTCCCCTTAGTATAATCACCTTTAACGATATGAAAGATTATGGTTGTTGGCTTACCAGATAAAGCAATTCAGAAAGTAGATAAAGAATTGCTAGAATTACATAAAGAAGTTCTTAAGTCATATCTAACGCAACGGAATCTTAAGCACAAGTACCAGAAGAAATTCTTTAGAATATACGATTATTACATTTCGGAGGGGAATATAAGAAGATTCTTCTTTCGTACTGCTAAGCTATTCGTATATGCTTTAGTGACTGACCGATTGGATGACATAGAAGACTATGTACCCTTAAAAGATAAGCACCATGTTTCCCGAAAGAGTAAAAAGCGTAACGCTTGATAAGTCTAAAATAACCTATTACCTTCAATCTCAGGAAGGGGTACGATCCCAAGAAGAATACCCTATTAATCCCGAATTATATCAGGTAGAGGACTTGGCATTCGATTGCGGAATAAGGTCAAATCAGTATATCCCTGATTATGCCATAAAAGGGTATTTTAAGGTAGATGAAAATATGTTGCATCCTGTATTCATCGAGAATACTAATGGGCCTCACTTATTATATATTTCGGGAATGCCTAGAAATATTCCGATAGATGAAAGGAATAAGTTTAGGTTCCCTAACCCAGTTTGGTTATCATATTGGGAAGATAGGTATATAGGCTACCTTTTCCAAGTAGTAACTAGAGAATCAGCATTAAAACACTTAATAAATCAATAACTTATAAACAACGAGACACTATGAAAACTGCAGAGTATGTAAAACAGTTCAAATTGGATAAACCCAATTACAACTTTAATCGGGAAAAATTTATGGAGGCATTCGGCCAGGAATTTAAGGACCGAATTGAGGCCATGATTACGGCATGCAAAAAAATGCAGGTGCAATTCACCTATGAAAAATTCTTGCATGCCATCAAAGAACAGCAGGATAAGTTTTGGCAAATTTCCAAGAAAAAGATAGGTGAGCCTTTATCCGATGGATTATTCTCAGCATTCTTTGCCCTTCATGTAATACCTCTCAGGGCAAATTTATTCCCTAATATTCATGAGGAAATAGAAGAGAGGCGTAAAAAGGCCCAGGAAAGAGAAGCTAAACTTAGGGCAGAGGAAGAAGAGAGGCAAAAAGAAGCCAAGGAGAAAGAAAAGAGAATGAGGCCAATATTGGAGGCCGTAGTTGCCTACGGAGTTGCCCAAAATTTGGCCAAGGAGGGCAAGGTAAAGGCTACTAAAGCAAAGGGAAATAAGTAAATCCTAATAATACAAGACTCTAAAGTTACTAAGATTTTATGAGGACATTTTTAACCTTGGCTACTATGGTAGAAGAAAATATCCTGTCTACCTACAAGGAGAAGGGCGAAGAAGAGGTAAATTTGGGGTTTGAATATAAACCTAATTCGGTTACTATAGAGTTAATCTATCCCAAACATGTAGATCAGCTGTTTTTAGGACTTTTATCACTGAGTAACCAGCTTAAGTTCGAAAAACATATCACTGAATTCAAGCTGTCAATAAGCTCATCGAAATTGAAGGTAAGCCTATTCCAGTGATCCAGCAACCTGACTATCAAAGAGTTAATTCAAAAAGGCCCTTGCCATAATAGGGCCTTTTTATTTATTTTCATGGGGATTAACTATTAGATACCAAAATCAACCATTATGAAAGAATCAAAGATAGTTCCACGATTTCCAAGGGGGTTAGGGATAACCCAGTTAGCATTACAAGCTAATGCTGGAGATAATGAAGCTCTTAAGAATCTGACCAAGTTCATTATTCATACCTGGATAGTAAACAATGGGAGATTGTGGGCAAGGGTTTATTCAGTAAATGAGCTCTCAGATTTTCTAAAATGTGAACCGTCAATTATCCAGATGCAGATGAAACAAACGTTTCTAGATAACGGCTTATTTGATCGTAATAAGATGGATGAGATTGCTGATTCTCTGATGGGAGCTTGTATAGGCTGGGCACTTGAAGACCGTATGGAAATAAGTCAACAGGTTCAAATACTTCGGGATTCTCAAGGTGGAAGATATGCTCCATTTATAACTGCAGAAGTCAATAAAGCTATAGGATTGAAGCAACAATCTACAACTTCTCTTCAGAGTTTGGTACGGGCAGTGTCTGGTGGCGGTACTGTAAATATCTTTAACCAACAGAACAATCAATTCAACAATACGGGTGAGTCTGAACCAGTACTAACCCGTGATATAGCCATGTCTATGATTCAAAAAGAGCTTGCTGACAAGGGTGGTATAAAAGAGTTAGAATATGTAGAAAATCAGTATGACTTCAAAGAATTACCCGTTGTTGTTGCAACAAAACAAGAGGGCAATAGAGGAGATAAAGAGGGCTTAACTCTCAAAAAGGCCGAATTGGATAGCGTAACAGGAGACTACCAGGGTGCCTTAAAAGCCTTTGAAGAAGACCATCACCAAATCAGACGAGAAATCGAAGAGGGAATAGACTACGAAGAAATAGACCCAGAACTCGAAGATAACCATTGATTTTTATTTGCAAAATTAGATTTAATTTCTTATATTTGTATAAAGATAAAAATAAAGGTTATGGACTTAATAATTAAAGCTAGGAATGTTACAGTTACATTAACTGTACATGGTTTTCTCAAAGTAGTATCAGCTAATGAGGAGGAGATAAGATTCTATATTTCAGGAGAGGATAATATCAGGGAAGCTTCTAAACAACTATCCGACCACAATATCTGGCATAACCCATACCCTCATTACTTGGGTATACCCTTTACAGCTGGGAGTTTAGAGCCTGGATACAAAGCAGAAGTTCAATTCAATCTATAACACAAACACCTACTATGAAAGAAATTCTAAATGCTAATCAAGTGGTAGCTAGAGTCAATCAACTTATCAATAATGGTAAGAAAATTAAGGTATTTGGCTTACCTTACCCACCTTATAAGGAAGACATTATCTTTACCGATGAAAAAGTCAATCGACAGGGTTGGCTATGTACAAACAGTAAAGTAACCCTATCCGTATCAGCTTGTGCAAGTAAGATAAAGATACATACTATCACAGGCTGGTGCAATCTCTTCAAATACATAGAGAACGGTAAATGGGTAGATACCCTATCAGAAGACGAAGGCTATGTTGGGATGTATATACAAGATGATATATGTCCGGGTATGCTACTCGGAGTAACTTGTCAAAAATTCATGGCCAATATCGGAATGATCATCAATGTAGAGGATGATGAAGAGAACAACGTGAGATCAATAACCATTGTGGGAGAAAACTTTTCCGAGAAAATCTACCACTTTTCTCTTAAAGAAGCTACTAACTACTTTGTATTCGATAAAGTAATGTAACATTAACTTTTATAACTATGCACGTTAATCAAAAGATAGATCTTTTAGTAAGGGCAAGCAGACTTTACTGCCATAACATGTATCGGGAGTACGATCCGAAGTATTACCCCACTATCAAGAATGTAGTACTCAACTTTACTAATAAGCTGTTTGGTACAAAACGAATTGAGAGCAAGGTAAAGATAGATATCATAAGCTTATTTGAGGGTGATATCGAAAATAGACCGATGTGGAAAGTATATTCCGGTATACGTATTCTCATAGAGTTTCTCGATACTTCAGCCCTGGAATTCGAGCTGTTAAAACATCCCCTCATACCAGAGGGGGATATCTATTACAAACCGGTTCCCATACCAGCTAAGGCTTAATAAATAAAGAACCATTAGACCTCTTTTCTAGAGGTCTTTTTTGTTTTACTAATAAAACTAGACCTAAATAGGAGATAAAGTTTCTAGAATCTCTTTCTACATCCCAATGCCGAGAAGTTTTATTTGCATATTAAAAATATTATTCTTATATTTGTATAAAGAAAAAGAAATAATAAACCCTAAAATAATTAAGGTATGGAAAAGAAAACAATTAAGGACCTGAAAAGGGGAGAATACTTTACCCTTAGTTCAATCGAAGAGCCCCGGGAATCTCAGGTATGGGTCCGAGGAGAATACATACCTGAAGCAAAAGCCTACAGTACCTATAAATGGGCAGATACCAATCATGAAGTACTCCGTAAAGGTAACAAGGAAGTTTACATTGGTTTCACCTTCTAACCATCAAAAATATGGCACAGAAAAGATATAAACTGATTATCTGGTTCTACTTAAAGAATCACCATCAATACAAAACTATCCATGTAGCTTATGACATGGAAGTGGAACTCACTCGAAAGGTTGATATAGCCAAATGGGTAGACGAAACCGATGAGAGTATTGCTAAGGCATACTTAATTGACCGGGTAAAAGATACCCGGGAAACAATAATAAAAAGAACTATCGACCGAACGATATACTAAAACTTTAATCACATGAGATATAACAGTACTTACACCGTCGAAGATCTGATAGGAACTTTATCAGAAATGGACCCTCAGGCACCAGTAATGGTCGCAGTTCAGCCTATATGGCCTTTTGAACATACTATCACCGGGGTAGTAATCGGTTGCAATGGTATAGTATACCTTGCATCCAAACAACATGGATATTTACCTCAGGAGGCTAAAGATGCCTTCGAAAACTATGGTATACCATTCTCGGACCGATGATTTTTTATTTGCAAATATAAATTTAATTCATTATATTTGTAATAAGAAAAGGATAAAACCCTAATATTATGAAAGATTATAAAAAGGTTATGCTTACGGGTCTCAAGGAGTCCTACAAGTTAGGGAAGATTTATGAGGAAGAGGTTGATTGCATCAAGGAAGCAATCCAAGACACCTACCTTGGAATGGTAGAAGAGTTAGATTCCCGACTGGGGTTGGAACTCTACGATTATAAAGTAGAGATTAAATATGACCAGGACCGGATTCCTCAGTCATATAAGCATACACTCCTGGTCAAGTTCAATGAAATGGAGGGAGCAGTCAAAATGAGTTTCCGAGGAGCAATGACTCAAATAAAGGAGATTCTCTCCACTGGGGATGATGAAGTACTGGTAGGGAGCTGCAACCTGGGATTAATAATAACCATCAGAGCATGAGTTCAATCAACAAAATATGTAGAGAATACAACTGGGTATGCAAGCATATCAAAGGACCTCTCTACAGGATAAAGATGCAGGAGCTGTATGCCGAAGTAAATAAAGCAATGAAAGACTCTGATTTAACTCCTGAACAAAAGCTAAAGTTAATAGGTATCAGAGATATCATAAAATCAAAGTTATGAAAATGTTTGAATTGGTTCCGTATATACTGGCATTAAACTCGGAAGCAGAAATAATGCTGATAGAAGACTTAGAACCAGGTCCAGATGGACTTCCCAAGATGTCTAAAGTATTTCCCACAATGATGGTCAATCACCAGACAGGAAAGAAGATGCTCACCCTTATCAAAGAGGATCGTCTGGATGAATTCAAGTCGAAAATCCAATTTATATCAGCACAGGATGATCAACCAAAAAATAAAATCTCATGAAAAATCAAGAAGAAAGTGCTATGACAAGATTCATACTGGTAGTCGTTGCTATTACCCTTATCTTAGTCATGATAGCAGTGATTAGGGATAAAAACCGGGTAAAAGAACCCCCCACTAAGCCATGGATAAATCCCGATGGGAGCTTGCCATACGAAACGGTTAAGGCCATAGCTCCAGACTATATAGACAGTCTCAAAAGGGCTGGGGAGATTGAGAGATGGTTAAAGGACCATCCACAGCAAAACCTTAATATTCATATAACCATCGAAGACGAACGCTGGTAAAGGCCGTTAATATTTATTTGCAAAATAGCAAATATTTTGCTATATTTGTATAAAGAAATAAAGATAAAACCATAAATTTAATAAGGCCATGAAAACACAGTCAGATCTTCATTTATACCTCCTGAAGAAAGTTCACGGATGGTGCAAAAGACAAGGCATGACAGACCCCGAAATGTATTTCCAATGCACATTCAGAGAATTTCTCCGGAGATATGGTATGCTCCTTACCCAGATTAAGACCAGAAACAATCAGTATGGTGGTCATCATACTTTCACATTCACACCCGCTCCGGATACGGAAGTATTTGGTGGTACAAACCCAGAACTGGAATCAGTATTCGACCTATACGTTTCTTCCTTGGATTATTTCCAATATGAGGATATAACAGTAATCCGCAATCACGGAGGTATCATTTCTATCCGCTGCTACTACCCAATCTAGTAACTTAAAGATAACTGGATATGAAAACACTTAAGTTATTACTGCAAGCATTACTGGAATGGATAATCCTGGTAGCTGTAATACTGATAGTTTCTTGGGTAATCATCCAAATAAAATACTAATCATGAAACCGAGTATCACATTCAACACCCAAGATTATCCCATTGAATTGGTTATATTTCCCACCATAACCATAAATATACCTTATAGGTATCTTAACTTACATTTCTTTAAGTGGTACATAGAAATTGACTGGTAAATTCACCAGCTAAAGCTTAAAAATCAAATAATCTTATACAGGCCATAAACTATGAAAGACTCGGAGATGAACTCTAATTCAACTAATATCTGCATAAAATGTCAGAGACCAAGAGAAGAGGGGGGAGGATGCTATACCTTCTGTAATGGAAAGAACTTCCTACCAATCCCAGAAGAAAATCCAAAACATCCAGGATGTCGTAGGAGAAAACTGGGCAGATGATACTTATTACTTATAATCATCTATACTATGAAATGCACTGAATCCAGAGAATTAAGAGATCTCTCAATGAATCAACTTAATGCAAAGTTATCCGAACTCTACAAAGAACTACCATCCCGTAAATGGGCATTCCAAAGAAAATACAGACAACATATCCTTAACCTAATCAACCAAATCAAACACGAACAAACCCTAAGACGCAAAGGACTAAGGACACAAGGAATCTGGATAAAAATCCCTAAACAATAACCACTATGAAAATCAAAGTCACATCCCTATCAAATTCTACTCCCAAGGAATGGGTACTACTCCCAGCCATAGTAATCACATCTGAAAGCCCATTCTACATCATCATCTCTTGGCTGAGGTGGTATATAGAATTCGACTTCTTCCCAACCTACAAATCCAAATACCCATGAAACAAAGAAAAACCATTAAGGTATCAAAGGATAGGGCAATCATAATAGCCTCCAACCATAACAACATCCCAATTGAAAAGGCTAAGGAATATACAGATTCCGAACTAAGGGAAGTATTAAGGCATCTAAACCTGAAACCAGGATTCTAATACCCAAACCCAACCCCAAACAAAGAAAAAATCCTAAATATCAATACAATCCTTAATATATACATCCATATATAAGGGCTTATATAAATACATATACTTATAATCATCAATCATATAAGGCTTTTAAGGTTGGCTTTTATCTTAGAGGCCTTTTATTTGTGTGTTAGGATAGGGTAAAAGTTAACAAGCAGTCGGTGATACGGATTCTGACTCCGAAAAAGACCTGAGGCCATAAAATCCGATTGGGAAAAATTTTTAGGGTAGGGCAAAAGTGGGCCCTTCACTGTGTACCCTAAGAGCTTCAGAGCTATCTTTGTTACTATACGTAGTAGCTAAGTCGACTTAGGGCCCTAAGACCCAAAGAGAGCCCTAAAGGCTGCCTTTAAGGTACCCTAAATCCCCTCCTAATCAAGTCTATATTATATATAATCATAAGTCTTTTAAGGTAAGGTTAAGGCCCATAGCTAAGGCCTTTTCGATAAAGAGACTTATAGCCTCTCTACAGGTCTATATCTGAGAATAGATGAATAACTTCATTGGTACACTTAGGTGCCTTTAAGGGCCTTAATCCCAATCCCTAAAGAATACAATCTATATTATATATATATATATATGCGAGTATTTTAGGGGATTTTGGAACAGGTGTCTAAAATCGATATGCCAGGAATAGAGTATTGGAGATTTGATTTCTCAAGTTAAGGCTTAGTTAGGGCACATTTAAGGTACCTTTTAAGGCCTTTTATGGTAGGTTAAGGTACCTTAATATAGCCTTTATATTATATAAGGATTAGCTTTTAGTGGCCTTTAGGATTAAGGGCCCAAGGCCTAATGAGGGCCCAGAATATTTATTTGCATATATTATATATTATTCTTATATTTGTATAAAGAAAAAGAAATAATAAGCCATTAAAAAGTAAAAACCATGAAAACCATTACCATTAACCTTTACTCAGTTACCGGGCAACATCTTATCCCAATGCTCCAACTTGGATGTCACCAATCCCTAGAACTGGGGTTTATGGAAACCGACGAAGGGGATTTATACCCCATCACTCTTAAGATTTACTTATACTGGGGCAATCCTAAACCCGAGGATATTATCCTAAATTACATTAGAAACCGTCTTATCCCCTCCCTCAAGGAAGTAATCTGGAGAACTAACGGGGATGACTCCTACTATGACTATACTCCTGATTATACCCAACAGGTATACCAATTCCTATACCTTACCCATGAGGCAAAACTACTCCCTACCAAGGAATTTCTCCAAATCCAAAGAGAAATCAAAAATGAACTGGATAACCTATATGGAGAAGATCCCTCTAGTTATCCTAAATATAACCCAGATGAATACAGGGAATTTGCTCACCTCTGCTCATTGAAGATCACCGAGGAATAATCCTTCAAAATTCTCTCTAAGGCCTACCTGGTTGGTAGGCCTTTTTATTGTGACCATATGAGGCTGTTCATTCGGCTTGTAGTGGCCTTAATTCCCTATATCGCTTTTAGTGGCTTGGCTTATAGCCTTTTATATTATAGGCTAAGGTACCTATATGGTACCTAACCAGGCCATCATATATTATATAATATAGATGGAATGAATGCAAGGAAAGGCGTATCCCAATGCAAGCAGGGGCATATCATAGAAACTTAAGACTTACGGAATATAAGTTTACTTGTTTATAAAACTAAGAACTTCTAGATTATGAAAGGCAGGGTACCTAATCCCAAGCCAACCCCGGGAACTTCATCCTGAAAATAAAGGCAATGCAGGGTAGGAGCTAAGGCCTTAATTCATTTCAGACATATAGGACCCAACCCAGGAGCTAAGACCATTTTAAGAACCAAACATTAAGACCTTCTATCAGAACCTTCTTTCAGGTACCCTGATGGTGCCAAGAAGGCCAACAAAGCAATTCCCATGCCAGGAATGTCCAGAAATAGCTCCCAGAAAGTTTTATGAAAATAAATGCTCCCAGGGCCACCAATTATAAATATTTGTTGTATATTTGTAATACAGAAAAGAACTAATAAAAGTTAAACTAATTAAAAATTTTACTACTATGAAAGCAAATGAAATTTTAGCAATCGGCAACGAAATTTTTTCGACCAACGAAAGAAAAAGCATCTACAAAAAAGAAATCTTTGTGGAGTGCAAAACCGACAAAGAAAAAAAGAATTTGCGAATGAAGTTGCGTAAAAAATTGGATGCATTCATTGCTGAATTTATTGCAAGCAACAAAAATACTGAAAAAAGGAAAGCACTGAAAAAAGCTTGGCAAGAATACGCAAAGCAAGTATATATAAATGTAAATTGTATTGTAGATGCAAATGCCAATACAGAAAAAAGGGACACAATCAAAAATTTCTTACTTGCAATGAATGAAAAAGAAAGCAAGTAAATAAAATCGAATAGGGGACAAATTTTGTCCCCTATTTTTAATAATTTTAATTTTGCGATAGGGCCACCGTGGCCCCGTTTTACTGCCAGATGTTTTTGAAGACCTCGTGATAAGACTCTTTAAGGTACCAAAACCTTTTTACTGCCAGCTACCAAAGAAACCTCACCTTAAGCTCTTCCTGAAAGGCACATGCCACATAACCACATCCCCCCTCTCCCTACACAAAATGAAGAACCCATCTAAAGGCTCTTCACAAAATTTTTCCAGGATATTTTTAAGGCTCCTATTATAAGGCCTATGATTTAGCTTTATATATACCTATCAGTTTATCAAATGCCTTAATCCTTACTTCACTATCCCACTTGCTCCACCAAAATATTTCTCGAAGGGTCAACTTATGGTTTTGAACTTCCATATAAGCTTCAGTAGTTTTATCCCCACCCAAAAACTCAAAGTTAAATTCAGGGATAAGTATAAAAGGCCATTCAGGATTATACAATAGTTTACCATCAAGTATCTCTGACTCATGTCCCATATCCTGTAAGATACAAATCAAAGACTTCTCTAATTCTGAATCCCTTAATACAGCCAATTTGAATGACTTGCACATTCCACAATTAATAATGGTATTCACATAAATCTCCTTGGCTTTGGTTATCCATTCCAGGATAATCCTATTCTTCTCTTTCTGTTCCATGATTAGGCATAGGGTTTAATTATAACTATTGTAAGAGTGACTACCAGAATGCAAATTATTCCGAATATGAATAACTCACCTATTATTTGTAATAATTTACTAGAATGTTTCTGCAACAAGCAAAGGACCTCACCAATTATACCTAATGTAAGGGTGAATCCTATAATAAATGCAAGGACATAAATCAAAATGTTTAACATAAGTTATGGGGGTTTTGAAAATATAGATTTGGGTATAATCGTTTCGGTATCTGGCTCTGGCTTTTAATACAATGAAAAGGGACTCAATTATTGAGTCCCTTTGTCTACTTATTATCCGATTCTTTAACCTTAGCCTTCTGCTTGAAGTAAAACTTGGTTTCTACGAATAGATAAGGATATTCTTTATTCTCAGGGTCATATACTAAGGTATAATCAACCCCTCTAACATTTGCCTTCATATAGTGAAACTTTCTCCAAGCTTCATCATTTAGATTCTTGATTATTTGTTCAAATGAACGTACTAGACCAATTCTTTTCCTTATGTACTTCTTTGTTCTACCTACTTCTTGATAAAACATTTCTTCTACTACTCCACCTGCAGCATAGAACTGACCAGGAGTATAAACTTTTACTGACATATAATTATTATTAAGGTTCCCAAATATCGAAGTGTTGACCAGGTGGTGTAGTTATCCTTAATGAGTAATGCTCCCTTATTACCCTCAATTTAGTAAATACCAAGTCGTGTTTATGGTATACACGTTTCTCTAGAGAGGATATCTCACTTTCAATGTGACCTTTTAATTGACCACTGAACTTCTGAGGAAAACTCACTAAATTCTTTATCTTTCCAGAGAGGATATCTCTTAAAAGAGAAGGAATACTGCCATCTATAATTACTTTCTCTATGTAAGCATCCCAAACAGGTATTGATTGCTTTTCTTCATCACTGACCATCTTCAGTATTATCTCGGTATCATTTATTTCGGTTACCATTCTTAAATAATATTTTGAAAGTTAGTGTGAATAATCCGATAATTACAGCTGGGCTTACTACCCATATAAGGAATAAAACTCCATACCTTACTGGATTTGAAGCTTTCTTGAGAGGGGTTTCTTCGATTACACTACGAATGAATAGGCAAAAGAAGAACCCAAGAATGTAAAAACTTAAAATAGTATAACCCAACCAAGTAGGAGCAGGGCTAGTGAACATTAGGATATCAGACATGATATTACTATTATGAGGGTGATACAGACTATGAGTGTTCTAAATGCTTCTTTCTTACCATTGGCCCAAGATTCATTACCTTCATACTCTTTATTCACTCCTTTTAGAGCTTTCCAAGTTAGTCCCCCACAATAAGCAGAGTAACCGATAACTCTGATTGTAAACCAATGTATCAAGAAACGTATCATTTTTTCTCCAGTTTTTCTATAATACGGCTTATTTTGGCAGCTGCATATCTGATTAGGTCAGGATTTTCTATCCCTTTCTTATTGATAGAGGCCAATTTCTCAATATCTCGGTTCAAATTTCTCTGTGCTACCATAGTTTTGTATTTTTCTTCGTTGAAAACCTCGATTTGATACTTAGAATTGAGAGGATTGAGGTCTCTATCTGTCTTAATACCATTCTCAAGAGTGTAAATTCCCTTTTTCCTCTCCTTAATCGCCGTCTTTTCAAAGAAGGCAGGACCTGTTACCAGTAATAAATCACCAACTTTCATGTAGTTTTGATATTAAATTTGCATATTAAAGTAGTCTTTGCAAGACCTTCCGGTATATATTATAAAATTCTATTTTCAATGAATGTCTTAGGTATCTGTGGAGCCCAAGGAGCGCTTCTTTTTGAGTTTAAGGAACATCTTATAGCCAATGTAGAGCCAAGAGCAGTATTTCATTCCAAAAAAGAAGAGCAATGGAAGCTCAATTTTGAAGATATACCATTTGTAAGGTCATTGGAAGAGGTAAAAACTTCCAAAATAGACCTAATACTCGGCTCTCCATCATGTGGGCATAGCTCGGTATTCTCATATTCCAGGAAAAAATCCCTGGGCAAACCCCGGGAAGATGTTACTCTTAATCTGTATCTTTCTAGTGTTAAGAAGTTCAAACCGGCAATATTTATGCTTGAGAACCTCCCAAAACTTCTGGATTTTATCCCTATCGGGGAATGGGAACATAATTTACCCGATTACAAACTTATAGTGCACTGTCATCCTGTTACGGTATTTGGTAATTCTCAACAAAGTAGGAAACGTTTGGTGTTAATAGGAGTCAGAAAAGACTCCAAGATCAATCCTCAGATCTTTGATCATACTTTTAGAGTTACTAAACCCAAAAATCTGTGTCAACTGAAGAAAGGAGTAAGGAGAGACATAAACTATAGAGAAGCTGACGATAAAAAATTGGCCATGTATCATTATGCAGATAAGTCAAAAACTACTTTGACAGTAGCTCAAGTGAGAAAGCTATGGAAAACCGAGTTCAAAAATGATTACAAATGGCCCATGAGAACTCAAAAGATGAAGACTCTTCCTGGAGTATATCGAAATAAGAAAAAGAGCTACCCATTAACCGTAAGACCTTCATCAAGGCAATTTAATCCCCACGGAAGGATTATGGGCCTTGAAGAATACCGGGTGATTATGGGCTTTCCCAAAACCTTCCGAATTTATTTTGATAAGGCTAATCCAACTTATTGGTTAAATAAGGGAAGGAATACCTTAACCAAGGGTGCCGTATATGAGAATTCATTGTGGTTAAAATCCTGTTTACAAAAGGCTGGTCTAATATCAAAATGAATATCCCCTATCGCGTACGTATATGCGCAGTTATTGAGTATTTTTCTTTAGAAAAATACGAAAATAACCTCCAGCTTGCTGGAGTACTTAGCTTTTAAGTATTAGTTTTAAGATTTACTTTCTTTAACCCCCCTATAATCCCCCCTAATTGTTTTCATAAACCCTGAACCATGAAAAATGTAATCCTAACCTCGGCCTTCATATTTATGGCCTTAACAATATTCTGGTTATGGAACCGAAATTCTGAATTAAGTCAGGACCTTAAAAATTCTTCTCGTCGGGTTGATACTGTTGTGGTTAATACTCCATTTGTACCCAAAGTTGAATTCCATAAGATTCAATTACCCCGAATGGTGTTCCTATATCGGGTTGATTCTGTTCCCATTGAACGAATAGAATATGTTGATAGAGTGGTCACTATCATTCAGAAAGATTCAACTAAAATTGAATACAATGAATTGTTCTTGACCAATTATCCCCAAGCTCCTAAGTTGTTGCAAATACTATCTGGTGGTGATAAGCTATCTATCACTACATTTAATACCGATTGTAAGCTTATTACTGAGGAGTATTCGGTAAACTATTCTCGTTATCAATACAACTACCTGGATAGTAAATTAACTTACAAGAAAACACCCTTCCTAAAAAGATTTAATCCAGTAGCTCAGTATACCATACGACCAGTACATAACTTCCATGATTTGGATTTAGGCTTGAAATACAATACCAGTAAATTTAATTATGAAGCCGGGTTGAATATCAACTATTATCCTAAACTTCGGGATAATTTAGGTCTCGACCCGTACTTAAGAATTTCATACAATTTCTGACATGGCAAGAAAGAAGACATTAGTTGAAGATGCAAGTCTTACACCCGAACAACTTAAAACTCTGGTTCGGGTGATGAAAGACCCGTTCTTCTTTTCTACTTTCTGCTACGTGATAAACCCCGTGTTGGGCATGGTAAAGTTCTTGCTCTACCCTTTTCAGAAGGCAGTGCTATACCAATTCATGCTCAACAGGTTCAATATCATCCTAAAGTTTCGTCAGGCTGGTATTACTGAGCTAATCTCTCTATACTGTCTTTGGTTAGCAATGTATCACCCTAACAAGAAGATAAATATTATCTCAATCAAGGACACCGTAGCAAAGAAGGTACTAAAGAAGATTAAGTTCATGTACAAGAACCTACCCTCATATTTGCAAGAGCCAATTACTAATGGTCGTGCAGGAGAGTTTGGTTCTGTATCAACTATAGAGTTTGCAAATGGTTCTGTAATAGAATCTATTCCAACCTCTGACCAAGCTGGTCGTTCTGAATCTTTGTCGTTGTTAGTGATTGATGAGGCAGCAATCGTAAGGTGGGCTTCAACTATCTGGGCATCAGCTTTCCCTACCCTGTCAACTGGTGGTGCTGCTATTGTTAACTCATGTATTACTGGTGATACTCAAATTATAGGTAAAGATGGGCCATTCAGGGTTGATTCTATATGTCCTAAGACCTTCGGTAAGATGGATATATCACATCTTGGATTGAGAGTACTATCACATACTGGAAAGTGGCAAAGAGTACTTGGTTCTGTAAATAAGGGTGTACTGAAAACTTGGGAAGTTCACAATGGTCAAGGTAGAGTTATTAAATGTACTCCAAAACATAAGTTGTATACTCTTGAAGGTTGGTTACCTGTTTCAGAGATAATCAAACGGGATATACCAGCTATCTTCTATCATACTGGTATAAGCGGTCTGGAGCAGAATCCAGTAACCGTAAAACCCAAGAAAGAGATATGCAAACCCATACCTGGTTATCCAAACTATGAAGTCTCCAACTGGGGAAGAATCTTCATTGTAAAGAATGGAACCAGAATAGAGAAGTTACCAAGACCTTGTAATAATAGGGAGAGATACCTAAATATAAGGTTGTGGAATAAGGGTCAAAAGAAAAAGATATGTGTCCACAATCTGGTGGCTAAAGTATTCTTAGGAGAAATTCAAGAAGGATATGTAGTTGACCACATTAACAACAATCCTTCAGACAACTATGTAACCAATCTCCAGATAGTTACAGTAGCTGAGAACAGTCAAAAAGCTGCAAAATACTCTTATGGCATGAAGCTTGGGTCTAAGCTGAAAGGTGGATTCAACTACGACTTAAGAGTAGTAGCTTACATAAGGTATCGTTATCAAGAGCTTGGTTACTACTATGGAGTTTTGGAGAAGATATCTCAGGAGGTTGAAGATAGATTCGGTGTTAAATTGAATAAACCCTATATTCAACGAATTGTATCTGGTAAACGGGGTACTAGTATCTATCTTTCTAAACTGAAAGTAGTTAGAAAGTATTACGATACCATTTACGATATTTGCGTTGAACACGATGAATCTTACCTCATTAATGAAGACTACGTGTCTCATAACACACCTTATGGTGTAGGGAACTTTTTTCACGGTACTTGGGTAGATGCTATATCTGGGGGTAATCCGTTTAACCCTATACGATTATATTGGCAGATGCACCCTGACAGAGATGAGAAATGGTATGAAGAGATGTCTGCTGCTCTTGGTCCCAAGAGAACTGCTCAGGAGATAGATGGTGACTTCCTATCATCCGGTAATACAGTATTCGACTTAGCTGATATCAAGGCTATAGAAGAATGCTTATTTGACTATCCTGTTATCAATACTCGTCTCAAGGGTCAGTATAAAGAGTTCAATGAACCTGACCCGAACAAAGAATACTTTATCGGTGGTGACTGTGCTACTGGTAGAGGTACAGACTACTCTGCTTTCACCTGTATGGATAAAGAGGGAGAAGAGGCTGCAGTATATAAGGGGAGAATACCATTGAACAAGTATGCCAGACTACTTGGAGATATCGGAGAGAAGTTCAACTTTGCTAAGTTAGCACCCGAGACCAATGATGTTGGTATGACGGTAACCACCATACTTCAAGATGAGGGATATCCTAATCTATACTTCTATACTAAGCTCTTACGTAAGAAGAAGAAGAATAGACCAGAAGAAGATAAGTTCCCTGGATGGTTGACCACAACCAAGAACCGTTCTGTAATAATCGAGAACTTAGAGAAGGATATCAGGGAAGAGAACGTAATTATAAAAGACCCGTTCTTTGTACAAGAAGCATACACCTTTATTTATGACGGTGCTGGAAGACCTATTGCTCGTGGTAAGCATAGAATGAATAACTCCTCTATGGACCTGGATTTGGAAGGTGAAACATATTCTGATGATGCGATATTCGGTAAAGCTATCACTAATCATATCAGGTCTCACAGTCCATCTGGTACTGTAGTAATTCCTCAGTAAGCATAAACCATTCAATATAACATGAAACTTAATCCTATCAGTTGGTTCACCAGGTCTAAGCCTGTGGAATCTCAGAACAAAGATGAGGGAAAGGGTTCAATAAGTCCGGGCAGAGTTTCTCAACCAGATGATGGTGTGGGGAACTCTGAACTCATTACCACTCTCAATGGTATGACGAACTTAGTTACCCCAACGTTCAGAACAGAACTAATACCTATCATTCGGGACCTGTACAAGATAAACCCGGACGTCAGCATTGCATTGCAGGACATGTTCAAGCTGTCGAATACAGGTCATACTATCGACTTCCCAAACAACACCCCCGAAGAGTCTACCAAGATGAGGGAGCACCTGAGGGATGTATCAAAAAAATGGTCTAAGTATACTGCTGGTATTGATGGGTTAGTAAACAAATTCATAGTTCAGCTTCTCGTCGGTGGTGCTATATCCGTAGAAGGAGTACCAAACAAGAAGTTAACAGGACTGGAAACCATACTATTCATAAAACCAGAAACTATAAGGTTTAAGAGAGAGAACAACGGAGTATATCACCCATATCAAAGGAATCCCCGTTTGGTAGATGGTCTCAAAGATTCGTTCATACGATTGAATACAGAGACCTATTGTTATGTGGGTATGTATAATGATACTGATGAACCATACGGAGTGCCTCCATTCATGTCGGCTTTGGATTCTATTGCTGGTCAACATACCATGAGGAAGAATTTCAAACATATCATGGAGGTAATGGGAATGGTTGGTTTCTTAGAAGCCAAGATGGCTAAACCTCCCCGTACTGCTGGAGAAAGTGAAAAAGCTTATGCAGCACGTTTGGAAAGTACTCTTCGGAAGATGAAGACCAACATAGTTGGAGGTATGTCTGATGGAGTAGTGGTGGGTTACATTGATGATCATGAATTCGAATTAAGGTCTACTTCAGCTTCTATGCAGAATATAAACCTCCCATGGAATATGAATCAGCAATCCGTAGCAAATGGTCTAGGGGTAAATGGTTCTATCATCGGAGTATCTGCATCTCAAAGCGGTACCGAGGGAGGAGCTGGTATACAGTTGTCTAAGATGATATCCCAGTTAAAGAATATCCAAACATTGGTAATCTTTGTACTGGAGTTCTTTTATTCTCTAGAACTGCGCCTGGCGGGGTTTAACAATAAAGGAATCACTATCAAGTTTGGAACTTCAACTGTTTCAGACGATATTAAGTTACAACAGGCTCGTGAATATCGGGCTCGTGTAAATGTAACCTTATACAATCAGGGTATTATAAGTCAGGACCAGTTTGCACGGGATATGGGTTATGAAACGCCTGACCAACCTGGACCAAGAACTCCTGTAGAATCTGATGATTCAGATGGGACGGGTGATTCAGATACAGGTCAGAAAAAGAAGAAACGAGAAGACGATAAAGATAAGTCAGACCGTAGAACTCGAGATAAAGTAAATCCCAATCCTAAAAGGAAAGATCAAGACAGTAAACCAAGATAAATTATGCCAAAGACTCAACAGAATACCGATGTAATGGTATTAAGTGCAGCTCATAGCTTGATGGTATCTGATGTACCAGAAGTAGTTATAGATGCTCACTCTCTCTCTGAAAACTTCTACAAGGGCACTGGCAACTTCAGTGAAAACCCTAAGAAGTCACTGGAAAGATTTGGTATGTGGGGTGGCACTTTGAATGTCAACCAGTTCATGCCAGAAGTAACTCCAGAAATGTTAAAGCCAAAGGACAGTGACTTTATCGAGCCAATGTTCCGAATGCTTTCTGCCGCAATAGTGGCAAGGAAGTATAATCCCACTGAGTTTCCAGAAGCAGTACTGAAGGAATCAATGCCTTTACTGGTAGGTCAATCAGTTAATCTTGACCATGAGACTGATGTAGCTAATGCTATCGGGGCAGTTAAGTCAGTAGAATGGCAAGAGGCTTACAAGGATGAAAAGATTGGGATAATTATCCCTGCCGGTATCAACGGTATTCTAAAGATAGACGGTCTTTCTAATCCCCGTATAGCTCGGGGTATTCAAATGGACCCACCATCTATACACTCTAATTCGGTAACGGTAGAGTTTGCATGGGAACCCTCTCATGCTTTTGAGGACATCTGGGAATTCTATTCCAAACTAGGTACATATACTGAGAATGGAGAGTTGATTCGTAGGGTTGTTACCAAGATTATATCCTATAAAGAGACATCTCTGGTATGGCATGGGGCAGACCCGTTTGCCCAGCTTATCAAAAGTGGTAAGTTAAACAGCCCTGCTTATGCAGGAAGTCAGTACTATTCTTTTTCTGAAGAAAAAGCTGCCGAAGCAAATGACCCAGCAAAGAGGGTATCTATGTTCGACTTCAAGGTTCTTTCTGAAAAAGATATAAAGTACAATACCACCCAATCTAATAATGAAAAGGGTGCCGGAAAGGGTAACCACAATAACCAAACAAATAAAACAAACATGGACAAAGAATTGCAGCAAGTGCTGGCGAGCCTCTTTGGTGAAAATCTTTTGACCCTTTCTGAAGGTCAGGAAGTTTCGACAGAGCTGGCTCTCACCCAGATCAAAAACCTGGTACAGCAGAATCAAAGCCTCACAGAGGCAGTGGCTTCAAAGGACACCGAGATTCAGACTCTCAAGGAAGAGAAGGCAAATCTCGAAAAAGACCTGGAGTCTTACAAAGAAGCAAAGAAAAACTGGGACGGTCATATCAAATTCTTCCGTGAGGAGACGGTGGCTGCCTACAAGAAAGTTTCTGGCGAGGAAAACGTAGACCAGAATATCCTGGCACTCCTGGAGAACGAAGGAACTACCATGGAAACCCTTACTGCTCTGCGTAAGACTTATGACGCACAGCTGGAGGATAAATTCCCGATGCACTGCAACCATTGCGGTTCTCAGGACGTGGGCCGGGCATCGTCTATCAATCCTGAGGAAGGAGACGAAACGAAGAATTCAGAGAAATCTACTCAGGCAGTTGCCCAGGCTTTGGCAGACCGGAAACTCAGAGGAGAAAAGAAATAACAAAGAAAGTAACTCAAATTTCAAATTAAATTATGGCAGACTTACACAAAGTGGGTTCACGAACCCCGCAGGCTGTGATTTACAAAAGTGAATCGCATAAGCTTCATCAGGCATTCCCGGTAAAGAGCGGTGATACTATCGTTCAGGGCCAGCCAGTAAAACTGAATAACGACGGTACCATTTCTCCTTATACCGGAGCAGAAGGAGAAATATACATCGGTATCGCTATCGGTTACAGTAAGTACCCAGCATATCCACCCTCGGCAGCGGGAGTAGAGATAACAGTTATGGTACAGGGCTATACTGTTATTCACGGTATAGCAAAAGAGGCTATATCTACTACGGGTTATGTACAGACCGACGGTACGTTGGATGACAGCGGTATATATCCAAACTACAAGTCGTCGGCGACTAATGCCGAGACTCCCTTCCTGGCTATAAACACGGCAGAGGCAGGTGAACTGGTACGAATCCTTGCAAAATAATAAGAAAAACACCTTTATAACATGGCAGAAAAAACTTTTACTCGGGAGCAGTACTTAAAAGAGCTTCCCGAAATCGTAAAGAACATGGACGGCTTCCGACAGGGAAGCAATAAGAGTCTCCCGGTAGACATACACCTTGGCGACATGCTCCAGGAGAAATATGGTATTACTCAGGAGGACTACTTCAAGGCTGTTGGGTTCAATCCTAAAGTGGACACGATGGAGAACATATACTCCATGCCGAATCCCGAACTTCGCTGGCTCGTTCCGGAGATTGTACGTGAGGCAATCTACCTTGGAATGCGAGAAGCACCATTCTATCCTAACATCATCGCATCCGACCAGCCCATCAACGGGCTTACCGCCATCATGCCTCTCGTAAACATGTCCGACGCCAATCCTGCACGGGTGAACGAGGCAGAGACCATTCCTCTGGGTACCGTATCATTCGGCCAGAAGTCGGTCAACCTCTTCAAGATAGGCAAGGGTTTCAAGGTTACCGACGAGGTACGAAGCTACGTATCGATGGACGTAATGGCAATATTCCTTCGTGACTTCGGCGTTCAGCTGGGTTATGCAATGGATGCTCTGGCCATGGATGTCCTCGTAAAGGGTAACAAGTTGGACGGCTCGGAATCAGCTCCGGTAATCGGCGTGGGGGATACCCAGAAGGGTATACAGTATCGTGACCTTCTCCGAGTATGGATTCGGGCATCTCGACTGGGCCGTCAGTTCCGCATCATCATCGGTGGTGAGGAGCAGGCACTCGACCTTCTCGACCTCCCCGAGTTCAAACTGCGTTCGTCGGGTACTACCGATGCCCGCTTGAACCTGAAGACTCCGGTTCCCAATTCGGCAGACTTCTATATCCATGGCGGTACTCCGGCAGACGAGGTAATGCTAGTAGACCCGTCGGCAGCCATGATAAAGTTGACTGCAAAACAGCTGATGCTGGAGTCGGAACGCATAGTTTCGAATCAGACCGAGGCTATCTATGCTTCGCTGACGACGGGCTTCTCGAAGATGTACCAGGATGCTTCTATCCTCATCGATGCGACGAAGGAATTCTCTACCAACGGATTCCCCGACTACATGGACGTCGACAAGTACCTGACCGGTATCATCGAGTAACACCCGATAACTCAAATCCGGGGGACGGTATAATACCGTCCCCCTTTAACTAATTTAACTATGGCAAATAAACGATACGTAAAACTGAATCCTAAGGCAAGTATCTTCTACGATCAGGCCTCAAAGATTAAGGTTCTCCGTAAAGACGTTGTGGAATTAACAGATAAGCAGTATAACCTGCGAGTTGTTAAAGCTGCACTGGCAAACGGATATCTTATCGAGGCTAAAGCCGAGGAAGTAAAGGTAACTAATCAGAAAGAAGGTTCACCAGCTCCCAAGAAAGAAGTAGATCTGGAAGCAGTTCGGAAGAAGTTCGATGAACTCAGAGAAGCTGATGAAGCTCCCGAGAAAATCAAAGAACAGTTCAATACCGAAGAGCTGAAGGCTTTAGCCATCTCTTTGGAGATTGAGCCAGAGGACGGTGACACCAAGCTTGACTTGGTAAATGCTATCCTCGATGAGCTTAATGACGAAGACGACGAGTAAACTATGAAAGAGGTAGATTTCTTATCTACCGTAGTTGGACTCAATGCAAGGTTTAGGGGATTCGCTGATGAACTACCTAACAACTTTACAGTAACCTGGGTATTTGGAGATGGGAAGACAGAATCACATGTAGGTGTGGTAACTGCTTCCCATGTTTATGAGGCTTCTGGTGACTATGTGGTCAAGATGACCATAACTAACAATGTCGGAGGAGTTGCATTATCCAAGACTCAGGTTATCGGGGTTAGTGAAGAGGTAAATACCCAGTTGCCTGGCAGTATCTACGAGTTGATAGACACTTATATACCCGAGGATATCTTTGGTAAACTTACGCTTAAAGAGAAGCAACAGTTTATTGAGAAATGGCAGCTGTATATTCAGCCGCTAGTAAATCATGAGATACCCATAGAGGAATTTAATAATGAGTTGTATTATGAAGCTCTAGAAAACCAGCTAATTATGGAATTGGCAGCCTATGATTATATGGTAGTGCAGATTTCATTGATGGTTGGTGCCACTGCAGAATCAGTTAAAGAGAGTAACTCATCCTCTACCTCTGAATCCGAGTCTTCAGAGTCAAGCCGTGGTTCAGGTGAGGTTAAGCGAATACAAACAGGTCCAACTGAGGTAGAATTCTTCAACGATACAGACTCTGAATCTAAAACTTCATCCAATGTTATAAAAGCAATGCAACCAGGTGGGATAATCGATATTCTAAAACAAAACCTGTGTATGCTTGCTGAAAGACTTTCCATCTACTTACCTATTTGCCGAACGGTGAAGAAAGTAGTAGTTCCCAAAGTAGTTAACCACCGGAGGCCAGGACCATTAGATGGCCCAGACCCAGGCTTCCCTGTAAAGAAATAGGGTATGGCACGGAGGAAAAGAATTACAAAAGGAGTATGGGACCGATACAAGGCCATTGTAAATGACTTTGTTGAAGTGGATGCAGGTAAACAACCTCTAATCTGGTTAAAGAGATTTGACCAGATTCTGTCTTACGGTGAAGATACTGGCAATAACTACGAACCGTATTTTCTGGACGGATTGATTCAGTACAACTACATAAGAACTTGGCCTTCATTAAAAGAGACTGTTTCAGGTGAACTAGATGGTATCAATATTGTGTTATATGTAACTAAGAGGTCACTTGAAGAGAATGGACACCTAACCAAAGAAGGTTATTGGAACTTTGACTGGGCACAGGACAAGTTCGTAATCAATGGTAAGGTCTATTCACCAACTGGTGATACTCAAGTAGCTCAAGCACATGATGAAGCTTTGCTCTTTTTTGTAGTACTGAAGAGAGAAACTCCAGAAGAAACAAAAAAGATACTCTCTTACATGGAGAATATCGATAGGTATGTAGAATTGACCAAGTATATCCTTCAACTAAGCGAAATTAATTCTTATGAGGATGAAACTACCGTAAAGACCAATACTACATTTAAGGTAAGACCCAAATAAATAAATAAAAAAATGGCTGAAGTAAAACAAAACGGCATTGTTGTCAATCCTTCATCTGGTTCAGGTGATACCACTTTACAGGTAAAAGCTGAAGTTGCCAATCGTGGCAATCGTGTAGCCCAAAGTGCTACATTTGAGGTAGAGGGTACAGGAGTAGCTGAGAAGAAACAGTTTGTTGCTAACCACCTTCCTGCAGCTGAGTTTATCCAGTTCGATAATACCCGTCCTGCAGTAGATAAAGAAGGCGGTACGGTAACTTTAACTGGTAAGTCCAATACTTCAAAAATAACCTTTAGCAAAGGTACTGGTGATATTATTGCTGCCGATATAGCTGCAATACAGTTCCAAGCTAATGGTTCAAGTGCCACTTCAGGTACTGCAATTAGTGGTGACCCAGGTGCAAAAGCTAAGTATGTATTCATTCTTACACTGAATGCTGCAGCTAACGAAACCATTGAAGGTCGTACACAGCAGATTATTGCTACGGCCAGTGGTGGTCAGAAGGCAACAACTACTCTTAAACAGACTGCAGGTGACCCATTCATCGAAGTTACTCCGACTACAATCGATGTGCCTCAGGATGGCTCGGCAGTTCAGGTCACTGTGGACACCAACACTACATTTACGGTTACTCCAAAAGCATAGGGCTAAGGAGTCTTGGTATAGAGGGGTGGGATATCCCCTCTATATCGCTAAATTTAATAACTAACGTATGGCAAAAGTTACTATACCTTGGGATGACGGCTCTGGTGATAATTTTTATATAGATTATACCGGAATAGGAGGAAGTTCTGAATCCCTAATAACTTCTGATACTAATCTAACAGGAGTAGAGAGAAGAAAGACATTAGTATTCAGGACTACAACAACGAGAGTAGCAACTGCTCAACAGGCTGAAGCCTATCTTACAGTAGTTCAGATGACTGATAGTCTAATTGTAGCTACATTCTCTAATATCGTATCTCTTTATGACGATGTTAAAGCTGGGTATAGGCAACAGAATGCAAAATAAAAGTAAAACAGTAAAACATTAAGATATCATGGCAGAATTTCATGAGATAGGTAGTTCTCAGTTTACTGATGTAACTCCAACAGGTGAAGAGAAAATTCAGATATCGGCTAGTCAGAGGACTACACTGCAGAATATAGCCAACTTGGCTCCTGAAAAGGAGGTCAAACAAGTTGTCGTCACTAATTTTCAAACTAATACATGGAAACTCCGTGACGGAGGAAATGTTAGTTTCCCAACCGATATTAAGGTCGGCGAAATTGTCACATTTACAAGTGCACAAGATGCAGTTAAGGGTCCAGGTGTTGAGTTGTTTGGTTATGCCATTAAACACAATAGTCTGATAGCTTCGTATGTTGGCATGACAACTAGCAATAAAGTTAATGGTATACCGACGATATATACATATAAATCAGCCGGGGCGTATGCTACCGCATGGCAACAGTTACCCGATGCAAGTGTTAAAACAGTTGAAATTACTGACTTTGCAATTCCTGGACTTAATATAACTAAAGACGGGGAGAGTTTCTTATTTTATGCCAATAATGCAAGCAACATCCCTAACTCCAATCATGGAGCTACTTCATTTGTAGGTGTAGCCATTGCAAGTCCTATCTTCATAACCGGAGACCAAAGATTGCTGTATTATATGATGATAGATACAGCAATGGGTATGTTCTACACGGGGCGTGCAAATCTGGGAGATGACGTTGTAGCTTGGAATGATACTCCAGTTACTCGCTTGGGACAAGCCGTACAGGTTACTGCCTTTACTGAAGGCGCGTTATCTTCACTACTTTACACTTACAAAGCAGGTGATTTTATTCCGTTCTATACAAGTAGTGTCACGGCTTCTGAGGCGAACCAATTTCCGGAGTCTGGAGTATTCAATGGTTTCATCTCCATGGGTAGAAACGAAGGAGATTATTTCCAAATCTTGGCTTTCAAGACAGGATCGACTAAGGCGTATTTGGGAGCCTGCATCGGGAGCACCACCCAGTGGACGGCCCTTGATGGTGGAGGAGCACAAACGGTAATAAAGCTACCAGGATTGGATGTAGAACTCAACGAAAGCAACGGCGGAATCATCACCTATAAATCTGTCAAATTAGCACGATTAACGATCGGGGTCACATTAATGCTTTGTTTCGAAATAGCCGACGCCGATGGGCGATTTAGTCCGTCTGGAAATGTGGTAGTATATTACGATTTACCTCCGGTGAACAATTCATGGAAGACAATTGCAGGATTCTTTGATAACGCAACCAGCTCCAACGGCTCAATAAACGTTAAACGTAGGGGAGCAGGAATTTTTGATTTCCAATGTACATCTGAATTATTAGAAGGTTATCCTGGCACACAGGTGTATCTCAAGCATATCTTTGTACTTGGATAGCAATGGATAGCAAAAGAATGGCATACACATCCGCATTAGCCATAGCTTAGGTAATCATCTTCTCTTGCATTTGGAGATGGCTTGACAATGGATTGGTAGCACTCCTACTAAGTATAATATTTTATTGCCGGGTATTTTGCACACTATCTAAAAGTAAGGGCATAAAATAAGAATGAATAGGTAATGTATAGTATATTAAAAGAACACCAACATAAAACTAAGTTTGGTAAGTTATTGCATATTCTGGTGCATATCATTTTGTATATTTGGCAATTACCTCAAAACCTTGCCGGACTAGGTTATAAAATAATCCTGAGGGGTGAGAAAAGAATCCTAAAACAAAGGAGCACTGCTTTCTATGTGGCTCCAACAATGAATGGAGGAGTAAGTTTAGGAAACTATATCTTCCTATCAGAGAAGTCAGGATTAAGAGAACCAGTATATGATCACGAGTTTGGTCATTGTATTCAATCTCGAATTCTTGGTCCATTATACTTACCAATCGTGGGCTTATGTAGTGGATTACATTGTATATTACACAAACGTACTCATAACTACTACGATTTTTGGACAGAGAAGTGGGCAAATAAACTCGGGGGAATAGAAGGTTATGCGGGCGAGTTCCATTATCACAAAGATGGTATTATCAGGACTGCTTACGATGAACTGAAGGCTTTTTACAATAAATACTTCTAACAAATGGCAAGGAAGGTAAATATCACCCTTCCCAAAGTATCCGACCTAGTACTTCAGGTAAAATTAAATGGTGAATGGCAAAGGGTAGAATCTTTAGTCAGTAACCTTGGGCCAAGTATGCAAAGGGGATATGATAAGGCTGTGAATAAATTTTCTCGAAACCTCCTTGCAATCGTAAAGAAGTCATTAACTTTGGGTATACCACCCATGGGCGGCGGAGTAACTTGGCAACCTCTATCTCAAGCCACCATAAAAAGGTGGGGACAACATCCTATTTATAACCTGACTGGCCTGTATTCAAGGTCGGTTGGGTTATATAGGTATAAATCGAGGGTTCTAATAGGATTGCCCATTGGAACCAGACGCTCTTCTCAGAAGAAGCTAACACTGAACCAATTAGCCCGTATACTGGAATTCGGTTCAAACGATGGTAGGATTCCTCCACGTCCAGTATGGGCACCCTCTCTAAAGGCCGTTGGTGGTAAGAATAAACTAAAACAACTTATCCTAACGGAAATACGTAAAGAACTTCAAAATTACGGTGTAAGACCCAATCAAGTTAAATGGTAAATTCTCAGGAAATCGTAGAGAGGTCCATATATGTGGCATTATTGAATATGACCATTAAATTGGGCTACACTATAAATCCAGAAGACTATCTTCCAACCAGTGCAGCAAATGCTGAACGGTTTAAAGAAGACCTGAAAAAGATCACTGACGAAAAGGGTTTCTACGTCAGTATATTCGGAGTGGGTAACAATCATTCAAAAGGTATAAAAGAAACCCCCCGTATCGTGGTTGATTCCGAAGGATTCTATCCTGGAGATATTGGACTACCGAGACAGATAATAGAGAAAGAAGAGGGCATAGGTTACACTGCAACTGAAGTACCTTATGAAACCCTATCACAATACATGAACATAAGACTGTGTGCTCATTCTGCAGAACACATGAGACTGTTGCATCAGATTATGTTCTGGGCAGTTCCTCAAAGAGGCTACCTAAAACCCTACGAAGAACCCAAATTTCTATTCACAGGAAATATATTCCTCCGGATAGTTAATTTTTATAACATGCCGGACTTGGATAACGGGTTAATGGAAAAGGTATACCAATTTGAAGTACAAGATTGCCTCTTAGAGGGTAATACCCCTCCGGAGGTAATTACACCTATAAGAGATATTTCTGTACTTCTAGAAAATGCAGATTACACTCTGAAGGTTCCTAAAGAGCCTGATCCACCGATACCTCCTATAGACCATGGTTCTTACTTGAGGGTAAGTGGAGGTGGCTTCTTTAGAACCAAAGACAACCAAAGAATAAAGTTATCAGAAGATGGCAGAACTTGATTTCACATCCAAGTATACAGGTCTTCAAATAGAAGAGATACTGGATTATGCATACAGGAACCAATACAAGGTAAGCTTAGATATAATTGCTGAATCTTCAGTAAATGAAACCGGAGCTACTTTCAAAAACGGTAAGGTACCATTTGTAAAGATATCTGGACTACCACAGGATGTTTTAGTTGAACAGATAAAGATAAAACTTTTCCGAAGTGGTGTATTCCATAGGGGTATGCGAAGAGAAGAATCTGGACAAAAACTAGTAAAAAACTTCAAAAATCGAGGATGGATTCACCCAAAACACGGAGATGTAAGAATTAAACCGGACGGAAGTTTTATACCTCCATACAGGGTTGGAGAAAATAAAGACCGGAGGATTATTCTATCAGAATTTATCCCTGAGAACTTAACTGGTGGTATGATTAAGCCATGGCCACATCCAAATATAGAAGATAATAGCTTCTTAAACGAGTGGTCATATATCCTTGGTGTATACGGAGAGGTATATTTGTATGAGGGTAGTCTAATAAGCTACATATACCATATAGGAAAGTACAAATGGCAAAAGGAGGTAACTTTTAGAGAGGGTTATGATAAATGTGTTTTTAGTAAACCTCTAAGAGGCAGGTTTGCAATGGCGGTATTTTATCAAGAGACCCAAATATCTCCAATGATTTCGTTTGACGTATCCATAGGTATAAACAGTAGAGAGAATGACCCAGATTTGGTCGATACTGATATCTATGTAAATTTAATATAAATACTATATAAGTTTGGGCAGTGAGTTATAGTTAGGACCTAAGTCACAACTATATCCCGTGGACCTAAGTCATCTGGTAATCTCTCGGCCCAAAATCACACCACCTTCACATTATTTGTGGAGGTGGCTTCTTTGAATATTAACATCAATTACCTATCTTGCCAAGAAGGCCGAGATCAGAGAGCGATTCCCGGATAAGTAACTTGTCGGTCGAACTCTCAAAATACCGCAAATATATGAAAAGACTTATCAATAAACTCGTCGGATGGCTCAACGCCATCGCTAAAGACAAATACCAACACTTCGCAGTCGGGGCGGTCATCGCCTCCGCGGCGTTGATCGTGGCCGTGCCGTTGGTCGCCTTGTGGCGGTGGTTGCCTTTGCTGGTGTCGATGATCGCCGTCTTGACGGCCGCCATTTTAAAGGAGCGCAAGATCGACCCGAAAGCCGACATGCAGGACATTCTATGGACGCTCGCAGGAGGAGGTATGGTGTGGCTGGCAATCTTGGCTGCTATTATTTTTGGATAAATATACCCCAAGTTACTACAATTATAAATAGAGATAGGGGGTAATCCAAATTTAAGGGACGTTTAAGCATGTTTTAAACGTCCCTTAAATTTTGCTTTTTTTGTCGATATTTCAAGATCGGAGGTTGAAATCCGATTATTTCAAAGTGGAATTTTCGAAATGCCGATTATAATAGGTCGATTTTTAAGGGCTATTATTTATGTTTTTGCAAAGGCACCAAAGGTCGGATTTATGCAGGTTCAATAGCCAGAATCCGCGAATAAAGCGTACGGTTATTCGAGTGATTCGGGGAGTAGCCGACAGCCCGAAAGAGGCGGCAACAAAACTTAATAAAAAAGATAACGATTATGAAAACGCTTGCAAACATCAACGACAATATTAACATCAAATTTAATAAAACTATGACTACAATTTCAGAAAATGCGGAATCGCAGCAGGTAGCTGGGAACCGCGCAGAGGAGATGATGGCCTCGGCAATCGCACACGAGGCAAAGATGGCGGAAATCAAAGCCGCCGAGGAGCAGGAGGAGAAAATGAATCTTCGCATTATCAAAATCAAACCCGCAGGGAATGCCAAAATGTTCCGCACGCTGGCGAAAGCGATTGCGGCAGGGGCTACCACCCTGATCGTGACCACCCGTGTAGACGTGGCTGGATGCGGCTACGTGTGGTTCGGAATCCGTAAGGGTTACACCGAGTTGGACGGGAAGCTGTTGCTCAATGCCCAAATCTGGAACTACCTGATGGCGTTCCTGATGGGTAAGGAGTTGCCCGAAGTAACGGAGTTTGAACCCGACCGTGAAATCTGCTGTCAGTCCGAGTGGCTGGCAGAGGTGGCCGCCGAGGTGGAGAAACTGACCCCGATCACCTCCGAGGAGTACAATGAGAGCGAGGAGGGAATCGGCTACCTCGCCAAAAAGTACCACTTTCCCAACGGCAAAGTCGTGATGCCTGCCGAAGCGATGGAGGACATCACCGAACTGCTGAACTAAACTGCTGAACGAGGGGAGCGGGTTTCACCGCTCGCTCCCCAAGTTTTTTTTAACTATAAATCAAATTATTAGATGAAGATTGAATATATCACAATAGATGCAGGCCAGCGGTTCGACGCCGTAATGCCCGAAATACCTACCAATTCGATCATCAACAAGACCGTCACGGGATGCGGTGCGACCTATGCCGAAATCAATGCGCCCCGACACTCCGTCATCATCGAGCCGAATGTTCCCGTTATCGAGGGCAAGATGAAAAAGCACCCGCAGATACTCGGCGTGTTCGAGGGCGTAACGACCGAGGACATCATCGACTTTCTGAACACGAACTACAACGACGGCTATCTGAAAATCATGACCACGCCCGAAAGTTTCCCCAAAGTCCGCTCGGCGATGGTGCAGACGCATACGGATATGCACGGTGAATGGTTCATGCTGTTCGACGAGTGCGAACGCACGATACAGGATGCAGGCTACCGCGGCTCTATCACGCTCCCGATGGATGATTTTTTCCGATGCAAGCAAAAGGCGATGGTTTCTGCGACGCCGATCATTCCGTCCGATCCCCGTTTCGAGCAGCAGGGCTTTACGATGAAGATACTCCGCCCGACCTATGACCACAAGCCGAAAATGTTGCTCATACATACGAACAACACCGTCGGCTGGGTGCGTACCCTTATGGGACAGGTAAAAGGCAAAGGGCATCCGCTCTGCATCTTTCTGAACTCGACCGATACGATCCACTGCATGATCTGCACCTATAAGATCGAAAAACGGTGCAAGGTCTTTTGCAGTTACGAGAGTGTGAAGAAACTCCGCAAGCGGGATTTTTCGCGGGCTTACTCCTCGCTCGAAGAACTGGATGAAATCAACTTTTTCACGAGCCGTTTCTTTTCGGCGGTGGACATCGAACTGCCGACAACAGCCTGCGTGCTGATCGTAACCGACCTTTCGTTTGCGACGCACACCGTCATCGACCCCACGACCGAAGCCGTGCAGATCGTCGGACGCTTCCGCAACGGCGTGGAGGATGCCGCGCATATTTTCAGCACCAATAAGGAGATGCCCTGCAAATCGCGGGAGGAAATCGCCATGAGGTTGGAGGAGTGCGAGGCGGTTTACAAACAAGTCCTGCAAATCGAAGCGTCGGGGGCGGGTTGCGATACCCGTGCGCAGGCGTTGGAGGGAATGGACTACAAACGGTTCATGAACGCCGACGGAACGCGCAACTGGTTCATGTGGGACAACGCCTACGACGACGAGCGGATCAAGCGGCACTACACCGACGCCGAACTGGTGCGGGAGGAGTACGCGAAAGCATTTCACACGGATTGCGCCGAACATATCTATCCGTTGTCGGACTGCGACCGACTGCAACGCATAAATCCCCGACTGAAAATGAAAGAGCTGTTCCGCGAAATCGTGCGGCAGTTGGAGATACTGGAACAAAACCGAACGTGGAATGAATACTACTTTCTGCGCGAGGAGATTCAAAGCCAAGTGCCGATAATGGTGGATGCCTACTACGCCCTCGGAGCGGCAGAGATCGAACGGCACAACTACAACATGAACGCAATCGGCAAACAGATACAGGAAAACGAAAGCCAACAACTGCTGACCTCGGAAAAAGTCTGCGGGGAGGTGTACGCCCAACTGAAAACGGGCGACAAGCTACCCGTGTGCGTCGTCAACCGTTTTATGAACGACCTGATTATGCGGTTCGGCATCCCCTACCGCAAAAAAGGGTAGTGTTTCAAACAGTGTGTCCGGAGTGAGTCTTCAGACCTTTTAGTTTTGCAAATATATCAATTTATCTGTTAACT